>Ga0070739_10001695_pt1 | contig 32036 bp, 21 predicted proteins | sample Coa_R1_7_FD_66445 | JGI IMG/M metagenome (GOLD analysis project Ga0070739, IMG submission 66445) | Surface soil microbial communities from Centralia Pennsylvania, which are recovering from an underground coalmine fire - Coalmine... | ecosystem: Environmental > Terrestrial > Soil > Unclassified ...
GGTCCTTGGCATCGATGGCTAAGGCCAGGCTCTTGATGGTGGCCAGATACAGATCGGCCAGTTGGGCCTGGCTGAGCTGCAGCTCTTCGATGTGCTGCTGTTTTTCCTCGGCGCGAGCGGCATAGACCGCATACGAATGATAGGTAAGGAAAATCACCGGAGCGATCAGCACCAGCATAAACCCGGAATGCTGTCCGAACAAGAACATCGCCAGGGTGCTGATGCCGGCGGCTGCGAAATAGGTAGGCGCCATCCAGAGGAAATTCGTCTTCCAGAGGCTCAGCGGGCACTGATGGGTACAGAGTCCGATAATGATCGCGACCCCGCCGGTATTGATGGCGAAGTAGATCAACGTGGCGGCGATCGCTCCCCCGGTGACGGCGATAGGTCCCACGTTCCCCATTCCCATGCTGGCGTAGACAAAGACCCAGCCGGCGACCCAGGCCTGGAACGCGTTCAGCGCGACGTTGAAGGCCAGTTGATGGAGCGGCTGGACTTTGGGATAGAGGCCGGCGCTGATCATCGAGACCGCTCCCACGAGCATGCCCATGACCGGCCCGAAGCGCACGATCGCGGCAAAGGTGATGGCGAACCCGAGCGAGATAGAGCCCACGTCCTCCATGCTCTTATGGCGCATCAGGCATACCTTTTTCCCGCCGGCCAGGAGCGCTAACAACAGAAAAAGTCCCGGCTCCCAGGCGGAGGCATGCAAACGCGAGAGACCGACCAGGCCGGCGGAGGCAAAGGTCAAAATCCCGGCCAGATAAACACCCACAAGATAGATTTTGGCTGCGCGCGGCAGGCTATGCATAGAAACTCCTGATAAGCTCGATTACTACCGTGAGGAGGATCGATCCTCTTACTACCGGGTTGGAACCCAGTCTAATCAAATCGGCAGGTAATCCTACCATCTTCATAGAAGGCGGCTGAAATCCGGCATCTTAACGAGGAAGCGCGGCTGCCTGGAAGCGGCATAACTCCTTTGTATTCATCCGCGCCCTTATCGGGGCGCTTCTGCATCCTTCGCAATCGACAAAGGCAAACCGCTCGAAAGGGCGGGACGCAAAGCCACGGGCCTACGCTCCTTAAGTTGTCACTTAGAGTAGGGCCGCCGGGTTACCGAACTGCGACGATTACGAAGGAGTAGACTATGTTCGGCAACAGAACCGGCGACTCGCGACGGTCCAGGACAGCGCCTTGCGCGCTCTCCGTCCCCTGGGGCAACCTTCTGCGAGCCAGCCTGCTCCCCCTCCTCTTAACAGGCGCCCTGCTGACAGGCAGCCTGAGAGCCTCCAGGGCCGATGCGTTTCAGGATAAGAGCGATCATTTCCTCCAACAGCACGTCCCCTCTCTACCGGCCGGCGCCCCGGTTTCCGCCATCGTGCAGATCAATGACGGCTTTCCCGCGGGGGAACAGGCACAGTTCAACGCGCTGGGCGCTTCCATCTATCAATGGCTGCCCCTCATCCATGCGGTGGCCGTACAGGTGCCTGCCGGCAGACTGGCCCAACTGGCTAATCTGCCTTTCGTCTCCCATCTCTCCGAAGATGTCGTCGTCCGCAAACACGACCAGTTCACCGTCGGCTCCAGCGGAGCCAGCACAGCCTGGGTTTCTCCTTACAATCTCAACGGAAATGGAGTTACCGTAGCCGTTGTCGATAGCGGCTATCGCAGCCATCCCGATATTCCTTCGGGTGGTCCCGGCTCGCGGGTTCTGACTAGCGTCAGCTTTGTCAACGACGGCTACGGCGCCGACGACCCCTGCGGGCATGGCACCCACGTAGCGGGCATCATCGCCGGCGGCGGCAACGCCTCCAGTGGCCCCGGTTCCATTCAGACCTTCTATGGCATCGCGCGCAAAGCCAGTATCGTCAATGTGCGCGTGCTCGACCAGAACGGCCAGTCCACCGTCAGCACCGTCATTTCGGGCATTCAGTGGGTCGTCAACAACAAAGCCCAGTACAATATCCGTGTCCTCAACCTCTCGCTGGGCCATCCGGTGGGAGAGAGCTATACGCTGGATCCGTTGTGCCAGGCCGTCGAGCAGGCCTGGCAGGCCGGCATTGTGGTCGTCTGTGCCGCCGGCAATAACGGACGGCTCAACACCGTTCAGACGACCGGGCTGGACAATGAGGGTTGGGGCACGAACTACGGCTCCATCACGGTACCCGGCAACGATCCGTATGTCATCACGGTGGGCGCCATGAAATCGCTGGACGGCAGCCGGCCCGACGATACCGTCACCACCTACTCCAGCCGTGGCCCGACCCTGGGCGACCTCGTGCTCAAGCCCGACATCGTCGCTCCCGGCAACAAGGTCATCTCGCTGCGCTCCATCAGCTCTACCCTGGATGCCACCTATGGCAGCGCCAACCTCGTCCCGTTAAGCGCTTACAAGAGCTCCTGGGGTCCTGCCGATCAATCTCAGTATTTCACGCTCTCCGGCACGTCCATGTCGGCTCCTGTCGTCTCCGGGGCAGTGGCGCTAATGCTGCAGGCCAATTCCAAGCTCTCCCCCGATACGGTCAAAGCGCGCCTGATGGTCTCAGCGGACAAGTGGGGCTTTTCCAGCGGCCTCTACGATCCCTGCTCTTTCGGAGCGGGCTACCTCGATATTCCCGCTGCCCTCAACTGCACGGTCACGGCCACGCAGTCGGCGCTCAGCCCCACCCTGGTCTCCGATGGCCTGGGCAATATCTACCTGAATACAGTACTCTGGGGCACCAACATTATCTGGGGCACCGCCATCAACAACCTCAACATCATCTGGGGCAGCAACATTATCTGGGGTAACAACATTCTGTGGGGCAGCAATATCACCTGGGGTACCAATGTCACCTGGGGCGCCAACATCATCTGGGGCTCCAACATCCTGTGGGGCAGCAATATCATCTGGGGTTCCGGCTCGACAGGAAGCGACATCTGGGCAAATAACATCTCCGGACCCGGAGAATAAGCCCGGCGGCCCTCGCTGCCCTCGCCTTTCGATAGACGTAGTCTCTCCTCCTGCCACGCGCTCCGCTTCCCGGCAAGAAGCGGAGCGCGCGGCGCTTTGGCTTGCCGAAATCCGCTTCTCATAGCCCCACTTTTTGATCTTCAGTCCGGGAACATGCGGAAGACCTTATCGCTACCTTCCAGACCGGCCTGGCGGCCTCGAGCGGGATGAAGCGGTTTTGACGGCCGGCCCGACGCGCCTCCGTCCGATCCTGATGCCCACCGGCGCGGCGGTCCTGGGCATGGTGCCGCTCGCGCTCGCCCTGGGCCGAGGCTCGGAGCTGGAAGCGCCCCTGGCGACCGCCGTCATCGGCGGCCTGCTGACCTCCACGCTGCTGACGCTGATCGTCGTCCCGACGGTCTACACGCTCTTCGACGATCTGGGGCGCTGGCTGCGCAAGGAGAAGCGCGATCTGACCGCGCCCACGCTGGTCCGAAGAAACGAGCGGGGGGTCGGACGCGAGCCTGGACATCCGAAGGAAGAAGGGATTGACGAGGAGCCGTAACGATGTGGATCTTTTCCCGACCGCGTAACGAGCATGAGAGCCGTTTCTTGCTGAACCTGGAGCAGAGCTCGCGCATCAACCTCATTCAGTTGGGGGAGCGCTGGTTCGTCGAGGTGATGCTGGGCACGGAATCCGTTCCCGTCGCCTCGGCCAGCTCTCCGGAGGAGGCCGCCGCGCTCATCAAGCGGATTTTCGATAGTCTCCGGGCGGGTGAGGCGGCGCTGGACCTGGAAGCGCCTCCGCAGGAAGGCGGAAACGAGCAGCATAACGGGCGCGGTGATGGACGCGCTCCTGCGCCTCCTCCTGAGCTGGAGCGCGCCAGGGCAGCGCGATAGAAGAACCCCACTCTTATCTCAACCGGGCCGATAAACGACCCGGCATTAAAAACGAGCGTCCTCACGGACGCATCCGAATTCCCCCTCTCCTTGGAAAGAAGAGGCAGGGCCCCAAAGACCGTGGTCGGTGAAGGGGGTCAGGTCCGTCCGGCAGGACGGTGTGTCTTTAATGCCGGGTCGTTTATCGGCCCGGCCCGGCAAAATCAACAGGATTCTGGCAATCCTGTCCCTAATAGGTGCATAATTATAAGAGAAGCCTGACTCCTCAAAATTTCCCTCTCCTTACGAAGGAGAGGGAATAGGGAGCGCGTCGGCGATTGGATAGGCGCAGCCGTGGGTGGTGAGGTCTTTCCGTCCGCAGGACGGTTGTCCGAAGGACCCCCAGACGGGTATTTCAATGCCCGGCTATACGGGCCGTGAACGGCCCGGATAACGCGGCCCGGCTCTCATGCCCGGCTATGATGCCCGACTCTCATGGACCGGCTATCATGCCCGGCTATGATGCCCGGCAAATATGGTCCAGCAAGAACGAGAGAGGAAGAAGTATCGTATGAGCATTTCACAGCGGGCGCGCGAGACGGCCCCGTCTCCCACGCTGGCGATCACCGCCAAAGCCAAGGCGTTGAAAGCGCAGGGGGTCGATGTCATCGGCTTTGGCGCGGGAGAGCCGGACTTCGATACGCCCGACCACATCAAGCAGGCCGCCATCGAGGCCATCTGCAGCGGCTTCACCAAATACACGCCCACCAGCGGCGAGGCCGATCTCAAAGAGGCCATCGCCGCCAAGCTCGCCCGCGACAACGCCCTGCAGTACCGGCCGGAGAACATCATCGTCTCCTGCGGAGCCAAGCACACGCTCTATAACGTCATGCAGGCCCTGCTCGATCCGGGCGACGAGGTCCTCATCCCGTCTCCCTACTGGGTCACCTATCCGGAGCAGGTGCGGCTGGCGGGCGGAAAGCCGGTCTTCGTAGAGACCCTGCCGGAAAACGACTTCATGCCCACGCGCGAGGCCGTGCGCGCCGCCATCACGCCGCGCACGAAGGCGCTCCTGCTCAACTCGCCGTCCAATCCGACCGGCGGCGTCGCCTCGCGCCAGGCCGTCAAGGACCTCGCCTCCCTCGTCATCCAGCACGATCTCACTCTCATCAGCGACGAGATTTACGAAAAGCTGCTCTACGACGGCCGCCAGCATCTCAGCCCGGCGGCGCTCGGCAGCGAGATCTTCCAGCGCACCGTCACCGTCAACGGCTGCTCCAAAGCCTACGCGATGACTGGCTGGCGCATCGGCTACGCGGCCGCCGCCGATAAAGAGCTGATCGCCGCCATGGGCCGCCTGCAGGATCAGTCCACCTCCAATCCCGCTTCGGTCTCTCAGAAAGCGGCGGTGGCCGCGCTCAACGGTCCCCAGGAGCCGGTCGAGACGATGCGGCAGGCGTTCGAGCAGCGCCGCAACCTCATCGTGGAGCGGCTCAACGCCCTTCCCGGCGTCACCTGCCGGATGCCCGGCGGCGCCTTCTACGCCTTCCCGAACATCGCGCCTCTCCTCGGCAAGCGCGCCGGCGAGCGCGTTCTCCAGACCTCCGACGACCTGGCCGCCTACTTGCTCGAAGCGGTCGGCGTGGCCGTCGTTCCCGGCTCCGGCTTCGGCGCCGACGACTATATCCGGCTGTCCTACGCCACCTCCACCGAGAACATCATGCAGGGCCTGGAGCGCATGGACGCCGCCATCCGCCGGTTAGAGTAAGCCCACCCCCTCCGCCCCCTCCCTGGTTCGCTCGCTACGCTCGCAGGGAGGGGGAACATGATCGTTCTCTTCTACCTCTGCTTGCAGGCAAACGAAGCTTGAGGGAGGGATATTAGCTTCCAATCCAGTCCCCCCTCCCCTAAAACTGGGGGAGGGGCCGGGGGTGGGGGCTATCTTTCTATGGATTCCGACGCGCTGGCACAACTGCAGGAAAAGCTTGGCGTACGCTTCAAGAACGAAGCGCTCTTGCGTCAGGCCCTGATCCACCGCTCTGCCGCCGCAGAGCGGTCGCTCGACAGCAACGAGCGGCTGGAGTTCCTGGGCGACTCCGTCGTCGGGCTGGTGGTCAGCGAGAACCTGTTTCGCCTGTTTCCGGACTACAGCGAGGGCAACTTAGCGAAGGCGAAAGCCTACGTGGTCAGCGAATCCGCGCTGGCCGAGGCGGCGCTGGCGATCGGACTGGAAGCCTTCGTCGTCATGAGCGCCGGCGAGGCCGCTTCCGGCGGGCGCACGCGCCGCTCCATCCTAGCCGACACCTTTGAGGCGGTCATCGCGGCCATCTATCTGGATTGCGGCCTGCGCACCGCGCGGCGCATCGTACAGAAGGCGCTGAAAGACGCGATTCGCGAGGTAGAAGCCGACGAGCACCGCCGGGACTATAAGTCCTCTCTGCAGGAGCAGACGCAGGCGCACCTCCGCAAAGCTCCCATCTATCGTATCGTCAGCGAGACGGGCCGCGACCACGAAAAGGTCTTTGTCGCCGAGGCCGTTCTGGGCACGACCGTGATCGGGCAGGGATCGGGCCGCAACAAGAAAGAGGCGGAGCAGGCCGCAGCCCTCGATGCCCTCGATCACCTGCCCCGCTTTCTGCCCGACCTGGTGGCCGACGCGCCGAAGGAGGCCGAGAGCGGGGTACAATAGCAGAGGCGTTTGAAAGCTTTTCTAAATTCCTCTCCTCAGAAGGAAAGGCTTCGAGAGCATGACGGTTTCGGATCAGCCCGCCGCGGATATCGGCGTCTTCGGCGGCAGCGGGTTCTATTCCCTGCTGGAGAACGTGCAGGAGATCAAGGTCGATACCCCTTACGGCCCGCCCAGCGACAGCGTTTTCCTGGCCGAGATGGAAGGCAAGCGCATTGCCTTTCTGCCCCGGCATGGCCGCACGCATACCATCCCGCCGCACGCCATAAACTACCGCGCCAACGTCTGGGCCATGAAGTCGCTCGGCGTTCGCTATCTTATCAGCCCTTGCGCGGCGGGCAGCCTGCAGCTGCACGTCCAGCCGGAGCATTTCGTCGTCTGCGACCAGTATGTAGACCGCACCAATGGCCGCAAAGACACGTTCTACGATGGCCCGACCGTCTACCATCTCAGCACCGCCGAGCCTTACTGCCCTCACCTGCGCCGGCTCGCCATCGAGGTCATTCGAGAACACGGCATCACCGTGCATGAGCGAGGGACCATCGTCATCGTCCAGGGACCGCGTCTCTCTACCCGCTCCGAAAGCCGGTGGTACATGCAGGCGGGATGGGAAGTCATCAGCATGACCCAATATCCCGAATCCTATCTGGCTCTGGAGCAGGAGATCGCGGTCGTCAACATCTCCCTGATCACCGATTACGATTCCGGGCTGATGGGCGAGAACGGCATCCGGCCTTCCACCTCTCAGGAGATCCTGCACGTCTTTCAGAAGAATTCCGAGCGCATCAAGCAGGTGGTCCTCGACCTGATCCGCCGCATCCCCCTCGATCTGGACAGCCCCTGCCATCACGCGCTCGAACACGCCAAAATCTGAGGGGGTGGTCCCGCCTGGCGGAGGTGAGAATTTGTAGGGGCGCTGCTTGCTGCGACCTCTGCGTGCAGGTAAGGGAAGCTTTAGGGAGAAGGCAAAAGAGAGCAACGCAGTCCCCCCTCCCCTAGAATTGGGGGAATGGGGAGCGCGCCGGCGATTGGGAGTCGGGGGTGGGGGCCTAAAATGCAAGAACCGCTGCAAACAGTCACATGGAAAAACGGTAAGGTCTGCCTGATCGATCAGACGGTGCTGCCGGACAGGTTGCGCCATGTAGAGATGGCGGACTGGCGCGAAGTCGTGGAGGCGATCCGCACCATGATCGTGCGCGGCGCGCCCGCCATCGGCTGTACGGCGGCGCTCGGCCTGGCGATGGGCGCCCGTGACATCCCCGCGCAAAGCCGGGACGCTTTTCTGGCGCAGTTTTGCGCGATGGCGGATGCCTTCCGCGCCGCCCGCCCAACGGCCGTCAACCTCTTCTGGGCCGCCGATCGCCTCGTCTCCCTCGCCGCAGACACCGATGGCTCCGTCGCCGACATCCAGGACGCCCTGCTGGGAGAGGCCCTGCGGATGCTGGAGGAAGACATCGCGATCAACCGGCAGATGGGACGCTATGGCGCGGAGCGTTTGCCGGAGGAAGGCGGCGTCCTGACCCACTGCAACGCGGGCGCGCTCGCCACCGTCGGCTATGGCACCGCGCTGGGAGTCATCCGGGCGGGCGTGGAGGCCGGCAAGCGCCTCCACGTTTATGCTGACGAGACCCGGCCACGGCTGCAGGGCATGAAGCTGACCGCCTGGGAGCTGGCGCAGGACCATATTCCCGTCACCATCCTTACCGACAATATGGCGGCCGTGTTCATGCGGGAAGGCAAGATCGACTGCGTGGTGGTCGGCGCCGACCGGATCGCCGCCAATGGGGATACGGCCAACAAGATCGGCACCTACGGCGTGGCCGTCCTCGCCCGGTATCACGGCATTCCCTTCTACGTTGCCGCGCCGGCCTCCACGTTCGATCTGAGCCTGACCAGCGGGCGGCAGATCCCCATCGAGGAGCGCGATCCGAGCGAGGTTACCCACATCAACGGCATGCGCATCGCGCCGGAAGGCGTGGAGATCGTCAATCCCGCCTTTGACGTGACGCCGGCAGAGCTGGTCACCGCCTTCATGACCGAGCGAGGCGTTATCGAGCCGCCGTATGAGACCAATCTGAGATGCACCTTGCGCTAAAAAGCCTCTCACAAAACCTGCATGCGTTCCCTCCCCTTACGAAAGGGAGGGTCGCTCGGACCTTCGGGAAGGTTCGACCGTTCCCCGGCAACGATGGCGATTGGTCAGGGGTGGGGGTCTTGTTAGGCACGCTAAAGGAGGGACCGAGATGGAGAAGCTGCTGGCCGAGAGCCTGGTGCGGGATGTGCCGGACTTTCCGAAGCCGGGCATCCTGTTCAAAGACATCACCCCGGTCGTGCAGAATCACGAGGCGCTGCAGCAGGTCATCGACCGCATGGTGGACTGGGCAAAGCAGAAACGGCCGGACGCCGTCCTGGGGATCGAGGCGCGCGGGTTTATCTTCGGCGCCCCCATCGCGCTGGCCCTCGGCGTCGGCTTTGTCCCTCTGCGCAAGTTTGGCAAGCTGCCCTACAACCGAGTCTCCGAAGAGTATGCCCTGGAATACGGCACGAACACGGTCGAGATGCACGCCGATTCGGTCCTGCCGGGGCAGCGCGTCCTCATCGTGGACGATCTTCTGGCGACCGGCGGCACGGCGGCGGCGGCAACGCGCCTGGTCGAGCGGCTGGGCGGCGTGGTCGCCGGTCTGGAGTTCCTGATTGAGCTGGAGTTTCTGGAGGGCCGCAAGGTCCTCAGCGCCTACGACGTCCACACGCTGATTCGCTACTGAAAAGCAACACGGCGGAGCCGACTGGCTCCGCCGTGTTTACGACGATTGGGTCGTTGGTGCGCTATTCGATTGTCTTTTGCTTTTTTCGTTTGTTTTTCAATCCTCATCCGGCTCTCAGGCCGGATGCCATTATGCAGTTTTTACGCTATTCGATTGTGCCGGTATGTGGTTTTTCGCGCTATTCGATTGTAGAAACTGTTTATGGCCCTATTGTCGGCAGGGCGCCGTGGCTTCTTCAGGCGAGCATCCCGGTAGAATACCGGGATTTTCGCAAAGGAAGTTCCCGTAATTATCGTCCCGTTCTGATAAGGTTGGCTCTATCGTCACGGGACATACGTGCGCCGCGGGGTCAGAGCGCGGATAATGAGCAGCAGGACGACGGCGCCGATGAAGGCGACGATGGTGCTGCCGATCCAGCCGCCATAGCTATGCCCCAGGAACGCGTTGAACAGGAAGCCGCCGACCAAGGCTCCAATGATCCCGATGATCAGGTCGCCAATCACCCCGCCAGGGCCTTCCCCAGGAACGACCGCTTTCGCCAGAGCGCCGGCGATGATGCCGACGATGATCCAGAACAAGATATGCATCTTCTATTCTCCTTCTCTGCCTGCCACCGTCCCGTACCAGGCAGACTTCTGATTTTGTGATAGGACACCACGGAACTGGGATAGCCTCCCCTGATCTCGATAACGAGCGATCCGTGGCCCGGTGCAATGCTGATAGAGGCGGTCGAGATCACTGGACTTCCCGAACGAGTCGCTGCTCTTCTGTTAATGCCCTCTCGACCGTCTTGAGCCTTTCGGCGGTAGGACGCGTTGCTCCACGGTAGAGTTCCCGGACTTTCGATCAGGGATAACCCTTTTTGTCTGAATCACGGATGGTCACGGATAACACAGATGGCACGGATAAAGCCTCCATCTCTATTTCTTCCCAATGGGCGATTGCCTGGCGGAAGGCAAAAAGAAAGCGAAACAGGACGCTCTTATCCGTGTCATCCGTGACATCGGTGACCATCCGTGATTCAGATATTCCAGGTACAATGAGAGCGCGCGGCGGGATATTCCGCCCGCAGGATGAGGAATACGACCGCGATGGCTAGGGCGCTCTTTTTCTATTCGGATGCTCTGCTGCATTACGATATGGGGCCGCAGCACCCGCTCAAGCCGCAGCGCCTGCGCATGACTTACGACCTGCTCGCCAGCTATGGCGTGTTCGAGTCCGGCCTGGAGGTCGTCGCGCCCTCTCTCGCGCCCTGGGAAGACGTGATCGCCGTCCACAGCCAGGACTATCTGGAGGCCATTAGCCGCCTGAGCAGCGGCGACAGATTTCCCGGCGCGTACCGCTATGGTTTCGGCTCCGGAGACAACCCGATCTTTCCGGATATGTACGAGGCCTCGCTGCGCTACACGGGCGGCTCGCTGGACGCAGCGCAGGCGATCCTGGACGGGGGCCGGGTCGCCTTCAACATCTCCGGAGGCCTGCACCACGCGCACTACGACCGGGCCGCCGGCTTCTGCATCCTCAACGACCCCGCCGTCGCCATCCACCGCCTGCGCAAAAAGTTCGCCCGCGTCGCCTACGTGGACATCGACGTGCATCATGGGGATGGCGTGCAGGAGCTCTTCTACTCGGACCCTACCGTCTTAACGATCTCCCTGCACGAGTCGGGCCGGACCCTCTTTCCCGGCACGGGCTATACCGATGAGATCGGGGTCGGCGAGGGCGAGGGCTACAGCGTCAACGTGCCCTTCGCGCCCTATACCACCGACCCTATCTGGATCGAAGCCTGGCGCGAAGCTGCCCTGCCGATTCTGAAAGCCTTCGATCCGGAGGCCATCCTGCTGCAGATGGGAACCGATACGCACGTGCTCGATCCGCTGGCCCACCTGTGCCTGACCGCGCAGGGCTGGCTGGAGGCCGTCAAGGACGTGCAGGCGTTGGGCAAGCCCATCGTCGCCGTCGGCGGCGGCGGCTACAACCTGACCACGGTGCCCCGCATGTGGACGCTCGCCGTCTCGACCCTGGCCGGCCTGAATCTGCCGGACGACGTTCCCGCCTCCTATTCCCACCGGCGCGATATTCCTACCCTGACCGACCATGCCGAGATCGACATGGACGACACCTATCTCCAACAGGCCCGCGCCATCGCCGCGCAGTCGGTGAACGAGGTGAGAAAGTTGCTCTTTCCTCGCTATGGATTGACCTGAGCTGTAGCCGGATGTTTTCAACACCCGGCAGAAGACCTCACCCCTAAAGCTCACCCCCTAACCCCCTCTCCTTTAGAAGGAGAGGGGGAATAGTGAGGAGGCTGGTTGCGTTCAGAGGACGCTTGTTTTGTAAAGACAGAGGTTTTCCACCTCTGGTAAGATGCCGGGCCGTTTAATGGCGCCGCATGGCACAAATCCCGCCGATTTGCGGTACTCTGTAAGAGGAAAAAGGCTCGACATAGAGCCATCAGGAGAGAGCACCGGTGTTGAAAACGCTGTTTCTAAGCCCGCCGTCCTTCGACGGCTTCGATGGCGGCGCGGGCGCCCGCTACCAGGCCAAGCGCGAGATCACCTCCTACTGGTACCCGACGTGGCTGGCCCAGCCGGCCGCGCTCGTGCCGGGCAGTAAGCTCATCGACGCGCCACCGCACGGCCAGACGGTCGAGGATGTACTGCGGATCGCCAAAGACTACGAGCTGATTATCCTGCACACCAGTACCCCCTCCTTGCTGAACGACGTGGAGTGCGCACGGGCCTTGAAAGCGCAGAACCCCGACGTCAAGGTCGGCTTCATCGGCGCGCACGTTGCCGTGCTGCCCGAGCAGACCCTGCGCGAAAACCCGATCATCGACTTCGTCTGCCGCCACGAGTTCGACTACACCTGCAAAGAGTTGGCCGAGGGCAAAGACTGGGACCAAATTAGAGGTCTCTCCTACCGGGACAAAAACGGCGAGCTGCGCCGCACGGAAGACCGCGAGCTGATCCAGGACTGGGATTCCATGCCCAGCGTCCTGCCCGTCTACGCCCGCGACCTGGATATCACGAAATACTTCATCGGCTACCTCCTGCACCCCTACGTCTCCTTCTACACCGGGCGCGGCTGCCCCGCCAAATGCACCTTCTGCCTCTGGCCTCAGACCATCGGCGGCCATAAGTACCGCACCAAAAGCCCCGACGCGGTCGGGCGGGAGATGGAGGAGGCCAAGGCCCTCTTCGGAGACAAGGTGCGCGAGTATATGTTCGACGACGACACCTTCACCATCGACCGCCAGCGCGCCGTCGCGATCAGCAAGCACATGAAGCGGCTCAATCTCACCTGGAGCTGCAACGCCCGCGCCCACGTGGACTACGACACCCTCAAGCAACTCCGTGACAATGGCCTGCGCCTGCTGCTGGTCGGCTTCGAGTCGGGCAACCAGCAGATCCTCAACCGCATCAAGAAGGGGCTGAAGCTGGAGATGGCCCGCGAGTTCATGCAGAACTGCAAGAAGCTGGGCATCAAGGTCCACGGCACCTTCATCATCGGCCTGCCTATCGAGACGAAAGAGACCATTGAGGAGACGATCCGTTTTGCCTGCGAGCTCGATCCGCATACGATCCAGGTCTCCATCGCGGCCCCCTACCCCGGCACCGAGCTCTACGATCAAGCCCTCGCAAACGGCTGGTTCGCCCGCGACGGCCTGGTCGCCAGCTCCGGCATCCAGACCTCCACCCTCCAGTACCCGCACCTGACGACCGCCGAGATAGAGGACGCCGTCGAGCGGATGTACCGCACCTTCTACTTCCGCCCGAAACCGATCCTGCGCATCGTGCGCGAGATGGCTGCCAACCGCCAGATGCTCGTGCGCCGCCTGCGCGAAGGCGGCGAGTTCTTCTCCTACCTGCGCGAGCGCAAAGAGCAGGTCCGCCAGCGTCAATCCGAAGCCGTCACGGCCTGACCCTCCAACATTTTCCCGGCAGGTCCCTCCGGTACCGGAGAGGCTTTTTCTTGTCCATAAGAATGCACGCCGGTAACGGCTGAGGCATCTAATCTGTTGACAGCAACCGTCAGCCTGCGTGCCGGTAGGATTCCCCCGCTCTTACCGGTGCCGACAGCCTGTTCCGGGCAGTTGACTCCCCCTTTCTACCCGTCGTTTACATTAGAGTTGACAAACTGGCTGTCCGGTGCTAAAATCGTCCGGGACCTCTCGATGGGTCCCCACTCAGTTCGGCGGTTCTTCCGTAAGCCCTGATGCGATGGGTCGCCCGCCCGATGAAAGCCTATGGTTGGGCGCGAGCGGTTGACGTGGAGGACCGCACAACAAGGAGGTAGTCGTGAAACTATCCGCACCTGTTCGACACCGCGTCGCCCTGCTCGGGCTCGCCGTGCTCGCCTCCCTTCCGGCCGCAGCAGGGCCGCAGACCGGCCTCCCGTTACCGGGGAAAGGCCATGTTCCCCTTCCGGCCGCAGCCCACAACCGGCTGCAAGCGGCCTACGGCAAGCTTCCCCTCGCCTTCGAGCGCAATATGGGCCAGGCGGACCGGCACGTCCAGTTTCTGGCGCGGGGCAGCGGCTATAGTCTGTTCCTGACCCCCAACCAGGCGGTCTTCGCGCTCAGCAAACACACTCCGTCTCCTCGCTTCGCGGCCTCCACCGGCAAGATCTCGGATACCCCACAGGCCGTGCTGCACATGCGTCTGTTGGGTTCCAATGCTCAGGCGGTGGCCGTAGGCCAGCAGGAGCTTGCCGGCAAAGCCAACTATCTGTTAGGCAACCAGGCTTCTCATTGGCAGACCAACGTGCCTTTGTATCAGAAGGTGAGCCTGCATAACCTCTATCCAGGCATCGATCTGATCTACTATGGCAACCAGACACGCCTCGAATATGATTTTGTGCTCGCTCCCAAAGCCTCTGCCTCTGCCATTCGGCTGGGCTTTTCCGGAGCCGGCAGCGTCCAGATCAGCCAGAAGGGCGAGCTTCTGGTGGGACTGCCGGGCGGCCAGGTGGTCTGGCAGCGTCCGGTAGCCTATCAGCAGGTGGGAGCAAAGCGCATTGCGGTAGCAGGTCGGTATGCCCTGCTGGGCAAAGACCAGGTCGGTTTTCAGTTAGGCCGCTATGACACCAGCAAGCCTCTGGTCATCGACCCGACCCTCCTCTACTCCACCTACCTGGGCGGCAGCAGCGATGATTACGGCTATAGTGTCACGTTGGACCCGGCCGGCAACACCTACGTCGTGGGTTATACCACTTCCACCAACTTCCCCGTCACATCCGGGGCCTTTCAGACGTCCACCACCGGCTTCGCGGCCTTCGTCGCCAAGATCAATAGCACCGGCAGCAAGCTGGTCTACGCGACCTACCTGGGCGGCACCACCAGCAGCAACACGCAGGGCTATGGAATCGCCGTCGACCTGGCCGGCAACGCCTACGTCACCGGCGCTACCAATGCCAAGACCTTCCCGGTCGTCAACGGCTTCCAGACATCGCTGGCCAGCACGCCCGGCGACGATGCCTTCCTGAGCAAGCTCAATCCCAGCGGCAGCGCGCTGCTCTATTCGACCTATGTCGGCGGTAACAGCAACGATACCGCCTTCGGTATCGCGGTAGACTACTTCGGCAACGCTTACATCACCGGGGAGACGGCCTCGACGAACTTCCCGCTGGCGAACGCCTATCAGACCTCTTACGGCGGAGGCACCGAATTCGGTGATGCCTTCCTGACCCGCGTGGATACGACCAAGACGGGCGCCGCCTCGCTTATCTATTCGACCTATCTGGGCGGCAGCGCAGACGACTACGGCGAATCGGTGGCTACGGATAACGCGGGCAACGCCTACGTGGCCGGGTATACCGCCTCCACCAATTTCCCCGTCTCCTCCAGCCCTTACCAGAAATCCCAGGCGGGCAGCGCAAACGCCTTCATCACCAAGATCAACACGAATGCATCGAGCGCCGCCTCGCTCCTCTACTCGACTTACCTGGGCGGCAGCGCCGCCGACTACGCCTACGGCATCGCCATCGACCCTGCGGGCAATGCCTATGTGACCGGACCGTCAACCTCCGCCAACTTCCCCACGACCTCCGGCGCCTTCCAGACCACCAGTACGGGCACCGATGCGTTCGTTACGAAACTCAATCCGTCCGGCTCGGCCCTGGTCTACTCGACCTTTCTGGGCGGCTCCGCCGGCACCCTGGGCACCGATATCGCCGTGGACGGCTGGGGGCACGCCTTCGTGACCGGCAACACCGCCGCCTCGAACTTCCCGACCACCACTAACGGCGTCCAGCGCACGTTCGGCGGCGTTTTCGACGCTTTCGTTACGGAGTTTAACACTGCCGGCTCTGCGCTGCTGTATTCGACCTATCTGGGCGGCAGCAACGACGACGAGGGCTTCGGCATCGAAGTCTCTCCCTCCGGAAGCGACGTCGCCGTGACCGGCTTCACGTCCTCCACCAATTTCCCCACGCTCAATCCGATCCAGTCGAGCAACGCGGGCGGCTCCTCCGGTACCAATGACGCCTTCGTCGCCAAGCTGCGTCTCTTCACGCGCGGGGACTTCAACGCAGACAACCAACCGGATGTCCTTTTCCAGAATCCGACTACCGGACAGATGGCCGCCTGGTTCATGAGCGGCACCAAAGCCGTCAATGGCGCCTACATCGCTCCGTTCATCGATCCGAACTTGAAGCTCGCGGCCGTGGCCGACTTGAACGGCGACGGCCAGCCCGATCTCCTCTTCGAGAACGCAAACACCGGGCAGGTCGTCATCTGGATCATGAACCAGGCGGCGGCCTCCGGCGTGGTCGTTCTCTCCCAGAACCAGAATCCGGCGAACGTGCCCGTCGGCGTCGCCGATATGAATGGGGACGGCAAGCCGGACCTTATCTTCCAGAATACCTCCACCGGCCAGGTGACCTTCTGGTACATGAACGGCACCACAGTGACCGGCACCGCCAGCGTCACGCCGAATGCCGGCACGAGCTGGAAGGTGATCGGAACGGGCGACTTCAATAACGACGGCAAGCCGGACCTGCTCTATGCCAATCTGTCCACCGGCCAGATGCAGATCGGGTACCTCACGGGCACGACGGTCACCAGCACCGCCTACGTCTCTCAGACCCAGAACACCGCCTGGCAGCCGGCGGCCATCGCGGACTTCAATAAGGACGGCCATCCGGACATCCTGTTCTATAACCCCAGTACCGGCCAGATGGCCCTCTGGTATCTGGGTGGCTCGCTCGGCAATACCGTCATCAACGGACAGTACGTCACGCTGACTCAGGCCGTCGGCTGGAAGCCCATCGGAGCGGCCGATCTCAACGGGGATGGCATCCCTGACATTGTCTTCCAGGACCAGTCCTCGGATTCGAGCGCGGGCCGGGTGGCCGTCTGGTTCATGTCCAGCAGCCTGGGGAACATACCCTCCGGTGGCGCCTATATCCTGCCGACCATGGACCCGAACCAGGTGGCCGTCGGCGAGGGCGACTTCAACGGGGACGGCCAGACCGACATCCTGCTGCAGAACAAGACGACCGGCGCGCTGACCGTCTGGCTCATGAACGGAGCCCAGGCGTCCCAGGCGGTGTCTATCAGCGCTACGGTGCCTTCGGGCTTCCAGGCGGTCGCGGTGGCCGACGTGGACCTGGACGGCACGCCCGACATCATCTTCGAGAACCCCTCCAATGGGCAAGTCATTATCTGGCTGATGAACGGGACCACGATGACCAAGCAGATCGGCGTCGCGGCGACCGTGCCTGCCAACTGGAGCATCGTCGGCACCGGCGACTTCAATGGGGACGGCCTGCCGGACATCGTCCTGCAGAACGCTTCTACCGCACAGTTGGCCGTCTGGTTCATGCAGGGGAACGTGGTGACCGGCGCCTCCTACATCACGCCCACGCAAAGCGCGGGCTGGAAAGCCGTGGCCTTCGCCGACTATAACGGCGACGGACAGACCGACATCATGTTCATGAACCCCTCTACCGGCCAGTTGGCCGTCTGGTTCATGAACGGTACGACGGCCACCGGTGGCGCCTTCGTCACTCCGACGCAGGACACGCACTGGATTGCCGTCGGCCCTCGCTAACCCATCCCTCGCTTCCCTTCCTGGGAAGCGCTCGACTCTGCCGGCCCTGCTATCGCATGATGGCAGGGCCGGCTTTTTGGTGGTTGACAGCCTTTCGTCTTTTCGGGAACACTATCAACGCAATCGTTTAGCGGCGGACGGCCCAGCCGTCATGGAAAGACGGTTTACAGGGAGCCGTTTCGCAGGTCATAGGAAGAGGCGATGGCTGAGATCACGGCAGAAAATCAGCGCCCGCGCGTGGTGATCGTAGGCGGCGGGTTCGGCGGTCTAGACGCCGCCCGCGCCCTGCGCAAAGCGCCGGTACAGGTAACGATCGTCGATCGCAATAACCACTACCTGTTCCAGCCGCTCCTCTATCAGGTCGCGACCGCCGGCCTCTCCCCCGCCGACATCGCCGCCCCAATTCGTAACATTTTGCGCCAGCAGCGCAACGTGGAAGTCCTGATGGCCGAGGTGATCGGCGTGGATACCCAGCGGCGTTGCGTGCAGACGCACGACCTCTCGGTCCCCTACGACTATCTGATCCTGGCGACCGGCGCGACCGACAGCTACTTCGGCCAATGGGAATGGGAGCCGTTCGCGCCTTCCCTGAAGACGCTGGCGGACGCGACCGCCATCCGCCGCAAGATCCTGCTGGCGTTCGAGGCCGCCGAGATGGAGCCCGATCCCGACCTGCGCCGTGTCCTGCTGACCTTCCTGCTGATCGGCGGCGGGCCGACCGGGGTCGAGATGGCCGGCGCTATCGCGGAGCTGGCGCACCGGGCGCTCGCCGCCGATTTCCGGCGCATCGACCCGCGCGCCGCCCGAATCGTGCTGCTGGAGGCCGGACCGCGCATCCTGCCCACCTTCGATCCCTCCCTGTCGGCGGCAGCGCAGAAAGCCCTGGAGCGCCTGGGCGTGGAGGTCCGCACGAACTCCAGGGTCGATAAGATCGACGCGGAGGGGGTCGAAGTCGCCGGCCAGCGGATCGCGAGCCGCACGGTCCTCTGGGCGGCCGGAGTCGCCGCCTCGCCCGCCGGCAACTGGCTGGGCACGGAGACGGACCGCGCCGGGCGGACGATCGTGCAGACCGATCTCTCCGTGCCCGAACATCCGGACATTTTCGTCATCGGGGATACGGCCCACATCAAGGATTATCCCCTGCCGGGGGTGGCGCAGGTGGCGATGCAGGAAGGCCGCTACGCCGCAAACTTGATTCTTCGCCGCATCCGGGGGCAGGCGCCTCCGCCGCCGTTCCACTACCACGACAAAGGCAACCTGGCGACCGTCGGGCGCTCGTTCGCCATTCTGGAGAGCGGCCGGTGGAAGCTCAGCGGCTTCCTCGCCTGGGTCCTCTGGCTGGTCATTCACATCTACTACCTGATCGGCTTTCAGAACCGGCTTCTGGTGCTGGTCCAATGGGCCTGGGCTTATATCACCTTCTACCGGGGCGCCCGGCTGATCGTGACGCAGAGCACGGCGGAGACACCGGAGGCGCTCCTACAGAGCCTGGAAAAGCCTCCAGAGAAAATTTCTTCATGAGCGCCCTCCGAACGTACCCTTTTCCGCTTTTTCGTGCGAAGCACGCCCCGCGCGATAGCGCTTCCCAGCGAAGGACTTTCGTCCATCGCATATTGATTCCATCGCGTCTTCCATCGTGCCTGCGATGGATTTCATTCCATCGCGAAAGATTATGAAAGGGAACAAGCGTTTCCTCATTCTGAACGCGGACGACTTCGGCGCGTCGGCGAGGGTCAATGCGGCGGTGCGGAAGGCGCATCAGGAGGGCGTGCTCACCAGCGCCAGCCTCATGGTAACGGAGGCCGGCTGGCAGGAGGCGGTCGAGATCGCCCGGCAGACGCCCACACTCGGCGTCGGCCTGCACCTTGTCACCACTTTCGATCATGCGTTGCTGCCGGCGGCAGAGATCCCTCACCTGATCGGACGCGCCGGCCACCTGGACAGGAACCCGCTGCGCGCCGGTCTGCGTTACGCCTTCTCCCACGCGGCGCAGGCGGAGTTGAAGCGGGAGATGGAGGCGCAGTTCGCGCGCTTCGCGGAGACTGGGCTGCCGTGGTCGCACGCGGACGGCCACCAGCACTTCCACATGCACCCGGCCATATGGGACCATTTTCTCACCCTGTGCGACCGCTATGGAGTGCACCGGCTGCGCATTCCCCACGAAGAGATCGGTCCGCACTTCCGCTCCGGAGGCGACGGTCCCAATCTCAACACAGCGGCGGCGCTCTGCTTCCGCCTGCTGCGCCGGCGCAACCTGCGGGTCCTGCGGGCTTGCGAGTCGCTGGGCGGCCGGCGGCCCTTTCTCTGCGACCGCGTCTACGGCACGCTCCAGAGCGGCAACATGAACGCCGCCTACGTGCAGGCTCTGCTTGGCCGCCTCGGCGGCGGCGCCAATGAGATCTACTTTCATCCCGGTACGGACCACGCCCGTCCGCTGCCGGCCGGCGCGCAGACGGAAGACGTGCGCGACGTCGAGATGCAGGCCCTGCTCGACCCCGCCGTGCGCGCTCGCATCGAATCGCTCGGCCTCTGTGTCGGCCGCTACGCCGACATCGAAGCGGTCATGATCGAAGAAGGCTACCGCGAATGAACAAATCTAAACCTGCTGCGTCTCTGAAGGTAGCAGATTTGGATTCGCCGGAGCCGACAATGTTCGCTATGGGGAATACGATGCACGCGGACACGGCGCTCGTACAGCGCGCGCAGGCCAACGATCGGGCCGCCTTCAACGAGATCGTGCTGCGCTACAAGAGCAAAGTGTACAACTACATCTATCGGATGGTGCGGGGCGCTTCCGATGCGGAGGACCTGACGCAAGAGACGTTCGTGCGTGCCTATCTGAGCATCCATTCGTTTCAGAGCCGCGCCAGTCTCAATACCTGGCTGTTTCGTATCGCCACGAACCTGTGCATCGATTTTAGCCGCAAGAAGCGGACACAGGCGCCGACAGCCTCGCTCCACATGGACGGAGAGGAGGAGCAGGAGGACACGCAGCGGGAGATCCCGGACGTCGCCTTCGACCCGCAGCGGCTGATGCTCAACAAAGAGTTAGGCCGGCGTCTGGAGGATGCCATCCAGGATCTGCCGGAGAAGCTGCGGACGGTCGTGCTGCTCTACGACATCGAGGGACTGCCCTACGAGGAGATCGCCTCCATCGTCGGCTGCCCGCTCGGGACCGTCAAGTCCCGGCTGTTCAATGCCCGCGCGGCTCTGCGTACCCGGCTGGCTCCCTATCTGAATGGAACAATCTAAAGCTTTTCCTCCCTTAATCTCCCTCTCTCCTTACGAAGGAGATGGGGCTGGGGGGTGAGGTCCACCCGTGAGGGCGGTTCTTCGCGAGGCACGGTGCAAGCACCGGCTCGCTACGCATGGCGGCAAAGCCGCCTGCCAGACGGGTCGTTTACGGCCCGGCACAGGGATGAGATTGCACGAAGACGGCATGGGCGCGTATACATAAGGTGATAGGCAAATGAGACCGTTCGATAATCAGGACAACCGAAATTGCGGGAAGGTGCAGGCGTTTCTCTCCGAATACGTCGATAACGCGCTCTCGGCACGTGAAGTATGGGAGGTAGAGAAGCACCTGGCGGCGTGCCCGGAATGTGCCGCGCAAGCCCACGAGATGCAGGCGACGGTGCAACTGCTGCGTATGGCGGAGCGCCATGATACCAGCATGGACTTCATGGCGCGGCTGCATGCCCGCCTGGATGGCCTGGAGCCGCAACAGACGCGCTCGCATCCCCTACGCGATTCCGTGCAGGGGTGGCTGGCCGGGCTACGCGATCCTCTGCGCCTCAACCGTCTGCCAGCCCTCGGGCTGAGTCTGGCCATGGCGGCGGTCGTCCTCTTCTTTGCTCTCGATCGGCCGGTGGATTCGGTCAACCCGGCGGGGACACCGGCACAGGCGATCTCCGTCGAGCCGCTGCGTCGCCATGTCGCGCTCTCCGCCAGCAATCCGTTCGACGACCCGGTCGCGGCCACGCTGGAGGCACAGAATGCGCTGCACGACTCCGATGGCGCTCCCAGCGAAGAGTAAAATGTTAGGCGTTAGGCGTTGGGCGTTGGGCGTTAGGAATCTGGCTGCCCTCTTCCCAATAACCCGATCGGGCATGAAAAGTTGGGGAGTGGGTTTTTCCCAACGCCAAACGCCCAACGCCCAACGCCCACTCGGTATTCTATTTTGCCTGTGCTTGGTCCTTTTCTCCGGGACGGTTGCAAAGGCACAACTGCCGGCCCGCCGCGTTGGCGGCGCTCCTTTCCGATTGCATCCCCAGCCGCCCCGGCGCACGGTGCGCGCCCCCCAAAACGCGGCGGCCATCGAGATACTGAAGAAAATGATCCGGCCGGCCGCCGACTACGCAGGGGTACAGATGACTCAGCGCGGGCAGACGGTCTCCGAGCAGGCGATCGAGGGCGATACGAAAGGCCGCATCCGTCGCGAATTCCGCTCCCCTGCGGCGCTGGCCGGCGACGTGATGATTACCGGCCCCAACCAATACCGCTACTACCATCACCATAGCAATACGGTGGATATTGCCTTCTGGCCCACGCAGTGGAACGCGCACGAAAAGGCCGTCATCAACGCCATCCGCAGCGGGCGCGTCTCCGCCGCGCTCGTCGGCCAGGAGACGATCGCCGGGCGCCCCGCCACCATTGTCCTGCTGGCTGCCAACGGGCGGCAGATGAAATACTGGATCGACACGCAGACGGGCATCCAGCTCCAGAACGAGATTTCCGGTCCCAACGGGCTGATCTCCCGGTCCTGGATCACCTCGATCACCGTCGGGCCGCCCGCCAACGTGCTTCCGAAGGATTTCGCGCAGCCGTTCCTGATGGCCCGGCCCAACCCGCTCTTCCCCACCCCGCAGCCGCAGTTCCACAGCATGGAAGAGGCCGCCGGCAAGCTGCCCTTCGCGCCGCTGCAGCCGGCCGTCCTTCCGCCCGGCTACCATCTGACCGGTATCTGGCTTTTCGGCGCGGGTGCCAACCAGCGCAATGCCCAGCCCTCCATCCTGATGCGCTTCTCCGATGGCATCAGCAACTTCAGCCTCTACCAGCGTCCCGCGCCGCCCAAAGCCAGGCTAGAACCCATCCGGCCGGGCCAGTACCGGCGCAGCATTCAGCGCTGGGAAATCCCCGTACCCGACGGCCTGCGCCAGATCCTCTACATCGGCCACCTCACTCCCGAACAGGCTCAAGCCCTCCACGACTCCCTGCATTGAGATGATGAAGACGCGTTTAAAGGAAACAAGAATCTATTATTTTTCATGGCCGTCTGAACGTTCAGTCCTATGTGCTGAATGGCTCCTGATTTATGGTAGGAGCTAAATATATTACCTCTCAATCATCCTTCTGAATATAGAGAACGATGATGGCTCCAGTCCTTCTTGAGAGATCGGACAATATCCATGCTGCGCAGCACAGAGGCTCTCTCGGTGGCTAGATCCAGCATCCAGGCATAGATAGAAGCGCTATAACTCTCCTTCATTTGCTCACCAAACATCTGCTTGCCAAAAGCCAAGACCGCTCGGTTGACTATCTCCTCGTTAGCCTCTTTAGCCAAAGCTAAAAAGATCAGGAGGGCAAAATAGAAATACTCCTGAACCTGCTTGCGGGTGCCCCAGCGTGGTTGTGCTATCTTTGCTGCCTGGAAAAGAGCCTCAAACCCATACTTTCGCCACTCGCTCGGGCTAAGATTGACTTGCTTTACCAGAGGAGTAATCACCGCTTGGCTGAGAGAGTCTGCCAATTCGATGATCGGCGGCGCGATCGCTACATTCTGATCCTTATCAATAACCTCATCAATAACCTCATGGCTATCCAGTCTCTGAACTTGCTTGACAAGTTCGACGATCTCAGAGATCCAGGGATCTACTATGTCAGCAATTTGCAGGCGATCCTGCATCTGCTGAATTTGTATGACCGTCTGATTAGCAGCATTTATCTGTACGCTATCATTAACATTCTGCTGAAGGAAGAGTTGCCGGATATTTGCTATCGCCCGAAGGCAACGCTGGCTTTCTTGATTCCGCCAGACTGGGTCCTTGGTTGCATTGTCGCCGACAAATATGTCTACCTGTTCGATATTGGTCTCTCCCATCGGCAATTGAGGTGTCCCCAACCAGATTGAATAGAGCCCCTGAGCGCCAGCGCCATAGGTTTCAGCCTGAAGGATGTAGACATCCCTATTATGACTGTTTCCGGATACCAGCTTGGCAATGAGGGCATTAAGGTAATGTACCTGTCGCACAAAGCCTGCCTGCACCCGCTGCAAGCGTTCCGGTTTTACCTCCGGCAGATCAAACAGGTAGAAAGCCCAGGACCAGTGGAAGCACTTACGGGAAAGAGCATCGGTATCGGTATCGATATAGTTCAAGGTACACAACACTACATGCCGTAGCAACCAGTAGAGTTGTCCCTGGACTCGATGGGTGTAGGTCTGGCCGCTGTCGTTGTATTCTAGGCTAGCCTGGCTTATGTGTGGAAGGAAGATGATCTTTAGAGCCGGATCGCGCGGTATGTCGCTGTCTGGGAATGAATACGCCTTCTGGTTCTTCGCTAAGTCGCCGGTAAGACGCTCAATGAATGATCGGGAGTCAAGTGGCCCTAGCGCTAGCGCAGCTTTCCCGCCGATTGGTCCGTAGCCACCAGGAAGGATTTGCTGTAGCTTTGGGATGATGTCTGAAAGGCGTTGTTCGGCTGCTCCTTGTCGCGATTCTAGCACCTTCTGATACTGTTCTTTCATCTCAGCAGGAGGCTGCAGCTTACCTCCGCTAACTCGATTCAGATACTCACAATACCGACGATAGACCTCTAATGCCTCAATCCGTTCCCCGCTAACTATGAATGTTTCCATCAGGTCGAACCAACCCGACTCTAATGAAGGCCTCTCTTGTACTAGGCGACGTAGAGCAACTATAGCAGTACTGTTATCCCCGGCTGCTTTTGCCTGCTGAGCCAGGGATATGATCGCATTTAGATAGCGTTCCCGGTACTGTTCCCGTTCATACTCCACCCAGTTATAAGCCCAATCTTGGAGCAATGGTCCTCTGTAGAGGAGTAAAGCTCGTTTAAGTGAGTCAATATCTCCTTTCTCAATCAGCCTATCAAAGTCAAGGACATCTACGTAAACCCCTTCCGACTCAAAGCGGACTGCACCGTAAACAGTTTCCACCCGATATGCCTCCTCGCCAAGCGCACTACGTATTACCTTCAGGCTTTGTCGTAAGCTAGCGAGAGACGCATTCCCAAGCGGCCAAATCATATCTGCCAGCCAATCAATCTTGAGAAAACGGTCGTGATGCAGCACCAGAAAAGCAAGCAGAATCGCTCCATTGTACAGGCGCAGTGATGGCGCCGGAGCATCATTAAGCTGCGTATCGAAGGGGCCGAACATTTTGATGCTCAACATAGCTGCCTCCCAAGGGTGAAAAACATTCTAATTATACCACTATCATCACAGAATCATCACAAATCTATTACGTCGTCAACATTGTTACCCATAACATTCCTTGTAGTTGGTGAACCGTCTCTTTGCTTTGTATAGATTGTTATTGAAACATTTTTGAAATATTTCCGCTGTTAATTATTGTGTTGGAGTATCTTGAGATAAGGAAGAGGTTAGCTATGGCTCATATAATCGATCAGCCTGACGAGACTACTTTGCCTGACAACATATCAGAAATTTCAGAAGAGGAAGCCCGGTGGATCGCTGACTTCAACATCATGTTGACGTTGGGAGATGCGATGTATATCTCTCTTTTGGAACGGATCGAGATCGGTGGAAATAGAATATGGGTTGCCGAAGTTGCCTATCCTGACGGAAAGGTTGCTGGCGAATTACATATCGATGCTGGTACAGGTCAGAATGTGACATGGCATCCGTGTGGCTGAATTTTGAAGGCTATGATAGAAGCGCAGGCATGTAAACATCGTTATCGCTCCTGTGTCGAGTGCATTTAACGTACCTGGCGTAAGGCAGATCCAGCTATCGACTAGCACACCCACAGACTAATCATGACAGGTGTCTTCGGCTTATCGCATCTCTCCTCCGCACCTATAGATACGCCTGTCCGATGGCTGAATTACAGAGCGATTTATCCGCTGCCAAGCCCTCCAAAAGGTGGTTCGGTTAGGCGTGCCAACAGCTATGCTACCTGAGAGATAGATTCAGGTGGTTGGGTGCGTTGTTGAGAACTTACACGGCCACACATGTAATCGTATGTCTACTGATTTGGTCACCATATCTCAATGAGAGGCTGCTGATCTGATGCTTGATGTCCCCTATTTCCGTCAAGAGATAAATACTTGCGTTCAAACCTGCCTTCGAGAATGGTATTTGCCTATTGTTGGGACTATGTTGTTGAAGTAGATAGAATATCTTCGGCTTGCGGCTCAGATAGAGGTGGCACAAATTTTCTTGGCATCATAAGCGGAGCGATAACGATCATGGAAGAGTACGGCCTGACTGGCTGTCCTCCTCCAGATTTATGGATGAAACAAGAATTAAAACTAGCATTACAGGATCAGGTACGTGCCGATCAAAAAAGTAATGATCTGCTTATTGGTGTATTAGACAGAGCCGAAATATTTTCTGGTGGTAATGCAGGTGATACAGCATTCGATAAGCTTAAAACGACCATCGATGCTGGCTCACCGGTCATTACATATTTGAAACCCCTCGGAGTTCGTCATGCAGTCGTAGTCGTGGGAGTTACAAACACCGATATTATCGTACATGATCCGGACATGGATAATGGAAGGTTCATGCCTATATTAGTTTCCACTTTTTTGCATCAGTGGCGAGAAGCTTTCTTCTATGCGATTGTAGTCCACAAAATCTAATTGACATTCATGCTGCCATCTTCTGCCATGTTTCCCCTTCTAATTTATGGTGAGCAAAGGATGGACCAACAAGGACTTTCTGTCTCCTAAGCCGAAACTCTGCGGCATGACGTACCAGATCAACAGCTTTTCCATGCCTGCACGCTATCTGCTCATGGCGTTCTCCGTTTTGCTGCTCTGCTGCGCTACTTTCGCCGCCCACGCGAATGATGGCATCTTTCCCCCTGCGCCGGCCGCAAAGCCGTTCATCAACTTCGACGGGCACGGCTTCCTCATCAAAGGCAAGCGCACGTTTCTCGCCTCCGGCAGTCTCCACTACGGCCGCGTACCCCGCGCCCTCTGGCGCGACCGGCTGCTTCGTATCAAGCGCGCCGGATTCAACACCGTCCAGACCTACGCCTTTTGGAACTTCCACGAGCCGCAGGAAGGAAAGTGGGACTTCTCCGGCGACAAAGACCTCAATGCCTTCCTCAAGCTGGTCAAGGCGATGGGCCTGTACGCGGTCGTGCGGCCCGGCCCCTACGTCTGCGCGGAATGGGATAGCGGCGGCTATCCGGTCTGGCTGCGATTCAAGGCGGGTGTGCGCGTCCGGGAAGATAATCCGGAGTTCCTGGCCGCCGTGGACCGCTGGTACGAGAAAGTGATCCCCATTATCGCCGCCAACCAGATCGAGCGCGGCGGCGCGGTCATCATGGTCCAGTTGGAGAACGAGCACCCGCAGGGCTGGGGCACGGACATGCCCAACGGCTACTTCCGCCACCTGCGCGACAAAGCCGTCTCCCTCGGCCTGGAGGTCCCACTCTTCTTCAGCGGCCTGCACCACGGCTCCGATCCCGCCGGCGAGCATCCCTGGGACAGCAAAGGCCGCGCCAATCCCTGGTACTGCACCGAGTTCTGGCCCGGCTGGTACGACCTCTACGGCCCGCTCGATCCGGCCCGCGCCCGCCAGTTCGAGCGCGGCCTATGGAAGATCCTCGCCTACGGCGGCAACGGCTTCAACTTCTACATGCTCCACGGCGGCACCAACTTCGAGGCCTGGAACGACGACGAAGTGGCCTCCAGCTACGACTACGGCGCCGCCATCGGGCAAGCCGGCGACCTGCGGCCCATCTATTACCGCTTCAAGCGCGCCGCCCTGTTCGCCCGCAGCTTCGCCGACGTGCTGGAAGACAGCGTCAACGCCACCGAGGACTATCAGGGCTACGCCACCAACAGCGCCCTGCGGATCACGGCCCGCAAAAGCCCCGCAGGCGACATCCTCTTCCTCGACAATAACAGCAATGCGCCCACCGAGACACAGGTGCGAGACGAAGGCTCCTTCGCCCCGGTCGCCGGCCCGATGTCGCTCGCGCCGGGCGAAATCCTGCCCATCGTCAAGAACGTCCATCTGCTGCCCGACGTGACCCTGAAGCTCGCTGCTGCCCGCCTGCTCGGCATCGTGGATCAGGGCGAGGCGATGACCCTGATCGCCTACGGCCCGCCCGGCGATCCCATCGAGTTGCGCTTCGCCGTGCCTGCGCATGGCGTTACCGTCTGGCAGGGCGCTCCGGGGCTGGCCCTCGATCCCGCGCATCCAGGCCGCCTCACGCTGACGGCGAAGATTCCCCAGGACCGCGTGGAGGGCTACCTGTTCACGGTCGGCGGGAAGAAGGTGCGCGTCCTGGTGACGGATGCGGCTATCGCGGACCATACCTGGACCATCGAGGTAGGCAACAGCCGCTACATTCTCTGCAACACGCCCTACGTCGGGGAGGTCAGTGGAAGAGGGATCACGGATAATGCTGCCGGTAGCATATCCGTGCCCTCCGTGAAATCCGCGTCATCCGTGATTCAGATTTTTATAGAACGGCCCCAGATCGGCAATCCTTACGCCAGTCCGGCGGCGCCGGTCCTCTATGGCTCCGGCGATCGGCCGCAGCGCCTTCAGCCGATGCCGGAGGCGGCGGTCCGCCCGCCCGCGTTCACGCCCCCGCTCACGGCGTGGCAGGCGCGGACGGCAGATGCCGAGGCACAGCCGGACTATCCCGTGGACGGCTGGAAGCGCAGCGATAGCCCCCTGCCTATGGGCGCGGATGGGGACAATAGCGCCTACGCCTGGTATCGCGCGACCGTGCGTGCCCCGCAGGCAGGGACCTACGCGCTCAACTTCGAGGACGCGGGCGACTGGATCGTCGCGTTCGTCAACGGCAAGCGAGCCGATAGCAGCTCGGTCCACCAGCGGTTCGACCAGCCGGCGCCGCGCATCCTGCACGTGTCCCTGCAGGCGGGAGAGAACACGCTGGCCGTCCTGGCGGCGCACTATGGGCGGCACAAGCTCTTCAACTATGTAGGCCCTATCGACCAGATCGACGCCAAAGGGCTGGCCGGACCGGTCACTCTCTCGCTATCTACCGGCGAGCGGGTCCCGATACGCGGCTGGTCCCTGCGCGGCGGCCTGGGCGATCCGCCAGGCGAGAAAGCCGTCTGGCAGCCGCTCGGCAAGTCACGCCTTGCCGGTGTCCCCACCTTCTATCGCGCGGAGTTCACGACTACGCCGCCCACCGAGACCGGCGTCCACACCATCCTGCGCGTCTCTCTGGCCGGCATGTCGCGCGGCTTCGTCTGGCTCAACGGCCATAACCTGGGCCGCTATCCAGAGAAAGTCCCGGTGAGCGGCCTCTATCTCCCGGAATGCTGGCTCGTGCCGGGCAAAAACCGGATCCTCCTCTTCGACGAGGAGGGCGACCCGCCCACGCACGTCGCGCTCGTCGAGGAACCCTCCGCCGACCGCATCGTCACCGAATGGACCGTGAATCCCGCCTCTGATGGGCCGAAGTAGCCGATGGAAAGAAAATTTAGCCCGCGACACGAGCGAGCTGGTGCTTGCACCGTGCCTCGCGAAGGAAGGCGGGCTTTGTATTTCAGAATGGGGTTTTAACCCCGTTGCCCAGGATTCGGGTATACTGTTGGACGGACGGTTCGCCTGCCGTCGGCAGACAGAATGACGCCACGATGTCATCGTAGTTCCCCGTACTTTTTCTAGGAAGTGAACTGGAGAGCGACTATGGGCCAGCTTGCTCGGATACTCCTGACGGTGCTGCTGTTGGGCGCGGCCGCGCCCATCCCCGCGCACTCTCAATCCCCACCAAATACGGCGGCTACCAGTACCGCCCCGGCCTATATGGCTACCAACCGCATTGTGGGATACACCGCCTGGGACGACGACTATTTCTACATCGCTCTGCAGATCAACAAGCCGGTCATCAGCGGTAAAAATACCCAGCCCTTTTCCAACCCTCTCGAAGACGACGCCGCGATTATCTCCCTGCAGACCGATGACGACCATAAGACCACGCAGCGCACCGTGCATACCTACACCATCGCCGTCAGCGCGGTGGGCGGCGCGCAGCTCTATTCCGGTCCCGACTCGAAGCCGCTGTTTCTGGGATTGAACGACCTGCAGGCCCATCTGGATGCGATCAGTAAGGCCGCTGTCGATCCGAGCGCGCAGGCGACCCAGCGCGCCGCGCTGCTCGCCAGGATCCTCAAGTCGGCCGTCACGCCGCAAGGCGCGTCCCGGCCGGGCGGCGTGCATGCTCCCGGCTACACGGTCGAGATGGCGATTCCCTGGGTCGATCTCGGCGGACGGCCCGCTCCCGGTACGCGCATGGGCTTCAACGTCGCCGCGCAGAGCGTTGCGGGCGGCAGCCCGCCGCTGCAGAGCCTAGCGCCTGGGGTCAAGGGCGCCTCCGACCTCAACGATCCCGCGCTGTGGGGCGAGATTCTCTTTAGCAACGCGCCCGACGCATCGGCGCCGGGCGCGCTCGTCTGTCCTCGCGTCTTCGCCGCCCGGCCGGTCATCGACGGCGAGCTCTCCCCCGGCGAATGGAACGGACTTTCCGCCTTTGATTTCGGCGAGCGGCTTTCCGGGGGCGGCGGCAGCGTTTCGCTGGCGACAACCCTCGCCGCCCGCGTCCATCCCGATTTCAAGCCGCTGGCGCCGCGCGAGGCGGCTCCTTTGCCGGCGCCGGCCACCGCTCCCCTTCCGATGGCAGCCCGGCATCCCCAGAAGGTCACCCCGCTCATCGTGGCGCTCTACGACTACTGGTTCCAGGCCGATCCACGCAAAGAGGCGCCGCCGCAGCATGTTCTGCGGCCGGACGGCAGCACCGCCCTGGCGCGCCACCCGCTCGACGGCGCCGGTCCGTGGTTCAGCTACGATCGCGCCGACTGGCACCGCCGCCAGCTTCAGGATGTGCGCAGCGCCGGCGTGGACGTGATCCTGCCCGTCTACCGCGGGGACGCGCGCGACCGCCAGCTCTACGCGGACAAGGGACTGATCGTGCTGGCCGCCGCCCTGCAGGCGCTGCGTCAGACGGGCCAGGACTATCCCCAGGTCGCCCTCTACCTGGATACGGGCGCTCTGGAGGAGACTTTCGGCGATAAGCCGGACCTGCGCGAGCCGGCGGTCCAGGCCGCGCTCTACGGCATGATCCGCGCGTTTTACCGGCGCATTCCGGCGCCCTTCCGCTGTACCGTAACGCTTTCGGTCGAAAACGGCGGACGGCCTGCCTATCCCGTTTTCCTTTCCGACGCGAGCGTCTTCAAGGAGCTCGATTCGTCGTTTGTCCCCTATCTGCGCGGCCGATTCGCCGCCGATTTCAACGGAGCCGACCTGCTTCTCTTGGGCGCGAGCGACTTCAAGCCCAAAGCGGTCCTCGACGGCTACTTCACGGAGACACAGGATAAAGGCTCCCAGTTCGACGGCGACGGCTGGATCAAGATCGCCTCTGTCGGCGCCGGCTACGATACCACCTATCTGGCGACGGCGGGAGAAGCGCCGGTCGTGCGGCCTCGCCGCTCCGGAATGACCTACCGCGCCGACTGGACGGCCGCCATGGGCCACCATCCGGACTGGGTCTTCCTCGACGGCTGGAACGACTACCATACGGCCGCCGACGTGGCCCCCACTCTCGAAGACGGCTACAGCACCGCCGACCTGACCAAGATCTACTCGCGTCTTTTCGCCGGCTCTGCCCGGCTGGGCGCAAAATTCCTCTGGCACAACGCGCCTTCCGAGATGCTGGCGCAGCAGACTTATGACATATCCGTCCGCGCGCAGAACACCGGCATGGCCGGCTGGGGAGCGACGGCCGGACCGGAACAAGAGCCGGTCGCCTTCGCCTACCGCTGGCTGCGCAAGGGTCAGGTGGTCTCTACGGGCGCCGTGACCGCGCTGCCGGGTCCCGTTCTTGCCGGGCAGAACGTGAGCCTGACGCTGCCGGTGAAGACGGCCGGGCTGGCGGCCGGGGACTATATCCTGGAGATCAGCCCGGTATCGCTGGAGAAGCGGGACGAGATCGGAACCTGGATCGGCGACACGACCGGCAGCGCAAGCCTCAGAATCCCCGTCCAGATTAGCACCCAATCCCCCAACGCCCAACGCCCAACGCCTGACGCCCATGAATGGGCCGTCCGGCTCGTGCAGACCGATCTGCCGAACATGCTCGAATCCGGCGGCGTCTACGATGCGCAGGTCACCCTGCGCAACGAGGGCGCGACGACCTGGCGCAAGGCGGACGGCGCACGCGTGGCGCTCCGGCTCTTCCGCACGACCGCAAGCAGTGACGGCTCCCTGACCGAGGCGCCCGTCCCGACGGCCGACGCTTCCGCCGCGCTGCCCCAGGATGTGCCGCCCGGCCAGGAGGTGACTGCGCGCCTGCTCGTGCCGCTGATGGACCCGGAGGGCAAGCCCCTCACCACCTGGAAGCAGGACGACCTCTGGACGTATACCACCCGCTGGGAAGTCGCCAATCCCTCCCAATCGACAATCGACAATCGACCATCGACCATTGACAACCCGGTAGGCGCCTATACCGCCCCGGCTCCGGTAG
>Ga0070739_10001697_pt1 | contig 31958 bp, 40 predicted proteins | sample Coa_R1_7_FD_66445 | JGI IMG/M metagenome (GOLD analysis project Ga0070739, IMG submission 66445) | Surface soil microbial communities from Centralia Pennsylvania, which are recovering from an underground coalmine fire - Coalmine... | ecosystem: Environmental > Terrestrial > Soil > Unclassified ...
CGTCAAACCGCTCAAGTCGGCCGCGCGCGCGTAGAGCTCGTCGTAATAATGTTTGCCCAGATTTAACGCGACGCTCGCAACGCCGATATCCGCTCCGGTCGGCTGCGGGAAGTCGCTCGACCCGAGCAGCGCCTCGATCTCATCTTCAATCGCGTCCGACAGTTTGAATCCGTCGGGCCCGAAGAACTTGATGCCGTTGTCCGCAATCGGATTGTGCGATGCGCTGATCATGACGCCCGCGGCCGCGCCGGTGCGTACGGTAATCGTTGCGACAGCCGGCGTCGGAACGATCCCGACCGAGACCACATCCCGGCCGACCGAGGTTATGCCCGAGACAATCGCTGATTCCAGCATCGTGCCGGAAAGACGCGTGTCGCGGCCAACGACGATCGGGCGATGCCGGTCGCTGCTCCTCGCAAGCACGTGCGCGCCCGCGCGGCCGATGGCAAACGCAAGTTGCGGCGTCAGTTCGGTGTTTGCCACCCCTCGAACGCCGTCGGTTCCAAATATACGAGCCATTAACTCCCTTTAGTCGCCGGTAAGAATTTCGCTTGAACCCAAATCTGGTTCGGCGCCACTTGCACGTCGCGAATCTCGTTTCCTGACGAGTCGACCGCAATTGGCCGAATCATTTCGTTCAGGGAGGCGGCCGAGGTGTTCAGCGACATGTCGATGCGCACGGTTGCAACCTGTGCAAGTTCGCTCGTCGGACCGCTCACCGTCACCGACGCCGGAGTCAGCGTGTAACGGCTCACCACGACGTTGGGCTGTCCGCCGTAGAAAATCGCGACCGGCATTACTTTGTGTTCGACCTTTTCGATTGAAAGCGTCTCGGACGCCGGGCTTAGCGATTTCACGACGACCGTGGGCGCTACGAGCTGAACCGGGACATTATATACACCGGCGCCCCGGCCCGACAGGTCGAGCACCGCTTTTACTTCGTCGGGCTTAATCGACGGTTCGCCACGTTTGGGTTCGATCGTCACGACGGCGATTTTGTCGGGATAACGCGCGATGAATCCGGCGGCCAAATTCGTCGTCGCGATCGGCACGCTAACCTGCTGATCGAAGCGCGCCGCAATCACGGGATTCGTCGCGAACCGAAAATACGCCCATGCCAAGACCGCCAAAAACAGCGAGAGCAATTTCAGGCCGAAATTCCGCCGGATTGGCGACAGCACTACCCTTGCTCCGCCTTCTTCTCATCCCGTTGGTGAGGGCGCAATCTCGCGCGCAGATGCGTGACGAAATCGTCGCGGGTCGCCCGCAAATCGCGACGCGGACGCGTTGAAGCCAGCAGCACGCGGAACAATCGCGTCTCTTCCTCGATGGCGCGGGAAAGTTTGCCGTCACGCGCGACGGAGATCGCGCCGCTTTCCTCGGACACGACGATGACTACCGCGTCGGTTTGCTCGGATAGTCCGATGGCCGCGCGATGACGCGTCCCGACTCGCCGTTCCGCGAGCGACTGTTCGGCAAGAGGTAGAAAACAGCCCGCCGCTTCGACGACATTCTCCCGAACGATGACCGCGCCATCGTGCAGCGGCGAGCGCGGAACGAAAATTGAAAGCAGCAGTTCCGCGGACAGCTCCGCGTTAAGCGTCGTGCCGCTTTCGACAAACTCTTTGAGGCCCGTTTGCTGCTCGATGACGATCAGCGCTCCGTATTTGTTGCGTGAAAGCAGAAACGCCGCTTTTGCGAGCGTAGCCATGACCTTGTCTTCGGCCCGCGTACGCGCGCGCTCGTCATCGGAAAAGTGAAAGAACCCGCCGCGGCCCAGTTGCTCCAGCGCGCGCCGCAATTCCGGTTGAAAAACAATGGGGAGCGTTACTGCGGCGCTGACCGCGATAAACCACAGAATCGTGCCTAAGACGAGCAGGTGCAGCAGATTGGCAACCCCCAGCAGCGCAACCAGCACGAATACGCCGGTCACCATCTGAACTGCGCGGGTGCCGCGTATCAAGAGCAGCAGATAGTAAATGAGAACGCTCGTGGCGACGATGTCGATGACGTCCGTCAGGCTGACGTACTGCGAGACGCTATTCCACATGTGCGCTTTCCAGTAGCGACTCCAGGATGCGATCCGGCCCGATCTCCGGCGCCTGCAGCCCTCGCGCAGCAATTTCAGCAACGACGCCGGCCGGCAGGGGCGCGAGCAGCTCCATGCGGCGGAATCCGTGAAAGCGCGATAATTCCACGTCAACGATGCGCAGAACCATCGCCGGTTGTGTCACCGAAGCGCGAATTTCAACGACGACTTTCGCGCCGGACTGGTAGGCGTCGCTAATTCCCGCAGGTGCGCCGGGGCCGCGCAGCGCGTGCAGCAGATGCGGCAAGACATCTTGCGGCGCAGGTTCAATTGCAAGAGCGATGATCGTTTCGTCGTACCAGCGCGCATCCGGCACGCGCTCGCGCAGCTCGGCCGGGTCGACTCCCGCGGGGCCTTCTACCAGTGCATATTGGTACGGTACATCTTGCGTTGGACCAAAGCGCACGCGGACGCCGTCGCGCGAGAGCGCCGTGACGACGCCGGTACGCACGGAGTCTTTTGCCGGTGCGTCGATGCGCAGCGTTCGGGCCCAATCCACAGTGGTGCATCGTTAGGCGCGTGAGCCAATCGTTCCCGGCGCGCGTCGTTTCCGTTGGTAAGAATGCGGCATGGGTTGCACTCGATTCGGAGCATGAGCCGCGTGTAGCAGACCTCAAGCGCGCTGCGGCGGGACAAAAACGTGAAATGCTCGTACCGGGCGATCGCGTCGACGTGCAAATTCTCGAAGATGGCCGCACGCTCGTTCAGCGGCTTCATCCGCGTACGTTCACGCTGCAGCGACGCACGGTCGAAGGCCGCGCAAAAACCATGGCCGCCAACGTCGACACGATCGTGACCGTTACCGCGCTCGCAAACCCGCCGCCGCGCCTGCGCACGCTCGATCAGCTGCTCGCGTTTGCCGAATTGGAAGACGTGGCGGCGCTGGTCGTCCTTACTAAACCCGACCTTGCCGATGAAACGCTTACGAACGGGCTGGCAGCGCTGTACCGCTCGCTGGGCTATGAAACGCTCGTCGTCAATCCGAAAGCCGGCACGAACGTCGAGGTGCTCCGCGATGCGCTGCAGCATCGCCATGCCTTGCTGTGCGGCGTTTCCGGTGTCGGAAAGAGTTCGGTTTTCCGGGCACTGGGCGGAACTGCGGTGGTGGGCAACGTCTCGCGCCGCGGGATTGGGCGCCAGACGACGACCGCGGCGCGGCTCTACCGTTTGCCGGACGGCTTCCTTATAGATAGCCCGGGCGTTGCCGAATTTGGGCTTGGCGCCATCACCCCTCCGGAGCTGATCGAGGCCTTTCGAGAGATGCGCGAGCCGGCGACGAGGTGCCGCTTTACCGACTGTACGCACCTGCGCGAGCCCGGCTGTGGGGTAATTCAAGCGGCCGCCGATGGAGCCGTGGCGGAAAGCCGGTACGCCAGCTACCGGCAAATCTTGTCACCCTGACCGGGAAAGGGTGGTAGACCGAAGGACGACCCTGTGTTACAATGCGCCTCGTGCCTTTGCAAGGAGTAAGAGTTAGTGCCTAACATCAAGGCCGCCGAGAAGTGGGTGCGGCAAACCGAGAAGCGAACGACACGGAACCTCGACGTGAAGACGCGTTTGAAGACGCTTTACAAGAAAGCCGTCGCCGCCGCAGATGCGGACGTAACGCAGTCCGTCAACAGCCAGTTCGACAAGGCCGCTCAGAAGGGCATCATTCATCCGAACAAAGCCGCGCGTAAAAAGTCGCGCCTTGCGAAGGCGGCCGCGAAAGCGGGAGCCGCCGCGGCTGCTCCGGCGAAACCGGCCGGCGCTAAAAAGAAAGCCGCCAAGTAGGCAGAAAAGCCGCCGTCAATGGCGGCTTTTTTATTTGCGCTCGAAGCGTGATTCAAGACGATCCCAAAGCCATCTTCATCACGCAGCTTGCGCGAGAGCTGCATCGCGCCGGCGTCGCTTCCGATCAGTTAGAATGGACCCTTGCGCCGATCGCGCAATCCCTCGGCCTCCAAGTCGAGATCTTCGCCCTGCCGACGAACGTCACGATCGCTATCGGTCCGCGGTACGCGCAGCAGATCGTCATGCTTCGAATGTCGCCGGGCCGTCCCAATCTGCGCAAACTCGCGCTGCTCAACGAGATCTTCGACGATTTGCAGTCACACAAGATTGCGCTCGATGCGGCGATCACGCAGCTGCGCGACATCGATCGGCGCTGTCCCCCTCCTCCGGCGATCGCATCGGTTTTTGCCTTAGCTTCGGTAGCTGTCGGCGTTGCCGTGCTGCTTGGCGGCGGCATTCACGAATTGATCGTCGCCGCGCTCATCGGCGCGTCGACCGGCGGACTTTCCTTCTTCACGACACGCAACGCGGTGATGGATCGCCTTTTCGAAGTCTTTGCCGCTTTTGCCGCTACGCTGATCGTCGCCGCCTATTCGCATCTGATCGTACCGGTGAACTTGTATATTTCTATCGTCGCCGGCGTCGTCGTTTTGCTTCCCGGCTATTCACTTACGCTTGCGCTGCACGAACTGGCGAACCAAGGTTTGATAGCGGGGACCGCGCGCCTAGGGCGGGTATTCGCTATTCTGCTGCAGCTCGGTTGCGGCGCCTTTTTAGGTTTCGCGGTCGTCGGCGCCGCATTCGCGCACACAGCGGACGTTCAGCCGCATCCGGTGGGACCGGCATATTGGGTTGCCGCGGTGATTCTGCTCTCCATCGGATTGTCGATCGACCTTGACGCGCGCCTGCGCGATTTTTCGTGGGTGTTTTTCGCAAGCATCGTCGCCTTAGGAACCTCGTATTATTTCAATTTACTGCCGGTGCATCAAGTAACGCCGTTTATCGCCGCGCTCGTCTGCGGACTGGTTGCAAACGGCGGCGCCAAATACTTGCGCGTGCCCCAGCCCGTGTTCTTGGTGCCGGCGCTGCACGTGCTCGTTCCCGGATCGCTGAGTTACCAGAGCGTCTTATGGATCGTGTCGACGAAGAATTACGCCGATGCCGCCACGCTCGCCATCAATGCCGTCGTCGCCGCCATCCTCATTGTCGCCGGACTTTTGCTCTCGCAGCTCATCGTGCCAGGCGCGCCGCTGCGCGTTCAAGCTCAATAAAGCGTCGGTTCCGTAACCGGCGCGCCCAGAGCGATCCCGGCGCTTGCAAAGAGCGCGCGTACTCGTTCGTTGATAGCCCGCCGTAGCTCGAATTGACGGAGCGGCGCCGTCTTCATGGACGCGCGAATGATGACGCCGTCCCGGCTCAGCGACTCGACGCCGATCCATTCGAGCGGCTCCAGTACGACGCCGCGCCACTGCTCCTGGTGCGTGACCTCCTCGATCGCGCGCCGGATCAGATCCATCGCTTTTGCCGTATCCGCCCCGGGGTCGATCGACACACGATAATCGACGCGCGACCAATTGCGCGAATGGTTGATTACGAACGTCACGGAGCTGTGCGGAATCGTAACTAAATTGCCGCCGGTATCGCGGATCTGCACCATGCGAAGCGTCAGCGTCTCCACGATGCCGCTTTGAGCGTTAATGGTGATGTAATCGCCCACGACGTACTGATCTTCCACCAGCACCAGAAAGCCGTTGACGAAATCGCGCACGAAGTTTTGCGCGGCTAGCGTTATGCCAATCGCCGTTAAGCCGCCGAACGTCACGACGGACCAGACCGGAATACCGACTTCGCCGAGCGTTACCAGCAGTGCGATGAAAATAAGGATGAGCGTCTTGAATCCCGACATCGCGCTGGTGACGGTAGGAATGCGCAAAAGCTCCCGCGCGCGTTCCTCTGCGCTGGCGAAATGCCGGCTCCGCCAGGCAATGCCCACGCGCGCTATCGTCAAGTCCAACAGTCTGTTGAGCAGACCGACGCCGATCCAAATCGCGACGACCGACAGCGCCGTCTGGAGCACTTTGTTTGCGAGCGGCGTGGTCTGTGGGAAAAGGAAAAACGCCCACACGGCGACGCCGAACCAAACTAGAACGAGAATCCAAATAAACGTTGCAGCGATCGCGCGCAGTATGCCGAGCTGGCGCTCCGGATCTTTTGTTCGAATCGCGAGCGCGAGAAAATGACGGCGCCGCTCGTGGTTCGTGGATTGATCCGGCGACGGTGCCGAGCTTGGATGCGCGAGTTGCGATCCGCGCTGTTCGACCCGGCGCTCGATGAGCCGCGCCCGGCGGTTGACGGGCACGATGACGAGCAGCCAGACCAGCATGGAGACGATAGCTAACGCGCCGCCCGCAATGCCGACTCTGCGCGCGTTGTGTTCCTCGACGCCGGGTTGACGTTTGACGAGCGCCTGCCGAAGTTTGTTTTGTAAAATTCCTTGCCAGCGGTATGCCAATGCCGTCACGGTCAATCCGTAATACTTCGCATCGACCGGCGTCGCCGTTACGATGCTCGCCGGCGCGTGATGCGCATCGGCTGCGGAGAGTACGGCCTGATCGCCTGACGAAACGATTTGCACTTTAATCGTTCTCGGATCGTACAGCGTGTAGCGCGGCGGCACGCCCGCAAGGGCGACAAGCTGCGCGAGGGCGTTCTGCACCGCAAGCTGACGCGCCGCGATAGGCATTTGTCCCGGCTGCGGGTTTGCCGGCGCGGCGACCCGGAACAGCGTTTCACCATCCAGTGTGATAGGTGCGGTGATATACGGCGAGGCGATCGGAGCGCTGGTGGCGAGCAGGGCGATGAGGAAGAGAACGCTTCTCATTGCGACCACCTCTGCGGCGATAAGACGCTTGCGTCCTTGTTGCGCTCGAGGTTACGGGTCTACGTTGATCGCCAAACGCGTGAATCGGTCCGCGCGCGCAAGCGGCACGATACGTTCGCGAATCGCGCGGCGAAGCGGTGTGGCGTCGCTTGCTTTCAACGCGATGCGAAAGCGCCATTCGTTGTTGAGACGGGCAATCGGATACGGCGCCGGACCGAGGACTTCGGCAACGCGCAGGCTTTCGAGCAGATCGGCATAGCGGCGCGCGTGTGCAAGCGTCTTTGCGCGGTCGCGTCCGATCACGCCGAGATAGATCAGCTCGCGCGCCGGCGGATACCGCAGTTGCTCGCGTTCCAGCAGTTCCTGTTGTGCGAACGCAGCATAGTCATGCTGCGCCGCATGGACGATCGCCGCGTGTTCGGGCGAATACGTTTGCACGATCGCCTCACCCGCGCGCGCGCGCCCGCTTCGCCCGCAGACCTGCGCGATCAGCGCGAAGCTGCGCTCCGAAGCTCGAAAATCGGCCGCGTGCAGTCCGATATCCGCTGCTACGACGCCGACCAGCGTAACGGTCGGGAAGTCTAATCCTTTTGCGACCATCTGCGTACCCACGAGCACATCTCCGCCGGCTGCGAATTCGTCGAGTAGACGCGCGTGATCGCCTACGCGCGTCGTCGTATCGCTATCCATCCTTACGACGTGCGCGTGCGGATACAGGCGCTGAACTTCCTGGGCGACGCGCTGGGTTCCGGCGCCGAATTCGCGGATGGCTTCATTTCCGCAGCGTTCGCATGCATGCGGAATCGCGCGCTGCAGATCGCAGTAATGGCAGCGCAGTAGTTCCTCGCTGCGATGGACCGTGAGCGAGACGCTGCAGCGCGTGCACTCGGGAACGAAACCGCAGTTGCGGCACAGTAAAAATCCGGCGGTGCCGCGGCGGTTGACGAAGAGCACAGTCTTTTCAGCGCGTTGTAAACGCTCATCCAGCGCTTGCACGAGGGCCACGCTGAAGATTCGGCGATTGCCGGCTTCGAACTCGTGCGCCATGTCTACAACGCGCACGGCGGGCAGCGGCTGACGCGTTGCGCGTTCCTTTAACTCGATCATCTGCACCCGCCGTGCGAGCGCATCGGCATAATTTTCGAGCGACGGCGTCGCGCTGCCGAGCAGCAATACGCCATCCTCGACGCGCATCCGTTCTCGCGCGACAGTCACCGCGTGGTAGCGCGGCGCGCTGTCTTGCTTGTACGAGGTCTCGTGCGCTTCATCGACGATCAGCAGCCGTACGCCTGAAAGGGGAGCGAATACGGCGCTTCGCGCGCCTACGACGACGTCGACGTCGCCTTGTGCGCACGCTTGCCACGCGTCGAAACGCTCGCGTTCGGAGAGCGCCGAGTGCAGCACCGCGACTCGCTCGCCAAATGCCTGTTCGAAGCGACGCGCGGTCTGTGGCGTCAGCGAGATCTCCGGCACGAGAACGATCGCGCGTCCGCCGGCGCGCAGAACGTGTTTGATGGCCTCGATATAGACAAATGTTTTTCCGCTGCCGGTGATCCCGTACAGCAGCGTTTCCGAGAATCGGCGGCGATCGAGATCGCGGCGCAGCGAATCGATCGCGCGCTGCTGCTCTACTGTTGCAGCGAATGGCGGCGGCCCCAGCTCGAGCCGCGCTCGCGCACGCGCCGGCGCTATTTCTTCTTCTCGAAGCGCGCCCGCTTTCAGCGCACGCGCAATCAACGCATTGGAAAAACCGGCGAGCAGCGCATCGGCGCGCGGTACGCCGGGTTGGTCGCGCACGAATTGCATCAGCGCCGTCGCTTTCGGTCCACGAATCGATCCGTCGCCCGGAAAAAGCACGCGAACCCGGTATTCGTGCGTGCGCGGATCGACGAAACGGCGCTCGCGGTGAAGCTCGCCGCTGCGCACCAAAGTATTCACGTGACGCAACAGCGACGCGCGATCGCCGGCGCGACGCGCCTCTGGGTGACGCAAGAGTTGTTCGAGCGCAAAGCCTTCGCGCAGATCGCCCCAAATGAGTGAAACAAGGCGGCTGGGAACCGACGGATATCGTGACCGCGTGGGCTCCGCAACTGTCGTCACAAAGGTATCCACCGCGCGCGGAACCGCACCGCTGAGCACCACCGAACTGAGCGCTTCACCGAGCGTGCACAAGTAGCGTTCTGAAACAAAGCGCGCCAGCGCCAGACCGATCTCGTCAAAGGCGCGCGGCACGCCGGCCAAGGCGCTGATCGGACGCAGCGGCCGGTCCGACTCGCGATATTCCGGTTCGGAAACGATGAATGCAATCTGCTCGCGCGACCCGAGCGGAACGCGCACTACGTCGCCGATCCGCAGGTGCAACTCACTCGCGTCGTACGTAAGCGGCAAATCGAAACGCGAGGAGCGGATAGCGGCCAGAGCTTCGACGTGGCGGACTAGCGGAATTCGTCGCCTCCCGGGGGTATGCGAAGGCGCTCCAGCACTCGACGCACCGCACTATCTCGAACGTGCACGCCGTATTCCACATCACCGATCGCTCGCGGTAAAACGAAACGCAACGTACCCGCGCGCTTCTTCTTATCCATCTGCATGGCCGCGAAGATGGCTTCCGGTGCCTCTCGCGTTACCGCCGGCATACCAAGCAGCGTCAGCAACGTGATTACCCGCAAATGATCGTCGCGCGAGAATCGTCCCGTGCGTAGTGCCAGCAGGCCCGCGCCTCGCAATCCGATGGACACGCCCGCGCCATGCGAAACGCGATAACTCGATGCGCGTTCGATTGCATGGCCGAACGTGTGCCCGAGGTTGAGCAGCTCACGCATGCCGCGTTCCTCGCGGTCGTCGTGGACGATCGCTAGCTTCACCTGCTGGGCGTCCGCTACGATCGATTCCCACGGCCAACGCCAAAAGGGGTGCGGCGCAAGGACCTCCAGCGAGTTAAACAGATCGCCGCCTTCAATGATCGCCGCCTTGACGATCTCTGCAAGACCTTCGCGGAGATGCCGGTACGGAAGGGTGCGCAGCGAGTCGACCCAAGCAAACACCGCAACCGGATCGCGAAACGTCCCTGCGAGATTTTTCCCGGAAGGCAGGTCGACGCCGGTTTTTCCGCCGAGCGCGGCGTCGACCATGGCGACCAGACTCGTCGCCACATGCAGGTAAGGAACTCCGCGCATGAAGATCGATGCGGCAAATCCGAAGAGATCGCTTGCGACGCCGCCTCCCACGCCGACGATCGCGGTCCCTCGATCTGCGCCGCTGCGCATCAGCGATTCGAGCACCTCCTGTACCGTTGCAAGCGTCTTTCGGCGCTCGCCCAGCGCAAACGGCAATAGGCCGATGCGGCCGCGTAAGCCTCGTGTCAGGTCGTGCGCGTAGTTGGCAACATTCGCATCCGCCACAACGACGAACCGCTCGAAGCCTCGATCGCGCAAGAACCGCCGCAGCGGCTCACGCACCGATCCTTCGATCACAGTTCGATTTTCTTGCGGTGCAGCCAATCGATGATTTGATCGACCACTTGCGACGTGGTCAGGTCCTGCGCTTCCACGACGAGATCTGCGTGTGCGTAGCGAGGCATCCGTTTGGAGTACAGTTCCCTGATTTTTGCGAGCGACGGCGTCGGGCCGAGCAACGGCCGGACGGTTTTGCTGCGCCGCAGACGTCCAAGAATCTGTTCGGGCGGCACTTTGACGAAGACGCGGTACGTGCGCTTTTTGAGCAACTTCAACGTGTCATCGTGCGTTACCGCACCGCCGCCGAGCGCGATAATTCCCGCCGGTTCTTCATCGACAACGTGCGCGATGGCGTCATGCTCGTATTCGCGAAACCGCTTTTCGCCTTGGGCATAAAAAATGTCGCTGATGGCTCCGTGCCGCTCGACCACAACCTCATCGATGTCGTAGAAGCTCACACCAAGTTTGCGTGCGAGCTTTTTCCCGATCGTCGATTTCCCGGCGGCCATGAAGCCGGTCAATGCAATGTGCTTTTTCACGGGGAGTGTTTTTCTAGATCGAACAAGCCCGATGCGGCGATCGTGCTGCGGCGGAAGTTGTCGAGCGTCTCGTCCATTGAATCGCCGCCGTATTTTTCAAGGATTGGCGCCATCAGCGCGAGACGCACCATCGCTTCACCGACGACCGCGGCCGCCGGAACGACGCAGACGTCGCTGCGCACGATCGAAGCGGGCGCATCGGTTCTTTCGTGAAGGTTGACGGACGGGAGCGCTTTCATCAGCGTCGGAATCGGTTTGACGCTTACCCGCAGCAAAATCCGCTGACCGTTGCTCATGCCGCCTTCAATGCCGCCGGCACGATTGCTTCCGCGAACGACTTCGCCTTCGTTCAGCGCAAAAACATCGTGCGCCGCAGAGCCCGGCCGCGATGCGACATCGGCGCCGAGACCGACCTCAACAGCTTTTACCGTTTGCATCGCCATGAGCGCGCCGGCAAGTACGCCGTCGAGACGCGTGTCGGGCTGCCGGTTACTGCCGACGCCCGCCGGGACGCCGTCCACGCGCACGATATACTGTCCGCCCAGCGTATCGCCCGCCGACTTAGCGGCGTCGATCGCTGCGATCATTTCCTGCGCAGCGTGCGCATCCGGACAGCGTACTTCGCTCGCTTCGATGTCTTCTTGCGTGAAGTCGTCGAGCGGCGGCCCTTCCACTGGGCCGATGCGATGCACGTACGAGCGCGTCGTAATTCCGAGCGATTGCAAGAACTGCGCGCATATGGCACCCATGCACACGCGCATCGCGGTTTCACGCGCACTTGCGCGTTCCAAAACGTTGCGCAAATCGCGGTGACGGTATTTAAGGGCGCCTGCGTAATCGGCGTGTCCCGGCCGCGGATTGGTAAGCGGCTTGCCCTGTCCGGTGAGCGGATCCATCAACTCGCGCACGTTTTCGAAGTCGCGATTGCGTATCATGACCGCGACTGGCGAACCAAGCGTATACGACCCGCGCACGCCGGCGAGAAATTCGACTTCGTCGCGCTCGATCTTCATCCGCGCGCCGCGGCCGTAGCCGCCTTGGCGTTTGCCGAGTTCGTTGTTGATGAGGTCTACATCCAAACGAAGTTGCGCCGGAATGCCGTCGAGAATGCCTACCAATGCTGGGCCGTGCGATTCACCGGCCGTGAGATACCGGAACACGTCTATAAGGTTATATGGGGGCCCGACATACCCTTGACACGGATGGTACGCTGGAAATCCCTATGACGCATTTTGCCGTTTCGACGCAATCGAAGACTGCATGCCGGCTGCAAACCGTGCTTGTTACGGTTTTGACGACGATCAACGGAGATAGCGCATAGGTTAGGCAATCTGCAAGAACGAGATTCCAGCGAGGGGATCGGCAGATATGCCGGTCCCCTCGACGTTTACACTGTGAAAGGAGGTTAGCGATGTCCGTGCTTCAACCGCGCTGCCCCGACTGCGGTCGCGTCGTCGCTGCGCGTGCGCTCTGTGCCGCCTGCGAGCAAGATCGCGTTATGGAGCAAGTGCAGCTCAACGCGGCGGCTTCTTCGGGTCAAGGTTTACGCTGTAACGACTAGTTCAGCGCATGTCGACGGCGAGCATAGAAACGGAGCCGCCGTCGATGCCTTCGACCGGAAACGTCAGGGTATCGCTAGGGCGCCGCGCACCCAGCACGTACAGGAGCGGCAAATAATGATCGGGCGTCGGAACCGACAGCAACGCGTCGCGACCCAGCGACTCGTAATCGACGAGCGGGGCGTAATCGTCCGCGAGCAGCAGTTCGCGCACGCGCGCCTCGAAACGCTGCGCCCAATCAAACGGTTCGGCGGGATGACGTCCCCAAGCGAACGTGTGCAAATTGTGCACCACGTTACCGCTGCCCACGATCAGCACTCCTTCGTCGCGTAGCGGCGCCAGCCGCTTGCCGAGCTCGTAGTGAAACTGCGGCGGTTGCGTTTCATCGATACTCAGTTGTACAACCGGGACGTCGGCCTGCGGAAAGACGTGAATGAGCACCGACCACGTCCCGTGGTCGAATCCCCATCGCTGGTCCATCGCGACGGAAATGCCGGCACCGATCAGATCGCGTATGCGTTGCGCGAGCTGCGGATCGCCGGGCGCCGGATATTGAACCTCGTACAATTCACGAGGGAAGCCGCCGAAGTCGTGAATTGTGCGCGGAGCAGGCGCCGCCGTAACGGCGGTCTGCTCCACGTACCAGTGCGCGGATATAGCGAGCACGGATTTGGGCCTGGGCAGCCCGCGGCCCATCGCGCTCCACTTTTTTGCATATGGATTCTCTGCGACGGCGTTCATCGGATTGCCGTGGCCGAAGAATATGGCCGGCATCGGCGCGCTGCTGTTCATCTCTGTGTTGCGAGACTGCGTTCGCCCGTGCCACATGAGATCATTTTTGCAGTACGGCCTCTATATCGAGCTCAATCTTCACTTCGTCGCCGACGGCAACGCCGCCCAATTCCAGCGTTTGGTTCCACACGAGGCCAAAGTCTTTGCGGTTGATCGTCGTTTTTGCGCTGTAGCCGACGCGTTCGCCGCCCCATGGATCGGGCCCGCGTCCTTCCAATTCACCGGCCAGCACCACTTGACGCGTGACGCCGTGAATCGTCAGATCTCCGTACACGCGAAAATCGTCCGCCGTCCCTTCGACGTGCGTGCTGACGAAGGTCAGGTGCGAGAAATTCTCTACGTCGAAAAAGTCCGCAGAGCGTAAGTGGGCATCGCGCTGCGCTTCTCGGGTATCGATCGAAGCGGCGTCGATTTTGACGTCTACCGCCGCCGGAACGTCGCTGCCGGGCGCCAGCTCGATTGCGCCTTCGACTGCGCCGAACCGGCCGCGAACCTTACTGATCATTAGGTGCCGCACGGTGAACGCGACGGTCGTATGCGCGGCGTCGAGAGTGAAAATTTGTTTCTCTTGGGTTATTGGGCTAGCCAGGGTGCTCATGGTTTCCTCTTCTTGTCTTGTCCGCGGGCTTTGCTTGAGAAGCCCCGGTATGATATCGTTATGTTAGTCACTTTTACATACTAGCCTACGGATTACAAGAACGCACCGGAAAGTAGCCGAGTTACCTCATGGAAACCACGTCGCCCGTCCCTGCGGACGCCGAAATGTACAAAGGGCACTGCCCCACGCGGGAGATATTGGACCGCATCGCCGACAAGTGGACGACGCTGATCATCGGCCTGCTCGCACACAGCGGGAGCCGCCGCTTTAACGAGCTGCGCCGAGCGATCGGCGGAATTTCGCAAAAGATGCTGACGCAAACGCTGCGCGAGCTCGAGCGGGACGGTTTAGTGAAGCGCACGATGTACCCCGAGATCCCGCCGCGGGTTGAATACGAGCTGACTGCTCTCGGAAAAACGTTGTGCGGCCCGCTCAGCGCTTTAGGTCAATGGGCATCCGCGCATATCGGCGAAGTGCGCGCGGCGCAAGAAACGTTCGATCGCAGAACCGGCGCCTAGATCTTCACGCCGCCGACCTCGCGCCGAACGGGCGAATCGACGACGATGGCGCGGCACGCCTCATTGACGGCCAGGGCGTGCGACTTTCCGCCGGCGATCACGACGGCATGGCCGGCGCCGATGCGCCTGGTCTCTCCGTCGAGCGTTACATCGATTTGACCCGCGATGATGTGCCACACTTCTTCATTAGCATGCGAATGTTCCGGCAGCGTCGCGCCCGCGTCGATATCGTAGTATGCGAACGTCATGCGCTCCGAATGAAAGAACCGCCCGCGCCAGCCGGGCTTCGGCTGCAGCACCGCGAGCGAATTAGGGTCGATAAATCCGTTCATACTTCGTTTTAGCATACTTGAAACACTCGTTTCAAGTATGCTAAGGTATGCGCATGTCGCGAACGCCCGACGAAGCCCGGCGCGCCGAGCTGCTCGACGCGGTGGTCGATTATGTATGCAAGCATGGCGTCGCCGGACTCTCGCTGCGTCCGCTGGCGCAAGCCGTCGACAGCAGCCCGCGGGTGCTTCTCTACTATTTCAATTCTAAAGAAGATTTGGTAACCGAGGTTTTGGAGCAGGCCGGTGCGCGGCAGCGCCGTCTCTTCGAGCGTCTGCAGACGCAGCATCTCGGTTCTTCCGATGCATGCCGCGAGATTTGGAACGTCATGAGCGCGTCTGCATCCGAGCCGATCTTCCGCTTATTTTTCGAGGTGTACGGTCTGGCTTTGCAAGATCGCAAGCGCTACGCCCGGTTTCTCAAGCGCGTCGTCGCGCCGTGGCTCGAGTACATCGGCGCGCCGCTTGTGCAAAGCGGCTGGCGTAAAGCCGATGCGCGTGCATACGCGACGATCGTTATTGCCGGATTTCGCGGATTTCTGCTCGATCTGTGCGCGACCCGCGACCGCGAACGTGTCGGCCGCGCAGTCGAGCTTTGGCTGGAAACGCTTTCCTCGTATGCTGCCCGAAAGGATCTGGCGTCATGAAGCAGCGTCAAGCGGCGCTCGCGTTCATCCTGATCGCGCTCGTAATCGATTTTCTGTCGTTCGGAATCATAGCGCCGGTACTGCCCAAACTCGTGCGCGATTTTCTGGGCGGAAGCACGGCCGATGCTGCCCGTATGTTTGCAATTTTCGGCGCTGTTTTTGCGGTGATGCAGCTGGTCTGCTCGCCGATCTTCGGCATTCTTTCGGATCGCTTCGGCAGGCGGCCCGTCCTGGTCGCGTCTATGCTGGGACTAGGGTTCGACTATATCGTCATGGCGCTTGCGCCGACGATCGGATGGCTCTTTATCGGGCGCATCGTTTCAGGAATCACAACGTCGAACGTGCCGACGGCATACGCGTACATCACCGACATTACGTCGAAGGAGAAACGGGCCGGCGCAATGGGGCTCGTCGGCGCCGCCTTCGGTTTCGGCTTTATCATCGGTCCGGCTCTTGGCGGCGTTTTAGCACAGTTCGGACCACGCGTACCCTTTTGGGTTGCGGCCGGCCTTACGCTGCTCAACACGGCGTATGGATATTTCGTTTTGCCCGAATCGCTCGCGCCCGCAAATCGCGCAAAAGAACTTGCCTGGCGGCGCGCAAATCCGCTTGGCTCGCTGCGTATGCTGCGCTCGCATCCCGAGCTGTCACGCCTGTCGTTCATCAATTTTATCGAATACATCGCGCACGAGATCTTGCCGGTTGTTTTCGTTCTCTACGCGCAGCAGCGATATCACTGGAGCTCCGCGGCGGTCGGCGGAGCGCTCGCGGTCGTCGGTTTTAGTATCGTCGTCGTGCAAGCGGGATTAATGCAGCCGGTCGTGTCACGCATCGGCGAGCGAAACGCCTTGATACTCGGACTGGTGTTCGGCACGATTTCGTTCGCGCTCTTCGGTTTGGCGCCGACCGGCGCGGTCATGTTGTGGGTGATACCGCTGATGGCGTTGTGGGGATTCGCCGGGCCCGCTGCACAGAGTTTGATGACGCACCGGGTCTCCGTGTCGGAACAAGGTGAACTGCAAGGCGCGCTCGGAAGCATGCGTGGAATCACGATGATTGCCGGACCGCTCCTCTTCGGCTTCTTTTACGCGCACTCGCTGCAGGCGTGGAATCTGCCCGGCGGCGCTTGGTTCCTTGCCGCCGCGCTGCTGGCAATCACGGTCGTCCTTGCGTTCGGCGTGGCGGGCGTGCGCGAAGAGCGCGCGGTGCCCGAAAGCGCGGTGGCGTAGTGCAACTCGGGCCGGCGTCTGCGATACTATAGGGCATGGACGCGGGCTCTCAATACGCCCTCGCTTATGCGCTCACGACCAGTGCGGGTATCCGCGCACTCCTTCCCTTAGCGCTGGTTTCTGTTGCGGCGCACTTCGGTTACGTTCATCCGCCGCAGCCATTCGGGTGGCTCGGATCGACGAACGTGACGGCTGTGCTTATCGGCGTAGCGCTGCTCGAACTCTTCGCCGATAAAATTCCCCTGCTCGACCACGCGCTGCATTTCGTGCAAGTTGTGACCAAACCGGCGGCGGCGGCAATTCTGGTCGCCGGCACCGCACATCCGCAAAGTCACAACGTCCTGGTGGGGCTGATGGTGCTGGGCGCGCTGAACGCTTTGGGCATTCACGCGTTCACGTCGTCCGTGCGCGTTGCATCCACGGCTACGACCGCCGGCGTCGCTAATCCGTTCATTAGCATGCTCGAAGACCTCGCCGCGATCGGTGTCACCGTATTGGCATTTGTCGCGCCGTTCATCGCGGCGGCGCTGTGCGTTCTCGCCGTCGTCATCCTGTTCCGGCTTGCGCGCGGGACCTACCGCAAAGTTCGCGTGGCGGCCGGTCACAGAAACACGCCATAGACCGACATAGCATTGGAGGTACCGCTATGCTTTACCGCGCCGTTCTAGGTGTTTTGGCTGCGCTTTTCGTTACGAGCCTCACGGCTTTGGGCGATGAAAGCCCAACGTACTCGGGCCCGCTGAGCGCGTCCGAAAAAGCGTTCGTGCAATCGATCCAAGCCGATCTCATGAAGCGTTTTCCGAAGGCCGCCGACGCCGAGAAAGCCGGGTATAGGCGTTACACCAACGAGGATGAAACCGGCGCGATCAGTTATGCGAACCTGCACTGGGAGTCGGCGGATATCCAGCATCCCAGTCAACTCTGGTACGACAAGGACGGCAATCTGCTCGGTGCCGATTTCTCTACTGCGAAGACCGATAATACCCGGCCGCACCTGTTCGGCGTGAATCCGGGGCGCTGGTACGCGTTCGACGATCACGTGCACTACGTCCTCAATAGCGCAAATGGCGACAAGCAGTACGATAAGTACGTGATGGCGGATAAATTCCGAGCCGCCGGCGGCGATCCGCAGCATCCAACGGCCGAGCAACTCGTCAAGATGGGCCGCGCGAAAGACGCCTCGCAGATCGCGACCGTATTCGACATGCCGTCGATTTGGGATCTGATCGTGTGGGTGAAACCCAATCCCAACGGCGCATTCGCCGAGAAGAATCCGACGGTTAAACCTTAGAAGGCTCAAGCGTGACGACGTCGACGCCGGCGAAGTGACGAACGCGCGTTGCGCTGAAGTCGCGTAGAAGCCACTTCAAAACCGGCTCTTCTTGCAGCGGAACTGCGTGCGACACGATGAGCCAGACGCGCCGGTGCGCGCTGCGCAGCTCGTTATACACCGCCGGCGCAGGAAGCGCATGGCGATCGAAGACGGGTTCTCTTGGATAAACGACGTCATTGTCCGGTGCACCCGAGCGTTCGGTGAACGCGTACTGGTACGCCGTCGCCGTCATGCCCTTGAATACGATCCGCGGCTCGCCGGGCAGCGCGTTGGATGCGACATACGAAACTACACCGCGCCACGCTTCACCTTGGTAGTGGTCTAAGTTCCACAGGCCTTGCGCGACCGCGGCCGCCAGAACGACAGCGCACGCGAAGGACCAGCGGCGCCCGGCAACCATGAGACCTCGCGCGGCAAGCAACGCGATCGGGACCAGCACGTACAAATAATACCGTGCGACGAAAATTGAGGTTGGCTCGATAAACGAGATCGCGGCGCCGAAAACGACTGGACATAGGAGCCAGATCAGCAGCATGCGAGTGTTCGACGTCTGCTTGAACCGATCGCGAAACGCAGCGATGAAAACGAGCCCGCTCAACGCAACTACAAGCGCGAACGGCCCGACCAAACCTTCGGCAAACCTCGGCAAGGACGACAAATTGGGTTTGCCGATCCAGTCGAGTTGGGTCGGGCCATCGATATAGGCAATTATAGCCAGCGGTATCGCGAGCGCGGCGATTGCAGCGTAGGCGCGCGCGAACGTTCGGATCGTTGCTTGCGCAGGCCGCATCGCCCAGAGCGAGATGGCTTGGGAGGCAATAAACAAAGCCGTAAGAGGATGACTGTAGATCGCCACAACCGCTGCTGCAACGTACGCAACGACGTAGCGCTTACGCCCATCGTTGGCAATGCACGCGAAGAGCCAAGCCGCAAACCCGCAGAACAGCAACGCCATTGCATACGGGCGGATTTCCGTCGCGTAATACAGGTAACGTGCGTTGCTTGCGTAGAGCGCGACGGCGATAGCCGCGCTCGTCCGCCCATACAGCTTGTTCGCCGTCGCAAACACGGGAAGGATGGAGAGCACAGCGCATAGCGCCGAAAAGCTTCGAAGCGCTACTGCCGAATCGCCGAAATGCCGCGGCACATGCAGAAGCGCATAGTACAGCGCAAATACGCCGTCGACGTGCAGCAATGCATGCCACATTGCCGGCAGCGATAGCGTGGCGAAATAGGCGCTGTCGGCTTCGTCGAGCCAAACGCTTCTACGATCGATCAAAAAAGCAATCGCCGCGATCGCAAACGCGGCCGCAATTGCTACCGGAGCGGGACGCCGGCGCGCAAGTACGGACACCATAGCGCTACGTTACTTCGCGTCCGCCTTGCTTAGTAGGGACTATTCGTCCCGGCGCACCTGGAACTGCGTCGCTGCGAGCCGGGACTCGTCAAGAGAAAAGCGCGTTTAACTCGCCGTGGGAGATCCGCTGCGCGTCGAACGCGAACGACCCGTTTTCTTTCACATCGCTCGCAAAGCGCCGGAACTGCGCAAGGGCGTATGCCATTGCCGATCCGCCGACGCTAATCCGCGCAACGCCGAGCTGAGCGAGGCGCGCTACCGGAGGGGTACTGGGGTTCGCCAGAACGTTGATGGGCCCGTGAATTGCATCGGCGAGCTTTGCGATTACCGGTTCGTCCGACACGCCCGGAACAAACGCGCACGTCGCTCCGGCATCGAGATACGCGTTGGCGCGCAGGACCGCTTGTTCTATACGCCATTCGTCGCTGTCGCCGACGTCTTCGAGAAAGACGTCCGTACGCGCGTTGATGACGAACGGAATGCCGGCCTGCGCCGCCATTGTTGCGATCGCACGAATTCGCGCGGTCTGGGCGACGACGTCCAACAGCGCGCCCGCCTTCGGATCCCAATCCTCGAAGTTCATACCGACTGCACCGGCGTCGATCGCTCCGCGCGCGGTCGTCATCCCGTCTTCCACGGAATTGCCGTACCCGTGCTCCAAGTCCGCCGTCACCGGCACGTGGACCGCCTGTGTGACGCGTTTTACCGCATTCAGCATTTGTTCGCGCGAAATGTGCTCGCCGTCGGCAAAACCCTCGAGCCACGCGACTCCAGCGCTCGTCGTCGCGATTGCCGGAAATCCTAACTGTTCGACGATTCGAGCGCTTACGGCATCCCAGGCGTTCACCAGTATCACCGGGTCGCCGCGCCGGTGAAGCGCTCGAAACTGCTCGGCTTTTTCACGCAGTGTCGGCATGTGAGTCATCCTCCCGTGGCATTCGCTACCGCTGCCTGCAGCGCGGCGCGCGCCAGTAAACGCGTGGAGTCGAGCACCGGCAGCGCTGCGCCGCGAGCTTCGACGATGAGCGGCAGCTCCGTGCAGCCCAATATGACGGCGTCGCACCCTTCTTCCTTCATTCGCGCCATTACTTGCGCGAAATACGCGATTGACTGCGGTTTGAACATCCCGTAAACGAGCTCGTCCATAATGATGCAATCGATTGCCTCACGTTCGGCCTCGCTCGGCCGAACGCAAGCGATTCCGCATGCTTTAAGCCTTTCCGGATAGATCTCGCTTTCCACCAGCGAACGCGTTCCCGTCAGGCCCAAACGGCGGAAATCGCGTTTGAGCGCTTCTGCTGTAACGACGTCCGCGATATGCAGCCAAGGCAGCGGCGTTTCTTGCACGACAGTCGGCAGCGCTTGATGGACCGTGTTGTCGGGGCAGATGAGAAACTCTGCGCCGGCGCGTTCGAGCTTGCGCGCAGACGCGAGCATGAGATCGGCAACGCCGCGCCAATCGGCGCGATCGATGAATCGAACGTACTCCACGAGCGGATGCGAATGCATAGAGACTTCCGGATGACCGTACGCGCCCAGCAACTGCGCGCCTTCGATGCAGATCGTCCGGTAACAAAGCGCGGCGCCTTCGGCCGAACAAGCAACGATTCCGATGTGCTGCGGCTTAGCCAAGGCACTTGCTCCGCAGGCGAAGCTGCGCCCGGTGAACACGCGTTTGCGCGCTTGGGGTGCCCGAAATGGCGCAAGCCACTCCGAAAGCATCATCCCGCTGTTCGAGAATTTGATTGCCAAGGTTGCTCATCGAGAAAAAACATCTCTTCTATCGGCTTTTGCAGCACGCGTGAGAGCCGGATTGCGAGCGGCAGCGACGGATCGAACTTGCCGTTCTCAATCGCGATGATCGCTTGACGGGACGTGCCCACGCGCGTCCCCAGTTCCTGCTGCGTCCATCCGCGAAGCAGCCGCAATTGGCGCAGTTCGTTTCTCATGCGCGCCGCAGGCGTGCGAAAGCGGCAACGAAGCCGACCAAAAGGGTGGCACCGATGACGGCGGCCGAACGCACGAGCCACACCTGTGCCCGCCGCGGCATACCCGCCCATGACTGCCATGTCTCATGAATGAGGTCTGACGCCGGGGTCTGCCGCTGTTCTAGCATCGTGCGCTCCTGGTTCGCAGTGTACGGTGCACCATACATGATGTCAAGTTCACCTTACATGGGGGAGCGACCAGGCCCTTCACCGTTTCTTCATGAGCGCGCTGTATAAATAAGTGCACGATGTGCGCGAGGATGGCGGCCGCTGTTGTTTTACGGCACGCCGAATATGATATCTACAACGCCGCAGAGTTCGAGAGAGAACTCGCTGTGCTTGCCGCGGGCCAGAGCGTCGTCGATTTCCGCAACGTTAGATTCATCGATGTAACGTGTCTTAGCGTATTGGTTCGAACGTACAAACGGCTTCGCATCGACGATGCGGCAAGCGAAATTGCGCTGACAAACCTTGCCGCGCCGGTGCGGCGTTTATTTCAGCTCACAAAGCTGCAGCGCATCTTCCGCATACAATAGAACGCGGCGCGATAGCGGCCGAGCCATCGTCAAGCCAGCACGCAGGCGACAGGGTTTAATGCGATGCGGTGCGGGTACGCGAACTACATGGCTACGACGAATCGTTTAGAAGGCATGAAGGTCGCCATTTTAGTCGAGAACATGTTCGAACAAGTGGAGCTCACCGAGCCGCGCAAGGCGCTCGATCAAGCCGGCGCCCAAACGGTGCTCGTGTCGCCCCAAACCGATCAGGTGCAAGGCGTCAATCACGACGACAAGGGCGATAAATTCGACGTCGATCTCCCTTTGGATCGCGCGAGCGCCGACGATTTCGACGCGCTCATGCTGCCGGGCGGGGTTGCAAATCCCGATCGTCTACGCATGAACGCTAAGGCAATGCAGTTCGTGAAGTCTTTTGTCGACGCCGGCAAGCCGATTGCGGCAATTTGTCACGCGCCGTGGTCGCTGGTTGAAATAGACGCGGTGCGCGATCGCCGCATGACGTCCTGGCCGTCGGTGCAAACCGATATCCGCAACGCGGGCGGCATCTGGGTGGACGAGGCCAGCGTGACGGATCAAAACATTACGACCAGCCGCAAACCCGACGACATTCCGAAGTTCAACGAAGCGATGCTGCATCTCTTCGAAGAGTCGCGTACGCGCGGAGAGTTGCGCCAAACAACTCGCGTCTAAGCACGAAACCCTCCACGACACGAACGGGGGCCCATCCAATCGTTGGACGGGCCCCCTGCGGGAACGTTGATTATGGATCGCAACATTGGCGCGCCGAACCGGCGCGTACCGAAAGACGTGCAAGTCACAGGCTCGACGGCGCGCGATCTCGAGCACATCGACGAGCGCGCTCCGCTGGAAAGCGCGCTCCAGGAGCCGGGCGGCGCCACCGGCGCACCGGAGGCGCAAGCCGCTTCCGACCTGCGCGAACGCCGCGACGCCGATTAGCGCGGGGATTTGACATTTTTTCATTCCGCTGACGCAACGGCGGCGGCTACAATTGCACAATGATCGTGCAAATCGCCGCCGTTCTTCTTCTCGCTGCGGCCCCAGCGCAAACGACGCCGTGCGCCGACGCGCAACACCGGCAGTTCGATTTCTGGCTCGGAGACTGGACCGTTCACAACCGCACTGACGGAAAGGTGGCCGGGACGAATAACGTCACGCGGCTCTTAGACGGTTGCGTCATTCAAGAGCACTGGCAGGGCGCGGGCGGAGGCAGCGGGACGAGTTTGAACATCTACGATGCCGCATCAAAGCAGTGGCATCAGACGTGGGTGGACAACCAAGGCGGCTTGCTCGTGCTCAACGGCGCTTTTAACGGACGCGCCATGGTTCTATCCGGCAAAAGGAACGGCCGCGACGGCAGACCGGTGCTGGATCGCATTACGTGGGTACTTCAACCGAACGGCGCGGTGCGTCAAGAGTGGATTGCATCCCGCGACGGAGGCCGCCATTGGACGCTTATATTCGACGGTATCTACACGAGACGATAATTAGTGGTCCGGAACGGGGCCGTTCGGGTAAATGACGTGCGGCGTGATGAGAAACACGACTTCGTCACGTTCGCGCGTGCGCAAGCGGTTTTGGAAGATCTTCCCGATGATTGGAATATCTGCAAGTCCGGGAAGCTTGCTAATGGTCTGCGAATCGATATCTCGAAGGAGCCCGCCGAGAACGATTGTTTGCTTGTCTTTCACTCGCAGCGTCGAATCGACTTTGCGGTTCGCAATGATGGGATAACCTCCAACGAAACCTTGAATCGCGCTGTACTCCGGGTGCATCTCGGCCGTAACGCTTCCATCCGGCCCAATCGTAGGCGTCAGGCGAAGCTTTACACCGATATCGACGAACTGCACTTGCTGCCCGCCTAAACGTGCATCGTAATAGATTACCGGATACGTCTGTCCGATGAGCAGGTCGGCTTCTTTATTGTTGAGCGTAACCAATTTCGGCGTCGCAAGAATTTGCGCATGCCCTTCACTGACCAGGGCATTCAGACGAGCATTGATAGCGATGGAATTGCGGGCAAAAGCATAGGTCGTAGCACCGCTCATCGCCTGTCCGGTGAAGTCGAAGCCGCCGAACTCGATGCCTACGTCGCTTTGCAGGTTTTGCGGCTGAACATCTGCGACGCGTACCTCAAACAGCACTTGCGGACTCGCTACGTCGATGCTGCGCAAGAATTGATCGGCGACATGCTGCGTTTCCTCGTTGCCGCTCACGAGGATGGCATTCTGCGCGTCGTCGGCGATGTACGAACCGTCGGGCAGCACGCCTTTGAGGTCTGCGGCGATCGCTGAGGCTTTCGTAAAGCGCAACGCGTAGACGTGAGCAAGATTGCCATCTTTCCCCGCGTATCCCGCGCCGTCTAGCGCCTTGGCCAGGTCCCGCGCGCGCGTTACCGTGTCCTCGTTTCCGGTTACGATGACGCTCTGTGTGCGCCGATCGGGAACGATTACCGTACCTTCGGGTAGACCGGCCTGCAGTTCTTTGGCCATTTCATCGGGTGCCGCATGCGCAAGACCCAAAACGATCGTTTTTGCGCTGCGCACATCGTTTTGATCGCCGTAACGCCGGTTCATGGCTTCGCTTGTGCCGACGATCAAGACGCCGCTCTGGCGTCGCACTTGCAGGTCGTTCGAACGTGCGAGCACGGTCAATGCATCGTCGAGAGAGACGTCGTGCAAGTGCAACGTCACTTTATCGGGCTTTAGGGAAGAGTCCGGCACGATATTGACGCCCGATTCCACGGCCAATAACGCGATGACGTCACTAAGCGTGGCGTCGCGCACGTCGATGCTAATCCGCTGGCTGCGAGCTGCCGCCGGAAAGCAAGTTGCGACGATCAATGCAAGGGCAAGGAACGCAGCCCTCACGGCGCTTGTCCCTCCAGCGGCAACGCCGCGCCGTTTTGCAACCGCAGTCCGGTCCGATCGATTGCGACGACCGGCGAGCCCGCTACCGGATCGCCGATTCCAACGACGCGAACGTCGCCGCGCTCTTCGACAAGTGCGTGGGGCGATGCACCCGTGACGACGGCTCGAACGAGCGCGAGCGCATCGGCTCGATTCGTGAGCGCAGGATCGAGCGCCGTAGATGCTTGCACGTGCGGATCGGGCACGAACGGGTCGCGCGACACGGGTATTTGCTGCGTCCTCCACGCAATGGACGCTGGAGGAGCGCTGAATCGCGCGCTAAACGCGGCACGCTCTTGCTCGAATTCGAAAGAGGATCGGCCGGCAATCGGCATCAGAAACAGCGGTATCGCGCAAAGCATCGCGGAGAAGGTGAACAAACGCTTGCGATACGCATCATCGATTGCTCGCACTGCCTGCCTCCCATTTGGACGAGGCCATTCGCAGCCTGTACAGCATCGCATGAATCGTTGCATCGAGCTTCGGCTGCCGACGATCGGCTTCGCCCGACGCCACCGTCAGTTGCGTGTCGTTTACGCTGATAAGCGTACGGTGGTGCGACAGATCTTCCACGAACTGCAGCAGATTGCCGAATCGTCCGCGTGCCTTAATGGTCAGCGCCGTTTCGCTGAGCGCGCCGTCCCGCGCGAACGATGCCGCCGGTTTGGCGGCAGCCGCTGCGGGCTCTACGTCCGTGATTTGGGTGTCATACCGCTTGGCGGATTTATCCAAGGTCGTTACCAGGACCGCAGTCGTGACGGAAAGCGACGTCTCATGAGAAACACGTTTCAAGTCTGCGAGTGCCGCGTTTTGCCAGCGCGAGAGCGTCGCAGCCTGTTGCACGATGCGCTCGTTCGACACCGTACGGCGGTAGAGCGATTCACTATTCTCGTGTGCTGCCGCAATCGCCCGTTCGAATCGCGCGTCGATCCAATACCATCCAAAGCCCGCGATGAATGCGGCGAGCAGCCAAAGCGCGCGCACGTCATCACCCGGGCGCCGCTGCAACTCCAGCTTCACGAGCGCCCTCCGTCGACGTGGATGACGTATTTCACCACGGACTCCCCCGGGCGTTCGCTAACTGTTTGCGCGCTGGTCAATGTTGGATTGCTCACCTCGCGTGCCCGCAGCATCCCTTCAAGAATGGCGCTGACGACGGCCAGGTTCTGCGCGCGCCCTTCCATTTCGATGCCGGCGTCATGGCGTGCGATCTGGGTCAGCCACGCGTGCCCGGGCAGATGGTTTGCGATGTCTGCAAGCCGTCGCGCATCGGTATCTCCGGAAGCGACGATTTCATGCAGCTGCCGGTCGAGCGAGACGAGGGCTGTCACGCGATCGTAGTAGATTCGCGTGCGTTTCACGGCCCGTTCGCTCATTTCGAAACGCTCTCGGTACGCCGTCTGCGTACGTTGTGCGTCACTTAAACGATGACGTTCGATGCCCCAAGCTCCTGTAACGGCGAGCACGGCGGCCGCAGCACCGAACGCCGCCGCGTGCAAACGTTCCGGAACGCGCAACTCGAGCATCCGGCGCATCCAATCCGGCTGTGCCGAACGCAGATAATCAAATGCAATCATGGCTGCTCCCACATTGCCAGACCTACGGCGAGATTCCAATCAGGCGCACTGGATCGCACCACGTCCTCGGGATATTCACCATCACGCAGTGCTTCGCTGACGGGCATCTCACAAAGGACGCCGGTCGAACCTTCTATATCTGCAGCTAAACGTGGTAAGCGCGCAGCATTCCCGACAAGCGCTATTCGGACAATCTGATGCTGACGGCGCGCCGAACGAATAAGGCCGGCGACGTCGGCGGTGAGGGTGGAACGGGCGCGTTCTCCCGCTCCGGCGGTGCCCAGAATGCGTTTACGCTTTTCTGCGCTGCGTTCGTCAATCGAAAGCTCTCGTTCGATGGCGCGCGTGATGTCCGCCCCGCCCGTGAATGCCTGCAGGGTCACGGGCGCACCTGCGGTGACGACATGGAGGCTCACGCGCCGGTATCCGATGTCCAGAATTGCGTCGAATCCGGGCAGCGCGCGTGCAAGCGCGCAGGCCTCGTGATCGATTGCGGCGACCTTGAGTTTTGCAGCACGCAAGGCCGTAACGCGTGCGTTCACCGCAGAGCTTCTGGCGACGCCGAGCGTCCACGCGTGTGCGCCGGCGCGCGGCCGGTGTATCCGCACGAGCGCTTCTTCGATAGGAAAATCGACGTGGCGCTGTGCTTCAAAACGAGCGGACCGTTCGCGTTCCGCCGACGTCATCTTCGGAAAGTGAATTGACCGCAGCAGCGCGTCGGGTTCCCCGAGGGAGGCGACGCAGCGCCGTTGGCGCGTGCGAAGCTCCGTAAGTGCGTCTTCGATGAGCGCGCCGAGATATTGAGCATCGAAAGCGTTGCCGGCCGATTGCGTATGTGATGCCAGGCTACGAACTGCGACGGCGCAGATGCGTGGACCGTCTACCGTCGCGCACGCCCGCGCGATACGAACACGCGTGGCGCCGATGTCGATACCCAGGGGCAGATCGCGCGCCATCATGACCACATCCGGTGCAGCACGAGCAACGCCATACCACCCGCAATATATGGCGCAAAGTGAACCGTCTGACCGCGGCGCGCGCGGCCGGTGGCCAGCATGAAAGACGCATACGTGCCGCCCAATACAAAGGCCATTCCAAGCGAGAACACCGCATCGGTAGCGCCGAGCGCGGCGCCGATACAGGCGGAAAGTTTTATGTCGCCAAGTCCAAGGCCACGTCCGAGCGTCGCTATATACAGCGCTGCAAGCATGCCGGCTGCCGCGCATGCCCCCAACACTGACGGCATGAAACCATTGAACGCTGCCGATAATCCCAACACAATGGTAAGTGCCGGCAGCGTAACTGCATCGAAAATATAGCCGGTCTGCGCATCGGTGAGGGCGCACACCGTCGCCGCTGCTATGGCGACAACCAGTGTAACGGCGGCAGATGTGGGATTTCGCAGACATACCGCGATTTGAAATAGGGTCGCTGCAATCATCGACGTAATACAGAACGGGCTTGCGAACCGCACCTTGAGACCGTATCTAGCGGCAGCACCGCAGGCAGCATGAGCGGCGAAACTTGTGCAACATACACCGCCAAGCGCAATGAATAGCATCGTCATCCTGCATGCTCCGCAAGAGCAACGCGCGCCGGGCCGAAATGCGGATTCAAGGTCAGGGCGCGTCGCCACATAGCACGTGCGCCTTTCCTATCTCCAGCGCGTAAGGCTGCCCATCCCGCAAAGACGTACGCGCGAGGGTCCGAAGAAATCCGTGCCGCTCGCTCGAAGTCGCGCCGGGCCTGCGAATACTGTCGCGTAAGCAGGTAACACAGCGCGCGATCCGCGAGCACCGTATCGTCGTTCGAATTTCGCTCCAGATATGCGCTTGCGGAAGCGATCGCGGACCGGAGAGCTGATCTGCTGTGGCGTTGCATGAGCGCGAACACATACCGGTCGGTCGCAATGCCCGATTGCGGGTCGAGCCGTACGGCGCGGGCATAATGAGACAGCGCTCGCAGCGACTGCCCCCTGTAAGCAAACTCATCGCCCCGAACAACCAGAGCCTGCGCAAGCTGAGACTTAAATGCTGCAGCAGCAACGAGCAGCGCACATGTCACCACCGCGAACCGGCGGCTGCGAGAGAACGTACGATTCATGCCAGCACCGCATAGTACATGGCAAACGCGCACATAAGTCCGCAGCTGAATACTCGCGCCGCTTCACGGACCGCATATCGCTCGAGCACGGCTGCAAAGGCACGAGCGCCGGCGCCGACGGCAAATACCGGAAGCGCGTGGCCCAGTGCAAAGCACGCCAAGAGCGCACCTCCGTAAAGTGGGCTTGCGGCGCCCGTGGTATACGCCAAGATCCCAACGACCACCGGCGTACAGCACGGTGAAATCACGAGCGCGAACGAGCTGCCAAGCAGGAACGCACCGCCGGCGCTATATTGCGCTGGACGCGGCCGCGAATGTTCGTGCATCGCGGGATCGTCCTTCCACAGAGCCGCGCACCCCGCGCACGCAAATGCCAGCGCGACGACTGCGTACACGAACGTGGAAAAATCGGTCAGCCGTCCTACGAGCGACGCCGTGACGCCGAACGCAGCATACGTCAGCGCTAATCCCGCAACGAACGAGCAGGCCAAAATCCGTGCGCCGCGCCTGCTTTGATTTGCCGTAAGACCGGCGATCGCAATGAATCTCGGAGCGACGCAAGGCCCCACGCTCGAGATGCTTCCCGCCGCGAAAACCAGTGGAAATGCATAGAGACTGCCGGAGCTCGCCGCGCGAAGCCCTTGAATGGTGAAATCGTACATCTGCGTCTACGGCTGTGTGGTAAAACCGTTCTGGTTGTCGTATTGGATCTTTGTGTTGGCCGTAGTGGCGCCGCCGGTTATCGTCATGAGCGTGTTCGGATCGTGTGCGCCTGGGCAGGTAATGGTGTACGTCGTAACGCCGCCCGTCGTGTTCGTCGCGTACGTGTAGAATTTGCCGGAACCGGCCACCGGGTCTACCGGTATTTGATTCATGTATCCGCTCATTGAGGTAACGAAGGCGGAGTCTATCGAACCACTCGCCGGATATTTCTGGTTGTCGGTAAAATATAATTCGAGCGCCGTAGCAATCGTTTTTTCGTTCGCCATGCAAGCCGAAGTCGCAGCCTGCGCGCGCGCTCTGGTGAAATTCGGAATCAAAATACCGGCAAGGATCGCGATAATCGCCACGACGACCATCATCTCCAAGAGCGTGAACCCGCGCTGATGCTTCATCTGCTTCTCCTATGATAGCGTTCGCAACGGCAAGTGCCCGATCACGCGCTTTTCGAGACCCACGCCGGTTGCATTTTTCGTAACGCCGTACGGTGTAAACGCGAGATATGACGCCGAGAATATCCCATGCGCTGCGCAATCTCCAGCTGGCTGTATCCGTTTGCATACAATGCAAGAATGACGATCCGTTCGGTCTTCGTGAGGCGTTTCAGTGCAGCATCGAGCACCATGCGATCCTCGCGATCGTCGATGGTATAGCTGCAAGGACGAAGCTGATGGGGCTCGAGGGCATCGATGGATTGCGGAATGGCTTGTTCTCGATACAGCGCCAATTCTTCCAGATCGCGAATGCTTGTGCCCAGACGCCGCGCCAGCTCGCCGATGGACGGCTCTCGTCCGAGTTCGATAAGCAATTGATCGGACGCGGCTTGTGCGCGCCGCTCCAGGTCTCGCAGGCGCCGCGGCGCCCGAACCAACCGCTCGTGGTCGCGTACGTAATGCATCAACTCGCCCACGATAAAGAGCCACGCAAAAGCTTCGAACGGCGTCCGCAACGTTTCGTCATACCGATCGCAGGCTTTGAGCAGCCCGATGGCCGCGATTTGTTCGAGGTCGGCTTTGTCGAGCCCGGGCCGATAGAATTTACGCGCGGCGCGCGCACGAAGGTAGGCATATTGCGCGACGACGCGCTCCCGCTCCATTGAAATCATCTATTTAATGCTTCCGATCAATGAGTAGAGTGGAATGAATACTGCGGCGGCGATAAAGGCGACCGCTCCTCCGAGAACGAGAATTAACAGCGGTTCGATCGTCGAACCCAGCGCGCTCAGCATGGCTTCGAGGTCGAGATCGTAATAGTCCGCAATGCGTAGGAGCATTGTATCCAAAGCTCCGGTTTCTTCGCCGACGCGAACGAGATGAACGAACATCGGCTCGTAGAGGCCGCTGTATGCAAGCGGTTCCGAAATGGACGCCCCCTCCGCAAGCGCGGTACGCACGGCGCCAATGCTGCGCCGGTACGATGAGATGGTCGCGACGTCGGATAGCACCTCGAGCGCTGCGATGACACCGACACCGGATCCAAGCAGCGTGCCGAGCATGCGGGCCAGCTGTGCAACGGCCGTCTTTTTCATAATGGCGCCGATGAGCGGCATCCGCATTGCAACGGCTTCAAAGGCACTTCTTCCAACCTCTGTTCCACGCATCCGTATGACAAAGATAACCGCGCAGAGCATCACAGCGGGGATTGCTATCCACGATTCCGGCCGGTGCAGCAGCGTTCCGAAAGAAATGAGCACCGCCGTGATCCAAGGTACGGGAACGTGCATCTGCTCGAACATTGCGCTGAAGGCCGGGACTATAGACGTTATAAGAAAGACGATGAGCGCCACCGCGGCGCTCGCCACAACTGCAGGGTACGTAAGTGCCGAAGCAAGGCGCGTGACGGCGGCGCGTTCCCGCTCGAGAAGCGACGCTAAGCGCTCGAGGACGTCCTCCAGTATGCCGCCCGTTTCTCCGGCCTTCAGGATCGTTACAAAAAGCCGTGGGAACTCTTTGGGATGACGCGCCAAAGCTTCGCTCAGCGGCAAGCCGTTTTCGACGTCATTGAGTGCCGATGCAAGTGCTTCCCGAAGTCTGTGACTCGCGCATTGCTCGTGCGTCACGGCTAGTGCGCGGCGAATCGAGACGCCGGCTGCAACGAGCGTGGCGAATGAACGAAAAAAAGCGACAAGATCTTTTTTGGAGACCGCCCCGAATTGCAGTGCGGCAGCAAACACGCCGCGCGGGCTTGCCGAACTTTGCAGCGATGTGACGAACAGCGAGCGCATGCGCAACGAAGCAAGAGCGGTGGTTTCCGTCGTCGCTTCGATCGAGCCGCGCACGAATAAGCCGTCCGCGCTGCGGGCGGTGTAATAGTAGAGCGTCGCCATCTTAAGCCGTCGCGCGTTCGGGTATACGTAATTCGCCGGGTCGATCGGTGGCCGCTCGTGCAGCCTCGACGGTAATCTCACCGCGCAAAAGCATATCCGACAAATGCGCTTCGAGCGTTTGCATACCGGCTTGAGCCGAAGTCGACATAACGTTGCGCAGTTGATGCGTCTTGCCGTCGCGAATGAGGTTGCGCACCGCATCGTTTGCCACCAGCACCTCGGCCGCGCATCTCCGCCCTTGCGCAGACGCCCGCGGTACGAGACGCATGCAAACAACGCCGACGAGCGTTTGCGCTAATTGCACGCGTATTTGATCTTGCATTTCGCCTGCGAATACCCCGATTATTCGGTCGATGGTTTGCGGAGCATCGCCCGTGTGCAGCGTTGAAAGAACCAGATGGCCCGTCTCGGCAGCAGTAAGCGCAGCATGCATTGTCTTCGCGTCGCGCATTTCGCCGATCAAGATCACGTCGGGATCGCATCGCAGAGCACCGTAGATCGCGTCCGAAAAGCAAGCGACGTCCCTGCCGATCTCTCGATGACTGACGATCGATCGCTTTGGTTCGTGCCGGTATTCGACCGGATCCTCAATCGTGATGATATGCTTTGCTTGCGTGGCGTTGACCCGGTCGACGATCGCCGCAAGCGCGGTCGATTTACCGCTTCCCGTTGGACCGGTGAAAAGAACCAGGCCTGCAGA
>Ga0070739_10001700_pt1 | contig 31916 bp, 23 predicted proteins | sample Coa_R1_7_FD_66445 | JGI IMG/M metagenome (GOLD analysis project Ga0070739, IMG submission 66445) | Surface soil microbial communities from Centralia Pennsylvania, which are recovering from an underground coalmine fire - Coalmine... | ecosystem: Environmental > Terrestrial > Soil > Unclassified ...
CCTTCGATCCAGTGCCATTGGGCGTCCGAAAGATCGGTGGTATAGGCTTTGCGGGTCGGCATGAAAGCTTATTCCATGCCGACCACGCAAACTTTCCGAGTTTTCGGACAGGCTCTAAGAAGCTTTAAGCAGAGGCACAAGAGGGCAATAGAGTCCCCCCTCCCCTAGAATTGGGGGAGGGGATGGGGGTGGGGGCCTATAAGCAGGCGGACTTTGCGCCCTTGTTGCTGCGGCTTTAGCCGACCGACCATGTTTGGGAAGCTAATGAAGGTTGACAGGAGTTTGGGGCGCATTTCGCGAAACTTCCCTCCGACGTTCTCCGGAACCTGAAGAACGACGTCGAAGGAAAGAGAGCGCATGACCACCCCACGTTATCGTTACGGAATCATCGGAACGGGCCGCCCGCACGGTTCGCCGGGCGCGACCGGTTTCGGCATGGCCTATCCCCATATGCACGGCTTTCAGGCGACCGGACGCGTCGATCTGGTCGCCATCGCGGACATCCGAGAAGACAATGCCCGGCTGTTCCTGGAAAAGCACGAGAGCAACGCGCGCTTTTATACGGACTATCACGAGATGCTGGCGAAGGAGGATCTGGACCTCGTCAGCGTCTGCACCTGGCCGCACCTGCACGCCGAGATGGCGATTTCCGCCGCGGAGGCGAACGTCAAAGGCATTCTCTGCGAAAAGCCGATGGCGCTCACCTGGGGCGATGCGAAGCGCATGAAGGCCGCTGCCGATGCCAACAGCGTCCTCCTTACCTTCGACCATCAGCGCCGCTTTTTAGAGCCGTTTCAGACCGCCCGCCGGCTCGCGGATGAGGGCGCTATCGGCGATCTGGTGCGGCTGGAGGCGATGTGCGGAGACCTGTCCGATTGGGGCTCGCACTGGTTGGATATGCTGTTTTTCTTTAACGGGGACCGGCCGGCCGTCTGGGTGATCGGCCAGATCGACAGTCGTGTGGAGCGCAAGGTCTTTGGCGCGTCTACGGAGAATCAGGCTATCTCGCATTTCAAGTTCGAGAACGATGTGCGCGGCCTGCTCGTCACCGGCTTTGAAGCGGATATTGGCTGCGCTCTCCGTATGATCGGCGCCGAGGGCGTTATCGAGATCCACTGGAGCTTTCCCTTCCTGCGCGTGCGGGGCAAGGGCGATTCGGAAATGCGCTCTATCGAGACGAAAGAGGGCCTCCACGATCACATCGCCTGGGACCGCGCCTGCGCCGATCTGGTCCGCGCCCTCGACGAGCCCGGCCACAAGCCCCTGCTCTCCGCCGACAACGCCATCCGGTCCACGGAGATCACCTTCGCCACCTATGAATCGAGCCGCAGGCGCGGGCGTATCGACCTGCCTCTGCAGACCGAGGATTCCGCGCTGTTGGCGATGCTCGCCGACGGCTCCATCGGCCCCCGCTAGTCCTCGGTGAGGTATACTCCGTTAGGTTCCTTCGCAGGGCCAGGTTATTGAAATGAGGATAGCAAGGTGCGCGTTCTAGTCACAGGGAGCGCAGGGCGAATCGGTCGCTGGCAGGTCGAGGCGCTGCAAAACGCCGGCTACGACGTCCGGACGCTCGATCGGATGGCGCAGGGCAAAGAGAAGACCTCGATGGAAGTCGAGCATCTTCCCGGCGACCTTCGCGATATCAACACGGTGCGACGCGCCGTGCAGGGCATGGACGCCGTGCTTCATCTGGGAGCGCTCTCCAGCGACCGTGCCGGGCCGGCAGAGGACGTTCTGACGGTCAACGTGCAGGGGACCTGGAACGTGCTGATGGCCTGCGTAGAGGTGGGCGTGGAGCGCATGGTCTATTTCTCCAGCGTCAATGCGCTCGGCTGCGTCGGCGGCCATCGCCCGGCTGCCTATCTGCCCATTGACGATGCCTACCCGCGCCATCCCATGTCGCCCTACCAGTTGTCCAAGCACCTTTCCGAGGAGGCGTGCCGCTCGTTTACCAACAAGCATGGCCTCGTAACGGTTTGCCTGCGCCCCGTCTTCGTGAGCGCGCCCGACACCTATACCCGCTGGCGCGAGCCGCGCCGGCAAGGCCCGTCGGAGTGGCAAAAGGTCGAGTACTGGGCTTATGTGGACGTGCGCGATGTCTGCGCCGCCGGCCTGCTCAGCCTGACGGCGAAGAACATCACGCATGATGCCTTCCTGCTCACCGCCGACGATACGACGCAAGAAACACCCTCGGCAGAGCTGGTGGACTATAACTATCCGGATACGCCCTGGAAGACTGCTCTACCGGAGGGGGACAGCGCGCTCGTCTCGCCGCAAGCGGACCGAGCCGCTTATCTGGCCGTGCGCGACGCCTATTTCGCCGGCCATCCCTTTCGCTCCTTGATGGACTGCTCCCACGCCAAACAGGTCCTGGGCTGGCAGCCCCGGCATTCCTGGCGAGACGACGTGAACACGGAGGCATAGGACCATGCAAGAGACGGTGAAAGTGGGCCTGATCGGCTCCGGCTTCGTCGCCGACATCCACGCCCACGCCTTCCAGCATTTCGTGCCGAACGCGGAAGTCGTGGCGGTCGCCTCCCCCACCCCTGGCAAAGCCGCCCGCTTCGCCCAGCAGCGTGGCATCCCGAACGCCTTCGAGGACTACCGCGAGTTGCTAGCGCTGCCGGAGATCGCCCTGATCACGCTCTGCGTGCCCAACGACTTCCACTGCCAGATCGCGCTCGAAGCCGCGCAGGCAGGCAAGCACGTGGTCTGCGAGAAGCCGCTCTGCCGCACGCTGGAAGAGGCAGACCGGATGATCGAGGGCTGCCGCAACGCCGGCGTGCTGCTGATGTATGCCGAAGAGCTGCTCTTCGCGCCCAAGTACGCGCGCGCCCGGCAGCTGGTGGAGGAAGGCGCGCTGGGCGACATTTTTCTGGTCAAGCAGTGGGAGGAGCACTTCGGGCCGCACGAGCCCTGGTTCTGGGACGTGAACCGCTCCGGCGGCGGCGTGCTGCTGGACATGGGCTGCCACTCCATCGAGTACGCCCGCTGGGTGTTCGGCAAGCCTAAAGTCAAGAGCGTCTCCGCGACGCTCGGCACCTATGTCCATGCCGACAAGACGCAGGGCGAAGACCACGCCCTCTGCATTGTCGAATACGAGGGCGGTAAGATCGGCATGGCGGAGAACTCCTGGGCCAAGCCGGGCGGCGTGGACGACCGCTGCGAAATCTACGGCTCCAAAGGCCACACTCGCGCCGACCTGCTGCGCGGCAGCTCCCTGCTCACCTATAGCGACGTTGGCTACGGCTACGCCACCGAGAAGATGGAGCAGACAACCGGCTGGACTTTCACTATGTTTGAAGAGGTCTGGAACTACGGCTTTCCTGCCGAATTGAAGCATTTTGTCAACTGCGTGCTCGGTAAGGAAGCGCCCATCGAGACCGGCGAGGATGGTAAGGAAGTCCTCAAGATCATCTGTGCCGCCTACCAGTCCGCCCGCGAAGGCAAAAAGATCGAATGGCCCTATGAGCCGCCTGCTGTGGACAAGCCTATCGATCTCTGGAAGCCAGAACTCAAGCAAGGCTGATTGACAGCCTTTCGGGCAGATGATCCTTAGTTGACATGACGGCCTCCAGCCGCGCTCAGATCTTGGATCATGGCGTGCTGCTGACTCGCCGATCTGTAAAGCTATTGGCGCTATGGATGCAGCGTGACCGTAAGCGTCCGATCGACCAGGCGAGTGCTCGCAGTGCCGCCTTCGATGCGTGCGCCCGGCAGGTTGAGTCGTTCAAGTGGCACGAATGCGGAGGCCGCGCCGTTCGCGGTGCCCGCCGATGGTGTGCGCTTCAGATCGGGTGCGGCCGTCAGCAAGATCGTCAATTGCCGCTTCGAACGGTCCTGCAGGACATCCCTGGGCCCGTCTTCCGAGAACCGGCAGGAGCCGATCTTTCCGATCATTGGCACCAGTCGGAAGATAGTCCGATCGTCATCGACTCGCAGAATGCCAAATGGCGTGAACCTGAACCCGATGGCGCTGTCCGGAAGCGCGGAGTAGTCGATCACCAACCTGCCAGGCGCCGTGTCGAACTGGGCCAGACGGCGCCTGGTAAACTCCTCACCGTCTCGCGCGAGGGCCTGCTTCCGGGCCAGAACGTCGCGGTAGTGTGGACTCGCCTTCTCGGCCGCGGCGATGGCCGAGAGCTCGCCGACGTTGGCAGCCAGGCATTCCGCCACGAGTCCCGTGAGACTGGCTCCGTGTGCGAAAATCCGCTCGTGCCAGTTCGCGCCAAGACGGTCGAGCAGCGCGCCTATCGCCATTCCAGAGTGGTAGAGCCTCATGCGGACTGGTGAGGCGCCGTAGAGATCGTTGTTGACGACCATCGATCCGTTCATCGCCAACACCATCTGATCCAGCATCGCCCGGCGCTGCTGCGCGAGGTCGCCGTAGCCCTCGAATCCCTGCTTCCACCACATCGCCGCAGACGGGTGCCTGCCATCAAGAACCTGCAGCAGGCGGTACTGCGTGTAGTTCGCCAGGCCCTCGAGATATTCCGTACCATCCTCGTAGGCCGCCATATCGGCATCCAAGCTCTTGCGACGGTCCTCGCGTACGGCCAACCAGCGGAGGGCATCCCGTCTGACTTCTTTCGGATCTGTGGCGGTCAGTGCTTGTCTGAGTATCTCGGCTTCCAGCGCTATCTCGGCGTTGTTCTGCGGCGACAGCGAGGGATAGCGCGCCAGCGCCATCTCTGTCGCGTGCTTATGCGGCGCCTTCAGAGACTGATACACGTGGAAAGCTTCGTGCACGATTGTAAGCATATCGTGGTACGGCGACTGGCGGAGGCTGCTCGTGATCGCCTCGTCTACGTTCTTCCCACCGCTCGTCGCGTACTCGACAAGCCCCTGGACCCACTGCCGCCTCGTGGAGAGAGTATCGGCAACGACGAGTGTGTCCGTGCCGTTCACATCGGTGGAGGTATTCTGGCCGTCGAGATCGATCAAAGTGGCCCCGTTGCGCAGGAAGATCGTTCCGCCTGGGAAGCGGACGGGGCCTGTGTAGCGCACGAACCCGGTGGGCGGCCTGGGATGGTTAATCAACACATCCTGCTGACCCGGGAAATAGAAGAGTATTGGCGTTCTGGAGGCGTCCCAGCCTGGCCACACCGGATTCCGCTGATGCCCAATGACCGACCACACTTCCGCAGCTTCCGCGATCAGCAGCGGATCGATCAGCAGCTTGGGGGAATCGGTGGGCGGCGCTGCGTCGCCGATGGACATCAGACTCGGCACGAAGATCAGGGTGAGGACGGCCGCAATCGCGGCCAGAGCCTTGTGCCGTGGTCGGGCGAAGGTCGCGGCAGAGCGGCTAGCGGAGTGCATGAGCGTCCCTCCTTCGGTGTCCGGTACCGGACGTGGGCGAACAGCTTTTATTACGAATCGTAATACGGAGTATAGCATACATGGGTCGGTTCGGTCAAGAGTGTTCCAACGGAGCGTGAGGTATACTTAGAGGCATGCGAGGCGAGAGACGGCTCTCAACGCTAGAGCTGACCGTCATGGGTGTGTTGTGGAAACGCGGCCCCTGCACGGCATATACCGTGATCCGCGAGTTCGCGGAGTCGCGATCCGCGTTCTACCGAAGCGGCGCGGGGTCCATCTACCCGCTCCTCAGCAGGCTGAGACGAGCGGGTTTCGTGCAGGCGGCTCCCGGGCGCGGGCGGCGCGAGACACTATACACGCTCACAGAGACCGGAGTGGAGAAGCTTCGAGAGTGGTTCAGGATCGGCTCCGGCGACCCCGACTTCACGTGCGCAGCCGATCCGCTCCGGTCTCGGGCCTACTTCCTCGCGGTGCTGGCTCCCGCAGAACGGCTGCGCTTCGTTACCGATGCCTTACACGGGCTGGGCACCCTCCTGTCACAGTGCGAGAACGACGTGGCCGCCTACCGTGCGGCAGGCGATGAGTTCAGCGCGATGGCGATGGCTGGCAGCGTGGTAGAGACACGAGCCCGGATCCGGTGGCTGCAGGAGATCAGACGGGCTTGCGAGGCTCAGTCGCGCACGTACATCGAGGACTGCGCAAGCGACAGCCCCGAATAGGCATGGCGCGCCCGCGCCCGATCCGGCGTGCAGCGACCACTGGCCTTCGTGACCCTGCCGTAAAAGCAGCATAGAAGCGACTATCGCAACCACGCCTTGAGTGTTGCATAGTCGAGAACTAGGGGTTTCCTCAAGAGCTCGCCCACTTCGTCGACTGCGTGCTCGGCAAGGAAGCGCCTATTGAGATCGGCGAAGATGGCAAATCATCTGCGCCGCCTACCAGTCAGCAGCGGAAGGCCGAAAGATCGAGTGGCCTTATGAGCCACCGGAATGGGCGCGTGACCAGTCGCCGATAGTGCTCTGGAAGCCAGAGATCAAGTAAGGCTAATCAAGAGTATTAAGCATGACAGGCAGATATTGTGTTGTCAAGCAGCGGCTTGCGCGGCAGGCACACAGAACTCTTTGCGGCTCTTGAGAACGCCGAAGGCGATCATCAACAGCTTGCGCATGGCAGCGCCTAGAGCGGCTTTGCGACACAGCCAGCCGGAGCGGGATCTGCCGAACGAGATCCAAGTCTCTAGGACGCCCTGGCGCTTGTTCCGGCTGGCTAGTCTTGGGTGACAAACACCCAAGAGTGTTACATACAAGGACGCCCTCTATGCCAATCGGGACAGGTTTCACGAGGACTTCTGCGCGGATCTACCGGATGCGGAGGCGCGCGTCCTGGCGGCGACGCAGAAGCCAGTAACCGAAACGGTCTTTGATGTTACGGTCACGGGCGCAGCCTGGAAGAGCATTCCGAGCTGGTACATCGTGTGCAATGAGGATCGCACCATCAATCACGATTTCGTGCGCTTCCTAGCGAAGCGGATGGGGGCACAGACGACCGAGCACCTAAAGAAAGGAACAGCGGCGCATCGGCACCAAAAAGGTGAGCATCTATTCTCGAAGCTGCTCCGAGGAACTGCTTTTACTGGAAACTAGCGTATTTATGCTATAATAAGAACTGAGCAAGCGGCCAGGCATGATGTAGACTAATGGAGATTATTAAATGGCTAGGCCTCGTGTATTTATTAGCTCGACCTATTATGATTTAAAGTATCTACGATCATCCATTGAAGTGTTCGTAGAGTCCCTCGGTTATGATGCCATCCTCTCGGAAAAGGGAGAAGTACCTTATGCCTCTGACAGAGCATTAGATGAGTCCTGCTATCGGGAAGTTCACAATTGTAATATCTACGTGTTAATCATTGGTGGCAGATACGGTTCTGCGTCAAGCGAAAGCCGATTGAGTTTAACCGATAAAGATTTAGAAGACCATAATCGGAAATATGAAAGCATTACCAAAAAGGAGTATAAGGCCGCAGCAGATAATGATATTCCGATTTATATTTTAATTGAAAGAGCAGTCCACGCCGAATACCAAACCTATCTGAAGAACAAGGAAAATACAGGCATCAATTATGCTCATGTCGATACTATCAACGTATTTAAATTCATAGATGAGATAATGTCAAAACCAAGGAACAACCCTGTGCAAACGTTTGACCGCTATTCTGATATCCAAGAATGGCTTCGTGAACAATGGGCAGGCACGTTCCGAGATCTTCTGCATAGTAGGACGAGTCAGCAACAACTAACTTCACTAGCCACACAGGTACAAACTCTGTCAGAGGTTAATACAACATTAAGACGATATCTAGAAGAATTGATGACTAAGATTGTGCCGGATGCTACCCAAGTGATCAGTGAGGAAACTGAACGCCTGGATAAAGTAAAGCAAACTGCCATCCAGACAAACCCAGCGGTTGATCATTTACTTAAAAACTTAAAAGTGAATATATCCAAGTTATATATGCTCCTCAAAATGGACAACAATTGGCAAGATTTTATTCGGCTGTTATGCGCGTTAGGGAAAGATGAAATATCTCATAACTACATAAAGGATTTGTCAGAAAACCCTGATTTCATGAAAGAGATGAATAAAGCTCGATCGATCCTAGGACTGCCGCCATTCGAGCAACAGTAAACTGAGCCGCGGGTTTCACAAACATGGCGTAGACCGAAAGAGCGTTGCACCAGGCCAGTCGGTGACTGGAAAGGAGCCGTCATTGGAAAACGATATATATTTACATTTTTCTACTAATAAAAAGTTTGTCATATATGAAGGATTCTTCTTCCTGGTCGTCAAATGTAGAGGAGTATTAGTTGCAACATCATTCTGGTTACCAGTGTGATTACTTCTAGCCATGGAGGATTAGTGTTTATGATTGCCGGACTAATCATGGTGCGATGCCTCATCTATATATTGATACTTGGTGGCATCGTTTTGGCGTGTGTCGTGCTTAAGTCTGCCTGGCAGAAATGTTATCAGAAGGAAAAGAAGATTCTCGACCGTATTCGCAACCAAAACCCAGAGGATATGGAACGAGCAAGCATTACCCTGAATTTTGCAGATAATGAAAAGAATTCTATCGTTGTCAGAGCTTTGCGCTCGGCGTTGAAGGAGGGACAAGTTGGCTTGCAGCCCGTCGAATTCTATAACAGCATACATTTGTCTCGATATCTTGCAGGCATTTTTGTATTCGTCGGGTTGTTAGGGACCGTGTTTGGAATCGTTTTGGCGATATCCGATCTCGGCTCAACGGTCGCAAGCACCGCCCAGGTAGGGTCGGCAGTTTCCGGTAGTTCCTCGACGAGGGATACGGCATCATTGACCAATGAAAACTGGTCCCATATACTAGCAGGAATAAATAACCTCTTGGTGGGTATGCGTGCGGTGTCCGATTGTACGCTTTTAGGGATTATTGCCACAGTTGTGGTCTCGCTGTTGAATACGGTCTATATCAAAGCCTGTCAAGATCTTGAGAGTGAGCTTACGCTACTCGCGGATACTACTTATCTGCCGTTATACCGCGCAGAAGTCGCTCGCCGGCATCATGCCGACATGCAGCAAAATCTAAATGCGGCGGCGAAGCTACTCGATGATGGAGCCAAGGAATTGGCGTCCAAACTGCCATCGGCTATCACTATTCTCGATCAAACTACTACGCAGGCTGCTGAGCTGACCAAAGAACTGTATTCTGCAGCTACAGAACTAAATGAAGCGTACCAACAGGCTGAAAAGGGACGTCAGCTTATAGAAGCGCATCTTAAACGGGTAGAGACCATGCTTGAGAGTAATCTTCCTAGCTTGGAACACGCGGCTGAAGAACTCAAAGCTGCAGCGGGCACGGTTTCGGCCGAACGCTCCTCTCTCGCCGGAATATCTGCGACAGTGAGCAATGCAGCGCGTCAGATGGGAGAAGAAATCCACCAGCTTCGCGAATCTCTGGTGGATGCTCAGCAGGAGCATAACAAGCATCAGGAACAACTGATTAGCCGTGTGGAGGCGACCCAAAACCGTCTTCAGGATCTTCTTCGTACTTTCGACTGGACGCTCAATGACATGTCTGGCGTGCAGGATCTCAACAAATTACGGCAAGAGATCGAGCAACTTAAAAAGGATGTTCTTCGAGAATTGCATGTTTCCAGTCAGCAGATTCAGGAAGCCGTCGTGCGTTTCGAGGATACTCATCCCATGCCCTCGGCGCCTTCGATGGTTGAGACTTCGAATGCCAGTCTGTCGTCGCCTCACCTGCACGTGCCGCTTCATGACCATTCATCCGGACCCGCAACACGGCCAGCTACTTATGATGATGTACAAGAAAATCCTAGGAGTGAGCTTCCCGCCAATCCACCAGCAAGTGATTCACGAGCGCCCGATCGACTTCTAGCATCTCAGATGGGAACCCATTCGAGCGATAATCCTGGCAGGCCTCGTATAACACCTGCTCATCAAGATAAAAAGCCTCCTTTATGGAGACGCCTGCTGAAGAAATCACCTCATTGAGGACAACAATCATGAAACAGCTACTTGAAGAGGCGATAGACTTTCCTGCTAATCCCTTTGTCGTGTTGGCGGATTTTCTTATCGTGTTGTTGATTATCCTCATCCTTTCGGTCCTGCAGCAGAGTATGGCGAGCAGCGGTATGACGAAGCGAATGGCCGTAGCTTCGCTTCAGGAGCAGCTCAAACAAGAATGCATGCAGCCGCCTCCAGAGGCTCAGTCGCTGCGAAAAGCTTATGGTAAAGAGTTCTGGCAATACTGGGTAGATGGAGATCTACAGCGATTCCGTTTTCGAGGCGACGTCTGTTTTAACGGGCGAGCCGTCTCTACGATTCCTATCAACTCACGTGGCTGGCAGATTTTTACTTTCTTCGGCCGCTTATTGAAATCCCGCCAAGGCGATACGAAGCATCCGGGACACGGCCTTTACAAGCGAGTCATTGTAGAGGGGCATGTAGATGTCTCGGAGGCGGATGACGAGCATGCTATGAGCGTCTCTCTCGCGCGCGCGCAATCAGTGGTGCAGATTCTTCGGGGGGCAGGAGTAAACCCGGCGCTTCTCGAAGCCTCCGGGCGTGGGGGGTGGGATCCGGCCAGTCTTCCGAGCAAGGAGAAGACGCCTCATCAAGCGCACCTGGATAATCGGCGAATCGACATTGTCATTGTCTATTCCGGTGAGAATGCACTCACTTATCTGAATTCAGAGCGCGAGGCGCATTCCTCGCAACGGGGAGCAACGCGATAGAGGACAATCAGGTATATGAGCGAAGTCGAATCTTTTAACGTTGGGGACTATGCCTTCGAAAAAGTGGGCAAAATCCTGGATTATTACAAGCCCACACGCTTTGAATGGCGCGCACTCTGTCGTGGGCCCGAGCGTGCGTCAATGCAACATTTCCTGTTACAGATCGCCCATGCCGCCGAAGCCGGCACCCATGCGGATCAACTTGCCTTCTACAAGGCAGCCTACGCCGTCCTGCCACTACGTGACCAGAACCGCTTAAAGCTCACGCAGTTGCTGATTGCGGAAAGACCCGTTCCTCTGGAATGGGCGGATGTGCTCGTCGAAACGCTCGCGGACACCGATGTCCGTTCAGAGGCTTTCGCCGCTGATATCCTGGAAGCGCTAGGAGAAACTTATTCCATGGCAAAAAACGACAGGATAGAGCGACGACGTGCCACCTGGATCGTCCGGCACGTCGTTGCTCTAGGCTTCCGACCCAATTGGGCCGTGGCTTCAGCATCCAAACCTAAGTCTGGATGATCCGCTGGCAGACGGCACAGCGGGCGACGAGATCTCTGCGGCCATCTCGTTCCTCCCAGATAAAGAGGTCTTCCGGTCGATACCCCAATTTGGTGTTACAGTGTGGGCAATAGTAAGCTTTGGGGTCCTGACCTCCACGTCCAAGATAATCCGTAATCACCGTGTTCTTGTACTTTGTCTTGTCGTACTCAGCCCTTAGCGCGATATCGTTAAAGATGTACCCCAATAGGTACGCTTCGATGGTCTTGGTACTCAGTCCCTGTCCTCCCTCCCGGAACTTATTATCACACCCCATCGGTTCATCGTCGGTTCCCGGTTTGATGTCTCCCCGGATCAGATGAATGATGCGTTGGGTGACCTCCATGTCTTTATAGGTTCGCCGGAAATCATTGATCTTTGTCTCTAGAACCCCCTGAAGCCCGTTCGTCTTGAGAGCCTGGGTAGCATCGTCGAGGTCATTGGTCAGCTCGATATACCCCCTATCGGCGGGCGTTCTTTGAGGGTAGCGGAAGCGATAATGCTGCACCCCTTGAAACTCGATGATGTCTAGGGCAACTCCCACCAGGAAGGCATCGCGTATTGCGCGACTTGTATCCTCGTCCGCCTTCGCCCAACTGACCCAGGCGCTGATGTCGCCACGAGAACGAAGGCTGGGCACGCCGGGATTCTGATAATAATCTCGCCAGGCAGAAGGCTGGTCGTCATCCAGCATTCGGACCGTACCCAAGGAGAACGCTCCTTGCTCGCCGAGAATCAGCACCTGGTAGCGGTCGGCGATATGTTGCGTCTTGCGGCCATCCAGGAGCTGGGTATTTTGCAAGCGCTGGCGAAAGTCTTCAGCGCGCTTGTCGCCTTCGTTAAAGAAGACGAAGCCGTAACGCTTCTTACTATTCGGGTCGTAGCGCCAGTGACCCTCCACCCAGGCCAAGAAGAGACCGGCTTCTTTCGCGGCTTCGGTAAGGATAATATCACAGTCCGGCCGTTCCAGCAGACGATCCAGCACCGAGCGCGATTGCAGCAGTTCGAAGGCAGTTCGGCCCGGTTCGGCCAGATCCAGCAGATCCGCGTCGGTGTAGTCATGGACCTTCTTCCGATCATCCCTATCGAAGCGGCCGGTATAATCGGGGGAGATGAAGAGAGCCGCAAGCGCCTTATTCACGTAGACCTGCACCACCTCCAGTCCTAAAGTCCGTTCGATCTCATTCTCATTGCCGGTCAGTCCCCGTTGCTCGCGTGTTTTTCGAATGCTGCGCGTGTATTCTTCATCCACGGTATGGTTGGGGTCGAAGAGCTCTTTACCATTGATCGTTCGGCTCCAGCCGTCTACTGCAGCGCCGGAGCTGACATTCGTGCGCCGGTACAGATCGTCCAGCTTCTGAACGATACTATTGACTTCTGCCTGCAGTCCGCATTCGGTATTGCTCATGCGGCTGCGAAGCGCCTGGACATAGCGCAGGGTTCTCTCGTAAATCTCGGCGCATTTGGGGGCGCAGGCAAGCTGCAGACGCACCTCTACGTAAAGGTTGGCCGCCCTGATGAAATCGCCGATATAACGGCGCAACGCCTGAGATTTGAGAAATACCGCGCCGAGCCAGAAATCCTTCCGGCATTCCGCGACATGATCTCGGGAGGCGTTCACAGCGCCCAGATACTCTTGCAGCAGCTCACTTTCCGAAGTATCCTTGGAGGCTTTCAAAGATTCGCCCAACGACGTCTCCAGAGCCTCCAATAATGAGGCAACGGTCTGAAGTCCTTCGGATTGTGGGCCAAGCATCTTGCGCACGGTCGCTTCGATGGAACGCTGCAAATTCTCTTCTGCCGATAGAGCGTTCTCGCCTATGGTCCTGGGAACGATGCGTTCAGGAAGCTGCGGATGCGCGGCTTGCGCCTGTCCGTCGAAAGCATTTTGGATCTGCTCCTGCACGACCGCGAGGGCATCATCCGTCAGTTTGGCATGCGGCGCCGCATCGGCCAGCACTTGCCGCATCATCTGGTCGAGCGGAGCGCCTTCCCGCTGCAACAGGCGGCGGACCAGTTTATCTCTATTCAGAAAGTCAACCTGATTCAGAAGATCCGCCCGCTGCATATCCGTAAGCGGCTTCCCTCCTGCAAGCTCCTGGAATCCGCGCTGCGCCAGTCGCACGGTACAGGCCTTGGCGACTTTGGCGTACGGAAACTCGATACAGCTCAGGCCGAAGGTAAAATACTTCTGCGTGGCTCCCGCATAGTCACGCTGCACAAAGAACTGCTTGATGTTGGTACGTTCGCCATCCCTTATCACAGCGCTGCTGCCGACGACGTCCGAGTAGATGTAGTCGGCCGTTACGGTGAGGAGCTTGGCATACTCGTTTTCTTTCGTACCATTCCGACTCTGCACCAAATAAAGGTTATGATACGGCCTCCTTCCTGCGGTAGGTGCAAGCCAGGGAACGCCCGGCATGTCGGGGAACTGAGCGCGATAGCGTGTACGGTCGCTGGAAAAGTGATTCAATTCCAGTAGCGCCGCATACGCGTTGGCGACTTCGAGCTTGGTCGTATCTCCCTGGGCCGGCAGCAGGAATATTCCTGTCGTCTCGAACGGGTTCCCCGTTTGGGCGAAACGCTCCAGCATATAGCCTATATCGATGAAGCAGCCACTGGCCGTCCCTCCGCAGAGAGTGCCTACCACGTAGACATAGACCGCATTGGGAAATCGGATCCGGACATCTTCGCGAACAGCCCTTTTGAACGCGCTGGCGGCCTCTCCGTCCTTGAGGGTCAAGAGGCTGCCATATTCCGCCTCTATTGCTTCCATTACCTTCGTAAAATTGCTTCCAAAGAGTAAGGCCAGCCTGCCCAGCAATCGCGTATTGTTTGCTCCGTCGATAAGCTGGTCGGTCGTTGCAGCAACACTCGGGATATTCCAGGACGTGAAGTCGAGAGTAGAGGCCCAGTTCCCAGGATGATTTATCAGACCTGAATACTGCTCCCGATCTATCTTCAGATGGATAAAGCGCGCATGCTTGTTGAGCGATCTCTCTGCCGGCGGTAACTGCGTTTCGAGCACTAAAGCCCTTACCCAGGGGACATTCTCCGGCGAGCCATACGTCCACGTCAAGCGCTCAAGTACCTGATTGCATACCTTAGCGCCGGTCGATCCTAGCCCGATCAGCAGTGTCTTGCGTCCGTCGATGAGGGGTAGCTCGCGTGCGCCACCCAGCCGCTCTGTCTCAATAACAGCCTGCATAGTATCCGCCATGTCCTTCTCTCCTTTCTATTACCGATTTACGGTCGGATTCAGCGAATGGGCTGTCGGCGCCCGAGGTAAAAGGCCATTCCAAAGACGCCGATCAGACAAAGCAAGATGACAAGCATCCAGAGCGGAAGATGCACGGCGAGTATGACGCCGAAGACCACAAACCCTATGAAAAGTAACCACAGGGTCAGTCCGAGCCAACAGCCCAGACGCGCCATATTGGGCGGATATCCCATCTTCATCGTGATTGATGTGAAGACAATGCTAAACAGGTATCCTACTACAGCGCCCGCCAGGATCCAGACAGGCGCCATGCCGCTGTACAGTACACTCCAGTCCATACGAATCATCCTCCTTCACAAGCTACCGGCCATCCCGCTACACAAGCTTGATACGCATCTTCAAGTCTTCGGGCCTGGCGCTTAAAGTGACCGATGTCTCCTCCTGCGTGATAGGAATGGCGGATTGCTGGGGAAACCTGATTTGATAGGTCCCCTTCCCTCTTAAGAGAACTTTGCCGACCGGCGTAACTTCCAGCGAGGCGACCTGAGTTCCCTTATTCATGCCCGCCAGCTCCACAGCAGCCCCTTCCCCGCCGATATATCCGGGATGTCCATAGCGGACATGTCCGTTCACTGTTATTCCGTTATAGACCACGCGTACCGAGCGCGGCTTCAACAGCCAGGCGAGATAGGCTCCGCCACACCCTCCTAGAGCGACTACAAGGGCCACAATGAAGGGCCAGACGGGAATCCGGTTCTTCTGTATACAGCCGGGTCCATTACAACTCTCACAAGGCTTCCCGGTACAGGGTGGCGGGCTTCTATCGCCAGGCTTCCCGCTAAGGATCGCGTTTCGCGTTTCCGGGAAGGTTCCGAGCGGCTTTAACCGATCGGGTACATAAATCCGATAAAAGGCCGTTCCTGTGACCGTTTGGCCGCCTGGATCCATATAAAAATCGGTGATCCGATTTTGAGAAGGAGCGATATTCATGATATTGCGGTCATGCATCAGCTTTTTGTATGCTGGGTCGTTCACCGTCCGGTTGGGGGTATCGGAGGTTTCGGTATCGCTTAGAACGATATAGACACAGGAGTCCGGATGGTCTGCCTTGTCGAGCGCTTCGCGAAGCGCGCCCTCGATATCATGCCATTTTGCCGGCTCCTGCGGGCGTGTGGGCAGCCGGTTGTATAACTGATCGGCGACTTCCCTGGAGTACGTCTGATTCCAGGCCGCTTCCGGACGTACCTGCAATTGAAATGGCACGAAGGATACCTCATCCGCCACCCCGTCACTATGGAGAAGGTAATGGTAGAGGAGACCGTGGTATATGTCCCTCGTCAATTGGTTGGCCGGCCCTTGGGTTCGTACGGAATTGAAAAGAATGACAAAATGGAAAGCCTGGCGTTGCGGATCGGCCCCCCGTTGTTGCAGCGCATCCTCGAGCTTCGGTTTGAATTGCGTGTAAGCTTTGGAGAGCACATCTGTCTGTGCAAACGCCTTTGCCGGGATATGCAGAATAGAGAAGGCCAGGGCAAGCCAGGCATAAAGCCGAAGGACACTTATTAAGTTGGCTGGATATTTCCGGAATCTCATAGATATGTTTTCCATCGGATGCCAGAAGGGTAAGATATCCTTATGGGATGTCATGGGTCCAGATTGTCGAGATACTCGCTGCCGTTCGTGCAGCCACTACAATCCGCGAATCGGCGATGCAGATAAGGGGAGGCGCGCTCAATGCGGGACGGAGGGTAGCCTGATATTGCCGATCTACATCGATAAACACCACGTAATGCACCTCGGCTTCCCGACGCGGCAAGAGCAGTCTCACCGAACCTTTATCATCTTCGAGAGCAAGCAGGCCCACCTGGTTGGTCAGCGCCGCCTGCAGCCCGATCGACCTCGCATTCTGAGTCAGCATGGAGGCGCGCAGAATATCGATGGATCTATCGCCGACCAGAAAGATCGAATCTCCGCACCGGGCGAAATCCGGCAGGTATCCTCTTCCGAATACATGGCGGCGTATATCCTGGCCGTCTGAGGTCCCGTCCACAAGGACCGTCTCATCCGTGGCCGTATCCACGCCCAGCGCCAGCACCCTCCCATGGGTTACGGCAATGCGCTTCCATTCGATCTGCTCGAAGGGTAACCTTTCACAGGAGCTAGATTGCGGATCTATCGCGAATATCCCCCTCCGCGTTGCCAGCACAAACCGCTCCTCAGCGGCCAGATCGGCGATGTCCTGGGCAGCCAACGGCAAGGGGATCAGGCGCTCTACGCGTGTCTGAAGATTGTAGAGCGATAAGGCTACGCCGTTCCCCTCCTCAACGATTCGGCCCCACCAATGCCGATTGCAGGTCTGCCCTAGAAATCGTCCTGGGGAAGAGGATTGGAGAGTCTGCCTGGCCAGTTGGAACATTGGGACCTGATCCGCCGCCAGCAGGAAAGCGGAGCCGCCTTCCAATAACAAGGAGTGGATCTGCAGCGGTAAATTGCCGGGCAGCGTCATCGATCCGCGGGATTTCCATCCCTCTTTCTCCCAGGACCAGATCAGCAGATTGCGACGCGTAACGGCGACTAACAGGCCGTACCGAAACGCTAGCTGTTGGACCTCCTCGACGTCCATCGAAGCGAGCAATCGCGGCGTCCCCTGCAGGCTGCCCGGCCACCGCACCGATCTCGTGCCGTTCGTCGGGCCGAGCGAAGAAGCGAAGGGGACTGCCGGCTCTTCCAGCTCACTGGTATGGCCACACTTCGTGCAGTAGCTTGTGCCGAGCGCATACAGCCTACCGCATTTCGGACAGCGTGTGAACGGGCCGTGACAGTGCCAGTTCGTTGGGGGACGGCCATCCTCGTCCAGTAAGGGGATCTGGTTAGGCGTCTCCACGCCCTCCTCATACGGACAGGGTTGGGTGACGATATATCCGCAGTGGACACAGAAATGCGTATCGGCGACTTCAGGTACAGGTCTCCTGCAGCGGAAACAGATCATCATTGCACCTCTTCCACGACAAAAGGCTTCAACTCCGCTTCCGTCGGTCTAGAATCCGCTCGCGCTCTACCGACGACCGCGCGCGCCGTATCTTCCGCCAGCACATACTGGCGAACCTGGGCTTTTCGCAGCACCATCCCCGTCTGGCTATCGCGGAAGCCGAAACGCAGCACGGAGTGAATCGTCCCGTTGCCGACGCCTTTCCGGTTAGTCACCACAAGGTCGCGTTCCGCGCACGTATGCAAATCAGGACGATAGGGAGCGCCTTCCTCTGGATAGAGGATCTCGATCCCCATACCAGCGATCAGGCGATGCAAAGTTTGCTGCAGCACGGATAGATCGTGTATCCAGGCCGTCTCTTCGAAGCCGCGCCAGGCAAGCAGTCCCATCCCTTCAGGAGCCGTATAGACAAATCGCTCGACGGCATGGATATTCGCCGTGACCCATTCCCGATCGATACTGGTGACATGCCGGACCACCTCTCCAAGTCCTTGAAGGAACTGCTTCAGCGAAGCGGGCGCTATGTCCGCCCGTTCCATAAGCAGTTCTGCAAGCTTGATCGGATCTTCTTCAGCCCAGCGGCTCTCTTTCTGCTCGGCTGTTAGCCTATCGACAACATTATGGAGTTGATCTATTTCCTCGCTTAGTCGTCGAACCTGCTGATGGAGATGCTCCCGCTCCTGAATCAGATCAGTAATCTCTCTCTCCCTGTCATGCAGCGCGGTCGTGTACTGGCTCTGCTGGCCTTCCAACTCCGAGATCCTATCCCGCAGTACCTTATATTCTTGCCTCCATCGCTCCAGGTTGATATTAAAGTTGCTCTCGATGGCTTGCCTGGCCTCGCGCTCTTGCATGAACTGGCTCTGCAGGCTCTCAATCGTAGGAACAGTCTCTTGCAAGCTTTGCTCAGAGACACCAGACGAAGTCTGAACCGGCATCGCACTCGTACTCGAAAGTGGCTTCCCACTTAGGAAAATGGCCCCTGAGATGTCTTCTGTGATCGCCGTATGCAGTTTTGGTTCCACTGATTCAGGCAGCTTAACCTTCGACGCCTGCTTTTCCTCATTGGCAACCAGGACTTCAGCAGCCTCAATCAGAGAGGCTAACTCTTCGCGTATCTTCACACGTATCTGCGTGATGTCGTATTGCCCTAAAGACTTTATATGCAGGCGAATCTTGCCGTAAGGACGCCCTTGCAAAAGCTTCTGAAAGGCGTAATTCTTATCCATCTCAGCTTGAGTGCTGAGTCTCTCGAGGTCATCTACTATTTCAGGAAGCCTCTGTGCGCTCCGTACTCGTACTTGCTCATAAAGTTCCGTGAGCCTTTTGATATACTCCCGATATTGTTTCATGCTTGTTATCATTGACGATCCCCATCTTTATCTTTATTATTCATATGACTTGGAGGCTGTGTAGTCGCAAATATGGCCGTTGAGATATCTTCGACCGGAGCCTCCAATTTGGGCTCTATCGGCTTTGCGGATAATCCAGGCTGCTGGAGAGATGAAGAACCCTCTTTCTTAATAGTATCTCCTTTCTGCAGAGTATCAGGCTCTTTTTCAGGAGGACAGGCAAGAGCAACTGGTGTATTGAAACCAGCATTCGCAGCCTCCTGGCCGGCCGAATCTTTCTTGTCCAACGTCTTCCGGAGGTGCGCTAATATCCATTCCTCTGGATCGTCACCTGCTTCCTTCTTAATTGCTTCGAGCAGATGATACGGTAGGCTGTTCAAACGAATAGATATGTCCTGTCCCTTAGGGGATTGCTCACCAGAATACAGGTAGCGCTTCACCTCCGCTCTGCGAAGTACTGTCCCTCCTCTTTTATAACCGATGCGAACGACCGAATGGATCTTGTTACTCAAACTCTGATCTGTGTTCGTTATCACAAGATCACGCTCCGTGAAGCTATGCTCAGAACTATTGAAATCATCTCCTCGTGACGGGTAAATCAGATCAAAACCGCACGCTCTGAGCTTTGCATCTGCCAGGCTTTGCAGGGCCAGGATGCGAGAAATATCAGTAGGCTGGATAGCCTGTTTTTTTGCAAGAAGGGTGACTGCCTCCGGTGAACGATAAACATACCGATCGAGCTTTTCCAGGTTTTCCGCCGCCCAGGAGCTAGTGTTAATATGCTCTGCCACTTCAATAAGTCCTTCGGCAAATCTCTTGAGGGTATCCGGATAGGCAGATGTCTCTCCTTTTATCCTCGCTAAAAGTGCCTCCATGTTAGCTAGCTCTCTCTGCTCGGCCATTAGTTTATCAACATCGTTCCGAAGATTTCTAATTTCCTCGTTCAGTCGTCCAACCTCATGGCCGAGCTGCTCCTTTGCCTGGCTGAGATCAGTAATCTGTCTTTCTTTGTCTTCCAGCGCAGAAAGGTTCTGCCCCTGCAGGCGCTCCAACCCAGTGGTCTTCTCATGTAGAGATTCATTTTCTTGGCTCAATCGATCTAAATTGATGCGATAGTTGTTTTCCAGAGCCTGTCTGGCCTCTCGTTCCTGTATGAGTTGGCTCTGCAGGCTCTCTATCGTAGGAGCTGCTTCATGTCTGTTTTGCTCTGTGACACAGGATGAACCCTGATCCAGCGTTGCACCCGTGCCGGGTTGGATATGAGTAGTGTTATGAGGTAACTTGGCACTTGAATTCTGCTTCTCGGCATTGGCAACCATGGCTTCAGCAGCCTCGAGCAGAGATCTCAACTCCGCTTGTATCTTCGAGCGAATTTGAGATGTCGGGTAATCTGATTTTAGATACTGACGGATTTTGCCATACGGACGGACAAGAAGCTGTTGAAAATCGTAGTTCTTGTCCCGGTCAGCCTCATTCATGAGATCCAGCAAAGCATCTTCGACTTTAGAGAGAGTCTGCGCGTCTTGCGCTGGCAGCTGATTGTGGAGATGTATGATCTTACGGATATAATCGCGGCATTGTTTTATGTTGGCTATCATGGGACTTCTTTTCTGATTGCGTGCGTGCCATACCGTCACCTTGTCGCTCAAGCGACGGCGTTGGTTCCAGAGCGTCACACAGACTAGTCCTAAGACCAGCCCACCTACTCCAATCCTCCATTCGGATCGAAGCCGTTCCTGTTCAGCAGCGTAGATTCTCTTGGAGAAATCCAGGTACGTTCCGTACAGAACTTTCCGTAGGTGGCGAGATTCGTGTTGGGCTTTGAGGAGAGCATTGAGCGCAGCCTGACGGGTTTTAGGTAATTCGCCACCCGAAGCGTTTCTTGTATTGTGGCCTTTGGAGTGGACGTTATTATGGCCGGTCTGCGCCACGCCGGTTACAGTCGCAATCATGAGCGCCGTTCCGAGCAGGACAGCGAAAACGCAGAGCCGAGCGAGCCTATATATGTTCTTTCGTTCAGAGTACATAGCGAAGCTCTTGGTCATTCTCTGCCTGATCTTCCGACTTCACATAAACGGTTAATACGCCGTTTTGCACGTCTGCTATGACATTGGGCGAAACCGTTTGATTCAGCCTGTTATGCCAGACCGCCATGCCGATCCTATAGTCGCTCCCATTGATCGTCGTTTCCAGCCGGAGGATTAGTTTGCCGAAGGGCCGTACCTTTTGCAGCTCATTAAGCAGAGAGCTATAGATATCTTGCGAACTAAACTTGGGGATCTTGTAGAGCGTGTTGCCGTCGCATAGAATTCGGACTTCATATGGCACAGCATGCCGGACGTGTGCATCCGGTACCCAGACTCCACCATAAGCTACCGCAAGCTGCCGGTAGTCCTCGGGCACCTGAAGGTGGCGTCTTCCCGTGGCCGGGTTGCGGTCGATCATGAATCCCTCTGCCCACGATCGTACTGCCGGCACGCTACTGTTGCCGCCCACACTCATATAATAATTGATGGCTTGACGTACTTCAGGATTGCGCGACTTGAATACCCGATCTAATAGCATCTCAGCGTGCGATCTTAGAAAGGGGGTGGCGATATGATCCAGTAATCTAGATCGGAGGGTTGTCTCACCATGATTGACGGTGATACTTTCACGAGCGTCAGCCAGCTTGAATTTAAGCTGCTCCACCATATCGTGCAGGCGTAGATCATTAGGGTACTCTTCCGACGGGTCTAACTCGAGAGCGCATTCAAGGTTCAAATCGCCATCATATAGGGAGCCTGGTATCTGGGTATTCGGGTTTTTCAGATTCTCCTGAAGCATGGCTGTTAGCCATTCGCCTCCAAATGTTTGTAGATCGTTGTCGACGCCCAGGCACCCTTCCACAACGAGAGATAGGTTATTTTCGTTGTCAACCTCCACGCGGGTCAGCACTACATCCGTCGTTCCTCCACCACTATCGAATACGACCATAGACGTGTCCGGTAGAACAGGATAGTCAGGTGTGTTAAGCTTTGGCCAGCTGGAATCCTTGGGATGTAGCAGCGCCAGCGCTGCGCATACGGGCTCGAACGCAAAATGAACGTTCTCCATAGGAAAGCCGGCATCTCGTATGCAGCGCTCCATCGCTTCTTGCTGGCGTGTATAGAACTGCCCGCCATCAATCCCGTAGTCCAGCGCAGGCAGACTGAACACATAGAGTACATAAGGATTGTTTGCCTTGAGGCGGTCCCGAATTTCAGGCTGAATCAAGTCATCATGCAACCACTTAAGATAGGCCGTTACGAGCGACTCACGCCAGTTTTCCCCGAACGCCCCCTTTATAAACTCTTGTGCATTGTCGGCAAGCAATTCGGGATAGACATGAACATCCTTGGTATTTCGCAAGAGCGATTTAATCTCGCGAAAAAGGTAGCCGGCCGTTAGATCCTCTTTATAAGCTTCCGTGGCGGCAAAACCACAGGTAATAGTACGATCACGACCTACATGGATACGCGTGGGGAAGCGGCGGGTATCGGTGCCAAATGGAGAGAGAAAACTTACGTCATCCAATATTCCTTGTTCTGATACATTCTTTTCCGATACATTCTTTTCCGAGCGTTTCCGAAACGCTACAGATGTGGATGCCGTCCCGAAGTCGATGGCGACGATGGCTCGCGGCAGGCGGCAATTGTTAGGTGGAGGCGGGCAGGAGAGCATGACGGCATATTCCTGCTTGTTCCCCGTCCTAAAGACTAGCTTCGAATCCTCAGGGACATCGGTGACGTTCCATCTCCGCTTGACCTTGAACGTCAGCTTGCCGGGTATTCCTGCCTGGGCGCCCGGTATCACGCCGGAGGCCGGCGTTACTTCGTAGCCCTGTGGGACATTGACGTCTGGAACCTCTACAGGCGCCCGGCCCGTATTCAGCAGAGTTATATCGCGCTCGGTGAGATCGGTCCGAAAGATCGCCACCTCTTCAACGACCGTTACCTCGCCAGGGCTTTCGACTTCCCCTACGATTTTGATCCTGAGCCGGCGGCTGGTCGGTTCGCCACATTCATCGACATACTTATCCCAGCATACCAACGTGAGATAGCCAAGCGATTTCTCCTGCGCTGCGATAGGCGGTATCTGCAGTTTCACATCAAAAAGCTGGCCGGGCATTATTGTCACCCGATTTTCTTGATCCGCCACAAAACGAAGCTGATCGACAGCCGGCTCCAGACCGATCTCTGCCTTAACAGGGGTGAAGCCGCTATTGCGCAGGCGGAGGGTCTTTGTCTCCTGGGTATTATGTCTGAGATCAACCGTAAGCTGGTCGCCAGGGATTTGGATATGACCGGTTGGGCAGCCGCATACCGGGCAAAATTTCCAATCGCTGGATAATTCCTGGTCACAACCATAGATATTTTCATGTATAGATCGGCATAGCATGGAGCAGCCTCCGACATTGGTCTGAAAAACCTTTCGGCGGGTATTACGATGTGTCTTTTAGAAGAGTAGACAAACGATGCGTGATTTAGAACCGTGATACCCTATAGATTCGCAATAGGTTGTTCGTACTCCTTCTTGACGGAAAAAATTTTCAAGGATTTTTTGAGGGTTTGAGCACCTCCGTTATTCAGGACAGGAATGGGAATCTTAGCAAGGTGCGGCTTTCCAGGTTGCCAGGCCCTTGACGTTGCCAGTAGCTTATCTTGAGTGCCGGGACTAGATTCTGGTTGCTTGCATTTGGGCAGCGAATGTATCTATTTCTTCATTGTAGATATTAATTTCATACTGCTGCCAGGCTATGACACTCAGGATTGAAGGGTCGAGTTGAACCGCCCAGGCCCGTTGGTCAATGGAGAAACGGTCAAATTTGAAGGCATGCATTAAAGCGCGCTGGGGCCAGTCATCGGCTGAATAGCCTATGGCGAGAAGATGGTGGGACAGGATCTGGCTCGCCAATATTTTAGGGATAGCATCGACCCATAGGCGACCGATCAAATCGATATGATCCTTCTCCGTGATGACATATGAATCACCTCCTACGTTGCTGGGGTCTACCGACCCGTAGAGCTTCAGGATCACATTTGTGGCAGTAACATCAATGTACACATCGTTGGTATTAGAGACCGGACGGGCCTCAAAGTTGGGCCTAGACCAGATACTCTTTATTCCCGGCCTGTCTTCCGGATTGAGGCAGGTTATCACCACGCATGGAGCTCCCGCTTCTGCGAATGCCTGCTCTAGGAGGGTATCCCAGTTGGTGGTTACGATAACCATAGGCGTGTCACAGGCCACAGAGGCAAGGTAGCGATAGGTACGGCTAGGCACGAGTCCCTGGGCTGTGAGAATGCTATGAAGTCGCTCGTATAGCATATGACGGCCAAAACTTTGGACGTAATAGGAAGCGATTCCCGCCAGGCTTTGCGCTTCCGGCCTGTCGGCTGGAAAATCGCACTCTGCAGCCAATTGCCTTCTCAATTCGTCCAGATCCGGCAGGGAAGGTAATTCTTGCGCCCCGCTTCTCACTCTGTGGATTCCCGATTTAGAAGAGGCTCCAGGGCCCAGAAAAGGAAGCACCTGTCCCTTATACAATAGACCACTTACCAGAGCATAGGGAAATCGTCGTAGGCTTCGAGAGGATGTGTCGCTGTCGAAAGATCGGGCTTGTAGTTGGCTGGCTGCACCGGTTTTTGCGCGATTCTGTAACAAATCCGCCTGCCATTCTTGCATTACCGGTCCAAGAGTGTCGTAAACGATTTCGAATCGGTCGCCATCTGCACGGTTGGCATCCAGAGCTTTCAAGATTCCCAGCGAGCATAATCTTTGTAAAAGAGGCTCGATCGTTTGTGGCGCGATCCCAGTGTATTCTTCTAACACTTTAGCCGTTTGCGCGATCTTGACGCCCGATGCGGTGACCAGGAAAGGCAAGATACGAGTCAGATTTCGTTGATCGGCCTCACTCATTCGTGCTAAGGCATGGTCGAAATATTCGCGTGCACGCGATCTACTTTCTTCCGCGAGTTGTTTCTGCTCGGCCTGCTGGCGCCGGCTCTCCTCACGCGCCTGTTCGGTCTGGCGTTCTGCCCGCCAGGCTAAGATAGCTTTCCCCAGCCGGTCATGGAAAATCTCATAAAGTGGCTCGTCCGGCTGTGTTGGCAAAGGGGTACTTACGCGTAGGATACGCCGGCTGCCTCCTGCCAGCCTGTGCAAGATGGGCCCGAGTTGGTCTTTCTCAATGGTTTCGAATTCTGCCAGATCCTGCGCGCTAATGGCTAGCTTTGCTCCAGAAGGCGTGACGAGTCGATGGAAGACGCGAGCGGCGATATCTTGCTCTTCAGGCGAAAATTGGGACATGATCCGATCCAGATGTGTGCGCACGATTGTCACGGCGCCACCTTCCGCGTTTAGCGTGGAAGAGCGTAAGGTATGGGAGCCTTGCTGCTGCTCACGTTCCCACAGACGCATCATTACCAATTGCAGGTAGGGGGTCTCAATTCCACTATCGAGCGCATCTTTTGCCTTCTCGATAGATCCACCTCCCGTTTGCCCGAAATATACCTGATCTGTCTTTATCTGATCCAACACATCTTTTACTAACTCATCTTCAATCCTCATTTCCTCTTCCGATCCTGTGTGGTGTCGATTATACTCCTGGAGCGGCAAGCGAATCGCGTCTTCCGCGGCGGCCCGGCCCAAATGCTCGATGCGGCGGCAACTATCAAAAAGCATCGGAATCTGTCCTCGGTACCGATCTAGCTTTGAAAAGCTGTCTTCTCGTAATGAAAGCAGAAAGCTGACCGACTGGTCACTGCGAGCGATGGCATGCGGGAACTGCTCGGCGAAAGGGTCACCCTGGGGATAATAGAGCGAGTGCTCTTCAAACTGATCCAGAATGACCATCAGGCGGTACTGCGATAGTTTATGACAATAGCTGAGGAATTCTGGCAACGAAGCCTCTTTTTGCTTATTAAGGCCATCTTGGTAACGAGAATACCTTTTCTTGTCATCGCCGCTGGACATTAAGAGTGCATGTGCTATCGCCTCCTTTATGCCTTCCACCGGATCTACTTGCCAACCCCGCACGACAACCGACGCCGACGAGAGGTCTCGCTCGTCTACGGGAACAGGAAAAATCACGGGCAACAGATTGGCTCGTTTACGGAGTTGTGGAATGACTCCGGCACGCAATATGGAAGACTTGCCTACCCCGCTCGCCCCATAAAGTAGCGTTAGCGGCGCGGCAAAGAGGCTTGCGACGATCAGACGTGTCTCTTTCTCGCGCCCAAAGAAGTAGGGAGCATCCTGCTCGCTGAAAGGTGTCAAGCCCTGATAGGGCGATTCACGTGCGGCGGCTCGCTCGATACTCACCATTACTCTCCTCCTGCATTGAGCGATGGGGCTTGCGCCTTAAGATTCTCCAGAAACCGATCTAACGTCAGGCCATCATAGACGTCGATGCCGCGCGCTTCCCACACTTTTCGTTCCACCAGTTTTACACGGGATTCAATCGCCCAGGAGCGAAATCTGGGATAACGGCGGAAGTACTGAAGACGATTCAAGACCACCCGCAGATTCCAATCGTACAGACCATAACCTAAGAACAAAAAAGGGCGAGTTTGGAAGGGCTCGGCAAAGATTGTAGGAATGACGCTGCGCGTGGTCATGTTCGTGAGAAATTCGATGTAGTCATCTTCGGTAATTACATATTGCCCGACTTCTCCTTCGCGTCTATCAACGGCACCATGAATCTTATAGATGACGGTGACTTCATCCAGTCTGAGATTATCCACCAATTTCTCCGTCTCAATATCCTTTGGCTCTGCTGCTCCATGAGACCACCAGAGGACCGTATTTCCCTCAGACTTATGGACGATGACATCGTAAGCCTTGCCGTGCTCTTGGTGGGCACGTTCAATCAGATCATCATAGTTCGTCGTGACAATCAGAAGCGGAGCGGGAATCTCGGCCAGGAAGTGATGCAGCGGCGTAGGAGACTGGTTGCAGGCGAAAATACTCCGTAAACTTTCATACAGAGGTAGGGGGCCCACTGCAGAGGCGAAATATTGTGCCATCTTGGTTAGCTCACCCCTCTCGGAAGCAGGCAAAGAAGCCTCCCTGGCAAGGTATTCAGCCAGTTCACTTGCCGTAGGCAAGTAGGTGATAGTGTCCTCCTCTGTAAGAAAAGGAGTTGTCTGAGGATTACGCGAGCCGAGTGAAGCACCTGCGCCAAGAAAAGGAATCACCTTTCCAGCCATCAATTTTTTGTATATTTGACGATAAGGAGGAGGAAGCACGTTAATCGCCTGTTCCATCTCTTCGTTTCTCCTATCATGCTTGAGTTCAAGCCATAGTAGACGCACGTATAATCGTCATGACCACCGAACTAAAAACAAATGTCGCTCTGTACGTTCTATCCCGTGCGCAAGAGGCCTGACACCGATAGATTCTGGACCTTCGTTACAAATTCCTTCCAGCAGCATCGGCAGAGGTAGCACCGCATTAACCGGTGAAAACTCAGGCAAGGAGGTTTGTGGGTTCAGCCTTCCGTAAGTTTGATTGCCACATCAGACTTTTCGGAAGCCATGATGAACCCCCAACCTGCATTCTGTCCTAATCTGGCGTGCCCGTCAAGGGGCGTTTATGGCGCAGGCAACCTGCGTGTCCACGATAGCCTGCGCAACCGCTGGCGTTGCAGCGTCTGCCACATGACGTTCTCTGGACGCATGGGAACGCCCTTCTATGGTCTGCGGACCGATCCGCAGATCGTGGTCTGGGTCGTTACCTTGCTGGCTTTCGGCTGTCCGGTGCAGGCTATTGTCCGTGCGTTCGCTCTGAACGAGCGCACGATAGCGGACTGGCAGCAGCGAGCGGGCCAGCATTGTCAAGCCATTCATACGGCCCAGGTGCAGCAACCCCAGCATTTGCGCAGTGTGCAGGCCGATGAGACCCGCGTACGCTTAAAGAAGCGTCGGGTCGTCTGGATGGCGATGGCCTTGTGGGTTCCTAGCCGCCTGTGGTTGGGTGGGGTGGTCTCCCCTCACCGCAACAAGCGTTTGGCCCATGCCCTAGCACGCCTGGTTCACGCCTGCGCACGCTTGGGCGCGTTGCTGGTGGTCACCGACGGTTGGTCGGCCTACAAACAAGCGTTTGCCAAGGCGTTTCGCTTGCCGATCCATACGGGCAAGCCAGGGCATCCGCGTCTTTGGCCTTGGCCGCGCTTGGTACTGGCCCAGACGGTAAAATGGAAACAGGCTGGGCGAACGCTTGGCATTTTTGAGATTGCCGCCGACGGGCAAGCAGAGTGCGATTTTGGGCAGATGCGCGTGCCAGGCGGCTAAAAGGCCCAAAAGGTTGATAGTGATATGCATAACAGTTCCGTCGGCGTAGACCATAACGAAGAAGACCTCGCCCGGCTTGAGAGGGCACAGGAGGTCCGCGAGCTGACGCAGCGATCCATACCGCAAGTCCATAGCATCGGACGCAAGGAACCAACTGCCGGGCTGCCCGTAATTCTGAAGAGCGGGTCCGCGCTCATCAGGATTCCGCTCGGCCGACGCCATCATAGCCCGCATTGCCAGGAATGCGAGCAGCCATCTCCCATCTAAGACCGTCGCCAGACGAGAAAGGACAACACCCATGCTCCGGCACCATCTCCTCATGTCCCTTCTGTCCGCGCTCTTGCTGCTGCTCGCGGCAAGCAGCCGGGCCACACCGCCACCGGGTTTCGTCTACACAAACGGCATCAATTTCTATGTCAACGGCACCGAATTCCATTTCGCGGGCGACAACACCTACTGGCTTGGCCTCGCCTGGATGGGCACTCCGAAGTCGGAAGTCGATAGTGAAATGTCTAACTACGTGAGCGCCGGCATTAAGGTCGTTCGCATGTGGGCCTTCAGCGACGGCAGCAGCACCGGGGCCATTCAACCGTCGCTTGGTGTGTACAGCGAGCCGGCACTCGAGACGCTCGATTACGCCGTCTACGATGCCTCGCTATACGGAATCAAGGTCATTCTCACGCTAGAGAACTACTGGACCGATTTCGGAGGCATGACCTGGTATGTCCAGCAGATCGAGGGCGGCAGCAACCCGGACGTCAATCACTTCTACACGGACACAACCTGCCAGACGTACTACCAGCAGTATATCGCTATGCTCGTCAGCCGGACCAACACCTACAGCGGCATCCAGTACAAGAATGATCCGACCATCTTCTCCTGGGAGTGCGCCAACGAGGCGCGCGACCCAGACGACATTACGGGCAACACGATCTATAACTGGTACTCCGCCACCACGACCTACATCCGCTCCCTCGATCCCTACCACATGATTACGACCGGCGAAGAGGGCTTCATGCACATCCCGGGCAGCGGCGCCAACTACTGGAACAACGGCCAGGCAGGAACCGACTTCGAGCGCAACATCACCCTGCCTAATGTGAGCTGCGCCGTCGTCCACATGTATCCGAAGTCCTGGCATCTCAGTTCGAGCGATGTTACCGCCTACCTGTCTACTCGCGCGACGACCGCGCAGAACACCAACAACAAGCCGATCATCCTCGAAGAGTTCGGAGAGAGCAGACCGTCGGTCAGCGACTTCACCTCTTGGACCAACCAGGCGGAGGCGGACAACTATAACGGCATCGACCCGTGGCAGATGGTCGACGAACTGATCGATTCGACTTACGACTTCCTCTTCAGCAGCAGCGTCGGCACGGTAATAAAGAACGTGGCCGCCTATCAGAACGCCCGGTAGGCTGATCCGCCGGCCCACGCTACTATGTGCCTCACTCCGGTGGCACTGGCGCCTGTGACGCTGTACCTGGGTGTAAGAAGGCCGCTCGGTCATTGCGACCGAGCGGCCTGACATGTTAGCGAATCGGTTCGACTGGAGAGATTATTCACGGCGTTCCTGAGATCCTTATTGTCAACGACGATGAATGCACCTATCACCGGCGATAACCCCACCCCTCCCGCCCATGTGGAGACGAGCGACACAGCCAGGGTCAGCGCGCTCTCGGCGCGCGCTCTGGGCGTGGGCGTAATCTGTGTCGCTATCACGTGCGTGGTCGTCTGCTATGCAGAACTGGTTGTCGGCAAGATCCAGATCGGCTTTCTACAGATGCCGCCCGTCGTAGTAGGCATGCTGGTGCTGCTGTTGGGCGCCCGCGCCGCCCTGACCCGACTGTCTCCCCGGCTGCGTCTCAAGGCGCACGAGCTGTTCACCATCTACGTGATGATGCTACTCGCCTCTATGGTCTCTTCACGCGGATTGCTGGAGAAGCTGATTCCTGTGCTCATCGTGCCTAACTACTTCGCCACGTCGGAGAACGGCTGGAAGGAAAAGTTCTTCTCCTGGATACCGAAGTGGGCCGTGCCCTGGGACCCGCACGGCGGCCCAAAGCAGTTTGTCAGCGCCCGTTTCTATGATTCGCTCAAGCCCGGCGAGCATATTCCCTGGCATCTATGGGTCCTGCCGCTGTGTATGTGGGGAATCTTTGTTGCGCTGCTCCTCTTCTCTTTCCTCTGCCTGGCCACTATATTGAGGAGGCAGTGGGTAGACAACGAGAAGCTCACCTTTCCCCTGGTGCAGTTACCGCTGGAAATGATCAAGGGCGAAAGCACCCTCGCCAGCCGCGCCGGCACGGGCAGCGGTTTTCTTAGCAACGGGATCACCTGGTTCGGGTTTGCCCTGCCCGCGATCGTTTTTGGCCTCAAGGGCTTGCACCAGTATGCTCCCTCCATTCCTGACATTGTCACCGATATCGACGTCAACAGCTTCTTCCCCAACCCACCCTACAACCAGTTGGGTTTTACCCATATGTACTGTTCGTTTGCTGCAGTCGGCTTTTTCTATCTGCTGCCCACCGATCTGCTCTTCTCCCTCTGGTTCTTCTTTATCTTCACCCGTGTTGAGGATGTGCTGTTGGCAAGATGGGGATATCAGCCGCCTGACATGCCGCTGTACGACTGTAAAGCCTACCAGGCGCACCAGATCATGGGCTGCTACTTCGTGCTGGTGGGCTACATGCTCTACACGGCGCAGCCGCACCTCAAGCGCGTCTGGCAGGCTGCAATCCACGGTCTATTCGGATCTCGGAAATCGCAAATCGCAAATCGCGAAGATGACGAGGTGCTGCCCTACCGTGTTGCCGTCTGGGGGCTGCTGGTGAGTATTCTACTGATGGCGGCCTGGCTGCGGCTGCTCTCCGTCGCCTACTGGCTGGCGCTCTTAGATATCGTCATCGGGCTGTTCGTGATATCGCTTGTGATGGCGCGCAGCACCTGCGAGGCCGGAATGCTGATGACGGAGACCTCGTTCCGGCCCATCGACGTCTATGCGATGGTTGGCGACCCCCGCGATCTCGGCGCGCCCAACCTGACCGGACTCGCTTTCCTGGATGCCGCATGGTTGCGGGACCAGCGCGGCCTGATATTGACGGGCTTTCTTGACTCGATGAAGTTCTCGGATGGCGTTCGCGTGCGTCGGCGCTCACTGCTGGGAGTCTTTGCGCTGGCTCTGCTGGTTGCGCTGGGCGTGTCGGGCTATCTGCACATCATGCTGCCTTACAAGTTCGGCGCGGTGGATATGTACAGCTATGTTTATCGGGGCAACCCGAACGAGGCATTCGATGGCGCTGCCTCCGTCCTCGGGCACCTCAACCCGCCGGTAAGCTACTTCGACCGGATCAACTTTCTTATCGGCGCCGGCGCGACCATTGTCATGGCCACGCTGCGGACGCGCCTTGCCTGGTTCCCCTTCCATCCATTGGGGTATGCGCTGTCGGGTTCGTGGGGCATGATCGTCTTCTGGTTTCCATGCCTGGTCGCCTGGCTGCTGAAGACATTCATACTGCGTTACGGGGGCATGAAGCTCTATGCGCGGCTGCGCCCGTTCTTCCTGGGAATGGTGATCGGGGAGTTTACGACCGCGATCTTATTCACGCTGCCCGCTCTCTACAACCGCTTCACGCCCACGCCGGACTTCCCATGGCCTTAAAGATAAAGACCATGCTTGTCGACAGCGCTCACGAAGGCAAAACGATCGCATGGCCCCACGAGCCGCCTGCCGTAGACAAGCCATCGACCTCTGGAAGCCTATTAGTTGGGTACTGATATACTTGACTCAGAGGCGGATTAGCCCGTCCGCTTACCCCTGCTCCTGCGGGACAACGAACTCGATCTTGACCTGACTGCTGATTTTTTGGAGTGATTGAAGCGCGAGGG
>Ga0070739_10001702_pt1 | contig 31912 bp, 19 predicted proteins | sample Coa_R1_7_FD_66445 | JGI IMG/M metagenome (GOLD analysis project Ga0070739, IMG submission 66445) | Surface soil microbial communities from Centralia Pennsylvania, which are recovering from an underground coalmine fire - Coalmine... | ecosystem: Environmental > Terrestrial > Soil > Unclassified ...
ACATCGCGGGAACGCAGCAGCGCGGCCATGGCGCGAACATCGTCTGCCGGAATCACGCCACCCGTTGGGTTCTGCGGCGAGTTCAGAATGACGAGTTTCGTCTGCGTCGAGAGCTTCCGCCTGAAGACGTTCAGATCGAAGGAAAACCCCCGCTCCTCGACCAGGGGCACGGGCACGCCGGCGCCCCCGAGGAAATCGATCATGGAGGCGTAAATCGGAAAGCCCGGATCGGGATAAATGACCTCATCGCCCGGCTCGAGCAGCGCCAGCAGGACGAAAAACAGGATCGGCTTCGCGCCCGGCGTGATGCAAACGTGCTCGATGCCGTAATCCAGTCCGTGGGTGCGCCAAAGAGAATCGGCGATGGCCTGGCGCAGCTCCGGCAGCCCCTGAGTCGGACCGTAGCGCGTCCAGCCCTCGGCGAGGGCGCGTTGCCCGGCTTCGACAATATTGGCGGGAGTGCGGAAATCGGGCTCGCCGATCTCCAGGTGAATGATGTTTCGGCCCTGCGCCTCCAGGGCGCGGGCGCGGCTCAGAACTTCAAAAGCGCCTTCGGTGCGGATGCGGCTCATCCGCTCGGCGAGTCTCATTCGTTCTCGGCTTTTTTAAAGCAGGGAACCTCGTTGCGGAATTCGGCAAAGGCTACGCGATCACCGGTAGAAACCTGGTCGCCCACAATGCGCACGGTCATCCTGCGCCCGTTCTCCAGTTCGACAATCGCGATCTGATACGGCACTTCGCTCAGGTATTTGGGAGGCGCCGAATAAATAATCGTCTCCGTGTAGACGACGCCTTTCCCCGTTGTCTGCGGTAATACTGCTGCGCTCATTTTGCCCCCAGTACGGTCACGACGCAGGTGGCCCCGGATCCTCCGAGATTCTGGGCCAGCCCGATGTTATGGTTCCTCAGCTGGAGCTCGCCGGCTTCGCCACGGATCTGCAGCGCTATATCGCAGATCTGGCCGACACCCGTCGCTCCCACCGGGTGCCCCTTCGATTTCAGTCCGCCGCTGGCGTTCACCGGCCGCGCGCCGTGGAGGCACGTGGCGCCGGAGAGTGCGTAAGGGCCGCCCTCGCCCTTCGGCACGAATCCCAGATCTTCGGTGGCCAGAATTTCGGCTATCGTGAAACAATCATGCACTTCGGCGAACTGGATATCGTTCGCCGTAACGCCCGCCATCGCATACGCCTTGCCGGCGGCGCGGCGCAGTGCCTGAAACGTGGTGATGTCGTCCTTGTCTTCCAGCGCCAGACGGTCGGACGTCTGCGCGATGCCGAGAACTCGGACGGGTTTGTCGGTGAATTCGGCCGCCTGCTCCAGCGGAGCGATGACCACCGCCGCGGCGCCGTCGCTGACCAGTGAGCAGTCGTAAACAGTGAGTGGATCGGCGACCGGTTTGCCGGCCAGCACCTGTTCCATGCTCACTACTTTTCGCATATGCGCCATGGGGTTCCTGGCCCCGTTGCAGTGATTCTTTACCGCGACGGCAGCGAGCTGCTCGCGGGTGGTGCCGTACTCAAACATGTGCCGTTGCGCAATCATGGCGAACAGCGCCGGAAAAGTCGCGCCAGCCTTACCCTCGCCGGCCATTTCTCCCGCGCCGGCCAGGATTTCGGCTACTACGGGTGTCGGTTGAGAGGTCATCTTCTCGACACCTGTAACCAGGACCACATTATAAACGCCGGAGGCCACGGCTGTCCATGCGTGAAAGAACGCAGAACCACTGGAGGCGCAGGCATCCTCGACGCGTGTCGCGGGGATCCCCTCCATGCCCATTCCCGAGGCAATCCAGGGCGCCAAATGGTTTTGGCCAGTGAAGCTCGGGCCGGCAAAGTTGCCCAAATAGAAGGCTTCCACGCGATCAGGCGTGAGGTGCGCGTCCTTCAGCGCCTTCTCGCCGGCTTCGACGGACAGCGACCGGATGTCACGGTCGGGAAATGCTCCGAAGGGGGTTTTCCCAATGCCGACGACCGCTACCGCTCTCATACTACAAACAGGATAGCTCGAAAGCCGCGGAAAGCCCGGTCGGATCGGCCCGAGCTTCTGCCAGGCTGTTAGTATGCGCCGGATTGCCCTGATCGCCCTCGCCCTGGCCTCGTGGCTCACGGGGCAGGGCACTCGTTCGCCCGAATACGATGCCATCCAGCACCGGCTTGCGCAGGGGTGGAACACGTGGGATGTGCACAGCGTGGCCGCTCAGGTTCTTCTGCCGGAGGCCCTGACCATTCGCGTCGGCCTCAAGGAGAACACGAGCCTCAATGGCGACGCGTTCCTTTCCAACGCGCTGATCGGCCGCCAGGGCGCGGGCCTCGAGCAGGTCTTTCCCGGACCGCATACATGGAGAGGCGAATACACGGAGCTACGCCTCTCGTGGCGCGATCACAGTCTGATGCTCCAGACCGCGCACGATGGCGACGACCTGGTGATGCTGGCGACGCCGCTCGCATCGAAAAGCGCGCTACCGGCCACCCTCGTCTTTTCCGCGGGCATCCTGTGGAATCTTCCCGGCAGTGTTGCGCGCACTGGCGAGGGCATCGAGTTTCGGACTTCTGCGCGGCGCATCGGTGTGTACTCGACTGCGAAGCAGGCCGTCGGCGTGGACATTCCCATAGCAGGACCGTACCTCGCCGCTTCCTTCACGGATCCTGTTGGCCTCAGTACAGGGCGGCCACGTTCGCTCGAGGAGATCCGCGCCGTCCTCGATCGGGCTCGGCCGCGGGATAACTCGGTAGCGCGGGCCGTTGAGACTGTTCTCGCGTGGGATACCATCTACGAGCCCTCAAAACAACGAGTGATCTCTCCGGTGAGCCGCGTCTGGTCGGAGCAGTGGGGCGGCTACGTCCTGTTCGACTGGGACACCTTCTTCGCGGCCTCACTCGCGGCAATCGGCGATCGCGATCTCGCCTACGCCAATGCGCTGGAGATCCTGCGCGAGCACACGCCAGCCGGGTTTGTCCCGAACTACGCCCGAGCCGGCGAGTGGAAAAGCTTCGATCGTTCGGAACCTCCCGTGGGGGCGCTCACTGTGCTGAATCTTTATCGCCGGTTCGGCGACCGATGGCTGCTGCGCGACAGTTTCGAGCCACTGCTGGCCTGGAATCGCTGGTGGGCCGAGCATCGCGACCGCGGCGGCTATCTGGTCTGGGGCACGGACGCGGGCAATCGGCCGCGCAATCCGGATGACTCATCCGTTGGGACGCTGCAGGCGGCAAAGTACGAATCGGGTCTGGATAACAGTCCGATGTACGACGACGCTCCATTCGACCCACGGTCCGGGAGGATGCACCTGGCCGACGTGGGTTTAATGGGCCTCTATGTCGCCGATTGCGATGCGCTGGCCGAGATTGCCGGCGTGCTCGGCGACCGAGGCGCACGTGATGAGCTCGAAAAGCGCGCGGACCGGTATCGGGCGACGCTTCGTACCCTTTGGGACGAGAAAACGGGAATGTTCCTCAACAAGAATCTCGACACAGGACAGTTCAGCCCGCGGATCTCGCCTACGAACTTCTATCCCATGCTGGCGAAGGCAGCGACGCCGCAGCAGGCCGACCGCATGGTGCTGCAACATTTGCTGAACCCGAACGAATTCCAGGGGCAATGGGTAATCCCGTCCATTGCGCGATCGGATCCGGCGTTTCGCGATCAGGAGTACTGGCGCGGCCGCATCTGGGGGCCGATGAACTATCTGGTGTACCTCGGGCTCCTGAATTATGAGGAGACTGCGGCCCGCAGCCAATTCGCTGACCGCTCGCTGGCATTGTTCGAAAAAGAATGGACCGAGCATGGCCACGTCCATGAGAACTACAACGCCATCACCGGGTCAGGCGACGACGTCAGCAGCAGCGATCGCTTCTATCATTGGGGCGCGTTGCTAGGACTGATCGGTTATGAGGACAAAAAGTCGGGGGGCGCGTCCCACTCGGCTGGCCTCTGACCAGCAAAAGGAAGCGGACAGACGCAGGGGCTCACGCTTGTTCGAGGCTATCATCCCGGCGGCTAAGTCCATTGGCTACAAACTTTTGTGGACGAAACAGCGCCTTCGGACGAAAGCGACCTGAGCTACAATCGAAGTGACCTTGAAGCTGCCTCAGGTTGGAGGCGTGGTGAAAGACAGAACGGTTGCACGTTCGCCGCGGTTCTGCGTCAGTTCCTTATTAGAGCCATGGCGACGTCGGTCGACATTCTCGAGGCGTTGATGAACGAGCGGTCGCACTGTGAGGCCGATGCCCAGCAGGAACTACAGAGCCGGTTCATCGCCGATCATCTGCGCCGCATCTTCCTGCTCATCTACCGCATTGTGGGCAACGTTGCCGACGCGCAGGACCTGACCCAGGAAGCGTTCATCAAGGCGCTGCAGCGCCAGGACCAGCTTAAGGATCCGGAAAAGGCCGCGCACTGGATGTCTCGCATCGCCAGCAATACCGCGATCGACTTCCTGCGGCGTAACGGCAAGGTCACCTTCTGCGAGATCGACTCCATGCCCGATTCCATGTCGGATCGCATGCTGGAGCAATGGCTGGGCAACAGCTCCGAAACGCCGGAAGAGACACTGCTGCGCTCCGAACGCCGCTCCTGGATCGAGCGCGGGCTCGAAAGCCTGACCGATCGCGAACGTACTGCGCTCCTTTTGCGCGACGTTGAAGGCCTCCCCGCCGAAGATGTTGCCCGGGAGTTGAACTGCTCCAAGGCTACGGTCCGGTCACATATAGCCAACGCACGCGTCAAATTCCGGCGCTATATGCAGCGGAGGCGGGCATGAGGCATCCTACGCTTTCCGAACTGGCGCTGTATGCAGGGAACGACTGGGGGGCCCTGACGCGGTGGCGTGTGCGCCGCCACATTACGCTCTGCCCGGCATGCCGGCAGGAGGTCCGCGCGAACCAGGCTGCCCGGGAGGCGCTCCGCGACTTCACCGCCCAGATGCCGCTCGGAGTGGAATGGGAACGCCTGGCCGAGGAGATGACCGGCAACATCCGCGTGGGGCTTGCCGCGGGGGAATGCGTCGGCGACTTTCCCGTGAAGCGGCGGTCGCCGCTGCTGCGCTGGAACATTGCCGCGTCAATGGCGATGCTCGTGGTCCTCTTTGCCGCGGCCATTGTCATCAACATGCCGCGATCTGACTCGGGAAGGCTGGGCGGGGTGGTGGAGCGTCTCTTCGGTTATGACCGCTCGCATCAGCACACGGAGAGCATCGCCGCCGCGCCGGCGTTCGGCGTTCTGGAGGCTTCGCCCCGGCTCATCGCCATGCACGCCAACGGAAGCACGCTCAGTGTGGCGCCCGACAGCGCTTCCAACGTTCGTGTGTCAGTCAGTCTCGAGGGTTCCGCCGCGGCGCGCGTTGTCGATTCCGACACGGGGCAGGTGACTATCAGCCGGGTATACGATGAGCAGTAATTTCCCACGAGTGGCGCTGTTCAGCCTGATGGCGGGGCCAATGGCCTGCGCCGGAGTGCTGCCGCGCATCGATCTGCCGAAAGACTCGCCGGTAGCCGTGCTCTCTTCCGATCCCGCGGGGAGCAGTGAGCTGTCGCGAGGCGGCGCGGTGGTGGTCGACGTTCACGACGCGCTGACGCTCCGCAATGCCGGGGAACGGCGTATCCGCGGCATCACGCTCATGGTTATCGCCCAGGACATCAGCCCCGGCGGGAAGGCTTCGGTAACCGTGCCCAGCCTGAACGTAGCGCCTGGCGATACTTTCCCCGTGCGCGTGGACCTGCGCCTGCTTCGTCCGGTGCAGGCCGCTGACGGCTTTGTTCAGATTACGCTCGACGGTGTTCTGTTCGACGACTTGTCTTTCTATGGGCCTGACCGGCTGAGTTCGCGCCGCGCTCTGACGGTATACGAACTGGAAGCACGCCGCGATCGCCGCTATTTCCGCAATCTTCTCGAGGCAGGCGGCCCGCAGCGCCTGCAGCAGGAGATGCTGTCCGCCATGAGCCGGTCCGCCGAGCGCAGCGGGCTCGCGGTCCAGATGGTGCGCGGGCCTGCGACGAATTATGAACCGGAGCACGAGATGCGGTTCTCGTTCCTCCAGTTCCCCGATGCGCCGGTGCAGCCCGGCGATGGTGTGGTTCGCGTGGCAGCGAACGAGGCGCGCGGACCCCGGGTCAGTATTCGCAACAAGTCCGACGAGCAGGTGCGGTCGGTGGAACTGGGCTGGATCGTGCGCGACCAGCAGGGCCGCGAGTTTCTCGCCGATTCCCTGCCCACGAATCTCGATCTCGCGCCGGGACAGAGCCGCGAAATCGTGCAGGACGCCACGCTGCGGCTGCCGATGGGCGTGGCCGGGATGACCGGCTTCGTACGCAACGTCGAGTTCGCCGATCAGCACGTCTGGATCCCCTCCCGCACCGCCCTGAGCGATCCCCGGCTGGAACAGGTTTTGGCCCCCTCGCCCGAGGAAGACCGTTTGATCCAGATCTACAAGAAAAAGGGACTGAAAGCGCTTATTCAAGAGCTGAAGCGCTTTGAATAGCCGCAGGGTTGCGGCAGAACCTCATAGCGGCGCTCTCGCGCCGGAATCGATCCCGATCCGGGTCATGTTGTTCGAGCGGTACGCCGATGCGAGGTACGGGAGCGGTTTTGCGCACGCGGCGCAGAATGGTTTCGACGCAGGCGCACGATGCGGTTCTGGTCGCAGTTCTGCGAACCGCCGCTTCGGGCGCGCGAGGGCGATGACCGTTTGCGGGGAGATCGGCCGCAGGTACGGGCGCACCAGCTAACGGCGAAAACGGAAGTTCGTATCGTGCTGCAAAATACGTCGTGAAAATTACTCTGCGTAAAGGGCCGGAGTGAAACCATCTCCACCTCCCCGGATCAAACCATCTGGAACGAATCGGTTGAACCTGGGAGGGTTGAGTACGCTTCATGCATCCTCACGATCGGAGTGGCGTGTCCAACGGCGATCCGCTCTGGTACAAGGACGCGCTTCTTTACGAGTTGCACGTGCGCGCGTTTCACGACTCGAACGAGGATGGCATGGGCGACTTCCGTGGGCTCACGCAGAAGCTGGACTACCTCCAGGATCTGGGCGTCAGCGCCATTTGGCTGCTGCCGTTTTCACCTTCGCCGTGGCGCGATGACGGGTACGACATCGCCGATTACACCGATGTCCATCCGGCGTATGGAACGCTGCGCGATTTCGAGCACTTTCTGCGCGAGGCGCATCGGCGCGGCCTGCGCGTCATAACCGAGATCGTCATCAACCACACCTCCGATCAGCATCCCTGGTTTCAGCGCGCGCGCCGCTCGCCGCCGGGTTCGAAATGGCGCGATTTCTACGTCTGGAGCGACACGCCGGAGAAGTACGCCAATGCGCGCATCATCTTCAAGGATTTCGAAACGTCCAACTGGTCGTGGGACCCGGTGGCCAAAGCGTATTACTGGCACCGCTTCTACGCCCATCAGCCGGACCTGAATTTCGACAGCCCGCATGTGCGCGAAGCGGTGAAGGGCGTGGCCGATTTCTGGCTGGACATGGGCGTGGATGCATTCCGGCTGGACGCCATACCGTACCTGTACGAGCGTGAAGGCACGAACTGCGAGAACCTGCCTGAAACGCACGCCTTCCTGAAAGAGTTGCGCGCGCACATCGACCAGCGCTATCCCGGCCGCATGCTGCTGGCCGAAGCCAACCAGTGGCCCGAAGACGCCATCCCATACTTCGGCAACGGCGACGAGTGCCACATGTCCTTCCACTTTCCTCTCATGCCGCGCCTGTTCATGGCCATTCGCATGGAGGACCGCTTTCCCATCATCGAGATCCTCGATCAGACGCCTCCTATTCCGGACAACTGCCAGTGGGCCATTTTCCTGCGCAACCACGACGAGCTCACGCTGGAGATGGTGACCGATGACGAGCGCGACTACATGTACCGCGTTTATGCGCACGACCGCCAGATGCGCATCAACCTCGGAATTCGGCGCCGCCTCGCGCCCCTGCTCGGCAACGATCGCCGGAAGATTGAGCTGATGAATGCCCTGCTGTTTTCCATGCCTGGCACGCCGGTGCTGTACTACGGCGATGAAATCGGCATGGGTGACAACATCTATCTGGGCGACCGCAATGGCGTGCGCACGCCCATGCAGTGGAGCGCCGACCGCAATGCGGGGTTTTCGCGAGCCAACCCGCAGCGGCTCTACCTTCCGGTCATCATTGACCCCGAATATCACTACGAGACGGTCAACGTGGAGGCGCAGCAGCGGAACCCGCACTCGCTGCTGTGGTGGATGAAGCGGGTGATCGAGCACCGGCGGGAGTACAAGGCGTTCAGCCGCGGCTCCATCGAGTTTCTGACACCGTCGAATCGGCGCGTGCTCGCCTTCACCAGGCGCTGGCAGGACGAGACCGTACTGGTGGTCGCGAACCTTTCGCGTTTCCCGCAGCAGGCATCGCTCGATCTGACGCGCTTTCGCGGCATGACGCCGGTAGAGTTGTTCGGCCGCGCCGAATTTCCCGCCATCACCGATCAGCCTTATTCGATCACGATCGGCGCTCATGGGTTTTACTGGTTTGCGGTTGAGAACCGCGCCGCCGCGCAGGAGAGCCTCGCGGCTCCGGGCGACCGCCGCGAGAAACCGCTTATCGAGCTGGCATCGCTGGATCAGCTCAGCACGGGCGGGACGCCGGAAATGCTTGATCTGGCCCCGCGCATTCTGCCCACGCGCCGCTGGTTTCTGGGTAAAGGGCGGACCATCCTCAACTCCAGCCTCGTGGATGTGATTCCAGTTGCCGGCGCCGCCGCGTGGATGGCACTGCTGCGGGTGGAGTACGCGACAGGCGATCCTGACGTATATGTAGTTCCCGGAGCGCTCAAGACCGGTGAAGACGCGCGGCGTATGCTTGCCGATCAGCCGGAGATCGTCCTCGCGCGAGTGCGCACGGCCGATGGCGAAGAAGGCGTGGTTTACAGCGCCATTTTCGATCCTGGCTTTGCGGAGGCGGTGCTGGGCGCTATTGCGAGGCGGCGCAGATTTCGGGGTACGGCCGGAGAACTCGCCGGCTCACATAATCGGCTCTTCCGCAGCGTCTATGGCGGCACGCACCCGGCTCTGAAGCCGGTGGTGCAGAACACGGAGCAGCGCAACAGCTCGATCGCGTTCGGGGATCGCTTTATGCTGAAGCTTTTCCGGCGTGTCGAGCCAGGAGTGAATCCCGAGGTGGAAGTTGCCTCTTTTCTTACCGAACACGGCTTTGAACACGCGCCGCGGATGACCGGCTCGCTCGAGTACCGGCCGGAAGATGGCGAACCGATGAGCATCGCCATGCTGACCGGGTTCGTGGCCAACCAGGGGGATGCCTGGCAGTACACCCTCGATGTATTGAGCCGGTTCTTCGAACACGTGCTGGCGCGCACCGACACGGAGCCGCCGGTGCTGCCCTCCGCTCATCCGCTTACGCTTGCGCTGGGCGAGTTCACCACCGAAGCGCTGGATCTGCTCGGTGAATACACCGAGTCGGCGCGCCTGCTTGGCCGCCGCATCGCAGAACTGCACGTGACGCTGGCGTCTGATGGCTCGGCCCCCGGCTTCGCCCCGGAGCCCTACACCGATCACTACCGGCAGGGCCTGTATCACGGCTTCGTCGGCCATGCCGGCCGCTGCCTGACGGTGCTGAACCAGCGGGTTGCGTCGCTCGCGCCGGATGTCCAAACCGAAGCCCGGGCCGTGCTGGAGCGCGCGGACGAGATCCGCGAGCGCTTCCAGCCTGTTCGCAATCAGCGCATCAGCACGCTGCGAATCCGCGTGCACGGCGATCTCAACCTGCGCCAGGCGCTGTACACCGGTAAGGATTTTGTGATTATCGATTTCGAGGGCGATCCGGCGCGCGCCTACGGAGAGCGGCGCATCCGCCGCGCGGCCCTGCTGGACGTGGCCAGCATGCTGCGATCGCTGCACTATGCGGCCTATGCAGTGATGTTCGGCCGCGTTCCCGGTATTCCCGCCCGCGCCGAAGGCCCGGCTGCCTCGCTCGAGCCGTGGGCTCGTTTCTGGTCTTCTTGGGCGGGCGCGCTGTTTCTGAAAAGCTACATCGAGAGCGCCCGCGCCGGCGGATTCCTGCCTCCCGATCCCGCGCAAATCCGCACTCTGCTGGACGCATTCCTGCTCGAGAAAGCGCTTTCCGAAGTGGTGATCGAGCTGAACGACCGGCCAGACTGGGTGCTGATCCCACTGCGCGGGATTCTCACGCTGCTGGACAGCTATCGGCAATAAGCAATGACGCAAGCCACTGAAAGCAAGCCGCGCATCGCATGCGCGACGTACAGACTGCAGTTCAACAAGAACTTTACGTTCTCACAGGCCGCGGCCATCGCCGGATACCTGCACGAGCTCGGGATAACGGATTGCTACGCCTCACCGATCCTGATGGCGCGTCCGGGAAGCATTCATGGTTACGACGTGATCGACCACACACGTCTGAATCCGGAGCTCGGTACGGAAGATGATTTCCTGCGTTTCAGCTCCGAGCTGAAGGAGCGCGGCATGGGGCTGATCGCCGACGTGGTTCCGAATCACATGTGCGTTGATAAGTCATTCAACGCGTGGTGGACCGACGTGCTGGAGAACGGTCCCAGTTCGCCGTATGCGCGCTTCTTCGACATCGACTGGAATCCACCCAAGGAGGAACTGCATGCCAAGGTCCTGCTGCCGGTGCTGGGCGACCAGTACGGGCGGGTGCTGGAGAATCAGGAGATCCGGATCGAGTACGACAAGGGGGCATTTCAGGCCTGTTATTACGAGAGCCGGTTCCCAATCGCGCCGCGAACCTGGAGGCTAATCCTGCGCGACGCGGTTGAGGAGTTGCGCCCCGAACTGGGCGAGACGCACGAGGATCTGATCGAGCTGGAGAGCATCCTGACGGCGCTCGAGCATCTGCCCGACCGGACCGAAACAGAGGATGCGCGGGTGCGGGAACGGCAGCGCGAGAAGGAGGTCAACCGGCGCCGCATTTGCCGCGTGGTGGAAAAGAACGGACGCGTCCTGGCGGCCATTGAACGGGTGCTCGCGCGCATAAACGGGGAGAAGGGCGATCCGCACAGCTTCGACACGCTGGAGAAACTACTGGAGGCCGAGGCGTACCGGCTCAGCTTCTGGCGCGTTGCCGCGGACGAGATTAATTACCGCCGATTTTTCGATATCAACGAGCTCGCCGCCATTCGCGTCGAGGATCGCACGGTGTTCTCCGCCGTCCACGGCCTCATTCTGAAGCTGGTGCATGAAGGTCACGTGACCGGGATGCGGGTAGACCACCCCGACGGCCTGTTCGACCCTGAACAATACTTTCGCGATCTGCAGCGCGGGGCGATGGGCGAGACGCCGGCCCCGGCGGAGGGCGCGGAGTCCTCCGAAAAACCGTTCTACATTGTTGCGGAGAAGATCCTCACCGGCGACGAGCGCATGCGCTCCTCATGGGCCATTCAGGGGACCACCGGGTACGACTTTCTGAACCTACTGAACGGCGTGTTCGTCGACAACGCCCGCCGCAAGGCGTTCCAGCAGCTGTATGGGCGGCTTACCGACGTGCGCAGCTCCTATGGGGAGACAATTTACCTCAGCAAGCGGCTGGTCCTGCTGGCCTCGATGTCGAGCGAGCTGAACGTGCTGGCGCGCTGGCTGGATCGCATCTCCGAGCAGCACCGTTATTCGCGCGATTTTACCTTCGAGAACCTGCGTTACGCGCTGCGTGAAGTGATCACCTGCTTTCCGGCGTATCGCACATACACGCGGCTGGAGCAGACAGAGCCGGGCCCGGAGGATGCACGATACGTGAATGCGGCGTTCGAGGCCGCGCGGCTGCGTAACCCTGTCGTGAATGAAAGCGTGTTCGCCTTCATTCGCGATCTGTTGCTGCTGCGCAACCCCGAAGGGCTCAGCGCCGAGCAGTTGCGCGACAGGCGGCTGTGGGTAATGCGCTTCCAGCAGCTCACCGGTCCGGTAATGGCCAAAGGCGTGGAGGACACTGCGTTTTACCGGTATTACCCGCTCTCTTCGTTAAACGAGGTGGGCGCCGAGCCGGACAGCTTCGGCATCACCGTTCCCATTTTTCACCGCAGGAATGTGGCGCGCCTTCACGCCTGGCCCCATTCCATGCTGGCCTCCTCCACGCATGACACGAAGCGCAGCGAGGACGTGCGGGCGCGTATCAACGTGCTGTCGGAGATGCCGCTGGAATGGTATCGGGCGGTGTCGCGGTGGCAAAAGCTGAACCGGCAGTTTCGCAGCGACGTGAACGGCGTGGAGGCGCCGAGCAGGAACGAAGCATACCTGCTTTATCAAACCCTGGTGGGGACGTGGCCGCTGGAACCACTTTCCCGCGAGAACCGCGGCGCCTATATCGAACGTATTCAGCGCTACATGGAAAAGGCCCTGCACGAGGCCAAGGTTCATACCAGCTGGGTGAATCCGAACAAGGAGTGGGATGAGGCAGTGCGGCGCTTTGTCTCCGGAGTGCTGGAAGACACCCCGGAGAACCGCTTTCTGAGCGATTTCCGCCAGTTCCAGGAACCGGTGACCCGCGCCGGGCTGTGGAATGCGCTCTCACAGGTGTTGCTGAAAATCGCGTCGCCTGGCGTACCGGACTTCTATCAGGGAAGCGAGCTGTGGACGTTCAATCTGGTGGACCCTGACAATCGCGGCGCGGTGGATTACGCGCGGCACGCAGACATGCTCCAACGCATCGAGAACCTCTCCGACCCCGCAAGTCTTGCCCGGGACCTGACCGACGGAGCGGCCAAGTTGTGGATTACGAGCCGGGCGCTGCGCTTCCGCCGCGAACGAGGACGCTTATTCTCAGAGGCAGCGTATGCTTCTCTCCTGTCCACCGGGACGCGCTCCAATCATGTGATTGCATTTGCGAGGATCGATGGTGAACAGGCGGCCATTGCCCTTGCGGGCCGCTTCTTCCTCAATATGACCCGCAACGGCGAACTGCCCGTGGGCGAAGACGCGTGGGGAGACACGCTGGTTCTGCTTCCGCGACTGTTGCAGACCGCCGAATACCGGGATATTCTCTCCGGCCGGACCGTGCCCACGGTAGAGTACCGCGGCAAGCGGGCGATCCGGCTCGCCGATGCGTTCGCGGTAATTCCGCAGGCGTTACTTTCAAACGGCTGAACAGCAAGTCTGGATTGCGGGCCGGCGATGAAGGGCGCTACAGGAGGCGTACTGTGTGCTCGTGCTCACGAAGCGCGACGACCCGCGTCAGATATATACTACGCGTTGAGGACAACAATGCGCATCAGTTCGATAGCCGGACTAATCCTGCTGGTTATGGGCGCGTGTGCGGATGCGGCGGAAAGTCCGCTGGCGGGAACGTGGAACTGCGCCAACATCCCCGACACGGGAGCACAAAACTCCTGGAACCTTATAATCCGCTCCGATAATGACGCGCTTACGGGCACGCTGACGGACGGAGAGGTAGAGATACCGGTCCTGAACATTAAATTGAAAGACACCACGCTGACTTTCAATTTCAGTCTTAAAGACACTCCATACGAGTTCAAAGGCACGTTTCAGCCGGGAAGCTTCGAAGGCAAGTACAGCGGCGATGAGAGCGGCACGCTCAGGTGTCAGAAGCCCTGAGGAACGGCATTCCGCACCTGCGTCACGGGCCGGCGCCCCCAGCCAGGCGGCTGCCGGTGAGGTAACGTCGGGACTTCACGTCCATGGATTTACGGGCCGCGCAAGCCGATGAAGAGAGTGTGGACCGGAATACTTCCGCTGACACACTGATCGCTCTGTCACAGGTATTGCGGCCGGGCATCGCGGCTGCGGTAACGTGTCGGCGCTGCGACGGGCTGGCCTCGGAGATTACAGCGCTTCTGGAAGTGATCAGCGAATACCTCCTGCTGGATCGACCGGAACTGAGCGACGCGAACTGCGCCCGGCTGGCGGCGGCAATCGAGAGATACCATCACCATATCCGGCGAAGGCACCTTACCCGTTCGTGATTCAACGGCGTCCGGAGCCCGCCGGATGGCAGTCTAAGCCGGTAAGAATACACGAGTTGCGAGGCAACGCGCGAAAGTCCCTAAGGTACCGCTCAGGGCATCGGGTCATGGCTGGATGCCATTGCCCCTCAGAACGGAGGACAATATGAATAGGGCGGCGCGTCGACGGGCCTGAAGAGTTGACCTCCCGTGGGCCTGCAAAGCCACGCCGCCCCTCTAATCCGCAGAGCTTCATCCGCCCGTGACACTGAGGCGCCGGCTCGGCGCTCGGCAGAGGTGAAGTCCCGAGTTCTGCCGAACAACGGATCGGTTGCGAATATAGCATCAGACGAGCCAAATAAACAGGCTCCTGCTGGCTTAGCCCCAGTGCATTAGCCGGTTTGGAGAACCCGGTCTGAGGGTACAAAAAACGAGACGAATGTAGGACTGAGCACACTATTTTGTTTAGCGTACTGTGACGATAGTTCGGGCGGGTGGAACGCGCCAGCCACGTCACACGCGCCTGCATTCGAATGAAAACCCCAGTCTTTTACTGCTTCTCTGTTTTCTCCGCGCTCATCATCGGCAGCGCGCTGTCTCCGACAGCTGTAGCCGCGAGCGGTGCGCTGGACAGCGAAGAAGCGGCGCTCCTTGACCTGATCAATAACTATCGCGCGCAGAACGGAGCGGCTCCGCTGCAGGCTTCGGCCACGCTGCAGCCCGCATCGGAGTGGATGAGCAATGATCTCGCCACGGTAAACCATGCGTTCAGCCATACCGACAGCCTCGGCCGGGATCCGGTAACGCGAGTGAAGGCCTTCGGCTACTCGTACCCGTACGTGGGTGAAAATATCGCGGCCGGCAACGCGGATGCCCAGAACACGTTTGCGCAGTGGCAAAGCGCATGCGATCCGGATTCCTCGGGCGCATGCACGTATGCACATCGGCAGAACATGCTCAATGCAGGATTCCACGCAATCGGGATCGGGCGAGCGTATGGCGCCAACTCGGCCTACGGTTGGTACTGGGTGACTGATTTCGGCGGCACGCTGGATCAGCCTCTTGGAGGCGGTGGCGGCCCAACGTCGCCGTCGGCGCCCCGGATCTCTTCATTTGCAGCCATGCCGCTGACCATCTCATCCGGCCAGTCGTCCACACTGACCTGGAGCATTTCGGGATCACCGACCAGCGTCACCATCGATAACGGCGTGGGTTCGGTCAGTGGAGTCAGCTCGAAATCTGTTTCACCGGCACAGACCACCACCTACACGATCACGGCCAGCAACTCTGCGGGCGCGGCGACCGCTCATGTTGTGGTGACGGTCACGGCGGCGTACGACACGCAGCCGCCGACGACGCCGGTATTAATATCGGCGCAGGCTATGAGCGCGGTGGATGTGGACCTGACCTGGTCGGCGAGCAGTGACAACATGGGCGTAGCCGGATATCAGATCCTGCGCAACGGCGCAGCAATCGGCACGGTCGGAGCGAGCGTTCTTCTCTGGTCCGACACGAGTGTAAGCGGCGGCGCATCGTACAACTACACTGTTCGCGCGTTTGACGGGGCGGGGAACTTCTCGGGGATGAGCAACAGCATCGTGGTTTCTACGCCCGCGGCGGCAGACCGATCGCGGTCCGCGCCGGTCATTTCCGCGTTTACGGCCAGCCCGGCGACGATCTCAGCGGGCCAGACATCGGTGCTTACCTGGCTGGTATCGGAAGCGAGCACCATTCGCATCAGCGGTTATCCATCGAGCGTGGCGGGGATGACGTCGCTGGCAGTCACCCCCTCACAAACGACGACCTACACTCTTACGGCCACGAATGCCGCAGGCTCGGCGAGTGCATCGGTGACAGTAACGGTCGGCGGCGGGGCGACGCGTGGATCAGGCATGCCGCCTACGACTCCCGTACTGAAATCAGCGGTGGCGCGAAGTTCGGGGGAGGTGGATTTGACGTGGGCGCCCAGCACCAGCAGCGCCGGGGTTCGCGGATACCAGATCTTCCGAAACGGATCGGTTATCGCAACCACGGCGGGCTCGTACGTAGCGTGGTCCGATAATACGGTGAGCGCGAACACCGTTTACACGTACGCCATTCGCGCCGTTGATGCCGGCGGAACCAACTCGGCGATGAGCAACAGCATCCAAGTGATTACGCCGGGAGCGGCTGACAGGCAATCGCGTTAAGAGAGCCCAGGGCTCAGGACGGGACGCGTCGCGGGGTTCAGGTTCGGCGTCAGCCCTGAGATCCACGCACGAGCCGGGATCTGAGCCGCGCCAGCCCTATAAGGCCCATGCCTGCAAACAGCAGCATGGCGGCAGGCGGTTCCGGGATGTCGGGAGGAAAGATGCTGACCTGGAGGCTGTCGCCGGTGCTCAGGGCGAGCTGGGTGCCAGTCGGCATGGACAGGTTCAGTGTTCCCACGATGTCGAAGTCCCCTGGGCCGGACGCGCCCGCCACACTGAGTGACGCAATCGTGATATTAAATCTGCCGGGCCACTGAGAGAACGAGTTGGGGCCCGCGGGATCGCCGTTCAGCGTGAGGTCAACAGAGCCGTCGATCTGCAGGATATCCGCGACGGCATTGGTGCGGCCTCGCGATGGCGGCGGCGGGATCGGACCGAAGGTCCCCACCAGGGAAACAGTCATTGGCACGGCATCCGACAGGCCAGTGCCGACCACTTCGAAATCGATAACCGGACCCGAACAGCCCTGCGGGTTTGAGCAGACGATCGTGCTGTTAAGTACATCCGCGCTGTTCCAGATGAATGCCGAGTTCACCGTGCTGATATCGAACGGAGCTCCGGGATGAGCCGCGGCGGTGAAATCCGTAATGGTAGCCGCCGACCCTGCACTTGCCAGGACCAGCGCGGCGGCAACAATGAACCAGCAGAACCTCATGCGCATGCCTTTCCACGAAAGCTTTGTCATCGCAGACATCATGCTAGACGGTTATGTGTCGTGATTGTTTCAATCCAGACCGGGCACATCAGCGTCTCGGCTTCACGCCAAACTGCGCCGGCCCCACAAACAGCATCGTAGCGCATTCCGGCAATCGTATCGCTACCTATTCTGACGGCGGACGTGGCTTAGTTCTTTCGACTAAATCCTCCCTGAGAGTCTTGTGAATATTCATCCGGGTACTAACCTCTTCCTGGGCCGCGAGCGCACTCGCGGCAATACCCGATCGGACGGGGAGCGGATCGGTCAGCGCCGCCTCACGTTCCTCGTCGCGGCCGGGCAAGGCCGGGCGCGACCCGCGCTCGATGCGGTGACGGCGACATCGCGTTCTGTGGTGGTTGCGAGATCAGATCTTCGATACGAGCGGCAATCTCGCCGCGGGTGGCAACGCCCATCTTCAGCATGATGATGTGAACGAATGCCTTCACGGTGTTCGGACTGATTTTCATCCGAGCGGCTAATTCCTTATTGCTCAGACCGCTGCAAATGCCGCTCAGGGTCTGCTGTTCGCGCTCCGTGAGCCCGTACCGCACGGCGATCTCTGAGATAGCCGCATGAGAATGCGGTTCGTTGTCCATGTTATGTCCGGCGCGCCCTTGCCGCCTTGTAAGCGCACTAATACTCCCGCTTGAATCAACCAGGTCGGCCGTTCATCCCGGCGGGTTACCGCCGGATGATACTGTTATCCCGTTCGGCTGCGTTCGTCTTCTGGTCTGCGTCAAGCGTACAGCCGCCCAGGCGAGAGCTTCAATCGCCTGAATGGCATAGCCTGACGAAGTAGATCGTCATTGAGAGGTTTAGGCCATCAGGCGCATAGGAAGAGGCGCTGACAAGTGTTATTCTCCGGCGTAAGCCAGCTTCGATGAGCAGCTGGGTATGCGCTGATCCGCAGCACCTCCGAGCTGCGGATCGGCGCCACCGTTGTCCGGCGGCGCGGGTCCGCCGGATTGGCCGACCAAACCATGACTCCGAGGTTTACGTACTGGGTTCTGCAGTCGAATCTTTACGCGGCGAGAACGTCCGAATCGGACCCGAGGTCCGGCGTTATCAAAATGATTCCTGGCGGTGCGCTGCTGCAACTGGACGAGAACAGCGCGCTTGGCGGCATGGTCAGTGTCATTTGGAACGAAGAAACTTACGAGGTCTTTCGCGATGACGTGGTGCGCCTCGGACGAGCCGCAGGCAGCGCACGGAATGCACAGTTAGGAGCCTAGTCTCTGGCGCTTTAGCAGTTCGTGGCGAAGAAGCGTTCCGTCGCCGTTGCGGGTCCGTAACGGATTCCAGCCTGATTTACCCAGCCTAGTTCACGCTCACCGAAGCTGTCGTGAGCGACGTTGGCGTGGCGAATCCGGCCGGCTGCGTAACTGAAATGATCGCCGATCCCTGAGCTTTCAAACTCACCGGCACGGAAGCGGACGCAGCGCCTGGTGCGACGGTCACGGTTGCGGGAACCGATGCGACGGACGGCGTATCGCTGGTAAGCGAGACCGGCACGGCAGAGGACCCGAATAACACCTCAGAGCTCGCCTGCGGAGCGCCAGTTGAGTCGAGCCATGCCGCGTAGACGGTCAAGCCGGACGGCAGGTTTTGACCGGCGGCGCCGTTTATCGCTGGTGGATAGAGCGCAAAACCAGTGGTCGCCAGCGCGATGGTTCCGGATGTCGACGCGAATCCCGCGGCGGACGCACTGATATTCGCTGTACCAGAATTGGCCAGCCCCTGAACGTAAAAAGAAGCGGAGTTTGAGCCCGGCGGTATCGACAGCTTCAGGGTGCTCGAACCGGCTCCGGTTGCCGTTGCGGAGAGCGCCACGCTCGCGGAATCGACGCTTACGGTTACCTGCACCCCGCCGGCGCCTGCTACGGCAGGGAGCGTTATCACGTAGGGGGACGCCAGGTACTGTCCGATAACCAAATCGCCACTGGTGAACAAGAGTGGTGGGATCTGGTTAACTACCGTTGCGTTCACCCGGGCGGCTGTCAGGCCGGCCCCGCTTGCTGTCACGACTGCCGTGCCCGGACTTGCCGGCTGGAACGTCGTATCCGCCTCGCCGGAGCCTCCCGCGATTGAAATTGGTGAGGTGCTGATGGTCCCGACCAATACATTGCCGGAGGTGACAGCAACCGTAATCGATCCACCTCCGGCGACAAGTTGTGGCTCGAGAAAAGCGCCGCTGGAATCCAGTGCTCCGGTGAAAATCTGAAGGCTCTCCGGACCAGCCGTGAGCGGCGCGTCGAAGGACGTTGCGGCGAAGCCGCCGGGGGACTGAATAGCGAGGCCGCCAGGAGCCAAGGTAACGGTCCCGGTAACCGTTCCATAGTGCGCCGATGCGGCGGTGTACGTTACGGTTCCCGATGACGCGAGCGCCTGAACGAAGAAGGTAGCGCTAATCGCGTTCTTCGCTGCAATATTGACCGTAATGGAAGCGGATCCAGCCGCTGCTGCGCTGTTCGAGAACAGCAGACGCGACGGATCAGTGCTGGTGAGCACGACGGAATCACTGACCGGGGTTGCGGCGCCGAGGGTGATGTTCACGTCCTTTTCGAGGTTCTGGCCGACGGTTGCAGTAAACGGAGTGATTGAGGTCTGCTGGACCGTGACTGTCACCGCGCTCCCGTTCGCCGGCGAAGAGAACCCACTGGGAACCCCGGCCGTAATGGACGTGACGCCCGTCGCGGACGAGCTGGCGACAAAGGAAACAGCGGCGTTGTCGGTCTCGTCGCCGAACGATGCGGTGGCAGGCGTCAGTTGCCCAAGTGCGGCGTTGGACATCGTAAGCGGCACGTCCACGCTCAAACCACGCCTCACCGGCTGCCGCTCGACGAAAGCGCCGGATGCATCCAACCGCCCGGAGAACACGGTGAGTTGCGTCGTGGAGCCCTGAGACACGGAGAATGCACCGCCAATGTCATTTGGGCCCGCGATAACAAATCCGGACGGGGCGGCCGTGATGTTTGCGGAAGCCGACGAATAACCAGGCGCGCTGAAACTTACGGTGGTTGTCCCGGAGGCGGCCAGCGACTGTACGGGGATGCTGAAGGGATTCAGACCCGGCGTGATCGTGGCGGTGAAAACCGACTTGCCCCCAACGAGCGCAAGCGCCGGGTTGGCCGATGTAATAGTGACGAGCACGCCGCTCTGAGGCGGCGCGGGCGTCAGCGTGACTGTAATGCCTGCCTCGAGGTTCTGTCCGATGGTGGCGTCGGTGACCGAGATTGTGCCGCTGCCACCGCCGGAGCCTCCCCCAGTCTGATTAGTCAGAGAGAACGAAGCAGCGCCGGCGACGCCCGGGACGGAGGCGAGTACGTTGTACACGCCGGCGACGCTGTTCGCGGTTAAAGCGGGTGAAGAAGCGGCCCCCTGGCTGTTCGTGATCGCCGTGTTCCGGTTACCGGCAAACGCAGCAGATGCGCCGCTGGCCGGCGCCGAAAATGTTACGGCGACGCCGGGAACGGCGTTACCCACGGCATCGGTTACGATTGCGACGAGTGGGCTGGCGAAGGAAGAATTCACTGCTGCTGTCTGACCGCTCCCGCTGAGGGGGGCGATTCGGGCGGCAGGACCCGCGAGGTTGGAAAGCGCGAAGCTCGCGGTGGCGGTGGTCCCGAACGATGCCACGACTGTATACACCACGCCGGCGTAAGCATTGGCTGCCATGGGAGCCGATGTGGCGAGGCCCTGAGCGTTCGTAACCGACGTGCTCACATTCGTTCCGCCGGAGAAGACGGTGCTGGGTCCGGTTTGCGGGGGAGCCGTGAAGACGACCGTCACGCCGGTGACCGGGTTGCCGCCGGAATCGGTAACGAGCGCCTGCAGCCGCTGCTGGAACGCGCTGTTGACGGTTGCCGCCTGTCCGCTGCCGCCCGCGGCGGAAATGGCGGCCGGTGGCCCTGGCGTGTTCGTCAGGGAAAATGCCGTGGTAGCCGTGGTTCCTGGCAAGGCAGCAATCACCTGGTATTTGCCGGCCTTGCTGTTGGTGGTAAAGATCGCGGATGTGACGATTCCCTGGGCGTTGCTGACGCCGCTCGCAGCGCCGCTCGGGAAGCTTCCGCCGGGTCCCGAGGCAGGCGGACTGAAAGTGACTACGACGCCGGAGACCGGATTCCCGCCAGCGTCCGCAACACTCACCACAAATGGCGCGGCGAAGGGGGTTGAGATTGCCGTGCTCTGTCCCGAACCGCTCAGCATCGTAATCGACACCGCGGCGGCCGCCGTGTTGCTCAGCGAGAATACAGCCGTCGTGCTGATGCCCGACGCGGAAGCGGTGACGGCATAAGCGCCCGCTACCGAGTTTGCGGCGAATGCGGGAGACGTGGCGGCTCCGTTCGCGTCAGTGGCGACGCTGGCCGCGCCTTGGAAAGAGCCGCTGGGACCAGACGCCGGCGCGTTGAAGGTCACGACGACGCCGCTGACGGGATTTCCCGCCGAATCCGTAACCGTTGCGGTTAGGGGCGCTGCGAATGTCGTGCCGATTTTCGCACTTTGCGGTGTACCGCGCGTTGCCTGGATGAGCGCCGCAGGCCCCGGAAGATTCGTGAGCGCAAAGGCGGCCGGCGCCGCCGGACCTGGGATAGTCGCTGTCACGCTGTAAGAGCCGGCCACAGCGTTCGCGGTCAGCAGCGCGGAAACGGCGATGCCCTGACTGTTGGTCACCGCCATATTGACTCCGCCTTGAAAAGCGACGCTGGGGCCCGCCGCTGGCGCGGCGAAGGTAACCACTACCCCGGCGGCCGGATTGCCTTTGGCGTCCTTAGCGACTGCGACGAGCGGCGCCGCGAAGGCGGTATTGACGGTAACGCTTTGCTGACTTCCACTCGCGACCGTGAGCGACGCCGCCGTGACCGGGGAGTTGGTCAGCATGAAGACGGCAGGAGCATTCGCGCCGTCGACCGTAGCCGTGACCTCGTAGGTCCCGGAGGTCCCGTTGGCCGTGAAGACCGGTGACGTTGCCAGACCAGCGGCGTTCGTCGTTGCCGTGGCGACTCCACCCGCGAATGCGCCTCCGGGACCGGAGGACGGAGCTGTGAAGGTCACCACGATACCGCTCAAGGGATTCCCTTTGATGTCTTTAACCACGGCCGAAAGTGGCTGGGAAAAGGCGCTGTTCACGGCCGCTGACTGCGGCGTGCCGGCGGCCGCCGCAATAGATATCTGAGGCACGGAGACGTTCGTCAGAGAAAACACCGCCGGCGCGCTTGCGCCAGGCGCCGTGGCTGTCACTGTATAACTGCCTGGGATGCCATTGGCAACGAAAGCGGGAGGAACCGCCGTGCCGTTCTGGTCAGTGATGGCATAGTGTACGCCGAGATTAAAGGCGCCGCTCGGTCCGGAAGTGGGCGCGGTGTAGGTGACGACGATGCCTGGTACAGGATTGCCCGAGGAATCGAGGACGACTGTGACCAGCGGAGAAGCGAAGGCCGTATTGACCGCCGCGCTTTGGGACCCCGTCACTGACGTGAATATCGATAATGGGCGACTGGCGTCAATTCGGGCGCCTGTGGACACAATTGCGACGGCTGCATCGAGGCCGGCGGCCGTCAGGGGCGCGGGCGCGCTGCCGGTTATGGCCAGCGCGCTTAAGCTCGAATCCGAAGCAACCGGTGAGAGGAGTTGCAGTTCGGCCGCGGGCGCCGTGAACTGGCCCGCCGACGCATCCGGCGAACAAATCAGGACTTCGCCCGATCCTGCCTGATCGAGTGCCGCGCCTGTAATGGTCACTTGTCCGCCAGAGCCGCTGGGCCACTGGAAAATCATGTCCGTGTCGAGTGGAAACAAGAGACTCTGGGGTGCATTGGTCCACTGCAAGGGTGGCGGCACGGTCAACGACAGGGAGAATGGGCCGAGCCCGCCGTCGCTGCCGCTTGCTGATGCGGTGAGTGTTCCGCCGCCGAAGAAAAGTGGGCTGAGCGGAGCGGCATACGCGCCCACCGCCGCCGTGTCGCTCGGGGTCAGTGGAACTGCCGACCCGTCGGGGGCCTCGACAGTGATTGCCGGACCGGCTGGGATTGGCGCGAAAACAGCTCCGGGAAAGATCGACTGGAACGTTGGAGTATCGATGTTGCCGGCCAAAGCCGGAACGAACTTCGCCGACTGGCCCGCCGGCAGTTGTACGTACGCCTGCCCATCGATCACGGTACACGCACCCGCTGGAGGCAGGACACTCGGATCGGCAACAGCGCCGCTGCGTAGGGCGGACGCAGTAAGCAGGCTGTTCAGCCCGAACAGCGCAGGTTTGTTCACTGAGGCGAAAAACGCTTGTCCCGACCCGGCCGGCTGGATCGAACCGCCGGGGCCAATAGTGTCGACCTTTGTGAGCCAGACCAGGCCGATTTTAGCGGCGCCGCCACTCTGCAACGAGCGCAGGGTTTCGCCATTAAGGCCAAACACGTTCGGACAACTCTGGCCGGGCGCGGCGACGGCGATCGTGAACGGATTCGAGACCGTCGATATGGCGCCGCTTTGGACCACAACCTCGCCGCGGACGAAACAGCCCGTGGCGATCGTGGACGGGAGTGTAAAGTTGATTTGGTCGAGGCCCGGATATTGTGAAGAGCGTCCGGCGAACGACGCGGGCACGGTTTGCCCATTGAGGCGAACCGAAACGCTGTAGTTATAGGGCGTTTGCAGAAAGTTCAGTGGAGGCGCGGCGGACGGAAGCGGCGCCCCATCGGACATGCCGGAAGGCAGAGGCCCCAGGCCGGTTCCATAAAGAACCATTGTCTGCGCGGGACTGGCGGGATTCACCAGGTTATTATTCAGAAATCCGGGATATAATTGCGCGGCAGCCTGGCCCCAGCCCTGCGCGTTTTCGGCGAGCACCTGAAATGCCGACTGAACGATGTTGATATTTTCGCTGCTGCTTGTCAGGCCATTGAAGGAGACGGTTATCGTGGCCGGGCCGAGAGGCGCGTTCGAGGGCAGGATGGCATTTACCTGGCTGGCGCTCGCGTAAGTGATGAATGCGTGGAGCGTATTGCCGGCCGAATTTACAGTAATCGACGAGCCGGTCCCCTGGGGCAATTGGGTCCCGTACGGCAGGGTTCCGGTTACGCCGGCGGCCGGACCGATCCCAGTCCCGAAGATCGTGAAGAGCGAGCCGCGAGCGATTCCCGCGCCCGCCGCGTAACCGGCGCTGTTCACGATCCCGCCCGGCGCAATGGCGGGCGGCGTTGCAGCAAATGCAGACGCAAGGTGGAGCGCCGCAGAGAAAACAATGATCCGAACGCCTGAATGTATGAAACTTGCGGCGCAGATCAGCGCGTTAGGAGAATAACACTGGCGCACAACGGTGAACACTCCCTCGCCGGCTTAGTCAACATCACTAATCCAAATGGCTAAACACGCCGGAGCTACGGCGCCGGCTTTTGCACGATGAGGGTGTCCCAGTTGCCATACTGTGAACGCGGCAGGGTGCTGATGTACTCCGTCACCATCCACGTCGATCCGTCACCTGCGATCACGGCTCCCGAGTAATCGCCCCAGCGCGCGACCGGCGCTGTATCGCCGATATAACCGGTGAAGCCGTCCTCCGGCAGTCCGCCGCCGGCGGCAATGTCCAGTTTGGTTGGCGTGACGAGTGGTCCGTCGATGGGAATGAACATCGCACTGGCAAACCGCTTTGGTCCAACCAGCGTCGCGGCGATAGCGCCCTGTCCCTGATCTGTAACGGCCACTGCGGGCCGCAGAACACTGGCGCCGTCCACGACAAGGTAATCCTGCATGAGAACGGATGCATTCAGCACATTCGAGCGCAACACCGGCGAGAGGACGATGTATGCACAGCCGTTCAATGCCCCGACTTTTACGTCGACGGAAGTGGCGATGGTGACGTAAAGGCGGCCGCCGGCGTATGAGACGGACTGAACGCGGATGTCACCACCGTCGATAAAGGGCACCGGCGCCGACCCGCCGAGGGGGCGGTAGCCATCGGGCTGCACCGCTACATCAGGGAATGAGTAGGTGAGAGTTGGAACAGTAATCTGGCGCAGTTGCGGGGTAGGGGACGGCGTTGCGAGCGAACTGGTATTGGTCATGGCCCAGACCGCAATTGAATTCGCAACCGAAGACGTGAACACACTGCTTACGAAATACTCCAGTCCGCCACTGGCCAGGAAGTAGCTGGCATGCGGCGGCGTCGTCGCAGGCTGGACGGCGAACTCATACCCTGTGAGCGCGGGCAGCGTGAAGCGGTAGGCCGTGGGGGCATGCGCGCCGGATTGCAAAGACGCCTTGGAGATCGCCCAGATGGTTGCGTCGACGAAGCCGGGGAACGCCGACGTGTCGTACTCATCAGCGCTGATGTAGAACCCGTACTGATCGGCTCCGACCTGGAGGTAATCCTCCAGGCACGGGCATCCCGGATTGCCGGCATTGGTGGTATCGGCGACGTAGATGTTGTATGTGCCGGTTGGATCCCCCGTTTGGCTTACCGCCACGTACAGGTGCGATAAACTGATTGGATTCCCGGCCGGGTCATTATCCTGGGAGCGCTGCAGGACGAACCAGCGATTGATGTCCGGATCATAAAACACCCGAAGGTCAGTGGGATAGACGCCGTTGAACCCGGTACTCCGATCGATTGCGGGTGCGACGCCAAACAACTCGTTGGTGGCGAGCACGGCGGGCAACAACGCTTTACCGGAGGTGTTGTAGACCTGAATGGCATTGTTGACGCCTTCGAGAACGAACCCGTTGGCCACGGCGATTTGGGGAGAGGGCGGCTCGACGTTGAACTGATTGCCCCCGTTCGCGTTCCTCTGCTGAGCGTGCGTCAGGGCGTTGAATCGCGCGCCATAGACATTTGGCACGAGGGTCAGGTGCGAGGTCACCGCCGCGGGCGCCGTGGCGGTGGCAGAGACTCCAGCAGAGGCCGTGCCGAAGCGATTCGTGAGCGCGGGATGCGGCAGTGTGGGGAATTTGGGAAAGTTGGGCGTCGGCACGGCGGCAGACGCTCTGGCTTGAACGGAGACCCCATTGGCAGCTGCCTGCTGCGCATCCAGCTGCGCCTGGGCGAGCGCATTTACCGTCCGCGCCAGCGTCAGTTGTCCCGTGACGTTATTTCCGGAATAGAACGTTTGACTCTGGCTGAGAAGAGTCACAACGGAAAACGCAAGGGTAGTAATGATCAGCCATGAACGAACCATTCGATTTTTACCTCCGAACAAAATCGATCAGATGCCGCGATCAGGCGCCGCTGGCGGCGGCCTCGGAGCTTTCGGGCTCCGGGGCGGTGCGGTCGTGAAGAATCCGCGCAAGGATTCCGGCGCGCGTAGTCACGCCCATTTTGATCATGATCAGACGAAGGAAGGCTTTCACGGTATTAGGACTGATATTCATTCGCTGCGCCACTTCCTTCGTGCTCAGACCCATGAGAATGCCGGCGAAGGCCTCCTGCTCGCGCAGCGTCAGGTTGTAAGCGGAGCCGACCTCCTCGACGACGGCATTGGTGAATGAGTCATGCTCCAGATGAAGAGCGAGGATGGGACGCGGCAACACGCCATTATGCGCCTGGATCATGTAGGCGCGCAGAACGTATTCCCGCCCATGAATGCAGAACGGCGATTTGGTCCACGGAAACTCGTCGGGTTTGTGACCACGGATGACGTCGATGATTTCCGCGGGCAGGACGGGCGCGGCGCCGGCGCCGGGCTTGCGGTCATCCGAATTCAAAATCGCGGCGCCGCCTCGGTCGGCGGCAATCAATTTCAGGGATGTATCCAGCAGCAGAAGGCCAGCCTGCGGAAGAACGCGACCATTCGCCTTCGATCCGTCTGAAACAGCAGTTTTCGATGCGGGTTTCTTCAGTGGGAGCATAAGGTGTTCGTGTGGTATAGACATGGTGCTGTTTTCTGGTGCGCCGGCTGTTCGTCCGGGGCGCCTTGCCAATTCAGGTCCGAAGGCGCCGGCCCGTGAGGAGCGCGCAAACGGTTACGAACGCGTGCATGATGGCCGGTGCGGAAGCGCGCGGCGGCAATCAGGACGAGAGTAAGCAGAACCAGGAGCGCCGAGCGGGGCTCGGGAACGGCCACGGGTGCATTGAAATCGGAGATTGTCAGGATGCCGGGCTCGCCTGTGTTATCCGCGGTGCCCACGCGAAAGCCCAGGCGCTCGCCGGCGTTTACCGTAAACGATACGGTTCCATGCTCGCCATCCGTATCCGCAATCTGGACAAACGAGTTCCCAAGCAGGTAACCGGCGAAATCCTGCATTGGCGTATCCAGAGACGAGTAACTGTACTGGAACTGAACTGCGCCAGCGACGGGCGCGAACAGGAAGAAGTCGGTCGTACCGGGAATCCCGCTGCCATTATTGCCGCCGACGACGCTCAGCGTGGCTCCGCCACCTCCGAATGTGGCGGAGCCATCAGCGTTTGTGTTTGTCAGGGTCCAGTTCGACGGGGCAAATGCGTCCACGAACGCGGCGGACGCTATGTGATTTGAAATACCAAAAAGAAGGAAGATCCGGGCGGCGGACCAAAGCCACAGACTTCCCGAAAAGAGTGAGCGCTTTCCTCCGATAGCCATCGTCGCCTCCGAAACGACGTTACTGCGCGAATTGACCGCTCGTCCGGCAGCTTGACGGCTGCTCGCCGGCGATCCTCTAATCCCCCAGACTAATCACAGCGATTACTTCTGGACTGGACTAATCCTACCTGCGAGGATGGTTCAAGGTTTACACTACCCGGTTAGGACCTGTCAATTAAAAAAACATGTAGTGTGTACTAGCATTTGCCGACACCTTGAAGCTCGCTTCTCAGATAACCGTAAGACAGCAGGCACGTGAAATTCGTTCGCACCCCACGCGCTTTTCAGGTGGTGAATTTCCAGTGTTAAAGACATCGGCGTAACAGTGCGATTTACAAGTTCCTTGCGGTAGCATACACGGTAAGCTGTTGCGGGCAGGCGGTACCTGAGTAATGAACGGTACCCCTGGCGCAGTGCCGGAATCGCTGCTGCCACTCGTACCGAACGGCGGGCTCTCCAGTTGCCATCTCTCATGAGTAGCGCGTCAATCGTTCTTACACCGAAGCGTATCTTTCGCGGCAAACATTGGCTCCTGCTCCGAGTCGTGGAGGATTGCGCCGGGACACCGTTCTGAACTGGCATAGTGGTGCTGACCCACACCTCAGCACCGAAACCTGAAAAGCGGCCGCAGTGAAACTGCGCTGAGCAATTGCAACGTGAGGTCCGATGCTGCTGCACAGCGCCACACCGTCGGTGGAGAAATACCACACTCAACGGAACTCCGCGAGAACTCCGGGCTGAGTACTGGTCCCTCCCAGTACTCGAGGCCCGCAGTGGGGAAGGGAATACGAGAGGCCACGTTAAGAATCGCCGGGTGGAGAACGGCGACTGCATCACCGCTTCGCGGCTGGCCAACCGGATCGCATGTGTTTTATGTATTACAGTCGCCACGGCACCCAATAAAGCTCTTATACGTACGGATCGGGCGCTCTGGATTTCTGCTGTCAGGATTTTGTGACCAGCTCACGTCGGGGGCGCAGTAGCCGATCGAGGGCGCCCGTCGGCAGGGTGCGCCAGCGAGTGAGTCGGGGGATGTCTTCCCCCGACTCGCCTGCTCGCCGTTAGATCACGTTGATGACACTGGTAGTCAGCGACGAATTCGGAACCGCGAAGCCGGACGGCTCGGAAGTGATCGTGATCGTCGCCTGGCCCGAGACTCCCGTTGTGATCGGCAGGGTAACCGAGTTATTCCCCGGCGCGAACGCCACAGTGGCGGGCACGGAGGCGACCGTGGGCGTGTTGCTCTTGACCGGGACTTGCAGTGTTGTAGTTCCGGCGAGCACCTCAGTCGTGCCAAAGAGGGGCGGATTCCCCGTTCCGTCGAGCCAGGTGACGAAGAGCCCAACCGTATTGATCGTCCCATTCGCGAATCCTGTCGCCGACGATGGGGCAATCTCGATAGTTGACGGAGCGAGCTGAACCGGGGCAGTGGCGTTCGTATAACCTGTCGAACTCGCAGTCACATTCCCGGTTCCCGTGTCGCTCTTTCCAATTACGTAGAAACTTACCGAACCATTCCCATTGGTGATGGTGAGGTTCAGGCTTGAGGACGGCGTCCCGGACGGCGTCGTCGCGAGTTGCACGTTCGCGGCATCGCTGGTGATCTGCACGGGTATGCCCGCGGCTCCCGCAGTCTGGCCCTGGGGAAGCGTCACCGTGAATTGCGAGGCCAGGTTCTTGCCGATGGCTGCGTCAGGCGCGATATCCCCCGCAGTGAACAACAGTGGCAATGTTGTGTTCGTAATGTTCCCTACGGTCTGTGCAGTCGTGAAGCCGGTGCTGCTCGCCGTTACGGTAGTCTGGCCCGTACCTACGAGGTTGAGCGTCGTTGAAGCCGTGTTGGTCCCACCCGCAATCGAGATTGGCGACGTGCTGATGGTTCCAACGTTCTTGTCACTGCTCGTGACGCCGACCGAAACGGTTGAGCCTCCCGAAACCAGTTCTTCTTCGACCGGGTTCCCGAGGGAATCCAGCAAAGCGGTAAAGACCTGGATGGTCACACTACCGAAGGACAGCTGTGCACTGAAACTGGGCGCGCCGATGCCGCCAGGCGATTGGATCACGAGTCCCGCAGTACCGAACGTCACTGTCCCGCTGGTGTTCCCAAGCGTTCCCGACGTGACGGTGTACCCGACACTTCCGCTGGACGCCAGGGCCTGTGCATAGAACGTCGGGCTGAAGGCGTGGCCAGCCGGAACTGTCAGCGTAATCGACTCCGAGCCGGCGGTCGTGGCTTTCGTCGAGAATACCAGCTTGGTCTTGTCGTTGCTCGTAATCGTGATGGTGGCGGTTGCCGGCGTTGAAGCAGTCAGGCCTATGGTTTCGTCCTTCTCGAGGCCCTGCGCGATCGTGTCGTTGAATGGAATCAGCCCAGCCTGCTGCACCGTAGCATCGACCGAGGTTCCAGTTGCTGGTGTCGTGAATCCCGAAGGTGTTGTAAGGCTCACGGTTGTCGTACCCGTCGTGGTATTGCTGGCCACGAGGTTTATGTTGACGGACTGCGTTCCACCGGTGAAAGAAGCAGATCCCGGGCTAATGGTGCCAATGCTTGTGCGATTGCTCGCGACCGGAACGCTGACGCTGAGGCTCGGGCGGACCGCCTGGTTCTCCACGAAGTTGTTCGAGGAATCGAGCCGGCCGGAGTAAACCGTCAGAGGCGTCGAGACGCCTTCAAACGTATTGAACGCCGCGCCGATGCCGTTCGGACCGGCGATGACGAATCCGGAAGGTGCAAACGTTATCGTCGAAACGCCGCTCGCATAGCCGGGCGCACTTACTGTCACGGTAGCGGTTCCCGACGCTACAAGCGCCTGGACCGGAACGTCGAAGCTTTGGGTGCCCGCCGTGACCGTGATTGAGAACGAGGGCAGCTCGTTTCCAACCGTCGCAAGAGTTTTGTTGCTGGAGGCAATGCTGACACTCACGGCGGCAGAGGGCGGCGGGTTGAGCGTGACTGTGATTGAACCCTGCAGATTCTGACCGACGATTGCGTTTGTCACGTTGATGGTCGGAACCGCGGTATTCGACAGGGAGAAGCTCGCTGTCGTGGCGGTGCCCGTCGAGGCGACCACGTTATAAGGTCCTCCGGCAATTGCATTCGCAGCCATGGTGGCCGAGGTGGCAATTCCGGCCGCGCTCGTTACCGCGGTGTTGACATTACCGGCAAACGTGACACTTGGGCCTGTGGACGGCGGCGCCGTGAACGTGACCGTGGCGCCTGCGACGGGATTGCCGCCGGCATCGGTGACGGTTGCAACCAGCGGGTTCGCGAACGCAGTGTTGACCTGCGCGGATTGTCCGCCACCACTGGTTGCGACAATTTTCGCCGCCGGTCCTGGGACATTGTTGAGCGAGAATGTGGCCGTCGTCGCGCTCCCGGAGGACGCGACCACTGAGTAGTTCGCGCCCGCATGGCTGTTGGCCGTGATCGCGGCCGAGGTTGCGACGCCGGAGGCGTTGGTCGTGGCAGTGTTCACTCCGCCGGCGAAGGTAATGCTCGCGCCGGTCTGGGCCGGAGGCGTGAATGTCACGATGGCGCCGGGAACAGGGTTACCGCCGCTATCGGTGACCGTCACCACCAACGGACTGGCGAAGGCGGTGTTGATCTTGGCGATTTGCCCGCTACCGCTCTTCACCGTGATCTTCGCTGCCGTTCCCACGGTGTTGGTCAGCACGAAATCAACGGAGGTCAGGCCCGAGGCGCTGGCCACCACGTTGTACGCGGTTGTGCTGGACGTCCCGTTGGCGGTGAATGCCGTGGCCGTCGCGACGCCGCTGGCGTTGGTTGTGGCGCTGGTTGTATTCGTGCCGTTGGCGAACGTGCCGCTGGCCCCGGTGGTCGGCGCCGTGAACGTCACGCTGACGCCGGGAACCGGGTTATTGCTGGCGTCCTTAACGGTCACAGCGAGGAGAGTCCCAAACGCCTTGGTGATCTGCGCCGATTGCGGAGTGGTCCCGGCGTTGGCCGACATCTGAGTGGGCGGCCCCGATGTATTGGTCAGTGAGAAGGTGACCGAGGTCAGGCCCGAGGCGCTGGCGACCACGTTGTACGCGGTTGGACTCGCCACTGTATTCGCGGTGAATGCCGTCGCCGTGGCGACGCCGCTGGCGTTGGTCGTCGCAATGGTCGTGTTGGTTCCGTTGGCGAACGTCCCGGTGGCCCCGGTGGTCGGCGCCGTGAAGGTCACGCTCACTCCGGAAACGGGGTTATTGCTGGCGTCCTTCACGGTCACAGCGAGGAGAGTTCCAAACGCCTTGGTGATCTGCGCCGATTGCGGCGTAGTGCCGGCGTTGGCGGCCATTTGCGTGGCCGTCCCCGGCTTGTTCGTCAGCGAGAAGTTGACCGTGGGCAGGCCCGTGGCGGTCGCCGCAACGGTATAAGCGGTACCGCTGGCGATCGCGTTCGCGGTAAATGTGGTCGCCGTCGCCACGCCGCTGGCGTTGGTGGTCGCGATGGTCGTATTGGTGCCGTTGGCGAACGTGCCGCTGGCTCCGCTG
>Ga0070739_10001705_pt1 | contig 31876 bp, 23 predicted proteins | sample Coa_R1_7_FD_66445 | JGI IMG/M metagenome (GOLD analysis project Ga0070739, IMG submission 66445) | Surface soil microbial communities from Centralia Pennsylvania, which are recovering from an underground coalmine fire - Coalmine... | ecosystem: Environmental > Terrestrial > Soil > Unclassified ...
CTGGCAGCCCTCGATGACTTCTATGCCCCCGATCATGTCGATCACACGCTCCCACCTGGTCTGCCGGCCGGCCCCGAGGGAACCCGACAGGCCATCGCTATGACCCTGGCGGGCTTCCCCGATTTGCGCATCACCATCGAGGATATGATCGCAGAGGGAGACAAGGTTGTTATCCGGTTCACGACGCATGGGACGCAGCAAGGCATGTTTGGCAACCTCTCTCCGACCGGCAAGCAGGTAGCCGTCTCGACCATAGAAATCACCCGCATCGCCGACGGCAAGATCGTCGAAGACTGGGGCCTCGACGACAGGCTGGGCATGCTCCAACAACTCGGCCTGGTCCCGGCGATGTAATCCTGTCCCATCGTCACGAGGGAGGGAGAGCTTGAAGATAGACGGCCATCGCTGTCCAGATGGTCCCCACCCGGGGCTACTCTTCAAGCGAGGCCGCCATATCACTCTCTCCTTCAACGATAAAGACGATGCGCTCGCAGAGATTGGTGCAATGGTCGGCCACTCGTTCCAACTGGTAGGTCATCCACAGCAGGTAGGTGAGACGCTGCACCAGGTGAGGATCGTCCTGGAGCGCAGGCACGGCATGAACCCCTTCTAGCATCGTCATTACATCGCGACGGATGAGGGAGCAATGCTGGTCCACCACCTTATCTTGTTCCCATAGACTGCGTGCGGCCTCAGCGTTTCGCTCCGCAAACGCCTGCATGGTCCACTGCAACAAGGATCGAACCTCTCTCCCGAGATCGAGGATGCCCAGCATAATCAAGGACTCACCCGGTTGACCACTTGTGCTCGTAATACCGTTGAGGCTGTTCTGGTCCTCCTCTTGCTCATATGTATCAGCCAGCGGAATCTCGGCGGCCCGAAGCGGCAGCAGGCGCAGCACATGCAGCGCAATCGCCTCCGCCTCATCTCCGATACGTTCCAGGTCAAGTGCCATCGGCACCAGTACCATGAGATAGCGCAACTCGCGCTCGGTCAGTGGGTGCTGCGATCTCAGGACACGGAACGTGTGCTCTTCGATGGCTAAATGCAGATCATCAATCGGCATATCGGCTCTGACCACCGCACCTGCCTTGTCTTGATCCCCCAGTTCCAATGCCTCAAGCGCCTGCGCCAGTGCCCCATCCACCAGGGACCCCAGCCGGAGCATCTGGGCATTAAGGTTATGCAACTCCTGGCCTGACGGTATCCTTGTCATAAGTCTTCACCCTCCTTCTATAAAGCTCTTTCTGCCAACAACTTCGCCTATTATGAGCGTAATGGCCTGCTATCACAAACGACTCTCAGATGCACCATGCCGGCCTTTCTTTAACGGAGGCCATAGCCGCTCTCGATCAGCTCTTTCAAGCGTTGGGTAAAGCGGGCAGCCGGAGCGCCATCGATCAGATCGTGATTGAAGCTCAATGTTATACTGAGGTATTCACGGATAGCAATGTGTCCATCAATGACCCCCGGCTTCTTAGCAATCCCGCCCAGGGTGAGATCAAGCGTGTGGTCGTTAATGGGAATGCCCCAGCCCGCGCCTTTGCCAAACATCCCCACCGCCGTAACCCCGACGGTCCCGCCATACCTCTTCTGCACAGAGGGAGACCTGCCCTTTATCCACCAGAACAGAGGCCAGAAGGCTCTAAAGGCCACCAGTGGCAGCCAGCCAAAGTCCTTGAGTCCCCTCCAGGACTGCTCCACGGCATTCACCTGGGCCGCCCTGATTTCATGATGAATCTCGTGAAAGGTCTTCCTGTTTGCCGCCCGGATGATATAGATAATGGGCTGCTTTTGCCCGCCCATCTCACGCTCAATCGCGGTTGCCACGTCCACGTCATCAAACACGGCCAGGCGCTTACTCCCCTTGCGGCACGCCTGCACAGATTTGTTCTCATCGACTGCTTTTGCCATGCAGGAAATGATGAATGCCGTGAACGACAGAGACTCTCCCGTTCTCGCTTTGTGCTCCTGCAAAAACTCGTCAGCTCCGGTCACATCAACCTCGATCAAGCCGTGGATCATGGGTTTGCGCCGGGCTGAGTGCAGTGTAATCGCCTGCGCGCGGCGCAGTTTTGGATAGGGCACCACCTGGTAATCAGCATGCTGCTGGTTCGTCATAGCCCGGCCTCCTTTCATCCCGGCACTCCTCAGAGAGCATGCACAAGCTGCTGCCCCCACGGCGGAAGCAGCGCGACAAGTATAGCTCCATCGACGAGCAGCGCTCCGATCATGCTCATCGTCGGCCAGGCCGTGAACCACGGCACAATCGTCATGACGGAGATAGCCGCAGCCAGCACTGTGACCGTGGGCCACCAGACCTGCCCCGACACCAGCCCCAGTGCACCGGCTATGAAGCCGATGAGCGCTACCAGAGCAAGCAGTCCGAAGACCTGACCAATCGGGCTTCCTATCCTGACGCCACTTGAAAGGACCCAGGAGACGTCAGAAAACCCGGCCTTGCTGATCTGAGGCGTCCAGGCAGCCATAAATGGCATAAGATGACCGATGCCGTGGGCGAGCAGCACAATAACAATGATGTATCGCCACATAAAGCTTCTCCTTTACTGGCTTCTTTCTTTCCACAGGCATACATTCTCTCTATGCAAGATAATGCATAGACGTTACAGGAGCGTCACAGACACTATCTTTGCTCTTACAGGGGCGTCACAAATCATTATGTGATAGAAGCGTGACGAGTATTACCGCGATTGTGACAGCGTAGTGAAATTACTATGCTATAGTTCAGCATACAGGGGTTCCTGGTGGTAAGCCTCCTGTGGCGTGGAGGAGATCGCTCCTGTGCTCCAGCCACGGATCTCGTTGCCAGGCTGCAATCTGACTGCAAGTGAGCGACGAGGAGATAACACACCCCGCTTCACCGCATGGGGAACTGGAGCAAACAGGGAGGTATGCCAGCGGTCATTCGCTTTGAGAGGATCTCGTCCGGGTTGCGGCATGTCCCATCGGTGAAGGGGTGTGAGAAAAAGGAAACCATCATGAATATGCAGGCATCGCTCAAAAAGTGGTCCCTTCTGGGAGCCTTTGCGCTGCTTGTGGCGCTGCTCCTATCCCTGAGTCCACTCGCAGCTCGAGGGCTGTATGCATCATCTTCGGCGGCCCATGCCCCTGCCGTGAGCGCAGGACATACGACCGGCTGGGCTAACGTTCGGACTGGTCCGGCGACCAGTTATCCGCGCGTCACCGTCTATGCCCCCAATACACCAGTCACCATCTACGCAACTGTCTCAGGTCAGGTCGTATGGGGGGGTATAGCCACCTGGGATCGCATCTCACGCCTGGATAGCGCTCCGCTCTACATTTACGCAGGATTGATCGCTGCCAATGGGGCGGTTTCGCCACCCTCAGCGGCGGGGAAAGTCATCGTGATCAGCCTCTCACGGCAGTGGATGAATGTCTATCAGGATGGCGTGGAGGTCTATAATGCAGCGGTAATGACGGGGCGTCCCGCACTGCCCACGCCTACCGGAACCTATCATGTTTTTGCCAGGCTAAGTCCGACCACCTTTTACTCACCCTGGCCCTATGGTTCCCCCTACTGGTATCCTCCCACAACTGTGAGTTATGCCCTGGAGTGGGGAGCGGGGGGCTACTTTCTGCATGACTCCTGGTGGCACAGCGTTTACGGGCCGGGAACTAACGACTGGCACTATGACCCCGTTTATGGCTGGCAATGGGGAACGCATGGCTGTGTAGCAATGCCTCTGGGCGTGGCAGCCTGGCTCTACAACTGGGCGCCCATCGGCACAACCGTACAAATTAACCCGTAGTATGGGAAGCGATGAGCACATGGTTCACCATTACATCTATAAACTGCTGCGCATCAGCCTCACTCGTTCCGTGCCCTGAGTGCTCGAACCAGATCAGTTCCTTGTGTGGCGCTCGCAACACGTTGTAGTAACGCTCAACCAGCACGGCCATCGCGTTCACATCCTTGCGCCCAACGAAGAAGTACACCGGCACCTGCAAGCTGGCTGCCTGCTTCGTGAAGTCGAGATCCCTCAACTGCGGATAGACAGCCGTGAATTCTTCATAGAGGCCGCGCAGGAAGTTGAATTTGTCTACCAGGCCATACTCGGGCGTAACCTCGGCTGCGAGCGGCAAAGACAGCGCATAGCCCGGGGATCCCATGTAACTGTTCAGAATATCCAGGTAGGCGAGGTACTTCAGAGCCATGCCATCTCCGACGTAGGGCGGTGGACCGTTGCGGCGCAGCGTCTCGACGGTACGAGTATCGCCGTGATCGGTCGCATACTTCATGGCAAACTCGTAACCCATGATATCGTTCTCGGTGGTATTAACCATCTGCCCGCGCCCGACGAAAGCATAGAACAGGTTGGGATACTTTTGTACCAGCCAGATACCGGGGATTGTCCCCCACGAGTCGCCCAGCACGTAGACTTTCTGCTGGTGGAAGCGCGTGCGCAGCATCTGCACCAGCGCATGTGCATCGTCAACAAATCGCTGTGGTGTGAGCGTGGAGATTGGCACGGTATTATACGATTTGCCCGTTCCCGGTTGGTCCCAGTTCACAACCACAAAATGCTCTTCCAGTGCCGCGAGCGACATGGCATTGTTGGGCAGGCCGCCAGCGCCCGGACCACCGATGCCGAGGTAGAGCAGGATCGGGTTATGGACGTTCTTGCCGCGAACGGTGATCCACTGCTGGCTGCCGTTGAGCGTGACCTGCTCCATTGTGGCAATGCTGCCGGGCAGTGGCTTCCCATTGGCATCCAGAATCGGAGGCGTCGAGGCATGCCACTGCGATCCGATCACAGCACCTCCTATACCTATCAGCAGGATCAAGAGGACGAGGGACAGGCGCACGAGTCGCTGTATCCAGGCGAGAATACGCTTGCGTTCCCGGGTAATAGCTGCGATGCCAGATGTAACGAGCAGCATACCCAGAACGAGCAGCACAACAACTCCAATGGAAAGCAGCAAGGTCGCCTGGCCGAGCAGTTGCCACGGAAATGGCCCGAAGGCGGTCAGGAGCACTATAGCAGCCAGGGCGAGAAGGCCCATACCCCTCCACACCCGGCGGCGCGTTTGCCTGAACTGCTGGTGAGAACGTTTGATGGAGGCAGCCTCCGGGACACGGACTGCCCCTGCCTCCGGTGTTGCCGGGTTCATAATGTTCGACATGATGATATTCCTTTCGGAGGGTGTATCATTGTATGCTCCTTTTCAGGTACAACGGGGCCAGACGGTGAGCCTGTACACCCGCCTCGTCGCCCCATCACTTCATCACGTAGTCTTCTCCACTATGGAGTGTAGTACCTGTACTTCACAGCCAGGTCACAGGTGAGGAATCCACTTACACATACCCCTCACAGCTTCATAATAATGAAGCTGTGAAGGAGACGACATTTCTCGAAACGGCTCTGCGCCTGAAATTGGGGAGAGAACCAGGTCGACCAGTCACGCTTGCGGATATGCGTGATTGGCCGGCCCGGCGGGGCTAGCCGCTGATTAACACCTTCGCCAGCGTCGCGCCATAGTCGAAGGAGGCGCCTCCGCCATGGATCAGCTCAACGATGCCTTCCTGCGCACCACCCCTAAAGCTCGACGTGTATTTCACGGGGAGCGAGAACCTGGACGGCGGCGAGGCACCGTCGGGAGCCATAGCAAAGTTATCACCTGTCTGGATCTGCTGATACAGGTGATCCAGAATGTACACCACACCGATCTGGGCCTCGAACTGCGGGCCAAAGCCCGTGATTGTCACCGGACTGCTAATTGTCGCGCCGCTTGTAGGCGTGTCGAGGCGCAGCCAGTCCGCCTGCACCGCCGTAACCTCCCAGATGCCGTTAAGGTTTCCCTCCAGGCGCGAGAGCGTCACCCGCGTGATGGGAATGTTTTGCGTTCTTTCTGCCGGGAACGTCACCTGTACCACCGCTGCCAGGTCACTCTTGCCGCCCCCCCTGACCAGTTTCGCCTGAGCCGTCCCGGCATGAGCGCTGAGCAGCGCGGCAACCATGTGCTGCGTGGTTTGCACCGCATCATTCTTCCAGCCATCCTGCCCGTTATTGACCAATCGCTGGTCGGCTTCGGCCTGATAACGTGTCAGGTCTGGATACAGGCCGGGGAAGACCACCTGGGTGAACGTTCCGGTTCCGGAGGACCAGTCAAACTCGCGGAAGAGATCAACCGTAAGGGCTGCATCCCCCTTCCCTTTGTTGAGAGCAGAACTGGTGTCTACCTCTGCTGTCATGATGGTGCTGTAGCCGCTGATGCGCGCGTCTCCATGCAGCATATGCTCGACTTTGAAGAGCAACTTCGGCTCTTGAGCCGTGATGTTATCGAAGATGAATACGCTGCGGAAGAGCGGACCACCTCCGACGATCTCGCGCGCGACGACCATTGCCTGTAAGCCCGGCCTATCCAGCAGGTTGCCGCATGTGACTCGTTCGGCGACAGTGATCCTGGGCGGCTTTGAAACAAAAGGCGTCCAGTGAGCCGGATCGCCAACTGCCGCCGGGCATGGCACCTCACCCAGCGCCACGCCCGGCTCCGGGCTGAGCAGGACCTTGCGCATGACCGCTGTGTAGATCTCGTCGCTGATGCCGCCATTGGCCTCGTAGACGGCAACGATGCCCTCCTGTGGTCCTGCCTTGAAGGTTGTGGTATAGACAACGTTGGTGGTGTAGTTGGCATTGCCCATCCCACGATCACCTGTGATCTGCGCATGTCCCACATCGGCGTAGGCATGGTCGTAGACCACGGCACGGCCAATTACGGCCTCAAACGCCGCTCCTGTGCCCTCAAGTGTAACCGGGCTGGTGATGAGCGAGCGCGCGTCGATGTTCTTCAAAGTGAGCATCGTCGTATCTTCAACCGCGATCACAACCCACATATTACGGGCATTGCCCTCTAACCTGGAAAGCGTCACCCTGACCGAAGGACCCTGGCCGCTCGCGCCTTGCGGGAAGGCTTCTTGCACAAGAACAGTGGCAGAGACATCCTTCGCCCCGCCTCCGCTCAACAGCTTCGTGGTGATGCTCCGCTTCCAATCGAAGAAGGTTGTCGCCAGGGCTTTCGACACCGCCTGGGCATCATTCTTCCAGGGTTGATGGCTCGCCCTGACCTGCGCCTGGTCGGCTTCGGCCTGATAGCGCGTCAGATCGGGGAAGATGCCTGGAAAAGCGGTCTGCACCAGCGTGCCCTTTGCAGCCGACCAGTCGAACTCGCGGAAGAGATCAGGAGTCATTGCGGATACAGGCTTGCCGGCATTGTGAGCTGCATTCCTGTCCACTTCCGCTGTCATGATCGTGTTGTAGCCACTGATCCTGGCATTCCCTTTGATCAGTCCTTGCAGCAAGAAGATGCGCGTTGGATGCGAGCTGGTGATGTTGTTGAACACGTAAACGTCCAGCGTGGCGTTCGTGTTGTTGTGGCGTACCAGCACCATTGCTTGCTGTGAGGGGTTATCCATGATGTTCGCACAACTGATACTGACGACCTGTCGCTCGCCGTTGTTCGTGCCAATGATAGCATTCCAGCGCGCGGGATCACCGATCCCCGGCGGGCAGGCTCGTGGCCCCAGCACGACACCGGGTACCGGTGCCGGTGTGGTTTCCGTGCCGGGTCCTATCGGCGCCGGGATTACGCCGTCTGTACCGGGTGTTCCTGGCTTCGGCGTTGTGGCTGTTCCCGGCGTCGGCGTCATCCGGGTCGATGGTGCTGTTGGCGCGGTTGGTGCCGGCGTCACCTGGCTTCCTGGACCGCGAACCAGCCCCGGAACAAAAGCGGCACCAAGACCCAGCGCCAGCGCGAGGACTACCACAATTGCCGCAATTGCCGCCCATCGGTTACGTTTTGGGCGAGGAGGCGGTTGAGGAGGCGGGAAACTCTGCACAGGAAAAGTCGGCTTATCCCACACAGGAGGAGACACCTGTGGCGGAGGCTGCGACTCCTTATCAACGTTATGATGGGTTCGCATTGGTTTGCTCCTTTGCAAACGGCTACCTGCCGGTAGCATGAACGATCCAGAGATATCGTACAGCCGGCGGGTATCAATCCCATCACTTTTTGCCACAGCGCATCACAGGCATATCACAGTATTAAATGAATGTGAATCTCTGCTATACATCTGCATGATGTCGACCTGTATTTCTCTGGCTAGTGTGCAGAGCGTCTCATCAACCGCTGTTTGACCAGTTGGACCAGCAGCAGGTAGATGGTCGTCATGACCACCAGGAAGAGGAAGTAGAGCGCTGGCAGTGGCGTAAAGCCGAGCGGCCCGGCGAGCGGCGTATAGGGTAACACGATGCCAACCGCCACAATCACGAGCGTGGTAATCGCCAGTGGGCGACTGGGGCGACTGCGCAAGGGATTGCCTGCGGTACGGATGATCAACAGGACCAGTGTCTGGGTTGCCAGCGATTCCACGAACCAGCCGGTGTGAAAGAGCACCGCGCCTGCCTGGAAAATGCGCAGCAGGAGCAAGAAGGTCAGGAAGTCAAAGATCGAGCTGACCGGTCCAATGAAGATCATAAAATTACGGATCAGGTTGATATCCCAGTGCTGCGGCTTTTTGATGTAGCTCGGGTCGACGGTATCGGTGGGGATCGTCACCTGCGACAGGTCATAGAGAAAGTTGTTGAGCAGGATCTGGGTGGGCAACATGGGCAGGAAAGGCAGAAACACGTAGGCGCCGGCCATACTGAACATATTGCCGAAATTGGAGCTGGTACCCATGAGCAGATATTTGATCACATTGCCAAAGGCTTTGCGTCCCTCCAGGATCCCATTATGCAGAACCCGCAAGCTCTGCTCAAGCAGGATAATAGCGGCAGCGTCCTTTGCGACATCGACACCTGTGGCGACCGAGATACCTACGTCTGCCACATGTAACGAGGGGGCGTCGTTGATGCCATCCCCGATATAGCCGATCACATGTTTGCGGCTCTTGAGCGCCAGGATGATGCGGTTTTTCTGCGCCGGCGAGACGCGCGCAAAGACGTTGACCTGCTCGGCAACCTGGGAGAGCGCGGCATCGGACATCCGATCCAGTTCGCTGCCCAGCACGATTCTGCCATCATCTAACCCGACCTGCTGGCAGACATGGCGTGTGACCAGTTCGTTATCGCCCGTCAGGATCTTGACCTGCACGCCATCGCTTTTGAGCGCCTGCAAGACTTCGGCTGCGTCCGGCCTGGGAGGATCGGCAAAGGTCAGAAAGCCGAGCAAGACCAGCGCCTGTTCATCCGTCCTGTGGTAAGCGGATTGGTGCGCCACCAGGCGATAGGCGACTGCCAGAACCCGATAACCTTGCGCGCTGAGAGCCTGGTAGAGATGCACGTATCGCGTGCGTGCCTCCTCATCGCCGTCAGAGAACGTTTTGCACTCTCCGTTCACCTCGTAAGTGGAGCAGAGGGGAAGGATACTTTCCGGCGCTCCTTTGGTAATCAGGAAGCGTTCGTTCTGGTGCTCAACGACCACCGAGAGGCGGCGCCGCTCAAAGTCGAAGGGAATCTCACCCACCTTGCGATATCCCGCAGTATCAACCCCACGATGCCGCAGAATGGCTTCATCCAGTGGGCTTCTGATCCCGCTCTCATAAGCACTGTTGAGAGAACTCAACAGCAGGACGCGCTCAGATGGCTTCCCCTGGAGGTCGAGAGCGCCTTCCAGTTGCGTCTGGCCGCTGGTCAGCGTGCCCGTCTTATCGCTACACAGGATATCGATGCTGCCAAAGTTCTGAATGGATTCGAGGTGCTTGACGATCACTTTATGCTTTGCCATGCGCAAGGCGCCCTGTCCCAGCGTCACCGTCGTAATCATAGGCAGGAACTCCGGAGTCAGCCCGACGGCCAGCGAGATGGCAAACAGCACTGTCTCGAAGGGCGGATGATGACCCAGAATGCCGACCAGGAAGATAAAAAGGACCAGGAAGAACACGGTCTGCATAATGAGCAGACCAAACCCCTTGATCCCGCGCTCGAACTCGGTCTGCGGTGGACGAGCGGCCAGGCGCTCGGCGATATCGCCAAAGGCGGTATGGCGGCCCGTGGCGGTAATCAGGGCAGTAGCTGTACCACTGACTACCGAGGTACCAAGAAACACGCGATTGCGCGCCTCAGCGGTGCTCTCCGAGGCGGCAGCCTGGTCGTCGGCGCTTTTCTCGACTGGCAGCGATTCGCCGGTGAGCGCCGCCTGTTGGACATGGAGATCAGTGGCCTGGACCAGCCGGGCATCGGCGGGAACCAGATCGCCGGCTCTGAGCTGGATCAGATCGCCCGGCACCAGGTCGCGGCGAGGTACCTCCATCCATGTGCCATCACGCAGCACCGTCGCTGTTGGGGCTACCCCGGCCCGCAACTTCTCGACAGCATTCTGTGAGCGATAGGTCTGCGCAAAATTGAGGATGTTGCTCAGCAGGACAATGGCAATGATGATACTGGCGTTGATGTGGTCGCCGAGTATCGCCGAGACAACGGCGGCAAGCAGCAGGATGGCGACCAGCGGATTCAAGAACAGGCGGAGGAACTGGATCGGCCCTGAGCGGCGCTTCACCCTGCTCGTCTCGTTTGGGCCGTAAATACTCAGTCGCTTGCGCGCCTCCTGGCTGGTCAGTCCCTGCTCGCTGCTCTGGAACTGCTCAAACAGCGTTTTCAGCGGGAGGGAGTAAGTTCCAGCGCTTTTCTCCTCAGAGGGAGCCTGCGTCGCCCGCGGATGGTGTGATTCTTGCATAGGCTGCTCCAAATGGCCTTTCGGTGAGCAACTTCAGAATCGGCACTAATATCGGAAGATCGCTGCGGCCAGCGCTCCTCCCGGTATCTCGGCATGCCTGACGGCGTAAACGGCACCGTCATGCAGCAGCACCTGTGCTGCCATGCGATCCAGCAGTTCTTCATCCCCCACCCTTCTGGGGCTATGGACATCGAGAGTCATTGTTGTTGCATCGAAGATGCCCCACAACTCCTCATCGCTGGCGATAAACAGGCTCATGACGCGTCCGGTACTGGCTGCCCGCGCGATTTCCCCCAGGTCCTGTGAGGTGCGCTCCGTCCCTGCAAGCTCCTGGTAGGCTGCGGCAGCCGCTTTCTGCTCCTGGAGCATGGAAGGTTCAACCAGGGGCCAGGCAAGCTCTCGCAGTTCCTCATCACTTAGCTTATCCGGGTTGCCAGCCAGTCCTTGTTCCAGCAGGAAAGGATAGGTATTTGCCTCCTGATAGAGCGGCTGAAGGTAGTCTACTGCGGCAAGCACAAGGGGTGCCTTCTGGTCATGGAGAACCGCGTGCAGCCCATGATTGATCTGCTGAAAGTAGCTCAGGATATCGTCTTTGATCGTATCGGTGCCAACACCCTGTCCATGAAAGATCATGGCCTGTCCTCCACTCACTCTCCCGGAGCCAGCCGTACCACTATGATATTGTAAATCGTTCTCTCGTCGCTTGTGTGCCAGAACACGAGCAAGATTTTTCGGAACAGCCTTCGGTAAATGGACCTTCTGCTCCTCGTAGCGAGTGCAGGCCAGGAGTCGGATATGATTCTGTGAGAGCGCCAGAATGTAGAAGCGCTCATCATTGCCAGCGAGTGGCAGCAGAGGTTTCAGAAAGAAGTGTTCTCCGATGATGACTCGTGCCTGAGGACCATAGGGAAGGCGATAGAGCCGGAATACGTTCGGAGAACGCAAGATTGCCAGGCCATTCGCAGGATGTTCCCAGAGCGGGCGCTCCTCCAGCAGCGCCTGTACAGGTTCAAGTAGCGTTTCCTGCTCTGCAAGCGCGAGTTGCTCAAGAGTCGGGCTGCCTTTCATCTCTCGCAATAATTGCTTGAGCAAGAGCCTGCCCTGCCTCCGCTCTCTTCCGGCTCGCAGTGTCGGAAGGAATATCGAAATGTGGGGGCCGCTCTGTTCCGCCAGCAAGACCTTGAGTTCAGGGCGAGTGATCGCATACATGGCGTTTTGCTCCTTAGAAAGATGTCGTCGCGTCTGGACCAAGTATCTCACTTTCACCTCACAGAAGCTTCCCAGGAACCCTATGCTTTCTCTCAAACGCATCACATTCTCAGCATCCTTTACGGAGGCGCCTCCGACCAGGCACAGGCATTGATTGTGAGGCTTCCGTGAGGTGAATCTGACCGGGTGTGAGCCATCCGTGAAATCAGCCTGCTATGGTGTTACCTGGTAAGAAGTGATGTGAAGAGGGAAAACCGGTATTCAGCAGAAGGGAAACCTGACCATGCAAGCACAGACTCGGCAGCAGGCAGTAACAGCATTGACGCCGCCTGACACCTGGATGAACATGGTGGAGGCGCTGCGCGCTTCCTGCCTCTCCTTGAGCGAGACGCAGGGCAACGAACCGGATGTGGAGGTGATTCAGACACACGCCTCCCTGGTTCTGCTCCTGGCCTCGCGAGTTTATAAGCTCAAGAAGCCGAAGAATTTTGGCTTCTTCGACTACTCCACGCCTGCTCTGCGCCGCCACTTCTGCCAGCAGGAGGTCATCATGAACGCGGCGCTGGCGCCAGGCGTCTATCTCGGCGTCGCTCCGGTACTGGCTTTTAAGAGCGGGCACATGCGCTTCGGGGAGCCAGTCTCGCCCGAGGCCGTGCCACAGCCGGGCGAGAAGGTCGGTGGGGCCTCCGTCGTTGACTACGCGGTGGTGATGGAGCGCCTGCCGGAAACGGCAACACTGGAAAGCTACGTGCGCGAGGACAGGGCAACGCCGCACTTGCTTGAAGAGGTTGCCCGGTTCGTGGCCGCTTTTCATGCTGAGGCGCGCACCGGTGAAGAGATCGCGCGCTCTGGCAGCCTGGAAACCATCCGGTACAACTGGGAAGAGAATTTCAGGCAAATGCAGCCCTACATCGGGCGCACACTGGATGCAGCCACCTACGCACGCATCAGCGACTATGTTTCGCGTTTCCTGATAGCGCGCCAGGCGCTTTTCTCCGGCCGCGTGCGCGAGGGGCGGATTCGCGATGGGCATGGAGACCTGCGCCTGCAACATCTCTACCTTTTGCCCGCTGCCGCCAACGATGCCGGACAGCGCATCGTGCTGCTGGATCGTATCGAATTCGCCGAGCGCTTTCGCTGCGGGGATGTCGCCGGCGAAGTCGCGTTCCTGGCGATGGAGCTGGACGCACTTTCTCGTGCGGACCTTGCCGATGCCTTTGTCTCGGCCTACATCGCCCGGACCGGCGATGTAACCCTGCGGGAACTGCTGCCGTTCTATCTGTGCTATCGCGCCTGCGTGCGCGGGAAGGTGGCCTCGTTCCAGCTCGATGAAGCGGAGGTGCCTCTGGCCGAGCGTGAAGCGGCGCGCGAAAGGGCCAGAGCGCTCTTTGCCCTGGCCGGGCACTATGCCAGTGGCGCGCCCGAGGCAATGGTGATCATGGTCGGTGGATTGATGGGAACCGGAAAAAGCACGCTGGCCCGTGCACTCCACGAGACCACCGGTGCCCCGCTCCTCTCCTCTGATCTCATGCGCAAGCGTCTGGCAGGGCTTGATCCCCGGCAGCCCCAGGCGGCGGCCTTCGGGCAGGGCATCTACACACCGGCATGGACGAGACGCACCTATCAGGAGCTGGGCAATGAGGCCGTCGAGGCACTGGCGCAGGGGCATTCCGTCCTGCTGGACGCCTCGTTTCTGCGCCGGGTGGACCGGGTGAGTCTGGCGCACAGGGCGGTACAGCGGGGCGCGCCAGTTCTCTTCATCGAATGTGTCTGTCCCCGTGATACTGTGCTGGCGCGACTGGCCCATCGATGGAGCAAACGCCTCCAGGGCGTGCAGGCATCTCGTACAGACAATCAGATAGCCTCGGATGGCCGGCCCGAACTCTTTGAGGCGCAGCGGGCACAATGGGAATCTTTTTCGGCAGCCGCAGAGCCGGCGATACGCCACCTGGTCGTGCATACAGATCAGCCCCTCGCGCACACGCTGGAGCTGGCGCTTGAGGCTATTGGCTGGCCGCGCCTGGTATGCCGTATCGATGAGCGCGGTCACGCTCCTTTCCCATAGCCTTGTTCTCAAACTGTGGATCGTGGGAGGAGCATGCAGCACCCCGGCGGCGCCGCCCTCCAACTGCATCTCGATCACCTGTGGCACCGTCCCCCAGAGATTCTGGCGCCCGGCGGCTGACCGGCTATCGGCAAACTCCACCATGAAAGTGGAGGGGATAATGGGGTAAATCGCGATGATCTCGCTCAGGGCGTAAGCAACGGCGCCACTGCTTCATTGCCTTCACGGGTGATGTGCCTGGGCTTCATCATGATGCTCTTCTCAGTCTGGCAGGGTCTCATGAGAACAGCCAGGCGCCCGGCTTGCGCCGGGCGCCTGCTGCTCGTGTGACTGGCTCTTTCCGACCATCTCTCTCCGCCGGCCAGCTCAACTCACCGCCGGTCGCGGGTGGGCAGGCTGTCGATGGAGCAGCGATCCGGTCCAGGGAGTACCCAGGAGCGGCAGCAGATAGCGATCCACTCCGTAGTAGCCGGCGATGCGCCAGGCCAGGATTACAAACAGCGCCAGGAAGCCCAGGATCGGGTTTGTGCTGACGGTACCGGCCAGCAGGTAGTTCATGTTCATGAAGGCACCGAAGAAGGCGGCAATTCCGGTGAGAAGTCCGAAGATCAAGGCCAGACCCACCAGCACCTCTCCAAAGGTGACCACGTAGGCAAACACGGCGGCGTTGGGGATGACCACGGCTTGCAGAAACCAGGCGTACCAGCTCTGCACAGCCGGATGCGCTCCCCCGGAGAGCGTGAGTGCCCCTTTGGCGAAGCCGACAATGGCCGCGCCATCGTGGCCGCTAAAGACCCAGGGATTACCAACTTTGGTGCCAAAGCTCGCGTCGAGCGAGAAGGAGGTGCCGGTCAGTTTCTCCAGGCCGGCGGTGAGCCACTCGTAGCCCAGATAGAGGCGCACGATCAGCCAGACCCAGGCCATGCGCGTATCGGCAAACAGGAAGCGGGCCAGAGGAGGTTCAGGAATCTGTGTGACTTCTTTCGGATGGATCGCTTGCATATTCATATGTATTCGCTCCTTTGCAGTAAAGTATCACTGCTTCTTTTGGATTCAACTCGAAGAGTTCTTTTCTTCGCCGGATGACTTGCTTCATCCGACACCCAGAGTATAGGCGCTGCCCCTCACAGCCGCATCTCGGCACCCGTGAAAAGCCTCACAGCCGCGTCACAACCACGGAGCAGTCCTTTACCAAACGTTTAAGAGATTGAGCCTGGACAACTTCATGACCAGGGGATGACGCTCCAAATCAACCGAACAGTCGATGGGAGCGTCTGTTTACCAGGAGACCGGTGGTACAATGGCATAGTGAACGAACAAACGCTTCCGGCAGTTCCCATCAGGGAAAACAAGCCCTTCTGGCCCGCTGGAGACAGCTATCCTTCTTCGCAATGGATGGGGTAAAAAATCTATGGGCGAGGCAGATCTTTGCTGAGGCAATACAGCCCGGAAGGCAGGAACTCTACCGCTGAGATCCTCCCGCACGGTTAGTATCGGGGTGCGCGGACTTGAACCGCGGACCTCATGGTCCCAAACCATGCGCGCTACCAACTGCGCTACACCCCGTCGCGTGTACCTGACTATAGCATGCCTGCTGTAACATGTCAAGTGTCGCCGGCGTAAGGTCCAGGGCTTTTCCATTCTTGATGGGCACCCATCGCACCTGCGTCCACCGGGGCTCCTCGGCGCGCCTGGTGCGTCAATGGCCTGAGCATGGGAAAGCCCTGGCAAGGAGAGCCGGGGACTTATCCGCTGTGCGTAAAGCGGCGCACGAAACGGTACTTCTCTTCTTCATGAATGAGGCCGCCGCCCTCGTGCCCGTTGTATGGATATACCTTGAGTTCCTTCTCGCAGGTCAGATGGTTGTAAACGGCAAAGCCGGTCGAAGCCGGGCAGATGGTGTCGAGCAGCGCAACCGAGAGCAGTACGGGGCAGGTGATCAGCGGCGCCATGTTCATTCCGTCAAAGTAGCTGAGCGTGCGGTAGCCTGCCTCGACATCCCACGGATGCTGCTTCCAGTAATTTATGAGTTCGATGTAGGGACCATCGATGAAAATCTCGACGGCGCGGCGAAAATGGCAGAGATATGGCACATCGGGCATCGCAGCGGTAATACCTTTGTCACGCGCCAGCGCGGCGACCGCCAGCGTCAGACCTCCTCCCTGGCTGGCGCCACTGATGATAATCTGGCCCGTTTCGGAGCGCGAGCGCACAAAATCGATGGCGCGTACACAATCCATGTAGGCAAAACGATAATAATAGTTCTGCTCGTCGAGCAGCCCTCTGGTCATATAGCCCTGCATCGCGCCGCTGGCATAACGGTGATTGTCGGGCGTGTCGCCACACTGGCCGCGCGTATCCACAGCAAATACGTTGAAGCCCTGGAGCGCCCAGCCAAGATATTGCGCCACATGACCTTTACTGAGATTATAGCCATGATAGTACACAATCGTCGGTGTGCGGCCATCCCGCACCAGCCGATACTCCTCTTTGGGGACAATATACCAGCCACAGATGCGCGTGCCCTCACCAAAACCATCGTATCGCACGCGGTAAACAGTGATGCGCTCCACAGGGTAAGCGCATTCCTCTAGAGTCGCATTGAGCGGCTGCGCATCGCTCTCGGAGAGCGTTCTCTGCCAGAATACCTGGAAATCATCCTGTGCTGTTAAAGATGGTTTATACTGTTCCAGTTCGGCCAGCGACATATCGACAAACATCGCGTCCTGTTTCCTTTCTTCTGTTACTCTATGGGATACATCAAGCTGGAAGATCAATTTCCAGGCCGTCGAGGGCGAAATAGAATGGAATCCCCTTAACCATTGCGCTTCTATAATTATTGAGCTTCTGGAAAGGGATTGTCAATGCGCCCTGCTTGACGGCAAGGGCTATGTAATGCTCGCCAGAAGCGGGGGTCAAGGGGGCGGCCGCCCCCTTGCGGGCGCGGGGTGTCCCCGCCCAAACTCTTCCTTTCGGGCGTGGGGTGGGGCGAACTACATAGCCCTGCTTGACGGCAAGGGATAAGATGAGGATAGTATGGAAAGAACAAGCGATGTCGTGATCGTGGGAGGAGGAGTCACTGGCTGTGCTATTGCCTATTTCCTGCGCGACAGGCAGGTATCTGTCACGGTGTTAGAGCGCGGCGAGATAGGCGGCCAGGCGTCGAGCGCAGCCGCCGGCCTGCTCGCGCCGCTCGGTCCGCTCTCGGGACCGGGACCGTTCGCCGATTTACTCCTCTCAGGTTTTACTGCACTGCGCCGGCTCATCCCGGAACTGGAAGAGGAGAGTGGTCTTCGCCTGGGCTATGAGCAATGCGGCGCCCTGCGCACAGTCAGCAATCCTAAGCGCGTCGTCCACTTACGGCGGAGGCTCGACAGGTGGCAGTCGCTTGGCTTGCAGCTCTACTGGTTGAGCGGCGAGGAGGCACGCAGGCGTGAGCCGCTGCTGGCCGGCGAGGTGTGCGGCGCCGTCTACGCCCCCGAAGAATCGCAAATCGAGGCGTCCCGCGTGGTGCAGGCTTTTGCTCGCGCCGCGCGAAGGCGGGGCGCTCGCATCTATCCCCACCAGGAGGTCAGCGGGCTGCTGACGCACACAGCAAAGGTAATCGGCGTCGTCACTACGCAGGGTGAAACGATCTCCTGCGAACGACTCATCATCGCCTCCGGCGCCTGGGCCGCACAATGCGCTGCATGGCTTACCATCAGGATGCCGATCTCTCCGCTGCATGGACAACTGCTGGCGCTCTCACGGCCCGCGCTCCCCCTGCGACACCTGGCTTTCGGTGAGGCCATCTACCTGGCGCCAAGAGGAGATAAAATTCTTGTGGGCGCGACCAGGGAGGAGCGGGGCTTCGATACGATGACGACGCAGGAGGGGACCTCGTGGCTGCTGAGCAGGGCGACACGGTTGGCGCCGGCTCTGCACGAGAGCCGTATAGAGGCGCGATGGGCCGGCCTGCGTCCGAAGACGCCGGATAGCCGGCCTATCCTGGGCGCCGTCCCTGCGTGGGAAAATGTGCTGGTGGCCGCAGGACATAACAGCGTCGGCATCATCCTGAGCGCGATTACCGGCCAGTGCATCGCGGAAATGGCGACGACGGGGCGTGCGCCGGCGATCATTCAACCCTTCTCTATAGAACGCTTCAATGGGCAGGATGAGGGGACGGGGCGTCCCGTTACCTGGTCGCAGTGAGCGCTACATAGCCAGACTGGCCTGCACGGACCGCAATCAGGCACATCTGTAAAGAACCCGTATGTGCCTGGACAGCTATTCCTCCGCTATGCTAGCATTAATATAGCTACTATTTTTCTGTTGGTAGCTGCGCGAGTTATCGCGTCTCGTTGACCCTGTAGTGCTTCCATGCGCGATAACTCGCGCAGCTACGATAGAACATAACTTTTAAATCTCCATGAGCAAAAGAGGAGAGCTACACGATGCAGATAGGTGTGATCTTCCCGCAGACCGAAATCGGCACCGACCTGGCGGCGATTCGTGACTATGCGCAGGCCGCCGAGGATGCAGGTTACAAGCACCTGCTGGCCTTCGATCATGTGCTGGGCGCCGATCCTACCAACCGCCCCGGCTGGCAGAGATACACTTTTCGCCACATGTTTCACGAGCCGTTTGTGCTCTTTGGCTACCTGGCCGCGCTGACCAACCTGGAACTCGTTACGGGCGTGATTATCCTGCCCCAGCGCCAGACCGCACTTGTCGCCAAACAGGCGGCGGAAGTGGATCTACTTACCGGCGGAAAATTCCGCCTGGGCGTCGGCGTGGGCTGGAACTACGTAGAATATGAGGCGCTGGGTAAGGATTTTCATACGCGCGGGCGCGCTATCGAGGAGCAGATCGAGGTGCTGCGCCTGCTGTGGAGCCGCGAAGTAGTCACCTATCACGGTAAGTTCCACGACATCACCGAGGCTGGACTGAATCCGCTGCCCCCGCGCCGCTCCATTCCGATCTGGATTGGCGGAAGTTCGGATGTGGTGCTGCGCCGCATCGCGCGTATGGGCGATGGCTGGTTCCCACAGGGCCTGCCCGACGATCAGATGCGCCGCACCCTTGAGCGCCTGCGCGGCTATATCAGCGAGGCAGGCCGCGATCCAGCCTCTATTGGCATTGAGGCACGCGTCTCCACCAGCGCCGGCGACCTCGATGAACTCGTGCGCCAGACAGAAGCGTGGCGTCAACTGGGGGCAACGCACATCGCGATCAACACGATGGGTTCGGGCTTTACCTCGCCCTTTGAACATATCCAGGCCATCCGCCGCTATAAAGAGGCCGTCACGGACTAATTCCCCCCCTTTCGCAGATATTTTCCTCTGGTGCCTGCGAAGCCCGTTTTATAGAGTATATTGTGAGCAGACGCTTCGGGTCTGCTCGCAATATACTCTATACTCTTTACGCGGCAAAGCCGCGCAACTGTCCAGAATGAGGATGCTGACAAAACAGGAAAAAAGGGCTAGCTTGATTTTCGCATGCTCGAACAGCCTCATTCGCGTAAAACAAGGCCAGGTCTATATTCATAGCAAGCAGGCAGGCATAGAAGAGAAAAATCTTAATATATCTTTAATCCCCCACTTTTCGATTGTAGTGTATACTCTCTTAGGTTGCTTCATTGGCTCAACGCAAACCATTACTAAACGATGACAATTGAAAGGTACCAGGTCTTTCTGAAAGACTCCTGAGCCGGCTGCCTTATGGGCCGCCGCGACTTTCGGAGTCTTTCTAGAAGTCGCCCTGGCAAGATAAAGGCTTGATCCCCACAGCATGTCTTTGGCCCGGAACACTACTCCAATAGGGGAAGAACTCTTGTGTATACGAAGAATCTCGAACAGCTCTTGCGACTGTTGCAAGCCTCCAGGCAAAGCGGGCTGCTCGTCGTTGAAGATGTAGAGCAAGGGGATGCGCCCTGGCAGGGACAGTTTCGGCTGGTCGAAGGCAATGTGATAGAATGCCAGGTACGCATGAAGGCGAACGGGCAGGTGCTCCTCACCGACGATGAGGCGCTGCGCTGGCTGGTGGCACGGGGCAGGCTCAACTGGTATCTGGATGAAGGGGATCAACTTCCAGATACGCTTCTGCCACCTCTGCTGCCCCAGGGAATCGCGACAGAAGACAGAAGAAATACACCACAATCTAATAACACAGGAAAGCATGGAGCGGCCTTCTCGACGCCTGTGGAGCGCTCTGGCTGGATTCCCCGCCGCACGCTGAAAGGCCAGCAGATCTCGGCGCAATCACTGCGGCCAGTTGAATACCTCCAGGTCTTTACTCTGGTGAATGGGCACAATACCGCCGAGGGGATCACGCGGCTTTTGCGCAAGTCACCCACCGATATTTCTCGTATACTCAAAGATCTGCAAGCGGCGGGACTGATCGAATAAAGTGCGCTATGGATGAAGGCATAGCCGCTTTGTCGCGCTTCCATGATGGTTCTATTGACATATCTACCTGTTCCATGCTATCATCAGCTATCCCGTATAGCAGTACATTGTGCCACTATGCGGGCCATGATCTGGCAGCGATTAGTCTCAGCTCAGAAGGAGAAACGGTAATGTCCTCCTCGACACGTGACCTGCAATTTTATGACCTCAGCCATCCGTGGGGACACGGCGCCCCGCTCTGGCCCTATTTCCCCGATGTGAAGATTGAGCGCTTCCACTATCATGCCAAGTCCGGTGTGCTCTCGCAGCAAATCACGACCTTCATGCACTGCACCACGCACACCGATGCCCCGGCACATGTCATCGAGGGCACGCCCTTCATCGATGAGGTGCCTCTGGATCGTTTCTTCGGTACGGCGGTTGTGGTCTCGATTCCTAAGAACAAGTGGGAGAAGATCATGCCGGAAGACCTCGAAAAGGCCGAGCCGAAAATCGAACCTGACGACATCGTGATTATCAATACCGGCTGGCACCGGTACTATGGCGACAATCGAACATATTTCGCTTATTCGCCCGGCCTTTATCGAGAAGCCGGTGAATGGCTGGCGGAGCGCAAGGTCAAAGCCGTCGGCGTCGATAACCAGGCGCTCGACCACCCGCTGGCAACCGCCATCGGCCCACATGGCCCCGGCGGCCCCCTCATGCCCGATGTGTGCAAAGAGTTCGAGCGCGAGACCGGCAAGCCGGTTGCGGAAGTCTTCTCCGAGTGGGAGCCATGTCATCGCCTCCTGCTTGGCAACGGTATCGTCGGCTTCGAGAACGTTGGCGGCGACATCGACAAGGTAACGGGTAAGCGCGTAACCATCGCGGCTTTCCCCTGGCGCTGGACGAAAGGTGACGGCTGCATTGTGCGTATGGTCGCCATCGTTGACCCCAGCGGCAGTTATCGTCTCTAACCGGAGGTATTTTCTGATGAAAGTGACACGACTGGCCGAGGCCGTCCCATATTCTCCGCCCAAACACACCCCGACGGTGTATGCTATGCACTTGCAGCATAAGAGCACAGGCAGTGACGCGCCCTACTCGGTGGGCTGCTCGTACTATCTGCCGGGGGCAAAGGCCGAGTGGGACGCTTCGCCGCTGCATAAAGTCTACGTCGTCCTCGATGGCGAAATCGTAGTTGCCACCGAGGAGGGCGAGGTGAAGCTGCACGCCCTGGACTCCGTTTATCTCGCGCCCAACGAGCGGCGCGAGGTGCGCAACGATACCAACCGCGTCGCGACGATGCTGGTAGTCATGCCTTACCCGGCACAGTAAACGAGGACGATGCAATGGCAGAAGAGAGAAAGACGCGCTACGACATTCCGTCGCTCTTCTCGGTGGCGGGCAAGGTCGCGCTGATTACCGGAGCCAGCGGCGGTCTCGGGCAGGCGGCGGCGTTTGGCTTCGCCGAGGCCGGGGCGAAGGTCATGCTGACCGGGCGCAGCGCCGATAAGCTTGGCGATCTCGCGGGACGTATCAACGAGGCCGGGGGCGTCGCGTCCTACGTGACCGGCCACCCGGCCAGCGCGCAGGATGTACAGAGAGTCGTCGAGGCAACCGTCGAGCAATTCGGCGGCATCGACGTGCTGATTACAGCCGCTGGCGTTAATCACGTCCAGCCCATCGTCGAGCAGCCGCTTGAGGATTGGCAGGAAGTGATGGATGTCAACGTCCGGGGAACCTGGCTGGCCTGCAAGGAGGCCGGGCGCGTGATGATCCAGCAGGGGCGCGGGGGCAAGGTAATTCTTTTCTCTTCCACGCGCGGCGCGCTGGGCATGAGCAACTACAGCGCCTACTCGCCCTCGAAGGGCGCGATCCACCTGCTGACACGCTCGCTGGCCTGCGAATGGGGAAAATACGGCATTAACGTCAATGCCATCGCGCCAACGGTGATCCGCACCGCGCTCACCCAGTGGATGTTCGACGATAAAGCCTTCTACAAGAACTTTCTCACGCGCATCCCGATTGGGCGGCTCGGTGAACCGGAGGATCTGGTTGGCACGCTGCTCTATCTCGCTTCGCGCGCTTCCGATTTTATGACCGGCAACATCGTCTATCTCGATGGCGGCTATACAGCGGGATAAATCCGAGCAACAGGAAAGGCAAGCGTTATGAGCGCACTCGAAAGAGTAACAATCGTCGGCGCCGGACTCATGGGGCATGGTATGGCGCAGGTCTTCGCAGCGCATGGGCACCCCGTCATGCTCACGGATAACGACGCTACCATTCTGGCGCAGGCGCGGGGACGCATCCGGGGGAACCTGGAGCAACTGGCCGCGCACAGCCTCTTTGACGCAGCCAGCATCGACGCCACCGTTGAACGCGTGACGGTGACGCCGGACCTGGCTCAAGCCTGCGCCAACTGCGATGTCGTGTTCGAGGCCGTTTTTGAGGACATGGCGCTCAAGCAGTCGATCTTTGCCGAGATGGACCGGCTCTGCCCTCCAGAGGTCATCCTGTGTAGCAATACATCGGTAATGAGCATTACCGAGATCGCTTCAAAGGCGACGCGGCGCGAGCGCATTCTGGGCACGCACTGGTGGAACCCGCCTTACCTGGTTCCGCTCGTCGAGGTAGTGCGTACCGCCGATACTGCCGAACAATATATTGAGGCCATCTGTGACCTGCTGACTCGCGTGGGCAAGAGGCCCGTGCGCGTACATAAAGATGTGCCCGGCTTCGTCGGCAATCGCTTGCAGCATGCACTCTGGCGTGAGGCATTTTATCTCATCGATCAGGGCATCTGTGACGCGGAGACCGTCGACGAGGTAGTACGCAACAGCTTCGGCATGCGCCTGCCCGTGCTGGGGCCAGTCGAAAACGCCGATATGATCGGCCTCGACCTGGTAGAATCCATTCACGCATATATCGAGCCATATCTCTGTAACTCTACAACCCCGTCCGAGACGCTGCGGGCCAGGGTTGCCGAGAAGAGGCTCGGCTTCAAAAGCGGCGCCGGCTTCCTTACCTGGTCCGAGCAAGAGATGGCCGCTTCAAGGAAGCGCCTGGCCGAGCATCTGATGAGGATGCTCGGCCAGCGGCCGCAGGAAGAATAAACATGTTGAGGAGTGGAACAGGCGCCAGCGCCTGTTCCACTCCTCAACATCCTTAAATAATAAACGCGATTCTCCCGTAGGAGGACGGAGGAATGATGAAACAGACACGTCTATTTCAGCTCATCATGGTAGGATTGGGCCTGATGATGCTGACCTTGCTCCCCGCCTGTGGCGGAGGAGCATCTTCTGGCTCCAGTTCGAACGCACCGAAACAGATCGTCATTGGAGCCTCCATTCCAGAGACCGGGGCACTGGCCGCCTTTGGTTCATACGCGAAATGGGGCTATAGCGCTGCGGTTGCCGACGTGAACAAATCCGGCGGACTTTTCCTTTCAAAATACAACGTCAAGGTACCGGTCAAGCTCATCCTCTATGATGACCAGAGCCAGCCGGACCAGGTAACGGCCAATACGCAGCGCCTCGTATTGAGCGATAAGGTGAACGCCCTGCTCGGCTCGGCAACCCCGCCGCTGGTCATCCCTGGCGCCGTCGTGGCCGAGCGCAACCATATTCCGCTGGTGGCCGGCATGACGCCGATCCGCGCCTTCCTGGGGGCCAATCCGCACTGGACCTATGCCTGGGATATCTTCTTCGATGAGTTCGACATGACGCAGCAGCAGTTCCTGACCATGAACACGGTGCAGTCGAACCACAAGGTCGCACTCTTCACCGATAACGAGCAGGATGGCGTGGTAATGGGCCAGCTCTGGACGCAAAACGCGCCCAAGTTCGGCTACCAGATCGCCTACCATGCCAGCTTCCCCGTTGGTACCACCGATTACGGCGACCTGATCCGCCGCGCCCAGGCATCGGGCGCGCAGATTGTGATCGCGCAGATGGAGACCCCCGACGCGATCACGCTCTGGCGCCAGATGCAAACGCTGAACTATCGCCCGGCGGCGGCGTTCATTGAAAAGGGCGCCGAGCCGGTGCAGTGGTGGAACGCGCTCAAGATGGCGGCCCAGGGTACGATGGTCGCAGGCTACTGGTATCCCACGCTGCCCTATCCCGGGGCCAGCACGCTGCGCCAGCGCTTCGAGAAGGACACCGGCCAGACTTACAGCCAGCACATCGCCGATACCTATACGGCGGCGCAGGTGCTCATGGATGCCATCGTGAAGGCTGGCTCGCTCGATGCGCAGGCCATTAATACAGCCATCGGCCAGACCAACAAGACCTACGTCGTCGGTCCCGTCGATTTCGCGAAAGGACCGGCCGGGCATACATCTCCGCTGCCCAGTTTCATGTTGCAGTGGCAGGATGGGCAGACGCAGATCGTCTATCCCCAGAACAAGGCGACGGCCAGGTTCATTTACCCGCTGCCGCCCTGGAGTGCCGTCTAATCGCAAACAAGAAGCGGAGGACGGCAGGGCCGTCCTCCCACTTCCTTGAGTAAGGAGATTTCGATGACCTCGTCAACACTGCTGGCCGGCGCCATCAGTGGACTGCTGCTAGGTGGACTTTACGCCGTAACGGCCCTGGGACTTTCTATGGTCTTCGGCGTGATGCGACTCGTCAATATCGTCCACGGGGAATTGCTCATCCTGGCAGCATATCTCGACTTCACCATCTCGGGCGCGCTCGGCATCGATCCGCTGCTGACCGCGCTGCTATTGATTCCTGTGATGTTCCTGATCGGCTACCCGATCCAGCGCTGGCTGCTCAATCCCCTCATGCACCAGGGTATGGAGCCGCCGCTGCTGGTGACGTTCGGCCTCTCGATCATCGCACAGAACCTGATGCTGCTGATCTGGAAAGCCGACTCGCGCGCGATCACCACGGGTTATTCAGACGTTGGCTTGCAGCTCTTCGGCGTGCGCGTTCCCTTGCTCTACCTGGTCGCCTTTGTCCTGGCCTTTGTGCTGATCGGGGGCATCCAGTTCTTGCTCAGCCATAGCTACATCGGCAAGGCCATCCGCGCCGCCTCTCAGGACGCTCGCACCGCGCAGGTCATGGGCATCAACCCCGAAGCGGTCTACGCCCTCACCTATGCCATCGGGGCAGCCACGGCGGCTCTCGGCGGGACGCTGATCGGCATGTCCTTCTCGTTTGTTCCGACCAGCGGCCTGACCTGGCTGCTCAAGGGCTTCGTCGTCGTCGTGCTGGGCGGCATGGGCAGCATCGTGGGCATGCTGGGCGGAGGGCTGATCCTCGGCGTCGCGGAGGGCGTGGGCGCGGCCATCACGGGAACGGGCTATCGCGATATGATCGGCCTGCTGATCTTCCTCGCCGTCCTGGTAATCAGACCGCGCGGCCTCTTTGGTCGCTCAAGGGAGTAGAGGAGGAATAGAGCGCATGTACCGGCTGCGCCGCATGAGCGTTGAATATCAAAAGTCACGCGCCTCACAGGGGAGCCTGCTGAGCCACCTCTCCTGGCTGCGCTGGGCACTGCTTACCCTTGTCCTGCTTGCGCTGGCCCTGCTGCCGCAGGTGGCTGATCCCTATACTATCGCGCTGGTCTACACTATGTTTATCTACGTGGCACTGGCACAGAGCTGGAATCTCGTCGGCGGCTATACGGGCCTGATTTCGCTGGGCCACGCCGCGTTCTTCGGGCTGGGAGCCTACACGACGGCTATCCTGATGACCTGGGCCAATGTCGACTTTTACCCGTCCATCCTGGCAAGCGGACTGGTGGCCTCTCTTTTCGCGGTGATTATCTCATTCCCTATCTTTCGTTTCCGTGGCATCTATTTCGCGATTGGTACACTGGTGCTCTCCGAGGCGCTGCGCATCTGGATGATTAACTGGAGCCTGACGGGAGGCGCGCAGGGGATCAACCTTCCGATAGCAAATACGCCTGATCCGATCAGCTTCTATTATGTCGGTTTCGCGCTGGCGATCATCGCCACCGGCGTTCTCGTGCTTGTGCTGCACTCCAAACCTGGCTTCGGGCTGCGTGCCATTCGCGACAACGAGGACGCGGCCCAGAATATGGGCGTGAACACGTTTATGGTCAAACTTACCGCTTTCGCGATCAGCGCCTGCATCGCGGGCCTCGCCGGGGGCATCTATGCCGCCTACCTGGGCACGATTGAGCCATACTCGATCTTCTCGGTCGATTGGACGATCACGGCGATCAATACCGTCATCATCGGCGGCATGGGTACGCTCATTGGCCCCATCATCGGCACCATCTTCACTACCGCGCTCTCCGAGGGCCTCAAGAACTATCAGACCATCCACCTGATTATCACCGGCGTGATCCTCATTCTGGTGATTCGCTTCCTGCCCGCCGGTATCTGGGGACAACTGCGCAACTGGCTGCGCCTGCCAGGCAGTACGGCCAGGGAAGCGAGGAAGGTATAGCGCATGTTACTAGAGCTTGAGAATGTCAGCAAAAGCTTCGGGGCTGTGGCCGCTGTGAATCAGCTCTCCTTCTCCATCGCGGAAGGCGAGGTGCTCGGCATCATGGGACCCAACGGCGCGGGCAAAACGACACTGCTCAACCTGATTATGGGCGCCATTCCTCTCGATAGGGGCACAGTTCGTTTCGCCGGCGAGCAGATCAATGGCCTGCGCGTCAGCGCTATCTGCCATCGCGGCATCGGGCGCACCTACCAGATCCCACAGCCCTTCAAGCGCATGACCGTGCTGGAAAACCTGCTGGTTGGTGAACTCTACGGCGGACGACGCCAATCGCACAGAACCGCCCACGCCGAGGCGCTGGAGATTCTGGAGCGCGTAGGGCTGGCGGAGCGCAGAGATACCCCGGCGACCTCGCTCGGGCTGCTCGATCTTAAACGCCTTGAACTGGCGCGTGCGCTCTCCCTCCACCCACGCCTGCTCCTGCTCGATGAGATCGCGGGGGGACTGGTCGAGAGCGAGATCGAAGCGCTCAAGGCCATCCTCATCGATTTGAAGCGCTCGGGCATGACCATGTTGATTATCGAACACCTGCTCAGCGTGCTGTTCGACCTTTCTGATCGCATCCTGGCGCTGAACTTCGGCAAGCGCATCGCCGAGGGCAGCCCGGAGGAAGTGATCCACAACGAACTCGTCATCAAAGCCTACCTGGGCACGGAGGCGACCAGGGGCCGGGAAGAGTTGACGACGATCCAGCCGGGCTACGCCGATAGCGGGCAGCAGCCCGAGGCGTGGCCTGATCCACCCGCACCGCGCGAGCCGGTTCCCACACAGACGAACGGGCAGGCGGCGTCCACGAACAGCGCGCCGGCCACAGCGGCACAGAACGGGACGCCGCTGGCGCGCATAGCCCATGTGAGCGCGGCCTACGGCGAATTCCAGGCGCTCTTTGACGTTTCGCTTGACATGTATCCAGGCGAAATCGTGGCGCTCATCGGCCTCAACGGCGCAGGCAAGACTACGCTGATCCGCACGCTCACCAGGGGATTGCCGCTTAAAGGGGGCGATATCTTTTTCAAGGGCCAGAGCATCACGCGCGTGCCGCCGCACCAGATCGCCGCGCTCGGCATCGCCCAGTGCATCGAGGGGCGCAAGATCTTTCCCGAATTGACGGTGCTTGAAAACCTGGAACTGGGCGCATACTGCAAGCGGGCGCGCGGGCAGCGCCAGCAGACGCTCAGGCGCGTCTACGACCTCTTCCCGATCCTGGCCGAACGGCGCGATCAACTCGGCAGCACGCTCTCCGGCGGACAGCAGCAGATGCTGGCGATTGGCCGCGCGCTGATGGCGCAGCCAGAACTGATTATCTTCGACGAGATCTCGCTGGGGCTGGCCCCCATCGTTATCGACGATCTCTATCGCGCTATCGTCGAGATCAACCGCCAGGGCGTGACGGTGCTGCTGGTCGAGCAGAGCGTCCAGCGCAGCCTCGACATCGCGCACCGCGCCTATATCATCGAGCATGGACGTATCGTGCTCACCGGCACCGCCGAAGAGCTGCGCCAGAACGAGCAGTTCCGCCGCGCCTACTTCGGTATATAGGACATTATCAATCTTTGTCACCTTTTAACGGATACAGATATATAGGGAGGTGAATACTACATGAAACGAAAGCGGATGACGCAGGCCGTCATCATGTCGCTGATACTCCCAGCCCTGCTGCTGCTTTCGGCATGCGCGGGGGCTGATAATACCACCGTTGTACCCAATGCGCCGAAGCAGATTCTGATCGGCGCCTCGCTGCCCGAGAGCGGCGCGCTCGCCGGTTTTGGCCTCTATGCCGTGTGGGGGTATACAACCGCCATCAACGACGTGAACGCACAGGGGGGCCTGTATCTCTCACAGTATCACACGAAGGTCCCGGTAAAACTTATCTTCTATGATAACAAGAGCCAGTCGGACCTGGCGGCCTCTACCACCCAGCGGCTCGTCACGCAGGACAAGGTGAACGTCCTGCTCGGCTCGGCGACGCCTCCGCTGGCCGTACCCAGCGCCACCGTTGCCGACAAATATCATATCCCGATGGTGATAGGCATGACGCCAATCCGCGCCTTCCTGGCAGGCAGCCCGCATTGGACCTACGCCTGGGATATCTTCTTCGATGAACTGGACATGACGACGCAGCAGTTCAAAACGATGAATATGGTGCAGTCGAATCGTAAGGTCGCGCTCTTCACCGACACGGAACAGGACGGTGTAGTGATGGGGCACCTGTGGGAGCAGAACGCGCCCAAATTCGGCTATCAGATCGTCTATCGCGCCAACTTCCCCGTTGGCACTACCAATTACGCCGACTATATCACGAAGACGGAGCAGTCTGGCGCGCAAATTATCATCGCCCAGATGGAGACGCCAGACGCGATTGCCATGTGGAGTCAGATGCAGGCCATGAACTACCGCCCGGCGGCCGCCTTCATAGAAAAAGGGTCCGAGCCTGCGGAATGGATCTCTGCGCTGCACAATACGGGCGAAGGGGTGATGGTCGCGGGCTACTGGGATCCCTCGCTGCCCTATCCTGGCGCCAGAGATCTGCGCCTGCGCTTCGAGCTTGATACCGGCCTGACCTATAGCCAGCACATCGCCGACACCTATTCGGTAGCGCAAATCATGATGGATGCTATCGTGAAGGCCGGTTCGCTCGATCCCCAGGCCATCAATACGGCCATCAGTCAGACCAACAAGACCTACGTCGTCGGTCATATTAACTTCGCCCAGGGGCCGGGCGGGCATACCTCGGCGCTGCCCAGCTTCATGTTGCAGTGGCAGCACGGGCAGACGCAGATTGTCTACCCGCCCAAACTGGCGACAGCGAAGTTCGTGTATCCCTTACCGCCCTGGTAAAGAAATAGAAGTGGGGTCCAGGGGCTGCAGCCCCTGGCGGGGTGCGGGATGTCTCCGCTCCTCCCTTCCCCTCTTCTCACTTTTAATGAGAACTCATAGTGTAATACAAAAGGATACCACGGGATGTTGAGAGCTTTTAGTAATATGCCCATATTCCGTCGCCTGGTAATTACCTTTGCTGTCGCTACGCTGATACCTATCCTCGTTATTTTGTTACTGGGGAACTTCTCCTTACAGCAGAGCGAGATACGCAGCCAGGCGGTACAGACAAGCTTCGAGGCGCAGAACATCGCTACGCAGGAGCAGGTCAACCTCCAGCGCATGAACGCGCTGATCCAGGCGCGCTTTGCGCAGGTCTTCGCACAGGGTAGCCTCTCACTCGAAGGCGATCCCTCCTCGGGCAAACTGACCGAAGACGACGTGCAGGCGCTTGAGTCCGGGTTCAACCAGGCATTGAACATCTACAAGACCAGATACGTCATCGCCACGTCGGCCAACATGAGCACCATCCGTAACATCCTGATCAGTGACACTCCCGATCACGGTCAGCAGATCATGAACACGCAGCTCGACGCGCTCAACACGGTGGCACAAACGTCCTGGCCGCACTATCAATCGCTGGTGCACAAGGTTTTGCAAGACCTGGGAGCCAATACGTTCTACGCGGTGGCCTACGCCGACTTCTACCAGGCCGACCTGGGCTTTCTGGAGTTGAAGAACCAGTGGCAGCACGTCGTAGATACGGCAACCCAGATGGGTACGACGGTGACAAAGGTCGGACCTTCGCTCACCACGCCACTGCTCACCTATACGGTTGTTGCCCTGATCTTCACCCTGCTGGTTATCATCGCTGCCGGCTTCTTAATCAACGCGACCATTATTGCTCCCCTTAATCAGCTTGTGGGCCTGACGCGGCGCATCGCGCACGGGGAGACGCGAGCGCGCGCCACCATTCGCGGGCGTGACGAGATCAACCTGGTGGCCTCTTCGATCAATGGTATGCTGGATCATATCCTGCGTCTGATGCAGGAGGCGCAAACGCGCCATGCGGACCTGCAAGCACAGATCGGCCAGATGATTACCGAACTGAGCGGCGTCGGCGAGGGCGACCTGCGCATCAACTTGCAGGCCACCTCAACCGAACTGAGCGTGCTCGCCAGTTCTTTCAACGTCATGGCGCAAGAGCTGAATAACCTGGTGGTCAACGTCAAGATCCTGGCGCGCGGCGTGCAAAACGCAACGCTCCAGGTATTCAGTTACATGGAGCAACTGGTCGACAACTCCGACATGCAGATCGAGCAAATCACCAGTTCAACCGAAGAGGTGGTCCAGGTGGCCGCTTCCAGCCGCCAGCTTGCGGAGCGCTCGCAGATGCTCTATGATGTGGCCGAGGAGGCGCGCCAGGCCGCGCACAGAGGACGCCGCGCCGTGCAGCAGACGGTCAAGGGTATGGAGCGTATCAACGAAAATGTGGGCGCCACCGCCCAGAAAGTGCTCATGCTTGGTGATCGCTCGCGCGAAATCAGCAGCGTCGTGGAAGTGATCTCCAGCATCGCACAGCAGACCAACCGCCTCGCCCTGGACGCCTCGATCCAGGCGGCGATGGCCGGCGAGAACGGCAAAGGCTTCGGCGCCGTCGCCGTCGACATCCGTCGCCTGGCGGAGCGCGCGAAGGAGCAAACGGCCCTCATCGGACAGATCGTACACAACGTCCTTGAGGACATCAACGCCAGCGCCTTCGCCATGCAGGAGACGAGGCGCGAGACCGCGAACGGCACGCAGATCGCTCAGGAAGTGGGTAAAGCGCTGGAGCAGATGTTCTCAGCAGTTGAACACCAGGCGGGCGAAATCGAGGCGACGCACCAGGTGGCAACGCAGCAGATGGAAGCTTCCAACAGGATCGTGCAGGTTATGCAACGTGTTTCTGACTCGGCTCAGCAGAGCAGCCTGATCACGCGCAACGCGGTGCAGCAGATGGAGCGCCTGGCGCGCCTGGCCGGCCAGCTGCTGGCATCGGTGGAAATCTTCAAGCTGCGTGAGAATCAGCCGCAGTATAGCGCGGCTTCAGAAAATGGCGCCGCACGCAGGCCCGCACCCGTGCGCAGCCCGCTGCGTTCTATCTCGTCTCCCAGCCAGCCCCTGAGCCGGGGCATCTCATCGCCGAGCCAGCCGCTGGGCAGAACCGTTTCGTCCAC
>Ga0070739_10001706_pt1 | contig 31864 bp, 31 predicted proteins | sample Coa_R1_7_FD_66445 | JGI IMG/M metagenome (GOLD analysis project Ga0070739, IMG submission 66445) | Surface soil microbial communities from Centralia Pennsylvania, which are recovering from an underground coalmine fire - Coalmine... | ecosystem: Environmental > Terrestrial > Soil > Unclassified ...
CACCTCGAAGCGGTCGGCGCGGGTCCAGTTGCCGAGGCGCTTGGCCACGGCGTGATCGGCGTGGACGCGCTCGACGGCGGCGGTGTCAGCGACAGAGGTGCCGGCGGCGGGGGCGTCAGTAGTGGTGGTGTCGGTCGGCACGGTCTTGCTCTTCATGGTCACGGTGTTCATCGCGGTGTTCTCCGTCTCTTGAGGCAGTTCTCGGCCCCGCCGGAGCGGGATGACTTGATAGTTTCACTGAAACTAGTCACAAGTCAACTAGTCTCGTTGGGAGTATCATTGCCTCATGAGCACTCCGCATCGCGCCTCGCCGCTCGGCGTGACCGTTCTGGCCCTCCTGCACTTCCAGCCGCTGCATCCGTATGGCATCCAGCGCCTGATCAAGCAGTGGGGGAAAGACAAAGTGGTCAACGTGAGCCAGCGTGCGAGCCTCTACCGCACGATCGAGCGGTTGCTCGCCGCGGACCTGATCGCAGTACGCGAGACCGGGCGCGACCAGCAGTACCCGGAGCGCACCGTCTACGAGCTGACCGAGGCCGGACGGCAGGCGACCCGTGACTGGCTGCATGAGCTGCTGGCCGAGCCCAAGCAGGAGTTCCCGCAGTTCCCCGCGGCGCTCTCCTTCGTGCTCATGCTCGCGCCGCAGGAAGCGCTCGAAGTGCTTGAGCAGCGCGCCGCGGCCCTCAGCGCGGCGCTCGCAGAGCACGAGAAGAACCTCACCGAGCAGTTGGAGGTCTACGGCCTACCTCGGGTCACCATGCTCGAAGACGAATACCTGCGGTCGATGACTGCCGCGGAACTCGACTGGATCCGCGCGGTGACCGACGACCTGCGCAGCGGGCGGCTCAACTGGACACTCGAAGAACTGATCGGCTTCGCACAGACGACAGGACAGCAGGCGTTGGCGGAGCCATCCACGCAGGCCGCGCCGTCCACTGCAGCCTCGTGACGGCCATCGGCATCCACATCTTCGACAACCTCACCGCAGCGATCAACGCGCTCTGACAAACCGGCTCCGATTACCGCCTGCCCGCGGTGAACCGGGACGGCGATCCGCTCGTGTCTCGCCTTCGAGCCGGCCTGCGCCCTCCGGCCCGGGCGCAGCGTCGGCGCGACGGATCGGCGTCGCCCACACGCCGACAGCGGTGAAGGAGCTGGCCTCATGGCCTCGCACAGACGCAGGACGGTCCCGGTACGCACCGCGATCACGCTCACGGCGACCGGTGCCGCGGCCGCCACGGGCGTCGGCCTGTCCGCGACCGCGGGACACGCGGCGTCAGTCGCCGACGTCCAGGCGCAGGTGAAGACCCTTCAGCAGCAGGCTGAGACGGCCACCAACAACTACGACGCCGCAGCCGAGCAGATGGCCGCGCTGCGCCAGCAGGTCGACCAGTTGCAGGGCCAGGCGGTCGCCGCGCAGAAGTCGATGACCTCGCTGCTGGGCACGCTCGGGCCGCTGGCCGCGGCGCAGTACCGCACCGGCTCGGTCGACCCGGCGCTCACCATGATGCTTTCGCAGAACCCTGACCAATATCTGCAGCACGCGCTGGCGGTGAACCAGTTCGGCCAGAACGAGGCGATGATGCTCAAGTCGCTGAAGGCCGAGCAGGCCCAAGTGACGGCGCTCAAGAAGCAGGCCGCCGGCCGGCTGGAGCAGCTGCAGCAGACCGAGGACCAGGCCGCCGCGTTGCGCACGCAGATCGTGGCGAAGAACCGGCAGGCGCAGGCGCTGCTCTCCAGCCTGACCTTCGCGCAGCAACAGCAGATCAGCCCGGTCAACGTGGACTGGAACGTGTCCGCGGCCCGGATCGCGGCGCTGCCGCAGGTGTCCGGGCGGGCCGGCATCGCGGTCGCGTTCGCCAAGTCCAAGCTCGGCATCTACTACCAGTGGGGCGGGACCGGGAACCCGGGATACGACTGCTCGGGCTTGACCCAGGCGGCATGGAAGGCCGCCGGCGTGCAACTCGGCCGCACCACCTACGATCAGGTCAACGACGGGTACGCGGTGGCGCCGATCCTGTCGAATCTGCAGCCGGGCGACCTGATCCTGTACGACAATAACGAGCACATCGCGATCTACGTCGGCGACGGCCTGGTGATCCACGCGCCGACGACCGGGCAGCCGGTTCAGTACGGTCCCTGGAACATGCTGCCGATCGACGCCGTGCGCCGCGTCGTGTGACGTTCGCCGGTCCGCCGGGCCGAAGAGGCACGACCGAACGACAAGAATAGGAAGCTCCGGTCAATGAACGACGAAAGCGGCCGTCCGCACGCTTCGCAGGCAGGGCCGGGGTACGCCGCCGACGGCGGCGCCGCGGCGCAGGACTGCGAGTGCGAGTTCTGCTCCCCCGAGCCCGAGCCGATTCCGGCGCCTTGGGAGCGGACCGGCGATCCGGAGCACGATCTGCGGCCCTTGTCGATGTGGGCGGCGCCGGCGGAACCCGCCGAACCCTGTGAACCGGCGGAATCGGACGAGACGCCGACCCTCTCGCTGGTTCCGATCAGTCCGCGCTGAGCTTCTCCGATCCGGCCTGCCGGGCGCGGAAGCTCGCCGCCTTGACCCGGTTCTGACAGGCCGTCGAGCAGTAGCGCTTGGTGCCGTTGCGCGAGACGTCCACGTACACCCGATCGCAGCTGGGCGCGGAGCACATGCCGACCCGGTCGGCGTATTCGCTGCCGAAGACGAAGGCGAGGGCGACCGACGTCGCGCCGCCGATTCCTTCCACGACTCCCGCGCCGGGGCCGTGGAAGTGCAGATGCCAGGGTTCGTTGTCGTGCCGTAGCAGGGTCGGTCGCGCGTCGTAGCGCACGATCATCGCGTTGAGCAGCCGAGCCGCCGTGTCGAGGTCGCCGTCCTGCGCGGCCGCGAAGACGGCATGCAGCTCCTCGGCGATCTTGGCGACGCCGCGGGTCTCCTTGTCGGTCAGCGGCCTGCCGGGAGTCAGTCCGGGGACCGCCTGGGCCCGTCCGCGCAACTCCTCGACGCCGTCCGCCGCGGGGTAGACGCGGCCGCGGGATTCCCCCGGCACTATCGCGTTGACCAGGCTGACCGCTAGGTCCACCGAGCCTACTGTGTGACTGCCAAAATCCACTTGACCAGTCACCCCCTAGCGCGTATCGTCGTTACTGTCAAAACAAAGTATGACAGTCACGGATCGCACCCCGCCAGTCGCCACACGGGCCTGGCCGATGAAGATCCCGACGGAGGGGAAAGACGAGCATGTTCCCGACCAATCTGGCCGACACCCGCAGCGACGAGCTGTTCCGGGCCGCGCGCGAGCACGAGCTGGCCCGCCGGATGGCCGCAGCGAACCGCTGGTCCCGCATCGCCGCCTGGGCCGACCACCGCGCCCGCCGCGCCGCCGAAGAGCTCAGCCGGTAGCCCTACTACTTCCTGTTCACCACTCACTGATCCGCGAGCAGCTCGATCACCGGAGCGAACTGGTCGGCGAACATCACGTTGACCGAGACGTACGACACGCCGGAACGCTCCCGCCGCCGCAACAGCGCGTCAGCCATCTGACGCGGGGTGCCGACGAGCACGGTGATCGAGCCGCCGCGGATCAATTCGCTCGGATCGCCGCCGAGCCAGGCGGCGGCGTGCGGCGGTGCGTTTTCGCCGACCAGCGCGATGTTGAGGGCCAGCTCGAGCCGATCGAAGGCCGTGGCGTCGAGGCGACGCAGTTCGTCTGCCTTCGCCGCCAGATCGTCGTCCGTGCTTCGCGGCGGCAGGCCGAGCGCGAGCGTGTCAGCGTGCTGCGCGGCGAGCCGCAGCATCCGCGGGCCGACACCGGCCACCAAGATCGGCGGAGCCGGCTGCTGCACCCCGCGTACCGCGTCGCGCTGAGCCGCCGGATCCGATCCGGCGAAACGGGCCCGGACCGCGGCGATCGTCTCCTCGAGTCGCGTGATGCGCTCGGCGGCGCTGCCGAAGGGCAGGCCCAGTCGGGCGGCGTCGCGCGCGGCGTCCGGACGTCCGGCGCCGAGTCCGAGCTCGAACCTGCCACCGCTGAGCGCGTCCAGCGTCACGCTCTCCCAGGCCACGGTGCCGGGAGAGCGCAGCGGCGAGGCCAGCACATACGTGCCTAGTCGTAGCGTCTCGGTCGCCATCGCGGCCGCGGTCAAGGCAGCGAACGGTGCGAAGGTGCCCGTCGTGTCAGGGCACAGCAACGTCGAGAATCCGAGCTCTTCGAGGTGCTGCGCCGTCGAGGTCCACTCCTTCGCGCTGCGCGCCGCCGCGGCCACCGCACCGAAGCGGAACCTGCGGTCGTGTGCCGTCATCAGTCCCGCTCCGAGCCAAGCACGTACAGGTTGATCGCGTAGCAGGCGATTGCGACGCCGGTCAGCACGGCCATCGTCATCGACGCGCTGTTCGCGCCCTTGTCGACGAAGTTCGCGCCGGAGAACGCCGCGCCGATCACGCACAGCGCGCCCACGATCGAGCTGACCAGTGCGACGCGGTGCCCGGCCCGGAACGCGGTCACCAGCACGACGATCACGTTGATGACCAGCAGCAGCCCGATGCCCGCGTGCGCGGCGAGTGCGGCCGGGCCGTTGGAGAAGGCCTTGCCGAACGCCGCGCCCATTCCCTTGCCTTTGTCCGCGTCCGGGACGTTCACGAACAGGTTCACGCCCATGCCGAGTCCGTACTGGACGATCAGCGCGAGCACGGCGCCGAAGCTGGATCGCCGGAGCCTTTCCACTGAAGGCGCCGACGCGGACCGGGCGGACGCGGCGGTGGTCGTGGTGGCCTGCGGGGTCAGGTCCATGGTCGTACCTCTCGATTCCAGCGAGTCGAGCGCCGGTGCCGGCGCAGCAGGATGAACGCGAGCGGGATGAGCGGGAACGGCGGCGCGCCGTGCAGCGCGGCCAGGACCGCGAACGCCAGCAGCACCGGGACGAGGAAGAGCGGAGCGGCCCACGGAACCGCCGGCGGACGCGCCTGCCATCCATCCGAGGCGGACGCTCCGGAGGCGGAGGCCGCCGCACCCGCGTATTCCTGCACTGCCGGCGGCACCGGTGCGGGGCCGGGCAGATCCGCGAACAGTGTGCGCAGCTGGTCCTGGGTGCGTGCGGCGAATGCGGCGTCGGCGCGCTCGTCGAACTCGGCACGCTCGAGCCGGCCGTCGGCGAAGTGCTTCGCCAGGACGCGCAACGCGGCTTCGCGTTCGGCATCGGACGCACGCAGGCCGGTGCCGTGCGGCTTGTCCGGGTTCGAAGTGAGGTTCTGGTTCTGATCCTGGTTCTGGCTGTCGTTCGGAGCCTGGTTGTCGCTCACGGGCGAGGTCACCTCCTCGGTGGAACTCCATCGCCGCAGTTCCCGTCACGGCATTCGTTCCATGGCGGTACTATATCTCTCGTGCGACTATTCGAACCTGGGATTATCCTGTGAGTCCGTCGCTCGATCCGGGCCAGAGTCCGCCGAGCGTCGCCTTCCTGCTCTCCCGCCTCGGCTACGACGCTAGCGGCGAGATGGGCAAGGCGCTGGCCGGCCTCGGCCTCGAGCTGCGCCAATTCGGCCTGCTGCGGCTGCTGGCCAGCGCGCAGGGCGGCTCGCAGCGGGCGCTCGGCGCGATGCTGAACATCACACCCAACCGCATGGTCGCGCTGGTGGACGGCCTGGAAGCCAAAGGGCTCATCGAACGGCGGCCGCATCCGGAGGATCGCCGTGCCTACACCATCGGGCTCACCGAAGCCGGCGCGGCCGCGTTCGGCCAGGCGATGCAAGCGGCCTTCGGCGTCGAGGCGGCGATGTGCGAACCGCTGGAACCGGAAGAGCGCGCACAATTACTCGGCCTGCTGCAGAAGCTCGCCGCCGCGCGCAATGCGCGTGCGGGCGCCGTCCCCGGCGTGCATCCGGGCATGCTCGAACGCGACGACCAGCCTTCAGAGCACTAGCGCTCTTCGCTAGCAGCGCCGAAGCGCGTCCTAGTCCTTCGAAGGCTGCGACAGGATGCTGCCGTCGAGCTTGCCGAGCAGTTCGGCCGGCCCCTCGTACACTTCCACGGCCCCGGCCTGCTCCAGTTCGGCCCGCGACCAGCCGCCGGAAAGCATCCCGATGCACGGCACGCCGGCCCGCGCCGCGGCCTCCACGTCCCAACGCGTGTCGCCGACGAACACGGCTCGCTCCGCCGGCACGCCGGCACGTTCAAGTGCGCGCTCGACGAGATCCGGCTCGGGTTTGCTGGAAGCCACGTCGCTCGCGCCGGTGACCGCGTCGATCGAGTCCTCAGCATTCAGCGCGGCGCGCATCGCCGACAGTTCGTCCTCCTTGGCAGAGCTGGCCAGCACCACTCGCCAACCGCGTTGCCGGCAGGCGTGCAGCAGCCGCGCCGCGCCGTCGAACGGTTGGAGGCTTGGCCAGTACGCAGCGAACAGCGCGTCGTGAGAGGCACTGAGCGCACTGTCGCCGTCCTTGTCGCGATCCGGGCCGAGCAGGTGGTCGAGCAGATGGTCCGATCCCATGCCGATCGCCCGGTGCGTCCGTGCCATCGGAACTGTCAGCCCAGCCTGGCGAAACGCCTGCCACCAGGCGACCGCATGAAGGTATGCCGTGTCGATCAGCGTGCCATCGACGTCGAACAGCACCGCACCCGCGTAGGTCCCGCCCGGTGACCGTTCCTCGCTCATTGCTGCCCTTCCCACCGCCACGCGCTTGGACCTCGCGTCTGCCCTGGCGTGGCCGGACGAAACACCGCAGCGGGACCGGCGCGGAAACCGTGTGGTCGCGCCGCGGCACGTAAAGGCATGATGGCGACGTGCTGATCAGAGAAGCTGTAGCGGACGACTGGCGCTCGATCTGGCCCTTCTTCCACGCGATCGTGGCCGCCGGCGACACCTTCGCCTACCCGACCGACCTGACCGAAGAACAGGGCCGCGAGCTGTGGATGCTCCCGCCGCCCACGCACACCGCCGTCGCGGTCGACGAGTCTGGCGCGGTTCTCGGGACCGCGAACATGTACGCCAACCGGCCCGGCAACGGCGCGCATGTCGCGAGCGCGAGCTACATGGTGGATCCGCAGCGATCGGGCCGCGGCATCGGCCGCGCACTGGTCGAGTACTCACTGGAGTGGACACGCGCCGCCGGTTTCCGCGCGATCCAGTTCAACGCGGTCGTGGAGACCAACGTCTACGCGGTGCGGCTGTACGAGTCCCTCGGATTCAAGATCGTCGGTACAGTACCGGAGGCCTTCCACCACCCGAGTGAAGGCTATGTCGGACTGCACATCATGCATCGGATGCTCTGAAAGGAACGCCGCGTGGAGCTGACGGCACACCTTCCGGCCGCCGACCGCGACCGAGTCGAGGCCCGGCTACGCAGCAACCTGATGGCCTGGCTGACCACCGTGCGACCGGACGGGCAGCCGATCACCGTTCCGGTCTGGTTCGTGCTGCGTGACGACGAGACCGTCCTGCTCTACAGCAAGCCGGGCACCGCCAAGCTGCGCAACATCGCCGGAAACGACAAGGTGAGCCTGGCCTTGGACGTGTGCGACCTCGGCCGCAACATCGTGCGTCTCGAGGGAGTGGCCCGGCAGGTCGACGACCAGCCGCCCGCCGACAAGCACCCTGACTTCCTCGCGAAGTACACCGAACGCATCGCGGCGATGTTCGGCACGCCGGAGCAGTTCGCCGCGGAGTACTCAGCCACCACGGTGATCACTCCGACGAAGGTGCACATCTGACGAGGTGCACATTCGACACGGTTGTCTAGACCTATTGCCAGATTGGTCCAGTCCGGCTACGTTCCGCGCAAGGCCGCACACCCGAGCGTACCCACCCGAAACCCCTGCGCCCGGCGCGCGGCAGACAGATCCGGCCCGGTTCGGCATGGCGCACCGATCCGCGTCCGGCGGTACTGGGAGCCAAGATGAGCGATTCCGGCGGGTCCTGAAGACCGGGCACCCGGAGCGGCGCCTGAGGGTGATCGTTCAGAGTCCTGATCCACTGTCGCGCGAGCTGATCGCCGGCCTGCTGCGCGGGCATCCGCGGGTCGGCGTGGTGCTGCTCGCCGCGGACGAGGCGCAGCAGGCCGCAGACCTGCGCTGCGACCACGCATGCTGCCTGCCCGACGCCGTGGTGGTCGACACGCCGCTGACCGCGCGCGAGCTCGACGTGCTGCGGCTGCTCAGCCTCGGGCGGCGCTCGACCGAGGTCGGCGAACTGCTCGGCGTGAGCGCGCGCACCGTGGAGAACCACAAGCGCCGCATCTTCGCCAAGCTCGACGTGCACGGCGAGACCCAGGCGGTCGCCGAGGGAATCCGGCGCGGCCTGCTGCGGCGGCAGCCGGCGAGCCGCCCGGCGCGGCTGACCGCGCGCGAGTCCGAGATCATCAGCCTGGCCGCGGCCGGAAGCTCGGTGAAGCAGACCGCCCGCGCGCTCAACATCTCGGTCAAGACGGTGGAGAGCATCCAGAGCCATCTGTTCCGCAAGCTCGGGGTGAGCAGCCGCACCGGCGCGGTCGCCGCCGTGTACGGACGGGATGACGCTCGACCTGCGCGATCGGCCGGAGCTGGCGGTCCCACGCAAACCACCTAAGGGATTTCCGTCCTATCGAGTCGCACGTCCCTTATATACCGTGCCCGCGGAGGGGGGAAGCGCCGAGAGAGCGGATCCGCACGTGTCGTCACCAGAGATTCCGGGAGAACAGACTCCCGCGTCGCCCACCCCAGCCACCTGTCCCGTCCGGCACCGGCCACGACCGCAGGCCTATCCCGATACCCAGCCCGTTGCGCAGCCCACTGACCGACCCGCTACCCAGCTTGGTCCCGAGTCGCCGTCCCGGCCAGTGCACACCATCCTCGGTCAGCCGAGTCGCCGCGTCATCATCAAAGGCGCCGGGGCGCTCGCCGCGGCGCTGGGCACTCTTGAGCTGACCGGGCGCGCCGCCCGAGTGCCGATCCGCGAGCCCCTACCCGGCGCGATGAACGCGGCATCGTCGCTGCCTGACATCCAGTTCGACATCGGCAACTACATCGCTCCAGCGCAGACGATCAACGGCGTGACGGTGCGCTTCGGGCCGGTGTACACGACCTTCCTCACCGCGCGACTCCTGCGCACCCCGACCAAGGCCGACCAGAGGATGCTTTCCGACGCGCTGAACACCATCGAGGCGAACTACCCGTTCGCGGCGGGCGGCATCTTCACCTTCATCGCCTACGGGGTCCCGTACTTCAACCGGCTGCCCGGCGGCTTGAACGGCGGTCTCGTCGCCGGCGCGATGCCGCGCCTGGCCGCGAATCACAGCCGCTACGTGCTGGAGGAGGCCGTTCCGAGCCCCACCGACGTCTCCTCGCTGAACCCGGGCATCAGCAAGGTCCGTTTCAACGTGCCGGTGCAGATCGAGTCGAACGACATCCTGATCACCCTGCGCGGCGACGACTACTCGTATGTCGCGGACGTGGTCAGCTGGCTCGGCGGCAGCAACACGCTCTCAGGGCGGCCGATCGCCTCGCCGCGGTTCTCCGGCCTGCTCGCCTTCACCTCGAGCCGGGCCATGTTCCAGCAGATGGGGCTGCCCAGGTACGTGGCGGCGACGCACGACCTGCCGTTCGCGCCGTTCATCCATCCGCAGTCGCCCATGTGGATGGGCTTCGCCGATCAGCAGGTGGATGGCAGCGGACCGGCCGCCATCACCACCTTCGCCGGGAACGCCTCGGCCCGGCTGACCACGGCCGTCGCAGGGGACTACTTCGACAACGGCGCGATCCAGCACCTCTCGCACGACATCCTCGACCTGGTCCAGTTCTTCGACCTCGACGACAGCGGCACTCCCGGCAGCGACGGCACGTTCACCGAGCGCGTGCAGTACATGTTCCGCTCCACCCCGCCGCCCTCACTCGGCAACCCGGACCAGTTCACCAACGGCGGCGGCCCGTCGTTCCTCGACAACACCTTCAAGGGCACCGGTGACGCGCTGGCCAGCGCCCAGGGAATGGGCACGCCCGGCAACGAACATCGCATGGGCCATCTTTCGACGCTGCAACGCTCCTCGCGCGCCGCCGACGGGACGCCGATCCACATCCGGATGGACGGACCCGGCTTCGACGCGATGGACGTTCCAGACGGCAGCAGCCAGCCGAAGCTGCAGTTCACCGTGTTCGTGCCCAGCGCGGACTTCTTCGCGACGATGCGCAGCCACCAGGCCTCGCTCGACCTGGCCGCGCAGTACAACGTGGCGGCGACGGACAACGGCCTTGAGCGCTTCATCACCGCGACCCGCAGGCAGAACTTCCTCGTCCCGCCGCGCCGCCACCGGGCGTTCCCGTTGCTCGAACTGAGCTGAGGCGGCCGCGCCGTGCGCGGCGGCCGGTAAAAGGTGGGCGCAGCTCGCCGAGGTGCGTCAAACTCGTGCGCATGCTGGTCACGATCACGGCGACGCGCCCACCCGGGGCCGACTGGCCCGCCACCGACCTGGGCTACCTGCTGGCCAAGAACCCCGAGCGGGTACAGGGCTTCGAGCATGCGTTCGGGCGCTCGCAGGTGTTCTACCCGCGCGCGGACGAGGCGGCGTGCACAGTGGCGCTGCTGCTGGAGATCGACCCGATCGCGCTGGTGAAGAGCCGGAATCTGGACTCGGCTGACTTCGCGTTGTCGCAGTACGTCAACGACCGGCCGTACGCGGCCTCGTCCCTGCTGGCCGTCGCGCTCGGCCAGGTCTTCCGCACCGCGATCCGCGGCACCTCGAAGGAACGGCCGCTGCTGGCCGCGGCGGCGCTGCCGCTGACCATCCACCTGCCTGCGGTTCCGGCCGCCGCGTCACTGGTCGAGCGGCTCTTCGCGCCGCTGGGCTGGGAGGTCGTCGCCGAACCGATCGCGCTCGACCCGGCTTTCCCGGACTGGGGCGCGTCAAGGTACTGCGACGTAACGCTGACCGGAGTGCTGCGGCTGGCCGACGCGCTCAGCCAGCTCTACGTCCTGCTGCCGGTACTCGACGGGTCCAAGCACTACTGGATCTCGGCCGAGGAAGTGGACAAGCTGCTGCGCGCGGGCGAGGCCTGGCTGCCGGGGCATCCGGACCGCGAGCTGATCACCCGCCGCTACCTGGGACGCCGCCCTGCCCTTGTGCGTACCGCGCTCGGGCGCCTCGCCGAGATTGACGAGGTCGCTGAGAGCGAGCTGGACAACGCCGTCGATCCGGCCGAAGCCGACTCAGTCGAAGCCGAGCCTGCCGAAGGCGCGATGGCGGAGTCGCCGGCCGCTGCGGAGGGCGAGCCCTCGCCAGGCCAGGCCGAGCAGCCCACAGCCGCCGAGGTACGCAAGCAGTCGTTGGCCGCGCATCGCCGCGATGCCGTGCTCGCCGCGCTCAAGGACGTCGGCGCAAAGCGCGTCCTGGATCTAGGTTGTGGCGGCGGGGCGCTGCTTCGTGCCCTGCTCCACGATCGCTTCTTCACCGAGATCGTGGGCGTGGACGTCTCCGCGCGCGCCCTGCAGTACGCCGCACGCGCTCTGCGCCTGGACCGGCAGCCCGAGATGCTCGCCCGCCGCATGCAGCTGAAGCAGGGCTCGTTGACGTACACGGACGCGGCGCTGAAGGGCTATGACGCGGCCGTCCTGATGGAAGTCATCGAGCACGTAGATCCGCCGCGTCTCGGCGCGCTGGAGCACGCGGTATTCGGCGCGGCGCGACCGTCAACGGTGATCGTTACCACGCCGAACGCTGAGTACAACGTGCTGTACGAGACGTTGGAGGCCGGCCGGATGAGGCATCGCGACCACCGGTTCGAGTGGACGCGCGCGCAGTTCGCCGACTGGGCCCAGCGGGTCGGTGCGGCTCACGGCTACGCGGTCGAGTACCGACCCGTGGGAGAGGTGGATCCCGAGCGCGGGCCCTCCACCCAGATGGCCGTTTTCACGGACGCGGCGCTGACCGCCGGCTCGAAGGAGGTGGCGGCATGACGATCGAGACGACGCCGGTCGCCGTGCAGTCGGCTGCCAGGACCCTGACGATTCCGGAGCTGTCCCTGGTCGTGTTGGTCGGGGTCACCGGATCGGGCAAATCCACGTTCGCCCACACGCATTTCAAGGGCACGCAGATCATCTCCTCCGATGCGTGCCGCGGTGTCGTGAGCGACGACGAGAACGATCAGAGCGCGACCGCGGACGCCTTCGCGTTGGTGCACCACATCGCCGGAATCCGGCTGCGCCGCGGACTGCTGACGGTGATCGACGCCACCAGCGTGCAGCGCACTGCCCGCGAGGCTCTGGTCAAGGTCGCGCGCGAGCACGACGTCCTGCCGGTGGCCATCGTGCTCGACCTGCCCGAAAGCGTGTGCCGGGAGCGCAATGCGCGCCGCCCGGAGCGGGCGATGGTCGGCCCGCACGTCATCACTCGGCAGCGCAAGGACCTCAAGGCGGGTCTGCACGGCCTGGAGCGCGAGGGCTTCCGCAAGGTGCACGTGCTGCGTTCGGTCGAAGAGGTCGAGCAGGCGGTCATCGAGTACGAGAAGGCGTACAACGACAAGCGCGAGCTGACCGGGCCGTTCGACATCATCGGCGACGTGCACGGCTGCCGGGCGGAACTGGAAGCGCTGCTCGGCCGGCTGGAGTACGCGCTCGTGCGAGACGAGCAGGGCCGGCCGATCGACGCGCTGCCGCCTGCTGATCCCGAGACGGGCGTGGCGCGCACCGCGGTATTCGTCGGGGACCTGGTCGACCGCGGACCGGACACGCCCGGAGTGCTGCGTTTGGTGATGGGCATGGTCGAGGCCGGACACGCGCTGTGCGTGCCCGGAAATCACGAGAACAAGCTGGTGCGCGCGCTGACCGGGCGCAAGGTTCAGCACACCCACGGTCTGGCCGAGTCGTTGGAGCAGCTCGGCCGGGAGAGCGAGGAGTTCCGCAAGCGCGTCACGGAGTTCTGTCGCGGGCTGATCAGCCATTACGTGCTCGACGGCGGACGGCTCGTGGTCGCGCATGCCGGACTTAAGGAGGCCTACCAGGGCCGCGCTTCGGGCCGCGTGCGTTCGTTCGCGCTGTATGGCGAGACGACTGGCGAGACCGACGAGTACGGTCTGCCGGTGCGTTACCCGTGGGCCAACGAGTACCGCGGCAAGGCAGTAGTCGTATACGGTCACACTCCCGTGCCGCGCCCGGCCTGGGTCAACAACACCATTTGCTTGGACACCGGCTGTGTGTTCGGCGGTGAGCTGACGGCGCTGCGTTACCCCGAGCGCGAGCTTGTCGCAGTGCCTGCCGAGCAGGTCTGGTACGAGCCGGTCCGGCCGCTGACCGCCGACGACTCGGGCAACGGCGCGCACCGTGAGCCCAGCGTGCTCGACCTCGGCGACGTCCTCGGGCGACGCACCGTCGAATCGCGCCTCATGGGCAATCTGGTCGTACGCGAGGAGAACGCGGCGGCCGCGCTGGAGGTGATGAGCCGCTTCGCGGTCGATCCCCGTTGGCTGATCTACCTGCCGCCGACCATGGCCCCGGTGGCCACCTCGCCGCGCGAGGACTTCCTTGAGCATCCGGATCAGGCCTTCGACTACTTCCGCGAGGCCGGCGTCGACACGGTGGTGTGCCAGGAAAAGCACATGGGTTCGCGCGCGGTGGTGATTCTCGCCCAGGACGAGAAGGCGGCCGCGGAGCGCTTCGGGGTCGACGACGGCACCACCGGCGTCGTGGTCACGCGCACCGGCCGGCCGTTCTTCGAGGACTCGGTGGTCAGCGCGGCGCTGGTCGAGCGCGTGCGCAAGGCCCTCGGCGAAGCAGGGCTCTGGGACGAGCTGGCCACGAACTGGCTGGCGCTGGACTGCGAGCTGCTGCCTTGGTCAGCGAAGGCGATGGGCCTGCTGCGGGACCAGTACGCCGCGGTCGGCGCCGCGGCGCGCGCTTCGCTCGGTACGGCAGTCCAGCTGCTGGATCAGGCGGCGGCCCGTGGGCTCGACGTGGCCGGGCTGCAGGCGGAGCAGTCGAAGCGGCTGGCCGACGCCCGGTCGTTCACGACCGCGTACGGCCGGTACTGCTGGCCGACCTCCGGTTTGGACGGCGTGCAGCTCGCGCCGTTCCAGATCCTCGCGGCCGAAGGTTCCGTGTACGCCACCCGGGATCACGGCTGGCACCTGGACCGGCTCGACCGCTTGTGCGCCGCCGATGCGCAGCTGTTTCGCCGCACGGACCGCCGCGTCGTCGAACTCGGTGACGCGCGGCAGGTCGCGGAGGCGACTGCGTGGTGGGAGCGGATGACCGAGAGCGGTGGCGAGGGCATGGTGGTCAAGCCGCTCGCCGCGCTCGTTCACGACGGACGACGGATCGTGCAGCCGGGCGTTAAGTGCCGCGGACCCGAGTACCTGCGCATCATTTACGGCCCCGAGTACCTGGAGCCGCGCAACCTCGCCCGGCTGCGCAAGCGCTTCCTCGGCCGCAAGCAGTCGCTCGCGTTGCGCGAGTACGCCCTGGGCTTGGAGGCCCTGGAGCGCTTCGTCGCGCACGAGCCGCTCTACCGGGTGCACGAGAGCGTGTTCGCGGTGCTCGCCCTGGAGTCGGAACCGGTCGATCCGCGCCTCTGACGGCTGTGAGAACCAGCTGAGTTCCCATACCGCGCGCCGCCCGTCCGTGTCCGATTCATTTCCGATCAGAACACGGACGGGCGGCTTTCACCACCTGCTCGCTCTCTTCAGTCGAGCACGGCGAGCACGGTGCCGGCACCCACCGTGCGGCCGCCCTCGCGGATCGCGAAGCCGAGCCCCGCGTGCAGGGCGACGGGCACGCCGAGCCCCACGGTCATCTCCAGCGTGTCGCCCGGCAGCGCGATGCCGCCGCCGAGGTCCACCGAGCCGACCACGTCGGTGGTGCGGAAGTGGAACTGCGGCCGGTAGTTGCCGCCGAAGCCGGTGTGCCGTCCACCTTCGGCCGCCGTCAGCAGGTGCACGCGCGCCCGGAAGCGCTCGTGCGGCCGCACGCTGCCGGGCGCGCACAGCACCTGACCGCGTCGCACCTGACCGCGCTTGACCCCGCGCAGCAGCAGCGCCGCGTTGTCCCCGGCCTGCGCGCTCTGCATCGGCTTGCCGAAGGTCTCGATGCCGGTACACACGCTGGCCAGGCCCTCGCCGAGGCCGACGATCTCTACCTGGTCGCCAAACTCCAGCACGCCGCGCTCCACCGCCCCGGTCACCACCGTGCCGCGGCCGGTGATGGTCAGCACGTTCTCCACCGGCATCAGGAACGGCGAGTCCAGGTCACGCGCCGGATCCGGGATGTACCGGTCCACCGCGTCGAGCAGCTCCAGCACGCCCGCCTCCCACACCGGGTCGCCCTCAAGCGCCCGCAGCCCGGAGACGCGCACCACCGGGACCTGCTCGCCCGGGAAGCCGTAACCGCTAAGCAGTTCCCGGATCTCGAGCTCCACCAGGTCCAGCAGCTCGCCGTCCGAGACCGCGTCGGCCTTGTTCAGCGCCACCACCAGGTGCCGCACCCCGATCTGCCGGGCCAGCAGCACGTGCTCGCGGGTCTGCGGCATCGCGCCGTCCTGAGCCGAGACGACCAGGATCGCGCCGTCCACCTGCGCCGCGCCGGTGATCATGTTCTTGACGTAGTCGGCGTGTCCGGGCATGTCGACGTGGGCGTAGTGCCGGTGCTCGGTCTCGTACTCCACGTGCGCGATGTTGATGGTGATCCCGCGCGCGATCTCCTCCGGAGCACGGTCGATCCGCTCCAGCGCGACGAAGCCGGTGTTCGCGCCGTCCCGCTGGGAGAGCACCTTCGTGATCGCGGCGGTCAGCGTGGTCTTGCCGTGGTCGACGTGTCCCATGGTGCCGATGTTCAGGTGCGGCTTGCTGCGCACGAAGGCCTGCTTGGCCATGTCTGTCCCCTGCTGCTGCGGGCCGCGGGGCGAGGCGGCCCGGTCCGATCGGCGGATACGCGGCGCGGCGGAGCCGTCCGTGCGCGCCGGAGAACCGGATGGACCGCGCGCAGGCTCGAACGCCTACGGGTCCTGACACCCTCCTCCGTCGGTTCCGGCAGCGGGAGGAGGGTCAGCTTCGGGCGCCGGCCGCCAAGCAGAAAAGCGCGGCCGCCAGCGCACCCGGCAGGCAGGCGCCTGCGGGCAGCGACAGAGCATCGGTCCGCGCGAACATGCCGCCAGCGTGCCAGGCCACGACCTGGCACGTCACCTGAATTTCAACCCGCACTGCCGCACCGCCGAGGCCGCCGCACCGTGGCCCGGCGGTCAGCAGTAGCAATCAGCAACAGCAATCAGACCCCGGCTTCAGCCGGTCGACAGCCGGTCGCCGCTGTCGGCTGCCGCCGCCGTAGACGCGGCAGCCTCGCCAAGCCGATCGGGAATGAGGGCATCCACCGCGATGCGGACCGGCCCGTTGCTGTCGAACGACCTGCGCATCTCTGCGAACAGTTGCTTGATGGCGTCGTGCCGAATCATCGCGTGAGTCATTTTCCCCTCTAGTGAGCAGGCGAGCGCGGCGTACTGATAGAGGCGGTTCGTTCGAGCGACCCGGAGTGTGGCGCTTCGAACATAAGTTCTACAGTACTCGCCTGCAAGACCCTAGAGCCGACGACTCGCCGTCATCGCGCCCGTTCCGGGTCGGACAGCCGGATGACCACCGTGCCCGTCGTGTACAGCTCCAAGCCCTGATCGACCAGGCGCATCAGATGCCGCGCGCGCTTGGCGGTTCGGCCGCGCAGATCCCCGGAACGAGATTCGTCGCCGCGAGCGATCAGTTTCCTGAACTGCTGCGTCGCGTATCCGAGATACGCGTCCCGCACGCGCTTCGCGGAAGGAACGCGCCGCGCAGCTCGATCACCTCTTCGCCGAGCGCGGTGCGCGTCTCATACAAGTCGTCGGGCAACCAGAGCAGTTCGGTCGCGGTCCGGTTCCCGGCCAGCATCAACCGCGCCGCCTTGCCCGCCTCGTGGAACGTCGCATCGGGCTTCGCCGTCACGTGGCTTTCCGGCGGCCTCCGCAGCCCGAGCAGCGCCCGCGTCGGCGCCGCGTAAATGCCCAGGCGGTCGACATCCGAACCAGGACCGGCCAGGCCGTAGGCGGTAGAACCGACGACCCCGGACAGCAGGACCGTGTCATTCCAGTCGAGCTGCGTCACCGCACGCCTCCCCGTCCATCGCAGTCGGCGAGCGGCAACGCTTCCGGCAGCCGAGCGACGCCGACCGCCGGCCCGAACCAATCCGAGACCTCACAAGATACAACGCGATGACCCAGCCACACGCCAGCGCAGAGCAAGATCTCTGTCAGTGCCTTTCGAAGCGCCACAACGGCACCGGGCACTGCTCCCACGGCATCGGAGATCGTCGGCAGAAGGCTGGCGCCGGCATCCGATCCCAGAGCAGCCCGCTGAAGTCACGGATTCGCAGACAAAGGGCCTGGAACGGGACGAGCCTCGTCGAGCTCCGAACAGAGCACGAATCGCGTGATGCCACCAATAACGTCTCAGCACGATGTGGATCCGAAGACTCCGACAAGTCGTGCTCAATTTATGAAAACTGTGCGACAGGTTTTCTGCGCGTATCCGGAGCTGTTGGGCATGCCTCATCCGATAAATCCGTGACCGTTATGTCGATCGAAATGCGCGGAGGAATTCAGTCGTTTGATGACCACCCCCGAGTTCGGCTAGGCCCAGCGACCATCGAGGATGCGCTCTCGGGCCGTGAAACCCGTCATGGCCCCTCAACTGGACGGACATCGGCTGCCACCCGCCCGGAGCAACCCGGAATCCAGGGAATTCGCTGCAGTCTGCGCGCAGGGCGTGGCTTCGGATCGCTCGGCGAGTCGCCGACGGGGTGCCCGCCAGGCTTGCCTCCACGGTTGCTGACCGAATTGCCGCAGACCTTCGCGATCACTGCTGACACGGCACCCGATCCGCGCTCCACTGATATCGTATTATCGGAGATTCGCGCCACTGATCGTGGCGATGTCCAGCACGTGTCGGGACCACGGCCTTACGGCCGGGTCTGGGTGGCGGGACGGCTCGGGAGCAGGCGTGCAAGACGAGATCGACGGCTTTTATGAGACGTTCCGCGACCTTCTCGGTCGTAACACCCCTGAGCAGGCGCTCAAGCAGCTCACCCGATTTCGGCTGACCCCGGACGAGATCGACGCCGTCAGGCGGCGTCACGAGCGTGAGTCGCTCGAGGTTCGGGAGATGCGCGAACCCCATTCCGTCGTGCTCGACGGCTTGACTACCTGGTACACCGGACCGAGCCCGAAGGATCCGTGTTGGCCGGCGCTCACGGCGCGGCTCGAGAAGCGCGGCATCACCGGAGACGCGTACGACAAGATCGACAAAGCCTCCTCGAAGGTCGTCTCACTCCTGCGGCACCGCAGGGAGCCCGAGTTCACCACGCGTGGGCTCGTCGTCGGGCATGTACAGTCGGGCAAGACCACGAACTTCACGGCGGTGGCCGCCAAGGCCGCCGACAGCGGGTATCGCCTGTTCATCGTCCTCGCCGGCATCCACAACGGGCTGCGCCGCCAGACCCAACTCCGCCTGGTGGACGACCTGGTCCGGCCGAACGCGTCGCTCTGGCATCAACTGACAGACCCCGACTTCGACTTCAAGCCTCCCGCCAACCCGGCCTCTTACTTCGCCAAGAGCAGCGAACAGCACATCCTGTGCGTGGTGAAGAAGAACTCCACCGTTCTCAGGAAGTTCAACAAATGGCTCGGCCAGGCGAGCGACTACCTGCGCGACTGCCCGACGCTCATCATCGACGACGAGGCCGATCAGGCGACTGTCGCCACCGGATCAATCAACCCATTGATTCGAGAGATGCTGGGAAAGCTGCCTAAGGCGGCGTACCTGGGATACACGGCCTCGCCCTTCGCGAACCTTCTGATAGACCCGGCCGCGGACGACCTCTATCCGCGCGACTTCGTCGTCAATCTCCCGCAACCTCCGACGCCGCCTTACTTCGGCAGCGAGGTGATCTTCGGTCGCGATCCGATCGACGGCGACAAACCCGACGACGGCTACGACATGGTTCGGGAGATCCCGCAAGAGGACGTCAAGCTGCTGCGCCCGTCCAAACGGGCCGACGTGGACGGCTTCCAACCGACCATCACCGAGTCGCTGCGCACGGCCGTGCTCTACTTCGTCATGTCCACGGCGGCAAGGCGTGCGCGAGGCGGGGGAAGCCCACATGCGACGATGCTCGTCCACACCAGCGTCAACAAGTCTGTGCACCTCGCGTTCCAACGCCCACTGGTCATGCTGCTGAATCGCATCGCCGCGGGGTTGCGCGCACGAGACGAGAATCTCGTCCGCGAACTCGAGACCCTGTGGATCGAGGAGACCGGTCGAGTTCTCGCACGGGATTTCGGCGAGCGGGCCGTCTCGTTCTCGGAACTGCGCGAGCACCTGTTGCCCGTACTCCGCGTCTGCCGGGTCATCCTGGACAACTCCGAGAGCAAAGATCGGTTGGACTATGAGAACGGACCCGTCGTCGCCATTGCGGTCGGCGGTAACACACTCTCCCGCGGTCTGACCCTAGAGGGCCTGAGCGTGAGCTATTTCGTGCGAGCCACCACCGCGTACGACACGCTCCTCCAGATGGGCCGTTGGTTCGGCTACCGTTCCGGGTACGCGGATCTTCCCCGGATCTGGATGACGGACGAGCTCCGTGACTGGTTCCGCCACCTGGCGACGGTCGAGCGCGAGATGCGCCGCGACATCGACGTGTACATGATCGAGAAGAAGACGCCTCTACAGTTCGCAGTGCGCATCAGAACACATCCGGCGCTGCGCGTGACCGCAGCCGCGAAGATGCGCGACGCGATCCGCGCCGCCTCCGCGTTCGGTGGGCAGCGCGTGCAGACCCACTACTTCAACACCGTCGATGCGGAGTGGATCCAGAACAATCAACAGGCTGGGCGCGACCTGGTCGGCGCATCTCTGAAGCTCGGCACGACGCCCGAGCACAATGAGGCCCGCGACCACTACATCCTGCGGGGAGTTCCATTTAATCTGATCATCGATTTTCTCGACGCGTACAAGTTCCACGAGAAGTCTCTGGAATGCGATGCCGAGTTGCTGAAGAAATACATTCGACTCAGAGTCGGCATGGGCGCGCTGCAGACCTGGAACGTGGCGTTGATCGGCAAAGAGGGCGGCGGGAATGTCGGCACCTTCGAATACGCGCCCGGTGTCTCGGTCAATCGAGTCGTGCGTGCGAAACTTGACAGTCCGCCCGACGCCGCTGACATCAAGACCCTCATGAGCAGGCGAGACGCGCTAGCCGATCTCGAGGTCGCCTCACCGAGCGAGATGTCGGAAGACGAGATCCGCAAGGAGCGTGCTCGTCAGGCCCCTGGCACCGGGTTCTTGGCTCTCTATGCGATCGACGCCAGGTCCGAGCCCGATCGGTCTTCGCGTCACCCGCTCGCGGCAGTCGGGGATGTCATCGGAGTCGGATTCTTCTTCCCCCCGCCCGTCGGCGAAGACAGCGCCGTCGAGTGGAACTACGTGAGCGCGGATCTGAGCGGGATCGAGATCGAGGAGGAGGACCTCGACGATCTCGAGAGCGAGGAGACGACGTGAGTTTCACGGCCTCTGAGCTCGAGGATCGGTGGCGTCTCCTGGAGACGGCAGGCCCGCCGACGACGCGGAACGGCGTGCAGACCGCCGGCGTGGGCGTGCTCGCCGCAGGCGCCGAGGTCGTCGTGGCGATCGACGCCGACGGGTTCCGCCATGTGCTCGTCCCGCTCCGCGGAGATCAGCGTCTGCGTCGCGGAAACGGCGACGGAACCGCCCTGAGCATCCGTGAGCGTCCGCTCGACGACGGGACCGTGAGGCGTCGCTACCTCGACATCGGCTGTCTCAAGACAGAATTGAACAGCGCCTTCGTCAGCGTCTGCGTGGACGTCGTCGATGCTGTGAGCGGTAATCCGAACCAGCAGGTCAAGGCCACGCTCGGCGCGATCGGACGGTGGCGCGAGCTGTTCCGGACCGCTCGACCCCGACTCGAGCCCGCGCGACTCGCGGGACTCTTCGGGGAAATCAGCCTGCTGATCAGACTGCTGGAGGTGGATCCGAGTGCGACCGCGTGCTGGACTGGGCCGTCCAGACACCGGCACGATTTCACGGCAGCCCGCAAAGCGATCGAGGTCAAGGTCTCCACGACGAGCGACGCGAACACCGTGTGGGTCCACGGACTCGACCAACTCGATCCCGCGCCCGGCGGAACGTTGGACCTGATGTGGTTGAAGATGGATCACAGCGACAGCGTCGGAGAGAGCGTGCCCGAACTCGTGGCGAAGGCCATGCGGCTCGCCGACGACGAGGGGCTGCTGACCTCCAAGCTCGAGGCCGCAGGCTACTACAGTGCGGAGTCGGCGTCCTATCTCGACGCGCGCTTCACAATCCTCGACGAGCGGTGGTATGAGGTGGCCGGAGGGTTCCCTCGACTCACGACGTCGATGCTGAAGGCTGCCGGGCTGATCGTGCCGGTATCTGACGTGCGGTACACGATCGATCTGGCCGCAGCAGCCGGATACCGCATTGCCCCGGAAGTGGCGGCGGATCGCATCTCGATGTTCACGGCTGGTGGCGCATGAGCTTCGACATCGGATGGAGATCCCAGCCTTATCCGCCGGAGGGCGGGACCGCCGCTGAAGGCATCAGGAGCCAACTCGGGCGTCCCGATCTGGATCTGCTGACCGTCCTGGTCCGCGAGGCCGCGCAGAACAGCTGGGATGCCCGCCTGCTTGATCGGCAGGTGAGCTTCCGACTCGACCTGCGCACTGTCGGCCCAGCCCACATCGCGAAGTGGCGCGAACAACTGGCACGGGGCGTTCCCACCGCTTCCAGGTTGCCGCTTCGCGAGACGCTCAATGCAAGATCCATCCGGCTGCTCGTCGTCTCCGACCGCGGCACGACCGGACTCGGCGGCCCGACGCGCGCTGATCAGCACGCTCTGGACAACCGGGACTTCATTTCGTTCATCCGCAACGTGGGCGAACCGCGCGACAAGGCCTTCGGCGGAGGCACCTACGGATTCGGCAAGGGGGTCTTCTATCTCCTCGCCAAGTCCGGTGCCGTCCTGGTACACACCAGATGCATCGTGGACGGTCGGCTCGAAAGCCGCCTGATCGGCTGCGCTTTATGGCAGAGCTATCAGGAACCGCACAGCGACGGCTCGGTCCGCCCTTTCACCGGTCGCCATTGGTGGGGAAGACTCGCACCCGACATCGTCGAGCCCTTGACGGGGCGCCAGGCCGAGGCGTTCGCCCGCGCGCTCGGCCTTCCCGGCTTCGCGTACGAGGAGACCGGAACCGACATCGTCGTCATCGATCCGGATCTCGACGGACGAACACCGCAAGACGCAGCCGAATACCTGGCCGACACCGTCGGCTGGCAACTGTGGCCGAAGATGGTCGCTGAGCCCGGGCTGCGCCCCCCGATGTCGTTCACCGTCGTATGCGACGGCGTCGAGGTCCCAGTGCCCGATCCGGAAACGGTGAGACCGCTTTCGATGTTCGTCTCCGCGTACCGGAAGATGCTCGGCACCGGCGGAAAGACGCTGGCATGCCACAGACCCATGCAGAATCTCGGCCGCCTCGGACTTCATCGAGGCTATGCAGGAGAGTTCACGGCGACGCCCGCATCGACGATGGCCGGAGTCGAGGACGGCGTCCATCACGTGTGCCTCATGAGAGCCGCGGAACTCGTCGTGCGGTACTACCCGGGCCCGCGCCCGATCAGCCAGAGCATCGGTTACGCCGGCGTGTTCAAGGCAGACGAAGATCTCGACGACACCTACGCCAAGGCCGAGCCCCCGACCCACGACAACTGGGTGGCGAACCAGTTGGTCGACCGCGAGAGGACGTTCGTGCGCACGACGTTCAAGCGCATCGACGAACAGCTCGAGAAGTTTGCAGAACCCGGCCACACCGAACACACGGCATCGACATCGGCTCCCCTCGGAGCCGTCAGCTCCCTTTTCTCACCACTCGTCGGCGGGGCGTGGGGGGACGGCGGGGCGACTGATTACACGCCGGCCCCGTTCACGGTCCACTCCTCGCAGGTCCTCCGAACCCCGGACGGCGCGACGGCCGAGACGCTCACTGCAGCGCCGCCGATCTCAACCGACCACCACTCCCCATGGAGCGACACCGACGGACAGCGCGTCGCGACGGACGCCGACTCGAGTTGGTCAGCCTCGTCCGCCCGAACCGGAGAAGACACGCAGAACTTCACCCCGTTCAGCCGGGATCTCGGTCGAGTGGAGAATCCTATGCCTTCAGCCGCTGAAAGCGCGCCGTTCAAGACGTCGGCGCACAACCCGCGAGTCCGGTTCGAGGGCGATCCGACCTGGGAACGACGCGACGGACGCGGCGTGGTGGTCCAACGCTTCTCTCTTCCGACACCGGGATGGCAGGTGGTTCGGGCGAAGTTGGCCGTCACCTTGTCAGATGTCGGCGTCTCACGTGAGACCGACCCTCCCGTAGGTGCCGCCCGGCCGACGCTCATCGCGTGGGAAAGCACAGACGGCGACCTCGTCGTGGATCAGACGCTCGAGACGTGTGGCGCGGACGGGCGCCAATGGCTCGCCGTTGTCCTCCCCGCTCCGGACACCATCACAGACGTCGACATACAAGCGGCGCCACTCAAGCAGGTGACGACGTGACGCGAATCGTCTGGCCTTATGTCAGACCGCGGACCGGTATCGAGGCCGGCGCCTGGCAGTTGCACGTAGCCGATGGGACCGAGCCGCTCCCCGGCGAGCTCCCACACTGGGACTACAACACCGATCTGCATCTGAGCCGCTTGGTCACGCTCGACGTCACCGCGATCTCGACTCAGTGCGGTCTGGCCGACGACGCACGCCTCGGAGTCGCGGCCGTCTGGCGCTCGACAGGCTCAGGACTGCGCGCACTCGCGGACCGCGAAATCGTGACCCGAGACGGATCCGAACCGGTCCGACTCGAGCTTCACGCCACGTTGAAGGGCACGGACCTCGGCGGCGTGCTGGCTATCTCCACCCAGCTGATCCTCGACTGGCACGGCTCGACGGTCGATCCGACTGCGCCGCATCGAACAGGTTCGGTGCTCTGGAGCGACGAGAGCAGCGTTCGACTGCAGGGAGACGCCGCGCGCTTCCCCATGGATCTCGTGGACTTCCGTGACGAGGTATTTTCGGAGCGGAGTGGATGGCACCTCAAACTCGGACGTGACATGGACGCCGCGGCTATGGGCTCCATCCTGTTGTTGATCAACAGCAGGAACAAGGTGTTGGCCGAGGCGGTCGCGCGTGCGGACAATCCGCGGCCCGTGGACCGCGCAGTACTCTCCGCGCTTTACGCCGATGTCACTCGGGCAATGATCGAGCACGCGCTAGCGCAGCCGGAGTTCGACGACGGGACGGAATTCCCCGAGGAGTCGCTCGGCGAGATACTACGCAGTCTCTGCCGCCGGGTCTTCCCCGGAGAACCGATCAGCGAGTTGCGACTCCGACACGCCAACTCTCGCAACCTCATGGCCACAGACATCCAGGGTGGAGTCGGCATCTTCGGGGGGTCCGCGTGACGACCCTATACCCCCGATTGCCCCCCGGCCCGGCGAGACGGCTGTTCGACGAACTGAAGACATTGCCGAGCGACCAGCTCCGGCTTCGAAGCGCATTCGACCATCCGAGCGCTGTCTACACGCCGATCGGAGGCGATCGTGCGACGTCGGCGGCCATAGAGCGGATTCGCGACGATCTCCTCCGGATCGCCTCCCAAGCCGGGTACCCGACGCCCCCGAGCATCGAGGCGCGCAGTGGTTTCGACGTTGCGATCGCCCGGTATCTCCATGCCGACGTCGGCTTCACACCGGCCGAGGCCGGCTCCAGGGACGGCGGAGTCTGGGCGCACCTCGCTCTGGTGACAGCGCCGGACATCGCCTTTTGGCGCTTCCCCGACCCGCCAGGCGACAGGATTCTCGGTACGGATCTCACCAGGCACGTGTTCGCGAGACTGTGGTGGCGAGCCCACCTCGTGTTCGACGAGACGAACCCGCGCGACCCGTACGAGGCTCTGACCGTCCTGGGCGAGGCCGGGATCGATCAGATCCTGGCGCGCCGGAAGATCCTCGGACAGAGTCCATACCTGTTCCGCGCTGTGCTGCGCGTGTGGCGCGGCGTCGACCGGGGCGAAGTCACGGAGCGAGCCCTGCTCCAAGACTTCCTGAAGCGGCTTCTGCGGCTAGCTCCGTTCATCGCGTTCGAGGCGTTGACCGAGGAGCAGCTCGAGGCACAACTCCTAGCCCTAGTGCTTGAGGCTCAGAAGGCTCTGAGCAATGCCTGACGAGCGGTACGCATCTCGCACCGTCTCGTGGATCGCAGGCTGCGAAGCATGACACGGCGTGCGTTCGAATCGGCTACGTGCAGCCGCGCCGAAGCGAGGCATCCCGGAAGCCGTCGAGCACGCAGAGGCGGCGGTCCCTTCCCGGCCCATTGCCGCAGAGGTCGGTGTTCTCAGCGTCTCTCTTCTTGCGCGAGCTGGAGCGAAGTCGCGCCTTTGAGCCACCACGTCCGCCCGTCTAGGACGACATCGCCCCGAGCGACGACGGGAAGTCTGTTCTCGTGAGCGTATATCGCGACTTCGTATGCGACGCCGGAGACCGATAGCTTCACCCTGCGACGTGCACGGCCCATCACACCGTCGACGACGACCACACCGTCGTTCTCTCCCCCTGCTCGCTCCAGTCGAATGACCTGGCCGACGACGCTGTCCCGCTCAACCGCGGGCTGCGTCCGAAGGGACCTCCTGATGCGGTCGATCTGCCCCGGTGCTGCACGCGGAAGGATGACACGCCCGGGAACGTCGACGTCACGCAGCGGCTGCGCCGGCGACCATCGAAAAGACATGTCGAGCGCTCGAACGGCTTCGTTCCTGCTCATCAGATCAACCGAGTTCAACAGCTCGTCACTGACACCGAGTTCGACGGCAGCGGCGAGGTCAACGGAAGAGTCGGACGACAGGAGAAGTCGTGTCGCGTCGAGGCCGGTCGCCAGCGTGGTCATGACACGGCGCGTGAAGGTGGCGGTGGTGGACTCTCGAGCCTGGCGTGCAGCGTCATCGGGAACGATTTCTCGCGGGGAGGTGTGGCCGGATGATCGGACGTCGTCCTCGATCGGCGTAATCTCTTCAGATCGCAGATCATTGTGTCGCGCGTAGATCGTGAGAACGAAACTGCCCTGCAGCGTATGGCCCATGCGTACGTCGTCGGCCACGAAGTCCCTCGCCACATCTGGACGTCGACCGGCCATGGTCGGCCTCGGGCGCACGGCGCTGCAGGCGGCGGCGAGCATCAATCGTTCGATGCCGTTGAGGAGGTCGCGAGCCTCACTCAACGGGATCGATCCGTCGATCGTCGCCTGGTCGGCGCGTACGAACAGAACGTCGCTCAGGGCAGTCGAGATCTCCAGACCCAACGCCTCACCGTACGGAACGCGCTGGACTTCGGAAATCACCTCGAGCGCTTCGTGAAGCCGCAGATCATAGTCGCGATACGTCTTGTTGTACGGCAGGAGCAGGCTCGCGTCTTCGGCACTGTTGGCCCAAATCGAGCTGACGCCTTCCCGCACTGCCTGCTGGACCCACCCGTTCATCCGCAAGAAGGCTTCGATCGCGGCAGGGCTTAAATCATGGGCGGGATCGTACGACCGAGAGCCACCGTTCGGCGCGATGCTCATGGTCTTCCCCCATCGCCGACTCGTCGCAGAATACCGAGTAATTGCTCTACATTGAAATGGTTCTGCCGCGGCAACACGACGGTTTTGGAGCCACCCGCGATCGGACCGGAGCCTTCTAAGTTAACCCAGTACGCCGCCTTCCTCAGCAGCATGCCGCTCTCATCCGACACGAGCCAGTCCCGGTGTTCCTGCGGAACGACAAGGACGACGAGGATCTTGCGGTTGTACGTTGCCGTTTCTCGAAGCTTGTCGTAGTGGTCCTTCGAGAGTTTCCAGTGCACGCCGTCGTTCTTCAGGACGTCCTGCTGCCTGGTGCATTTCATCTGAACGTCGACGGTTGAGGACGTGTACTTCAGATGCCGGGCACTCTGCCTGACTGTATAGTCCACCGTCTCGACATCTGATACGAGGTTGGAGATCGTGCAACGTGCGGCGGCCACGATCGCGTGTGTGAAGGCCAGGCTGAATTGCTGCTGGCATTCGCTCGGGTGGAGCGTGCCGTAGGGAACACCCTCCCGCGTCGTCCGCATCCCCCACTCGTCGTCTTCTGCCGTCAACGCCGCCCCTGCACATAGAGAGTGTCGACTCAGTCATATCAGACGTCGAAAGATCAAATGTCTGTCGTCTGATCGCCGGGACGAATCTCAAGCCGGGATCTGCACGGCGGGTGAGATATCGGTCGAGCTCGGGTCGATCGCTCCGAAAGACCGACGAAGGGAACGATGCCTCGTGGTCGCGTTCGAGCTCCCAACACCTCCACCGAGATTCGTCCCCGCGGGCAGACGTGCCGAACGCTTCACGAGGCGACGAGCCGTGTCTGAGGATCGTCTCGTCGTCGGCAGTGGGAGTCGCCCACCCTCACTCCGGCTCAATCGCCTTCAGCGGATACGCTTCGCGAGCAGGCCTGGCCAACCATTCCAGCGCCGTGTCGCGCCGGGAGCGCGGCAGGCCGAGGGCCGCCGACAACACGTGAACGCCGAGCCGTGGCGGCACCGCGTTCCCAATCTGCTGACCGACATCGCCGCCCGACCACTTGTATCCGTCCGGGAACGTCTGCAGGATTCCCGCCTCGTTGTCTTCGAAGCGATCGAGCTCGGCACCACTCGGACTGACCACACGATTGCGCCTGATCTTCCCCGTCACGGTGGCCGCGGGTTCATCCGAAGAGCGGCGGCCCCGGGCCTTGGGATCGCCGCCCGTCCCGTAGTTCGAGATCACCTCGAATCCGCCACTCCGATATCGCCGCAGAGCCTCGCCCATGGAGACCCAGGACGCGCCGCCGTCAGTCGTGAGCTGGTCGGTCTGGAGCAGACCCTTTCGATACCTTCGATGAGTCGGGTCCGGCAGACGGACGTCGCCTGAGAGGAGCGCGCCGTCGCCCGCCCACCGCGCTATCAAGATCGCGCGGCGGCGAGTCTGCGGAACGCCGTACTGCTCTGTATGGAGGACTGCAGGTTCAGCTACCGAATAGCCTTTCGCCCTAAGGATCTGCGCATAGGCACGCCAGACGGGTAACGCGGCTTGTACCTGCTCGAGAACGACTACCTGAAACGGGCGCCCGTCCTCCAGCGCGTCCAGCACCCAACGAAGAGGCTCGAGCACCAGACCGGTCCGCTCATCGCTCAAAGCCTTGAGATCTGTGCGCACCGCGTTGCGATCACGCTCCACGGCCAGCCGCTCGGCGAACTCGAGAACCCGGTCGAGAGCCTTTCGTCCGGCGCCGCCGCCGGCCACGGTGAACGTCTGACACGGAGGGCCCGCGACCAGCACGTTCTCTGAAGGGAAGTCCCGCGGCCCGTAGTCACGGACATCGCCTTGTCTCGTCTCGTGCCCCTCCGCCTTGCGAGTGGCGCAGGCGTCGGCGTCGCACTCGATGCCGACGGATGGGATGTCGAGCGCTCTCGCGGCAGTGTCGAGGCCGCCAGGGCCCGCGAAGAGATCGATGATTCGGAACGGCTCGTCCACGGTGGTTGGCACGGGCAGATCCTAGCCGGCGAGAGCGCGTGCGATCGACTTTCCCACCGCTTCGGCGAGTGGCGGGGGCATGGCATGCCCGATCTGTCGATACACCGCTGTCTTCTTCCCGGATATGTGCCACTCCTCGGGGATGCGCTGGAGCAGCGCTGCCTGACGGACGGTGATCTTGGGAGTGCCGTCGACGGGAAACGATGCGTCGGGTACCTCGTTGGCAAGGCTGGAGCCGTCTACGCCCATCTGCCGCCACGCCTTCTTGCTGCCGGTCAGCCCCAGATCCGCGCCACCGCGCCGGTCGCTGCCGCCCACGAGAGCCGGCCCCGGTCTGCACGCTCGGTCGACGGACCACGACTTCGCGCCGTGCCAGCCCCTACTAGCCATCGATTCGCGAAGGACGTCTCCAACGGTCGCTGCGGGAGTGCCGAGTGGCGTCGGCCATTCGAACCGGTCGGCCACATCATGATCGAGTGCGACAAGGAAACCACTGCGTCGGTACTGGGGTACCTCGAAGTCGACGGCGTCGAGAACCCGCCAGAAAGTGCGGTATCCGGCGTCGGAAAGGCAGGTGTCGACCCAGGTGCGATCCGCCTCGAACTTGTCACCGGTGACAAGGACGTCGAGGTTCTCCAGAAGTACAGCCGCGGGACGTATGGCCGTAGACAGTCGCGCAACGGTCCGCAACACGTGCCGTTCCTCGTCGTCGCTGCCGCGGCGAGCGACCTGTGCAGCCGATTTGACCCGTGGTAGGCCCGCGCTGATCAGATCTACACCGATCACCTGCTTGCGGAGCGTGGAAGGGAGGGAATGCGAGTCGAACTCGCGCACGTCCCAGCACTGCACGTTCCACGGTCGGTTCAAAGCGAGCGTGCTACAAGCATCAGGGCTCTTGTCCAGCACCAACACGGGATCGAAGCCTGCACGCTCGAGGCCGAGAGCCTGACCGCCCATCCCGGCACACATCTCGAACGAGGTGAAGCGCCTTTCACCCGCCACGATCCCTCTCCTCCTGCTGTGTCGTGCGTCCTCGGCTCTGAGACGAACGGTACGGCCGACCACTGACAGAACGTCACATGGTGTCGACGTCCGCGTCGTCGTTGCGGGTCGCGTTGAAGGCAGTGAACCGCGCAGTCCGTCCCGGCCGCCGGACGGTCCGCTCCGGTCATTTTGATCGTTCTGTCCTCGCCAGCGACTCACCATCCATCATCGAAACGATGAAATCACTCGCTGTCGTCCGATGAACGGCGATCTGTACCGATGCGTTCCTGCCACGATCGAACCACGCGTTCCACTGCGTCTTCCGTCGCTTCGTGCTCCCAGATCCGGATCACCTGCCATCCCCGAGAGCGGAGCAAGACGTCGGTCTCGCGGTCCCGCTCGCGATTCCTGACGACCTTCGCGGCCCAGAATTCGGCGTTGGTCTTCGCCACAGTGTGATGTTCCGGACAGCCGTGCCAGAAGCAGCCGTCCACGAAAACTGCGATCTTCGCCCTCGTGAACACGAGATCCGCAGTCCGGCGTAATTCCGGAATGGGACGCGCCGCGACTCGATATCGGAGTCCCCGTGCATGCACTGCGCGCCGGAGTCGAAGCTCGGGTTTCGTGTCCCGACTCTTGTTCGCCTGCATGCTACGTCGAACACCTGCATTGGACGCCCATGACGAGCCACCTTTGAGCATGCGCTCGATCACGCGGTCAGTCTACGCACAAGACCCCCGAGCGGAGGGTTCTTTCTATCAGCTAGCGGGCCGCGTGATCAGCACGGGCACCGATCGCCTATGTCGAGGCCGAGTTCTTCGGCGGGATCAGCTGACAGCGGGCAGCCGTGCGCTCGCAGCGTGCCGTTGTCTTGGGTCCGCTGTGGAATCGGGTAAATGAGCTGCCCCCAGCGAAAGCAGCCCGATCTCCCGGTCGCTGCGACGCCTGGGCGCGAGCACAGGCACAGGGCAAAGCGAAATCCACCCTCACGTCGCTTCCGAGAAGGCCCGCCGCACCCCATGAAGCACGACGAAGTCTTCCTAGTCGTAGTCGTAGTTCTCACTCTCTTCGTCGCGCCTCGGGCCGGGTGCCGCGCTGGTTCGGTCCGCCGCTGCCGCTGCCGCTGCCGACGCCGGGGCCGGTCGGGAGCCGACGAGTAGCAGGCAGAACACCGCGATCGCAGCGGTCAGTCCGCCGAGCAGCAAGACCGGGCCGAGAGTCCGGATATTGCTGCTGTCAGCCGTCTGCTGCGCCTGGACCGGAGCGGCGGGCGCTGCCGAGTTCGACACCGATGGGGTGGCTGCGGGTGCTGCGGCGGCGCCAGAGCTCGACGACGCGGGACCCGCCGCTGTGGTAGCGGTGGTGGCGGCGCTTGCGTGCGCCTGTGCACCGGCCGGAGCGGCGGGCGCGGAACTGTGGGTGCGAATCGGGGCGGTGGTGGCCGGGGCTGGCGCCCGGACGATCACCTCGGCCCGCATGTCCGGATGCACCGTGCAGTAATACATGTACATGCCCGGCTGCGTGAAGGTGAAGCTCCAGGACTGCCCCTTCGACAGGTACGGCGAGTTCAGCGACGCGGGGCCGCTGGTGGTGGTCACGGTGTGCGGGGCGGTGTCCTGGTTGGTCCAGGTGATCGTGTCGCCCTCGTTGACGGTGAGCGACGCGGGGGCGAAGGCGTAGTTGACCATCTGCACGTTGTAGTGCGCCGCGGCGGCCGGCTCGGTGAACGGCAGCTTGGCCGGCTTGAATCCGAGGGCGAACACCGCGGCGAGCACAGCGACGGCTGCACCGGCCGCCAGGGCCATGCGCGGGCCGATCGTCAGCGGCGGGCGGGCCGGTTCGGAGGACGGCGGCGCGGGAACGCGGGGCGCGAGCGGTTTGGTCATCGGAAGTCCGCCGCGAGCAGGATGCGTAGGTGCCCGGCTGGGACGGTCCGCGGCAGCCGGACCTCGGTCGTGGCTCGCAGCGCGCTGTAGTCGAGCCGTCCGGTGCCGAGGATGAGGAGCCTGTCGCGTCCACGCCCGACGACCCGGGATTCCAGGGTGAGCGGAATCTCCTCGCCGCGCAGGTGAAGAGTGCCGGGAAAGGTGATCCGTCCCGGCTCGCCGCTGTCTAAGCCGGTGGATTCGAAGCGGATGACGCGGTGCCGGCGCGCGGCGAGGCCGCGCGGCCCGGTCAGCCGCCGCGTAGCCAGCGGGCGGGTGGTGCGCAGCGAACCGGCGCTGGCCTCGACGGTCATCCGGGTGCGCCGCTCGTCTTCGTCGACCAC
>Ga0070739_10001709_pt1 | contig 31849 bp, 29 predicted proteins | sample Coa_R1_7_FD_66445 | JGI IMG/M metagenome (GOLD analysis project Ga0070739, IMG submission 66445) | Surface soil microbial communities from Centralia Pennsylvania, which are recovering from an underground coalmine fire - Coalmine... | ecosystem: Environmental > Terrestrial > Soil > Unclassified ...
GTCGTCATGGCGTCACCACGACTTTCGCGGCCATCAGCTGGTGGCCCGCGCCGCAGTACTCGTTGCACACCAGCAGATACGTCCCCGGCTTCGCGAACCGGTGCGAGACGCCGCTGACCCAGCCGGGCGTGACCATCGTGTTGACGCCGGTCTCGGGGATGCTGAAGCCGTGCTCGACGTCGGCGCTCGTGACGTAGAAGGTCACGCGAGAACCGGCCGGGACCCGGATCTCGGCCGGCGTGAACGAGAAGATTCGCGCGACGTAGTACGCTTCGTACACGCCCGGCGCGACCCGGCGCAGGCCGGGGTGGTCGAACGGCGGCGTCTGCGCGACTTTCGTCGGGTCGATGCTCTGTACGCGGCTGGGCGGGACGAAGCCGTCGACGATCGCCGACGTCGTGATCACCGCGGCGAACACGACGAGGATTGCCAAGCCGGCGGTGAGCCAGAGCCGCTCCTGCCGGTGAACGTGGATCGCCACGTCACCACCGCGCCCGGAGCAGCACGTACATGGCGAACCATCCGATGACGATCAGTCCGCCGAGCGAAAAAACGAAGGCCAGCGTCGCGGGAAGCGGTTCGTCGCGTGTCGGTTCCATGCGCGCAGGCTAGCGGCCCTGCGCGCAGCCCGTATGAACGCCGTGCGAACGGCGCTTCCCCGGCCGTTCGCAGGCAGGCACCGCCCGCGCCTCGGGTTCGTATGCTCTTCTTCCGCGCGCGGGACGATCGGCGCATGAAGTCGCCGTTTTCGCACATCGTGGTCCCCGTCGACGGCTCGTCGACGTCCGAGCGCGGCGTTCGGTTCGCGCTCGAGATCCTCGCGCCCGGCGGTACGGTTACGTTCTGCAGCGCATACGACATCACGGCCGCGTGCCTGCCGGCCGCGCAGGGCGCCGCGATCGATCCCGGCCCGATGATCGAAGCGCTCGAAGAGAACGCGGAACTGTTCTGCGAGAGCGCGCTCGAGCGCGCGCGCGCCGCCGGGATCCGGGCGAGCCGGCAAGTGATCCAGGGCGGGACCGTCGGCGCGGTCCGGCGTTTCGCCGAACGGATCGGCGCCGACGCCATCGTCGTCGGAACGCACGCGCGAACCGGTCTTGCGCGCGCCGTCGCGGGCAGCGTCGCCGAAGGGTTCTTGCGCGAGAGCGCGGTGCCGGTCATCGCCGTGCACGATGACGACGCGGCCGAAAACGACGGTCCGATCGCCGTCGCGATCGACGGCTCGGCGCCCTCGGAGGCGGCGCTCGACGTGGCCCTCGCGATCGCGGCCGCATCGCAGGCCGAGCTCGCGCTCATCCACGTCGTCGACGAGCTGGAAGCCGGCTTGGAGCCGCCCGGCGTCGAGACGGCGGCGGAGAAAGCGCGCGAGGCCGGCGCTTCGTTCACGACGATCGTGCGGGCGGGGTCGGACACCGCCGACGAGCTGATCGCCGCCGCCGCCGCGCTCGACTGCCGCGCGATCGTCACGGGGACGCACGCGCGCGCCGCCGTGCCCCGCTTCTTCCTCGGCAGCGTCGCGAACGCGCTCGTCGAGCGCGCGCGCGTGCCGGTGATCGCCGTCCGCAAGCCGTACCGTGCAGCCGCGACGGCGCCGCCGCAAGCGGAGCAGCCGCAGCAGCCGATCCCCGCCGCCGCCCCGTGAGCGTCGCTCGCCGATGACCATCGCCCTCGATCGCCCCATCGTCGCCTCGCGGCTCGATGCGCTGGACCGCTACTGGCGCACCGCGAACTACCTCGGCGCGGCGCAGCTCTACCTGCGCGACAACGTGCTGCTCCGCGAGCCGCTCGAAGCGCGCCACTGCAAACCGCGGATCCTCGGGCACTGGGGGACGCAGCCGGGATTGAACGCGATCTACGCGCATCTCAACCGGCTCGTCTCCGACCGCGACGTCCCGCTGTTGCTCGTCGTGGGGCCGGGACACGGCGCGCCCGCGATCTACGCAAATCTTTTCCTCGAAGGCACGCTCGCCGAGCACGACGCCCGCTACACGCTCGACGCGAACGGCGCGACCGCGCTCGCGCGCGCCTTCTCCTGGCCGGGCGGGACGCCCAGCCATCTCACCGCGCACACGCCGGGCGCGCTCCACGAAGGCGGCGAGCTGGGCTACGCGCTCTCGCACGCGTACGGTGCCGCGCTCGATGACCCCGAGCTGGTCGTCGCCTGCGTCGTGGGCGACGGCGAAGCGGAGACGGGTCCGACGGCGGCATCGTGGCTGAGCCACGCCTTCGCCGACCCGCACACGACCGGGCTCGTCCTCCCGATCCTGCACCTCAACGGCTACAAGCTCTCCGGTCCGACGGTGCTCGGCCGGATGACCGATGACGGCGTGTGCGCCTATTTCCGCGGCCTCGGCTGGGAACCGGTTCTCGTCTCCATCGCCGAGGACGACGGGCGCGAGATGATGCACGAACGGCTGTGGCGCGCGTGCGACGCCGCGTACGACCGCCTCACGCTGCGGCGCGCGGCGGCCGAGCACCGCACGCCTGCCGTCACGCCGCCCGTCCTGGTGCTGCGCTCGCCGAAGGGGATGACCGGCCCGCGTGCGATCGACGGCTTCCCGATCCTCGACACGCCGCGCGCGCACGGGATCCCGATCGCCGACCCTGCCGGCATCCCGGAGCACCGCCGGGCCGTGGAGTCGTGGCTGCGCTCGTACCGCCCGGACGAGCTGTTCGACGCGGACGGCCGCCCCGCGGCCGACGTGCTGAGCGTCCTCCCGCCGCGCGAGCGCGCGATTGGGCGGTGCGACCGTGCGAACGGCGGGGCGCGCCGCGTCGCGCTGACCCTTCCGGCGCTCGAGCCGTTCGCCGAAGGCGTCGCGGCGCCCGGTGCGTCGTCGTGCTCTGCGACGCACACCTTGGGACGCTGGCTGGCGAACGTCTTTCGCGCGAACGCGGAGCACGCCAACTTCCGGCTGTTCTCACCGGACGAAACGTCGTCGAACAAGCTGGACGCCGTGTTCGACGTGACGGCCCGCGCGTGGGAGCAGCCGCGCGTCGCGACCGACGAGGCGCTCGCGCCGGACGGGCGCGTGATGGAGATCCTCAGCGAGCACACCTGCGAAGGCTGGATGGAAGGCTACGTGCTGAGCGGCCGGCACGGCATCTTCGCCTCGTACGAAGGCTTCGTGCCGATCGTCGACTCGATGGTCGCGCAGTATGCGAAGTGGCTGAAGATGGCGCGCGAGACGCCCTGGCGGCTCCCGCTCTCCGCGCTGAACTTTCTGCTCACCTCGCACGTGTGGCGGCAGGAGCACAACGGCTACTCGCACCAGGGGCCGGGGTTCGTCAACACGATTCTCAACAAGAAGCCCGAGTTCGTGCGGGTCGCCTTTCCGCCCGACGCCAACACGCTGCTGTGCGTGATGCGCGACGCGCTCGAGAGCACCGACCGCATCAACGTCGTCGTCGCGCCGAAGCAGGATGCCCCGCAATGGTGCACTCTCGACGACGCGCGCGTCCAGGTCGACGCCGGCGCGAGCCGCTGGAGCTGGGCCGCCGACGACGACGATCCGGACGTCGTGCTCGGCTGCGCGGGCGACGTGATGACGCTGGAGACGCTGGCCGCGGTGACGCTGCTCCGCGAGCATTCACCGGAGCTGCGGCTGCGCGTCGTCAACGCGATCGACCTCTTCGCGCTCACCTCCCCCGAATTGCACCCGCACGGCGTCGACGATGCGCGCTTCGAGGCGCTCTTCACGGGCGACCGGCCGGTGATCTTCGCCTACCACGGCTACCCGCGGACGATCCACGAGCTGATCTACCGGCGCTCGACGCCCGAGCGCTTCCACGTGCACGGCTACGTCGAAGAAGGGACGACCACCACGCCGTTCGACATGGTGGTCCTGAACCGCGCCAGCCGCTACCACATCGCGCTCGACGCGATGCGCCGCGCCGCCGCCGCGCGCGACATCGCGATTCCGGACGCGGCGCGAGCGTTCTGCGAAGACGCGCTCGCCCGGCACGCGGAGTACATTCGACAAGAAGGCAAAGACATGCCGGAAGTCGCCGACTGGCGCTGGACCGCGGGCCGCTAGGAGCGCGATGCGCGTCCTGACGGTCAACGCCGGCTCGACCAGCCTGAAGATCGAGCGATACGACATCGCCGCTGCACTGCCCGCGATCGCCGATCCGCCCGTCCCGGCGTACGCGCTGAGCGTGGCGCCCGGGCCGGACGCCGGCGAGGCGATCGCCGCGGCGGCACGCGAGGCCGACGTCGTCGCGCACCGCTTCGTGCGGCTCCCCGATCCCGCGCTTGCCGTCGTCCCGATCGGCGGCGACTTCGCGGCCGCCGTGGCGGCGGTCGGCCCCGACGCACCGCTCCACGACGCGGCCGCGCTCCGTGCCGTGGACGCGGTCGCGCGCGCCGTGCCCGCGATTCCACAGCTCGCGGTCGCCGACGGCGCGTTCCATCGCACGCTCTCCGCGCCCGCTCGCACGTACGCGCTCCCGCGCGAGATCACGCGTCGCGGCTTGCGGCGGCTGGGCTTTCACGGCCTGAGCCACGAGTACGCCGCGCATCGCGCGTGCGCGATGGCCGGCATCGACGTCATGCACGCGGACGTAGTGACGGCGCACCTCGGCGGCGGTTCGTCGCTGTGCGCGATCCACGACGGCGCGAGCATCGACACCACCATGGGCTACACGCCGCTCGACGGCTTGCCGATGGCGACGCGCAGCGGCTCCGTCGATCCCGGGATCCTCGTGCACCTGCTGCGCGAGGGAACGAGCGTCGACGATTTGGACGCCATGCTGCAGCGCCGCTCCGGGTTGCTCGGCATCTCCGGCCGCAGCGGCGACCTGCACGAGCTGCTCCAGGCCGGCGATGCCGACGCGCGTCTGGCCATCGACGTGCTGTGCTGGCGGCTGCGCGCGGGGATCGGCGCGATGATCGGCGTGCTCGGCGCCGTCGACGCGATCGTGTTCACCGGAGGGATCGGCGAGCACGCCGCGTCCGTGCGCGACGCCGGCGCGCGCGGCGCGCAGGCGCTCGGCGCACGGATCGACGCCGCTCGGAACGCGCTCGTCACGGCGGACGGCTGCATCTCCGCCGGCGACTCTGCGGTCGGCCTCTACGTCGTGTGCGCGCGGGAAGGCTGGCAGCTCGCGCGCGCCGCGTACGCGTACCGGTCGCCGGCGGTCGATTCGATTCCGGCGGACACCGTGGAAAGCGCGTTCGCGACTTCTTCATCGTCGTGGGACATGCGCGCCCTAGGATGACGGCATGCTGACCGCCCTGAACGTCCAACGCCCCGTCGCCTGCTCCGCGCCGCAAGCGCCGCAGCATCTCCAAGCGTGGTTCGACGAGCACGCACGCGGCGAAGATCTCATCGTGACGCTCCGCGCGCCCGTCGGCTTCGCCGGCTGGCCGAAGCTCGAGCTGTCGCGCGAGTGCTCCGTCCACATCGTTCCGGCGCACACGCCGGGCGCGATGACGCCGCAGTATCGCGTCACGTGGAAGAGCGCCACCGGCGGTCCGTTCCCGGAGTTCACGGGCGTCCTGACGATCCGCAACGCCGACGACTACACGAGCTGCATCCTCGCGCTCGACGGCACGTACCGTCCTCCGTTGGGCGCGACCGGAATCGCGTTCGACCGGACGATCGGCCACACGATCGCGGTGAGCTGCGGCCGCGACCTGCTCGAGCGGATCGGCGCGTCCATGGAAGATGCCTACAACCGCGTCGAGCAGTACAAGTCCGAGAAGCGCGCCTCGAGCGCCGGCTGACCCCCGGCGGCTCGTCGTCCGGGAACGGCCGGCACTGCGCGCCGCGGCGCCCGCATCGGCGCGCGGCAGGTGTTCGCGCGACGCGGCCGCGTACGTCGAGTCGCTGAAGTAGCCGCTACGCGACCGCCGCCGAGGAGCGCTCGGCCACGCGCTCCAGCTCGCGGCTCAGGCGCTCTTCGACGTTGACGCGATGCGTGTCGTTTCCGATCGCGTCGCGATGAGCGAACCGTCCGACGATCACGATCCGCGCATGACGGTCGTCCAGCTCGTCGATGCGAAGCCGGCCGTCGAATTCCGGGACCCCCGCGTCGTTCGGCGCACCCGCGATCGACACGTCGAACGCGTCGGACGCCGCACGATACGCGATCGTCGCTTCCGCGCCCGTTTCCGCGTAGCCGGCCGGCTCGCCGACCACCGCGGCGACCAGCGCCGCCGGTGCGTCGACGATCCGGGACACGACGACCGCGCACTCCGAGGGGTGCCCGTGCCGCGGCGGGGGTGCTTCGTGCGCCGAGATCACCGGCGCGAGCAGCCTCGCGAGGAACGTCCCTTCGATGATTCCGACGAGCGCCATGACGGCGGCGAAGCCGGCGATCATCGTGCCGAGCATCGCGGCGATCGGGAGGTGGACGATGAGCGGGACGTTCGCCGACGCGATCATCAGCAGCGTAAAGCCTGCGCACCACGCGATCGCGCGGCCGGCGATCCACGACCATGCGTGACGCGCGATCCGGTCGGTCAGCACGTAGGCCTGCGGAAGCGCCATCACGGCTCCGGTCAGCGCGCCGAGCGCCGCGCCGAAGGCGAGCTGCGTCGCGGCCGATGCGCCCGCGATCGGCGCCGACGCGGGCGCGAGCGCGTAGTGCATCCCCCGGCCAGCCAGCGTCCCGGCGACCGTGGCGACGAACCAGCGCGCTTCGAGTCCGGGCCGCGCGCTTCGGAGCACGAGCCGCTGCAGGGCGGCGAGCAACAGCGCCTCGGCGACGATCGCGCAGACGATCGCCTCCCACGTCGGCCAGACGACGGCCGCGGTCCCCACGGCGAGCGTCTCGGCGAGCGCCACGACGCCGGCCCAGCGGAACGCGAGTGACCGCAACGGCCCGGCGGCGTCGCGGTGCGAATCGGTGAACGAAGCCATGCCGCCATCGAACCGCCAGGGGTTGAAGAGCCGATGAACGTCGCGTGAAGCGAGGCGTCAGTCGATGCGCTTGCGGAAGCGCAGGACGGCGACGGTGAAGACGACGACGCCGAAGAGCGTCAGCAGCGCGATCTGACGCCAGAGGTACTCGAGCCCGACTCCCTTGATGATGATCCCTCGCACGATGGTCAAGAAGTACGTCAGCGGGACGAAGTACGAGGCCGCGCGGAGCACCGGCGGCATGGCGTCGACGGGAAAGATGAACCCCGAGAGCAGCATGCTGGGCATCAGGAAGAACTGGATGAGCTGCGTCGCCTGGATGTAGGTTTTCGCGATCGTCGAGACCAGCGTCCCGAGCCCGAGCGTCGTGAAGAAGAACAGAAACACCGTCACGTAGAGCAGCACGACGCTGCCGGCGACCGGCACGCGGAACCAGAACACCGCGAACAGCAGGATCGTCGTCAGGTTGATGTAGCCGATCGTGATCAGCGGCAGCATCTTCCCGAGCATCAGCTCGCCGGAGCGGATCGGGCTCACGACGAGCTGCTCGAGCGTCCCGAGCTCGCGCTCGCGCACGATCGTGCTCATGCTCAGGAACGTCATCGTGAACTGCATGACGAGCGCCAGGACGCCGGGGACGATGAACACCTCCTGGCGCAGCCCCGGGTTGTACCAGGCCCGGGTTCGCACGTCGATGCCCACGGACGGAGGCCGGACGCCGGCGAGCCGCATCTGCCGGATCACGAGCCGCTGCGTCATGCTGTTCCCGACCGCGTCGGCGACCGACAGCGCCGTCCGGGCCGCGGTCGCGTCGGACGCGTCGACCGCGACCATCACCTCGGGCTTCTTCTTGTCGTGGATCTGACGCGCGTAGTCGGGCGGGATGACGATCCCGGCGAGCGCCGTGCCGCCGTCGATCGCGCGGACGACGTCGCGCATCGCGTGCGCCCGCGCGACGAACGAGAAGTACTGCGAGTTCGCGAACGCGTCGAGGAGGTGCCGGCTCTCGGCAGTGCGCGAGAGATCCCACACGATCGTCGGCTGATAGCGGACGTCGCTGGAGAGGTAGCCGTAGAGCACCACCTGGATCAGCGGCATCAGCATCGTCGCCGCGACGGTGCGGTGGTCGCGGAAGAATTGCCGGTATTCCTTCATCGCGATGGTGAGAACGCGCCGCCAGTTCATGGGCTGCGCACCACGGACGCGAAGACGTCCTCGAGCGAGGGCGTCACGTCGCGCAGCGGACCTGCGTCGAAGCCGCGCCCTTCGAGCAGCGCTCGCAGTCCGTCGACGTCCCGCCGGTCGTCCACCGTCACGTGCAGCGAAGCGCCGGCGAGCGCGGCGCTGCGCACGAACGGAACGCCGTCGAGCGCGTCGAGGATCGCGACGTTGCGCTCCGAGAGGATCTCGACCGTCACGCCGGCGTCCGGCGCACGCTTGAGCTCGCTCGGCGTCCCGCGGGCGACGATCTTCCCGCCGTAGATCAGCGCCAGACGGTTGCAGTGCTCGGCTTCGTCCATGTAGTGCGTCGTCACCATGACCGTCGTGCCGGCGTCGGCGAACCCGACGATGAGGTCCCAGAACTCGCGGCGGGAGAGCGGATCGACGCCTGCCGTCGGCTCGTCCAGGAACAGCATCTGCGGCCGGTGCATCAGCGCGCAGCCGAGGGCGAGGCGCTTGCGGAAGCCGCCGGGGAGCGCGCCGGCGAGCACGCCGCGCTGCTCGGTCAGCCCCACGCGCGCGGTCCACTCCTCGACCGCGGCGCGGCGTTTCGCGCCGGACAGCCCGAACAGACCGGCGTACAGGCGCATGTGCTCCTCGACGGTCAGATCGTTCCAGAGGCTCGAGCCCTGCGCCATGTAGCCGATCCGCAGCTTCACCGCCTCGGGATCGCGCGCGACGTCGAATCCGAGCACGGTCGCCGTCCCCGACGTCGGAGCGAGGATTCCGCAGAGGATCCGGATCGTCGTCGACTTCCCGGCGCCGTTCGGCCCGAGAAAGCCCCAGATCTCGCCGGCGCGGATGTCGAACGAGATCCCGTCGACGGCCGTGAACGCGCCGAACCGGCGCGTCAGGTGCTCGACGTGGACGCTGAGATCCCCGCTCACGCCGCGAGCCTCGCGACGAACGCATCTTCGAGCGAGGCCGGGATCCGGCGCAGCGTCGCGCCGGCGATCCCCGCCGCCTCGAGGCGGCGCGTCAGCGCGGGGATCGATTCTTCGGCCGAGCCGACGAGCGCGTGCAGCGTCTCGCCGAAGATCTCGACGCTGCGGACGCACGGATCGCCGTGCAGCGCGCGCCTTGCGTCGCCGCGCGCTCCGCACGCGACCTCGACGACGTCGCCGCGCATTCCGTCCTTGAGCGCCCGCGGCGTCGCGACGTCGAGCATCCGCCCGCCGATGATGAAGCCGACGCGGTGCGCGCGCTCCGCTTCGTCCATGTACGGCGTGCTCACGAAAACCGTCGTCCCGGCGCGGTTGATGCCGTAGAGGATGCGCCAGAACTCCCGGCGCGAGACCGGATCGACGCCCGCGGTCGGCTCGTCGAGGAGAATCGTCGGCGGGCTGTGGATGAGCGTGCACGCGAGCGCGAGCTTCTGCTTCATCCCGCCGGAGAGCGCATCGGCACGACGGTCGACGAACGGTGCGAGCGAGAACTCGTCGAGCAGCGAGCGCGCGCGTTCCGCGAACGCGGCGCGCACGCCGAAGATGTCGCCGTAGAAGCGCAGGTTCTCCATCACCGTGAGATCCGGGTACAGGCTGAAGCGCTGCGGCATGTAGCCGATCGACGCTTGGACCGCCGCGGTGCGGCGCACGACGTCGACGCCGTCGACGCGCAGCGTTCCGGCGTCGAGCGCGAGCGCGCCGCAGATCAGCCGTATCAGCGTCGTCTTCCCGGCGCCGTCCGGCCCGACGAGCGCGAAGATCTCGCCGCGCACGACGTCGAGCGATAGCGCGCTCACCGCGGTAACCGTTCCGAACCGCCGGGTCACTCCGGAGATCGCGATCGCGGCCGCGTTCGGCATCGGCGTCGCGCCGTCAGGTCCGGATCGACGCGTCGACCGGGAGCCCCGGCTTCAGCGTTCCGCTGCGGTCGAAAAGCTGCACCTTCACGCGGAAGACCAGATACTCCACCCGCTCTTCCTTGGTCTGCACGTTCTCGGGGGTGAACTCGGCGGTGTTCGCGATCTCGGTGACGACGCCGTCGTACGTGCGGCCCGGCACGCCGTCGAGCGTCACGGCGGCGTGTGCGCCGGCCTTCACGCGCGGAAGGTCGGTCTCGCCGACGTACACGTAGACGTACGGGCGGTCGAGATCGCCGACCGTCATCACCGCGGCGCCCGGCTGCACGAGGTCGCCCGGCTCGACGTCGTGCGAGACGACGTACCCGTCGTACGGCGCGACCAGCGCGGTCTCGCGTACCGCGTCCTGGGTGCGCGCGAGCGCCGCCTGAGCCTGCGCGAGCGCCTGCCGTGCCGCGGCGAGCTGTGCCCGGCGCTCGTCGACGAGCGCGGCTTCCGCTTCGGCCGAGCGAAGCGTCGCGACGGACTGCGTCTGCGCGCGGCGCGAGGCCGTCACGTCGAGCGCGCGGACCTGCACCGTCGCGCCCTGCGCTTGCGCGAGGGCGAACGCGTCGGCGGCCGCCCGCAGCTGCGCCTCCGCGGCGGCGTACGCGTTCATCGCGTCGTCGAGGACCTGCTGCGCCTCGTCGCCGGTCGCCACGAGCGCCTTCGCGCGCGCGAGATCGGTTCGTGCATGCGCGTCCGCCGCCCGTGCGGAGAGGAGCTGCGCCCTCGCCCGATCGACGGCCAGCGCGGTCGCGCGCCGCTCGATGCCGAGGTTCTCCCCCGCCTGCCCGAGCCGCGAGCTCGCGATCCCGACGCCCGCGCCGGCTTGCGTCAGCGTCGTCGCGTAGGTCGCGCGCTGCAGCGCGTACGCCGCCTCGGCGGCGGCGACTTGCGCGCGGGCGTTCGCGACGGCCGCCCGCGCCTCGCGTTCGTCGATCGCCGGGTCGACGCGCTCGAGCAGCGCGAGCACTTGTCCCTTCCGGACGCGGTCGCCGTCGCGCACGCGCAGCGCCGCCACGCGGCCCTGCACCTTCGGCGCGAGGCCGCTTTCCGTGGCCTCGATCGTCCCCGACGCCGTGATCGCGGCGGGGACGGCGAGCGGGCGCCGCAGCTCACGGACGGCGATGAGCGCCACGACGCCGGCGATCAGCGCGATCGCCATCAGCAGCAGCGCGGCCGACGGCAGCCGGCGTGAAGGTGAGAGCGCCGCCGCACGGGCCTCCGCGACGGACGGCATCGCATCGTCGGACATCGCGTTCATGCTCGGCGCGGCGCGAGAAGGCGGCGTGAACGGATGGCCGTCGCGGCCCCCGGCGCGGTTCCAACCCCGTTCACGCGACGTTCCCAGCGCGCCGCCATACTGCGCGATGACCCGAACGACTCCAGGAAAGCGACGAGATGGCCGTTCTCACCCCTCCGCGGCCCCCGGCGACCGAAGTCACCACCGTCGTGCCGCACCGCGCGCGACGCCGCATTCCGCGGGTCGTCTTCGTGCTGCTCGCGGTGATCGTCGTCGCGGCGGCGGTCGTACTGGCGCCGCGGCTGCGCTCGACGCCCGCACCCCGGTACGTGACGCTCCCGGTCCAGCGCGGCACGCTGCTCGAAATGGTGACCGCGGAAGGCACCGTCAACCCGCAGAACCTTATCCTCGTCGGGACGCAAGTCTCCGGAACGATCGCCGAGCTCGACGTCGACTACAATTCGCCGGTCCGCAAGGGCGAGGTGATGGCGAAGATCGATCCGACGACGTTTCGCGATGCGCTGAACCAGGCGCGATCGACGCGCACCACGTACGAGCGCCAGTACGGTGCCGGCGTGGCCGGCGCGCGGAGCGCGGTCGCGACCGCCGAGTCGGCCCGGCGCAACGCGGCCGCGGCTCGCACGGCGGTCGATTCGGCGGCCTCGCAGGTCGCGAAGGCCAAAGCGGCGTTCCAGCTGGCCGCGGAGACGCAGCGCCGCGACCGCGCGCTGCTCGCCCAGGGCTACATCGCGCAAAGCCAGTACGATACCGACGCTGCGAACACCGTCGCCGCCGGCGCGGCGTACGCCGCCGCGAAGCTGGCGGTCGATCAGGCGCGCGCGCAGCTCGATGCGGCGAACGCGACGGCGCGCGCCGGTGCGGCGACCTCCGTCAGCGTCGCGGCGCAGGCCGCCGCCACGAGCGCGCAGGCCGAGGGAGCGTCCGCGCAGGTCGATCAAGCCGCGTACAATCTCAAGCAGAGCGTCATCGCGTCGCCGGTCGACGGAACGGTGATCGCACGCAACGTCTCGGTCGGGCAGACGGTCGCGGCCAGCTTCCAAACGCCGACGCTGTTCACGATCGCCCAGGACCTCTCGAAGATGCAGGTCGACATCTCGGTCGGCGAACCGGACATCGGCGGCGTGGTCCCCGGCGACGTCGCCGACTTCACCGTGCTCGCCTATCCGAACCGGACGTTCCGCGGCACCGTCTACCAGGTGCGGCGGAACCCGACGACGCTGAACAACGTGGTCACGTACGACACCGTGGTGTACGTGCAGAACCGCGACGGCGCGCTGTATCCCGGGATGACGGCGAACGCGCAGATCCACGTCGCGAAGGCGGAGAACGCGCTCGTCGTCCCCGTCGCCGCGCTGCAATACGTGCCGCCGTCGCGCGTCCGCGCGCGCGCGTCGAACGGCGCGACGCCCGGATCCGCGTGGGGGATGACGACGTCGTCGGCGACGCGGACCGTCGTCGCCGGGCGCTCGGGACGCATCTTTCTCCTCCGCGGCGGGACGCCGCAGCCGGTCCGCGTCCGGGTCGCGCTCGTCAGCGGACCGCAGGCCGCCGTGGTTCCCGCCGGGGCGACGCTGCGCGCGGGCGACCAGGTGATCGTGGCCGACGACACGGTTCCGGCCGGTGCGGCCGCGCAGGCGGCGGCGATGGTGCGCCAAGCGACGTCGATGAACCGCGGAGGCGGCCGGTGAGCGGTTCCGGCGTCCCCGTCGTCCGGCTCGAGAAGTTGCGCAAAGTCTACGCGACGGGCCGCGAGGAGACGGTCGCGCTCGACGGCGTCGACTTGACCTTGGAGCAGGGCGAGTTCGTCGCGGTCACCGGCGCATCCGGGTCCGGAAAATCGACGCTGCTCCACATGATCGGGCTCCTCGACCGCCCGACGTCCGGCCGCTACTGGTTCGAAGGCGAGGACGTCGCGGAACTCGACGCCGACGAGCTCGCGGACCTGCGCTCGCACCGTCTCGGATTCGTCTTCCAGTCGTACAACCTGCTCGCGCGCACGAGCGCGCTCGAAAACGTCGAGCTGCCGATGATCTACGCCGGCGTCCCCGAACGCGAGCGGCGCACGCTCGCGCTCGAGGCGCTGCGCATCGTCGGCGTCGGAGACGTCGCCGAGCACGCGTCGAACCAGATGTCGGGCGGGCAGCAGCAGCGGGTCGCGATCGCGCGCGCGCTGGTGAACGACCCCGGACTCGTGCTCGCCGACGAGCCGACGGGGGCGCTCGACACCAGGTCGTCGCAGGACATCATGGGACTGTTCGCGCGGCTCAACGCCGAGCGCGGGATCACGATCCTGCTGGTCACGCACGAGCCGGACGTCGCCGCCCGCGCGAAACGGATCGTCACCTTCCGCGACGGACGGATCGTCGCCGACGGCCCGGCAAGCACGGCGGCACTGCGAGCGGTACCGGTATGAGCCTGCGAACGTTGGTCAGCGTCGCGTGGCGTGCGCTCGTGCGGAATCGCGTGCGCTCGCTGCTGACGATGCTCGGCGTGATCATCGGCGTCGCCGCGGTCGTCATCACGGTCGCGATCGGCGCCGGCGCGCGCGCCTCGATCGCGGCGCAGATCAACGGGATCGGCAGCAACCTCGTGATCGTCATCCCCGGAAACGTCACGCTGAACGGCGTGCGCACCGGGACCGGAGCGGCGTCCACCTTGACCCCGGATGACGGTCTGGCGATCGCGAAGCTGCCGCACGTCGCCGCGGTGTCGCCGTCCGTCGTCGTGCGCACGCAGGTCGTCGCGAACGGAAACAACTGGTTCACGAGCGTCGCGGGCGTCGCGCCGACCTTCACGTACATCCGTGAGTGGGACATGGCGTCCGGGACGTTCTTCAACGACGCCGACGTCGCGGGCTCGGCGAAGGTTTGCGTGCTCGGACAAACGGTCGTCGACAACTTGTTTCCCGGGACGTCGCCGCTCGGCAAGACGGTGCTCGTCCGCAACGTCCCGTTCACGGTCGTCGGCGTGCTGTCGGCGAAGGGGCAGAGCGCGGCGGGCCAGGATCAGGACGACGCGATCGTGATTCCCTACACCTCGGCGATGCAGCGGCTGACCGGCAATACGTTCGTCAACGGCATCGCCGCCTCGGCGGACGACGTCTCGTCGATCGTCCCGGTCGAGAACGAGATCACGCCGCTGCTCTAGCAGCGTCACCGGATCGTCGGGACGGCGCAAGACGATTTCAGCGTCCGCAGCCTGCAGGACATCGCCAACGCCGCCTCGGCGACGGCGTCGGTGATGGAATATCTCCTCGCCGGCGTCGCCGCCGTCTCGCTCGTCGTCGGCGGCATCGGGATCATGAACATCATGCTGGTCTCGGTCACCGAGCGCACGCGCGAGATCGGGCTGCGCATCGCGGTCGGCGCGCGGAGCCGCGCGATCCTCGAGCAGTTCCTCATCGAAGCGGTGGTGCTCTCGAGCGCCGGCGGCGCGATCGGAGTCCTTCTCGGCGTGACCGGCGCGGCCGCGGTCGCGGCGTTCGGGCACTGGCCGATGGTCGTCCCGCCCGAGTCGATCGCGCTCGCCTTCGCGTTCTCCGCGCTGACCGGCGTCTTCTTCGGCTACTATCCCGCGTCGAAGGCGGCGCACCTCAACCCCATCGAGGCGCTGCGGTTCGAGTGAGCCCGCCCGCGCACGAGGTCAGCGCAGCGCCGGCGACCAGCGCGCGAGCATCGCGCGCAGCGACTCGAGACGGACCGGCTTCGCGAGGTAGTCGTCCATCCCGGCGGCCAGGCACGCGTCGCGATCTTCCTTGAACGCGTTGGCGGTCATCGCCACGATCGGCACGTGGCCGCCGTTTCCGCGCTCCGCTTCACGGATTCGCCGCGTCGCCTCGAAGCCGTCGACCACGGGCATCTGAACGTCCATGAAGACGACGTCGTACCGGTCGCGGCGCACCGCGCTCACCGCCTGCGCGCCGTCGGAGACGATGCGTACCTTCACGCCGAGCGCGTCGAACTGGTGCACGAGCACCTCGTGCATGTTCGTGTTGTCCTCGGCGACGAGCACGGTCGTCCCGTCGGCCGGCGACCCGCCCGTCGAGGCGCCGAGCGGCGCCGACCGCCGGCGGCCCTCGGCGGTCGAGAGCGCCTCGATGACCGCGTTGAACAGATCGGAGGGGCGGAGCGGTTCGCTCAGCGGTTCGTCGGGGCCGATCGTCACGACCCGCCCCGGCCCGAGATGCGGCAGCTCGCGCAGCGCCGCCGCGGTGGCCTGGCCGCGCGAATCGACGTCGACGACGGCGACCCAATCCGGCGTTTCTTCGGACGGTGCGCCGAGTACGACGTCGGCCGCGTCCGCCAAGGTGAAAAGCCGCCTCGCGACCATGCCCCACGCGCGCACGTAGCGCTCGATGATGTCGGCGAAGGCGTCGTCGTCGGAAGCGATGAGCGCGCCGGCGCCGACGATGCTCGGGTTCGTCTCGACGACGCGCGGTCGCGTGAACTTCGCGTCGAACCAGAACAGCGAGCCGCAGCCGGTCTCGCTCGTGACGCCTATCTCTCCGTGCATCGCCTCCACGACGCGCTTCGCGATCGAGAGACCGAGGCCGGTTCCGCCGTACGTCCGCGACGACGAGCTGTCGCCCTGCACGAACGGCTGGAACAGCTTCGGCAGCACGTCGGCAGCGATCCCGATCCCGCTGTCCTGCACTTCGAAGCGGACCGTCGTGCTGCGCGGGCCGACCTCGGCGGGCAGCGCGCGCACGACCACGCGTCCCTGATCGGTGAACTTCACGGCGTTGGCGATCAGGTTCAGCAGCACTTGGCGGAGCCGGTCGGCGTCGCCGCACAGCACCGCGGGGATCAACGGATCGACGTAGACGTGCAGGCCGATCCCCTTCGTGCGCGCTTGCCCGGCGAGCACGTCGGCGGCGCCCGCAACGACGCTTTCGATCGAAAACTCCTCGTTCGCGAGCTCGATCTTCCCGGCTTCGATCTTCGAGAACTCGAGGATGCCGCTGATGATCCCGAGGAGCGCCTCGGCGGACTCGTTGACGCGGCGGACGTAGCCGCGCTGCCGCTCGTCGAGCGCCGTGGCGGTGAGCAGCTCCGTCATCCCGATGATGGCGTTCAGCGGCGTGCGCAGCTCGTGGCTCATCGTCGCCACGAACTGCGACTTGAGCTGCGAGGCGTCGAGCGCGCGGTCGCGGTCGGCTTCGGCGTCGATGCGACGGCGATGCTCGCCGACGGAGAGCAAGCGGAGCTCCTCCATCTGCTTGCGCTCGCGGATGTCGATCACCGAGGCGAGAACGAAGTTCCCGCGCGGCGTGGTGATCGGCGCGAGCCCGATCTCGACCGGGATCTCGCTCCCGTCCTTGTGCACGGCGAACAGATCCCGCCCCGCGCCCATGGGCCGCGCGGTCGGCGCGGCGACGTAGCGCTCGCGGAGCACCGGATGCGCGCCGCGGAACCGCTGCGGCACCAGACGATCGATCGGCGTTCCGAGCAGCTCGCTCCGTTCGTATCCGAGGAGCTGCTCGAGCTGCGCGTTCACGCGCACGATGCGGCCCGCGGCGTCGCTGACGACGAGCGCGTTCGGCGCCGCCTCCAGCATCATCCTCAGGTGCTCCTCGGAGCCCTTTCGCTCGCTGACGTCGGTGATCGCGGCCAGGACGTATTCGCCTTCCGCGGTCGCGATCGCGTTGAATCCGACGTCGACGGGAAGCGTCGTCCCGTCGCCGCGCATCGCGACGAACTCGTGGGGAACCGCGCTCTCCGCTTCGCGGGCGAGGTCGCGCCACGGCCGCTGCTCGTCGCTGCGCACGATCGCGCCGAACGGCCGGCGCAGCAGGTCGGTGCGCGACGCGCCGAACAGCCGCTCGGTCTGACGGTTCACGAGCGCGATCGCGTCTTCGTCGTCGATCAGGACGATGGCAATCGGCGCGGCCTCGAGGAGAACTTGCAAGTGCTCCTGCTCACCGCGCTCGGAGGGCGTCCGCCCGAAGTGCCCGTCCGCCGGCATGGTCATCTTCGTGGTGGATGTGGTTCGCGGCACACCGAACGCCTGCCCGCGACGCGCTCGTAACGATTCCGTTACGCAACGGACGGCGCTCCGGCGCGCCCACGCGGATCGCTCATCCGCCTCGAGTCTGCAGGCTCGGTGCAACGCCCGTCGGAACGCGCCGTGACGCTCGCGAACGCCGCGTGAACGCGTGCGCGCGTCGGCTTTCCGCGCGCGGCGTCACGATCGGCCCGTGGCATCGCCGGCTCCGCCCGTCGTGGTGCGCGTCCCCACCGCCGGCGACCCGCCGAAGATCGCCGCGATGGTTGCCGCGCTCTCGGCCCGCTCGCTGGAGCGACGATTTCTCGGGACCGTGCCGCGCCAGGAAGCGCTCGCGGAGCTCCGGCGCGAGCTGCGGGCTGATGCCGATTCCGTGGCCCTGCTCGCGTGCGATCCCGCCGGAGAGGTGGTCGGCGAGGCGTACGCCGCGCGGCTCGACGCCGACAGCGCCGAGGTCGCGTTCGTGGTGGCCGACGCCTGGCAAAGCCGAGGCGTCGGGACCCTGCTGCGCGACGCCCTGTTCGAGGCACTGCGGCAACGCGGGTTCCGGTACGCGGTCGCCGAGCTCCAGTGGGCGAACGTCGCGATGTCCTCGCTGCTCCGGCAGACGAATCTTCGCTGCACGACCGAACGGCACGACGAGGGCGTGCTGGTCGTGCGCGTCGAGCTGGAGGCGACGCCGCCGGGGGGCCTCGCTTCGTGCCGTTAGGGCGCGGCCGGCGTGTGGCCGCGGTTCTCCGTTTCGCCGAGCTGCGGGAGCAGCGCGTCGGCCTGGGCGAGCGCACGCAGCACGACCTCGAGGCGCTCCGGCGTGGGCTCCAAAATGCCGTCGCGGAACGCCTCGACGTTCGCGACCGCGACGGCGAGATGGTTGCGGACGTCGTGAAGCCGTTGGCTCATCGCGGCTCGACCATCTTGTAGCCGACGCCGAACACCGTCACGACGTAGCGCGGATTCGCCGGGTCGCGTTCGATGCGCGCGCGCAGGTTCGCGATGTGGCGGTCGAGCGTGCGATCGAAGACGTCCGCGTCGGTGCTGAGGCGGTCGAGGAGCTGCTCGCGCGTGAGCGTCTGGCCCACGTGCTCGGCGAGGATATCCAGCAGCTTGAACTGCGTCGGCGTGAGCGTGACGGGCTTGCCCGCCACGCGGACTTCGTGCGCGGTAGCGTCGATGACGACGTCACCGACGCGCCGCTGCCGGCCCGTCGACACGGTCGGGCGTTCGCTGCGCCGCAGCACCGTCTTGACGCGCGCGACCAGCTCGCGCGGGCTGAACGGTTTCCCGACGTAATCGTCGGCGCCGAGCTCGAGCCCCAGGACGCGGTCGATCTCGTCGGTGCGCGCGGTCAGCATGATCACCGGGACGTCGCGCAGCGCGCGAATCCGGCGGAGCACCTCGGTCCCGGGGAAGACCGGGAGCGACAGGTCGAGCAGCACGAGATCGGGTTGCTCCGCCTCGAATGCGGCGACCGCGCCGGGGCCGTCCGCGGCTCGTACGACCGTGAATCCTTCGCCTTCGAGGTAGCCCGCGAGGACTTCGATGAGCGCAGGCTCGTCGTCGACGACGAGGACCTTGCGCGCCGAACGTTCCACCGTGCGCACACCGTTCGGTTTCGTACGGAAGCCGCCCTCCGCTCGTCCGCCGCATTCGATCGGGCCCCGAAGCAACAGGTTCATCGCGCGGGCCGGGCGCTTCCGCCGTGCGTCGCACCATGGTGCACCTCGGGCGGCGCGACCAGCACGGGCACCGGGCTCGTCCGCACCAGCGACTCGCTGATGCTGCCGAGCGGGAAGGGGCGCCAGCGGCGCCCGTGTGCCCCGACGACGAGCAGGTCGGCGTGGTGCGCCTCGGCCGTGATCGCGATCGCGTCGACAGGGTCGCCGTGGACGACGGCCGAGTCGCACGGCACGCCGGCATCGCTCGCCGCGCGGAGCGCGTCGGCGAGTTCGGCGGCGTCCGGGGCGCGCGCTCCGCCGGCCGCCACGTGCACGAAGAAGATCCGGCTCCCCTCGCACGCCGCGACCCGCAGCGCGAGCGCCACGGCGTTTCGCGAGGCCGGCGAGCCGTCGACCGCGACGACGATCTGCCGGAACGACGGTGCGAGCTCGGCGGCGCTCCGCTCGTCGACCACGAACGTCGGCAGCTCCGCGCCGTCGAGCACCGCCGCGGCCGTGCTGCCGAGGACCAGGCGCGCGACGCCGCGCCGTCCGTGCGATCCCATCGCGATCGCATCGACGCCCTCGGCGCGGGCGGACGCGACGATGCGGGCGGAGGGCGGACCGTCGAGCGCGACGGTCGTGCAGCGAATGCCGGCGGCGTCGGCCGCGCGCCGCGCCGACGCGAAGATCGCGCGCTCGTCGTCCTCGAAGCCGTCCAGCGCGCTCGCGAGCATCGCGCCCCCGCCGAACGGCTCGCCGCACGCCGCGGCGATCGCGGTTCGATCGATGACGTGCAAGATCACGACCGTGCCGTCGGGCGCCGCAAGGCGCAGCGCGACCGCAAGCGCGGCGTTCGCCGAGTCGGAGCCGTCGAGCGGCACCAGGATCGAACGAAACGTCGCGCTTTTCATGATGCTGAGCCTCAGCCCGCGATCGGGATCGTCTTGCTCTTGATCTCGCGCGTCGACGGCAGCGTCACGGTGAGCATCCCGTTCTCGAAGTTGGCCGTCACCTTGTCGGCGTCGATCTCCTGCGGGAGCGACACGCTGCGTGCGAACGATCCGCGGCGCATCTCGCGCCGGTGGTAGCGCGCGCCGTTCTCTTTCTTCTCCTCGTGATACGATCCGTTGATCGTCACGGTGTCGCCGCTCGCTTCGACGTGAACGTCGTCCTTCTTGTAGCCCGGAAGAGCGCACTCGACGACGTAGCTTCCGTCCTTCTCGTACAGGTCGATGGCGGGGAGCGTCTCACCGTCCTCGCCGCGCGGCCGGAACGGCTCGAAGAACGAGCGCAGCATCGCACGCCGCATAGCGGCGAAGTTCGCGAACGCGTCGTCCAGAAGCGGTTCGGGCGCCGGCGCGGCGTTCGGCTTCTTCGTGGTAGGCAGCGTTGCCATGGTGTTCATCGCTTTCTTTCGGTGCCGGCTCAGACGCCGACGGTCGTGAAGTTGTCGACGCGCATCACGCCCGGGACCGCGAAGGCGGCCCGGCCGGCTTCGTCGTGCTCGGCCCAGGTGCGGACGTGCCCGCGCAGCGTGACGCTTCCGTCGTGCGTCTCGATGGTAAGGCGGCTCGCGTCGAGATCGGCGCTGCGCTCGAAGGACTTGCGGATCTTCTCCGAGACGTCCGAGCTCGTGACGGACGGCGCGACGGCGATCAGGTTGCTGACGCCGCGAACGCCGGCGAGGTTACGGACGGCGCGCTCCGCCGCATCGCGCTGGAACTGCCACGGAACCCGTCCTTCGAGCGTGAGCCAGCCGTGGTCGACCTTGACGGCGACCTTGTCGGCCGGAATCATCGTGTCCCAGTCCAGCACGTTGAGCGCGGCGCTCGCGATGTCGGTGTCGCTGCGCTCGTGGAGCGCGGGGATCTCGACCTGCAGCTCGGTGGCGATCGCCTTGACGCCGGCGACGCGTTTCGCGGCGTGCTCCGCGGCGATCTTCTCGGCGTACGTCGCAACGCGGCCGGTCAGCGTGACGACGCCGTCCTTCGCCGCGACGCCGATGTTCGAAGCCTCGACGCTCGGGTCGAAGGCGAGCTCGTCGGCGACGTCCTCTTGAAGGGTCAAATCGGTTTTCATCGTTGTCTTTCTCGCAGGAGCCGGCCGGCTGTGTCCGGCCGCTCCGCGATCGTGACATCGCGCTGCGAACGACGCGTGAACCGTTCGTGAACGATCCCGCGGCGAACGCTAGACGCCGCTGGGGAACGTCTCCGGCACCTCGCCGGCGTCCCACATCGCGCCGCGCTCCAGCGGCTCCACCGCGCGCGTCCGATCGATGTGGATCACCGCGTCGAACTGCTCGGACAGATCGGTCCAGAAGTAATGGCTGAAACGCTCGGTCTGCGGGCGGTAGACGACGCCGATCGCGCGCTGCAGCAGCCGGCGGGGGATCGCCGCGCGCGTCTCGGGGTCGGAGAGCACGAGCGCGAACCGCTCGGCCCCGGTGTCGTGGAACAGCGCTTCGCAGCTGCCGGGCAGCGCGGTCCGGACGCGCTTCCGTTCGACGGCGGAGCCCCAGTCCGAGGCGGCGCTGACGGTCCCCTCGTAGGTCGTGAAGCCGATCAGCACGCAGCTCCGGCCGAGCCGGGCGCGCGCGAGCCCGCCGATGGTGAACTCGCCGCGCTGCGCCATCTCCGTCGCGGCGCCGTTCCCGACGTGCGAGTTGTGCGCCCAGACGACGATCTTCGGCACGCGGCCGGCCGTCTGCAGATGCACGGCGAGCGCCTCCAGCGTCTCGAACATGTGCCGGTCGCGCAGATTCCACGACGACACGTCGCTGTCGAGCATCGTGCGATAGTATTCCTCGGCGTCCCGCGCGACCCGGGCGTTCTGCTCGGCGTAGAAGAACTCGTCGGCGGCGGTCGCACCGTCCAGATGCGCGTACGCCGCGGCCGAGCGGCGCAGCGCGACGAGCTCGCGCATCACGTCGTCGCGGCACGACGGCCGGAGCCCGAGCCGGACGCCGTAACCGTACTCCGCCGGCTCGCCGACGAAGTCGAAGCAGCCGTAGCTCTCTCGTGCGCGCGCCGCCGCGGGCGGATCGATCCGCTCGAGATAGGCGACGACCGCCTCCATCGAGGCGCGTAAGCTGTACAGATCCAAGCCGTAGAGGAGCGTGCGCCGGACCGGCGCGAGCCGGTCGTTGCGATCGCGCAGCCAGCCCACGAAGTCGACGACGTCGGCGTTGCGCCACATCCACGTCGGGAAGCGCTCGAACCCGCCCAGCGCCTCCACCGCGTCGCCGTCGTGCCCGCGGCCCGCGACGTACCGGCCGACCCGCAGGGCGTCGGGCCAGTCGGCCTCGAGCGCGACGGCGGCGAAGCCCTTTTCCTCGATCAAGCGCTGCGTGAGCGCGGCACGCTCGCGGTAGAACTCGTGCGTCCCGTGCGAGGCTTCGCCGACCATCACGATCGGCGCATCGCCGATGCGCGCGATCAGCTCGCCGTACGGATCGGCCGACGCGGCCGACGCGTTCGCCAGCCCGCGCAGCACGCGCGCCTGCCCGACATCGGAGACGCTGCTTCCCTGGGTCATCAGCGGTCACCGTACCCGCCGGGGAAGAAGGTCGCGTGAAGAAGGCCGCCGCATCCGGGCGCAGGCGTTCACGCGGCCTTCCCCGGCGCGGAGTGTACTGGTCGCGTGATGAACGCCGCCGCACACGCCCCGTTCCGCCCGCGACCCGCCGCGACGCTCGACGTCGCCTCGGCGATCCGCGACCGCCGCGCGATACGCAAGTACACGAACGAGATCGTCGACCGCTCGCTCATCGAAGAGCTCCTGCGCGCCGCGGTCTGCGCGCCGAGCGCGCTCGACCTGCAGCCGTGGGCGTTCGCCGTCTTCCAAGGCGCCGAGCTGCTCGCGTCGTTCTCGCGGCGCGCGGTCGCCCACATGCGGGACGCCGGCTCGACGCTGGTCCCGGAGGCCAGGCGCGCGCACGGAGGTCCGGAAGAGTCGCTGTTCCACGGAGCGTCGACGCTCGTGGTGATCTGTGCGACGTCGGACGACCGGCAGGCGGCCGAAGATTGCTGCCTCGCCGCGCAGAACGTGATGCTGACCGCGCACGCGATGGGCCTGGGCACCTGCCCGATCGGCTCCGCGCGGGCGTGGCTGAGCCTGCCGGAGACGCGCGCCGAGCTCGGCCTCGGCCACGCCGTTCCGGTCTTTCCGATCGCGATCGGGATCCCGGCCGAGACGCCGCGCGCGCCGGAGCGCAAAGCGCCGGTGATCCTCGCGTGGCACGAGAACGAGACGCCGGAGCACAAGCATCGCCGCGCGCTCGAAGCGCTCGAGGCCGCGCCGCACCACGAGACGACGCGCCGCGCGCGCAAGCTCGTCGAGACGCCGTCGCGCGCCGCGAAGCCGACCGCGCGCTCGCAGCAGCGCCGCTTCGACTGAAGCAACGCGATGGCAGCACAGGCCGGCCTCGCCGCGCCCGGAGGCGACCGGCTCACCGAAAGCCCTTTCGTTCGTCCGTTCCGCGCGATTCGCGCCTCGGACGTCGCGCTCGTGGGCGGAAAGAACGCTTCGCTGGGCGAGATGTACGCCACGCTCGCCGCGGCCGGTGTGCGCGTGCCGAACGGTTTCGCCGTGACGGCCGAAGCGTACCGGCGCGTCGTCGGCGACGCGGACGCGTGGGAACGGCTGCACGCGATCCTCGACGGCCTCGACCCCTCGGACGTCGACGACCTCGCGCGGCGCGCCGGCCGCGCGCACGCCCTCGTCGCGGGGCTTCCGCTCCCGCCCGGTGTTCGCGACGGGATCGCGACCGCGTACGGCGAGCTGTGCGCGCAGTACGGCGAAGACGTCGCCGTCGCCGTCCGCAGCTCGGCGACCGCGGAAGATCTCCCCGAGGCGAGCTTCGCGGGACAGCACGAGAGCTTTCTGAACGTTCGCGGCGAGCAGATGGTGCTCGAAGCGTACCGTCGCGCGCTCGCGAGCCTGTTCCTCGAGCGCGCGATCCACTACCGCGTCGACGCCGGATTCGACCATTTCGCCGTGGCGCTCTCGGTCGGCGTGATGAAGATGGTGCGCTCGGACCTCGCGGCGAGCGGCGTCGCGTTCACGCTCGACACGGAGACGGGATTTCGCGACGTCGTCTTCGTCACCGCGTCGTACGGGCTGGGCGAGAACGTCGTGCAGGGGACGGTCGACCCGGACGAGTTCTACGTCCACAAGCCGACCTACGAGCAAGGCTTCCGCGCGGTGCTTCGCCGCCGCATCGGGTCGAAGGAGACGAAGCTGATCCTCGCCGAGGGCCCGGCGCTCGAGGCGCGGACGCGCAACGTCGAGACCGCCGCCGGCGAGCGAATCCGCGCCTCGCTGAGCGACGACGACGTCTTCGAGCTCGCCGGCGCGTGCCTGGCGATCGAACGGCACTACGGCGTTCCGATGGACGTCGAGTGGGCGAAGGACGGACCCGACGGCCCGATCTTCGTGGTCCAGTCGCGCCCGGAGACCGCGGGCTCCCGCCGCGCGGCCGCGCGGGCGGTGACGTATCGCATCGCGAATCCGCCGGCCCCGCTGCTGACCGGACGCGCGGTCGGCGCGGCGATCGCCTCGGGGCCGGTGCGCGTCGTGCGCGACGTCGGGGGACTCTCCGCGTTTCGCCCCGGCGAGGTCCTCGTCGCGCCGACGACGACGCCGGACTGGGAGCCGGTGATGAAGATCGCCGCCGCGATCGTCACCGAGCGCGGCGGCCGCACGTGCCACGCCGCGATCGTGGCGCGCGAGCTGGGGATCCCGGCGATCGTCGGCGCGGAGCGCGCGACGGCCCTCCTCGACGGTCGCGACGCAGTCACCGTCTCATGCGCCGAAGGCGACGTCGGCCGCGTCTACCCGGGGCACGTCGCGTACGAGCGCGTCGAGCTCGACGTTGCCGCGCTGCCGCGGCCGCCGGTGAAGATCGCGCTCATCCTCGCCGACCCCGACGCGGCGTTCGCGCTGAGCGCGCTGCCCAACGACGGCGTCGCCCTCGTGCGGCTGGAGTTCATCATCACCGGCGCGATCGGGATCCATCCGATGGCGGCCGCGCACCCCGAGCGCGTCGCGGAGACCGTCGCCGCGCAGGTCGCGGAACGCAGCGCGTCGTGCGCGTCGCCCGCCGAGTTCTTCGTGCGGACGCTCGCCGAGGGCGTCGGCCAGATCGCCGCGGCGTTCCACCCGAAGCCGGTCGTCGTCCGGATGTCCGACTTCAAGACGAACGAGTACGCGAAGCTGCTCGGCGGCGCGGCCTTCGAGCCGTCCGAGGAGAACCCGATGCTCGGCTTTCGCGGCGCGGCACGCTACGCGCACCCCGCCTACGCCGACGGCTTCGCCCTCGAGTGCGAGGCGATGCGCCGGGTGCGCGACGTGATGGGTCTGCGCAACGTCGTGCTGATGATCCCGTTCTGCCGCCGGGTCGAGGAGGGCGAGCGCGTCGTCGCGCGCATGGCCGAGCACGGGCTGCGCCGCCGCGAGAACGGACTGCAGATCTACGTCATGTGCGAGATCCCGAACAACGTCGTCCAGATCGACGCGTTCTCGCGCGTGTTCGACGGGTTCTCGATCGGCTCGAACGATCTGACGCAGCTCGTGCTGGGCGTCGACCGCGACTCCGAGCTGGTCGCGTTCGACTTCGACGAGCGCGACCCGGGGGTGCTCGAGATGCTGCGTCAGGCGATCGTGGGCGCGAAGCGGAACGGCCGCTACGTCGGGATCTGCGGCCAGGCTCCCTCGGACTATCCGGACGTCGCGGCGTTTCTCGTCGCGCACGGCATCGACGCGATCGGGCTCGACCCGGACAGCGTCGTCGACACGATCCGCCGCTTGGCGCGCCTGACCTTCACGCCGCATTCTTCGGATTCGCCGATCCGCCGCCTACCATGACGCCATGCAGACGAACCGCATCTCGACGCTGACGCTCGTCTCGTTCTCGCCGCCGTAGCGGCGATCGCGCGCGTGGACCTGCGTACCGCAGCATCGCTCTCCCCGGCGGACGCGCTGCGCGCGCTCGGCACGGGGGAGAGCGGGCTGACGGCCGGGGAAGCGGCGCGGCGCCTTCGCGAGCAGGGGCCGAACGCGGTCGGCGAATCGCGCGCGAACGCGCTCCGCGTGCTGGCGCGGCAGCTGGCGAACCCGTTTCTGGTCCTGCTCGTCGCGACGGCGCTGCTCTCGATCGCGATGCACGACCGTTCGGACGCCGCGATCATCCTCGCGATCGTCTCGCTCTCCGTCGGGCTCGCCTTCGTCAACGACTACACCTCGGAAAAGGCGATCGACGACCTGCGCGCGCGGGTGCGGCGGCGGGCGCTCGTCGTCCGCGACGGAGCTCCCGCCGAGATCGACGTGCACGACGTGGTCCCTGGCGACGTCGTCCGGCTCTCGACCGGCGACGTCGTCCCCGCCGATCTCCGCCTGCTCGCGGTGCACGATCTCGCCTGCGACGAGTCCGCGCTCACCGGCGAGGCGATCCCCGCGGACAAGTCGGCCGCCGCGGTGACCACGCCCGGCGGGGCGCTCGGCCTGCGATGCTGCGCGTACTCGGGAACGGTGGTGAAGAGCGGCGCGGGCACGGGCGTCGTCGTGGCGACCGGCGCGTCGGCGGCGCTCGGATCGGTCGCCGAAGCGCTGCGCCGCGCGCCGCCGCAGACGGCGTTCCAGCGCGGCTTGCAGGGTTTCTCGCTGCTGCTCGTGCGCATCACGGTGGTGATGTGCGCGGCGATCTTCGCGTTCAACGCGCTGCTGCACCGCTCGCTGCTCGAATCGCTGCTGTTCGCGCTCGCCGTCGCGATCGGGATCACGCCGCAGCTGCTGCCGGCGATCGTCTCGATCAGCCTGTCCGTCGGCGCACGGCGGCTCGCGCGCCGCTCCGTCGTCGTCAAACGCCTCGTGAGCATCGAGGATCTCGGAAACGTCGAGCTGCTGTTCACCGACAAGACCGGCACGCTCACCGAGGGTCGCGTCGAGTTCCGGTACGCGACCGACGCGCGCGGGACGATCGCCGAAGACCCCGCGGTGCTCGGCCTGCTCTGCTCGGACGTCCCGACCGCCGGCGATCGCGCGTCGGGAGGATCGGTGCTCGACGCGGCGCTCTGGGGCGGCGCCTCGCCGGCGCAGCGCGCGGCGGCGGCCGCGTATCACGTCCTCGACCGCGTCCCCTTCGACTACGAGCGCCGCACGGCGTCGGCGCTCGTCGACGGCCCCGACGGCCGCCGGTTCATCGTCGTGAAAGGCGCGCCGGAATCGATCCTCGCGCGGCTCGCCGCGCACGACGGCGCGTTCGCGGCGGTCGTCGACCGCGTCCTCGACACCGGCGTGCACGCGCTCGCGCTCGCGACCCGCGACGCGGCGGGCGTCTCGGAGATCCATCCGGCCGACGAGCGCGATCTCGTTCCCGCGGGGCTGCTCGCCTTCGGCGACCCGCTGAAGAACGACGCGGCGGCGAGCGTCGAGCGGCTGCGGACGCTCGGCGTGACGGTGAAGATCATCACCGGGGACAGCGCGCGGACCGCCCGCTTCGCCTGCGAGCAGCTCGATCTCGACGCGGGCGGGACGCTGACGGGCGACGAGATCGACCCGCTGGACGACGCCGCGCTGAAAAATGCCGTCGCGCGCACGACGCTCTTCGCGCGCACCACGCCGGAACAGAAGGCCCGGATCGTCCGCGCCGCGCGCTCCGGCGGGGCGGACGTCGGGTTCCTCGGCGACGGGGTGAACGACGGCGTCGCGCTGCACGACGCGGACGTCGGCATCTCGGTCGACACGGCGGCCGACGTCGCGAAGGACGCCGCCGACATCGTGCTGCTCGAAAAGGATCTCGGCATCGTCGCCGACGGAATCGTCGAGGGACGCCGCATCTTCGCCAACACGACCAAGTACGTGCTGATGGCGACGTCGTCGAACTTCGGCAACATGGTCAGCGCCGCGGGGGCGTCGCTGTTCTTGCCGTTTCTCCCGATGCTTCCGTCGCAGATCCTGCTGAACAACTTGCTGTACGACGTGAGCGAGATGGCGATCCCGACCGATTGCGTCGACGAGGACCAGCTCCGCCGGCCCGCGCGCTGGGACATGGGGTTCATCCAGCGCTTCATGGCCGTCTTCGGCCCGATCTCGTCGGTCTTCGACTTCGCCACGTTCGCCGTGATGCTGTTCGTCTTCCATGCCGGCGAGGCGCTGTTCCGGACGGGGTGGTTCGTCGAGTCCTTGGCGACGCAGTCGCTCGTGATCTTCGTGATCCGCACGCGCCGCGTCCCGTTCTTCGCCAGCCGGCCTTCGCCGCAGCTGCTCCTCTCCACGCTCGCGGTCGTGGCCGTCGCCGGCGTGCTTCCGTTCAGTCCGTTCGCCGGCTGGCTCGGGTTCGTCGCGCTCCCGCCCGCGTTTTTCGCGGTGCTCTGCGGCCTGATCGCCGCCTACCTCGCGCTGATCGAGCTGGCGAAGGCGCTGTTCTTCGGGCGGACTCGGGTCGCCGTCTCCCCGGCGCCGGCGCGGCTCCCGGATCGTCCCTCCGGCGCGCGGTCGTGAACGCCCCGTGACGGCGCGGTGAACGCGCCGGGACCGCGCGCGATCCGGCCTTCGCGCGCCGTTCGTCGCGCGGTGCGATGCTCGGGACCTCAAGCTGCTTCGAAAGGTGAAGGGCGATGGCCGGAATGATGCTGTTCACGTCGCTGGCGGACGCGGTCCGCAACGGCTTCGAGGCGTGCGGGCGCACCGAAGACGGCTACGTCGTACGCATGCGGACCGCGCGCGGCTGGGCGATGGCGCTCGTCGTGCTGCGGCGCGCCTGATGCAGCTGCTCGTCAACGGCGAGGCGCGCACCGTCGAGGTCGACGATCCGCGGACGCCGCTGATCTACGTGCTGCGCGACGTTCTGGAGCTCCGCGGGACGAAGATTTCGTGCGGGCGCGGCGAGTGCGGCGCGTGCGCGATCCTGCTCGACGGCGTCGAGGCGCGGGCCTGCATCGTCACGGCGGCCGACGCCGCCGGACGGCGGATCACGACGATCGAAGGTCTTCTCGAGCGCGATACGACCCGCCGGCTGCGCGACGCGGTCGCCGTCGAGCAGGCCACGCAGTGCGGCTACTGCCTTCCGGGGATCGTCGTCGGCGCGACGGCGCTGCTCGCGCGCGATCCCGACCCGTCGGCCGACACCGTCGCCGCCGCGCTCGCGCCGCATCTGTGCCGGTGCGGCACGTACGGGCGGGTCGTGCGCGCGGTCCGGCGTGCCGCCGTCGCGGGGACGAAAGCATGAACGGGACGCCGGCGCCGCTGGTCGAGCAGTGGATCGCGATCGATCCCGACGGCGAGGTGAGCGCCTACGTCGGGAAGGTCGATCTCGGTACCGGGATTCGCACCGCGTTCGCGCAGATCGTCGCCGATGAGCTCGACGTCCCGCTCGAGTGCGTCACCGTGATCGAGGGGCGCACCGGGCTGACGCCCGACCAAGGCCTGACCGTCGGGAGCAAGAGCATCGAGCTCGGCGCTCCGCCCTTGCGCGCGGCCGCCGCGACCGCGCGATCGCTGCTGCTGCACCGGGCGTCGGAGGCGCTCGGCGTCGCGGTCGAGCGGCTCACGGCGCGTCGCGGCGTCGTCTGCGCCCTCCCCGGCGCCGGCGCCGTTCGCGCGACGGTGACGTACGGCGAGCTCGCCGCCGGCGGCTTCGCGGTCCCCGTCGACCCGGCGGCTGTGCCGCGCAGAGGGAGCGCACGGCGCTGGGCCGGCACGTCCGTCGCGCGGTCCGACGTTCCGGCCAAATCGTCGGGCGCGTACGTCTACGTCCAGGACGTGGTCGTGCCGGAGATGCTGCACGCCCGGGCCGTCCGGCCGCCGGTCGCCGGCGCGCGACCCGAGTCGGTGGACGAAGAATCGCTGCGCGGCTTCCCGGACGTGCGCGTCGTGCGAAGCGGCGACCACGTCGCGGTCGTCGGTCGCGACCAGTGGCGCACGGTTGACGCCGCCTCGGCGCTCGCCGTCGGCTGGAGCGGCGGCGGGCTGCCCGACGAGGCGACGCTCTTCGAGCGCCTCCGCGCCTCGGCGAACGAGACGTACGTGCTGCGCGACGGGACGGGCGCGTTCGAAGCGCTCGCCTCCGACGTCACGCTCGCCGCCGAGTACCGCTCGCCGTTCCAGTCGCACGCCTCGATCGGTCCGCCGTGCGCCGTCGCCGACGTCCGCGCCGCCGACGCGACCGTCTGGTCGCCCTCGCAGGGCGTGTATCCGTTGCGCGCGCGTCTGGCGGCGGCGCTCGGCTTCGACGAAGACGCCGTGCGCGTGGTGTACGTCGAGGGCTCGGGCTGCTTCGGCGACAACGGCAGCGACGCGTGCGCGCTCGAGGCGGCCATGATCTCGCGCGCCGCCGGCGCGCCGGTGCGCCTGCAGTGGTCGCTCGCCGATCAGCTCGCCGGCGAGCCGAAGGGCCCCGCGATGATCTCGACGCTGCGCGCCGCCGTGCGTGACGGCGGCATCGCGGCGTGGGAGCACGACGTCTGGACGCCGCCGCACCTCCACGTCCGGGGCGCCGCGCAACGCGCCCTTCCGGGCGCCGCCGCCGGCGATCGCAACGCCGTCGCAGACTACGCCTTCCCCCAGCGCGTCGTCGTTCGGGTCGCCGCCGATGCCGATCTCGACGTTTCGGCGTTTCGCTCGCTCGGCGCGGCGCACAACGTCTTCGCGAACGAAAGCTTCGTCGACGAGCTCGCGTTCGCCGCCGGCGCCGATCCGCTCGCGTTCCGGCTCGAGCACCTGATCGATCCGCGCGCTCGCGAGATTCTCGAGCGTGCCGGCGAGCTCGCCGCGTGGCGGGCGGGCGAGCACGCGTGGTGGTACGGCGATCTGCGCTGCGCGCACGGGATCGCCTTCGCGCGCTACGGCAACGACGGCACGTACGTGGCGGCGGTCGCGACGTGCGCCGTCGATCCCGCGTCCGGCGCCGTCGGCGTCCGCGAGATCGCGATCGCCCACGACTGCGGCGCGATCGTCAACCCGGACGGCGTGCGCAATCAGATCGAGGGCAACGCCGTGCAGGCCACGAGCCGCGCGCTCTTCGAAAGCGTCCGCTACGACCGCGAGCGCGTCACCTCGACCGATTGGGACGCGTATCGCATCGCTCGTTTCCCCGACGCCCCGGCGGTCCGCATCGCGACGATCGACCGGCCCGAGCTTCCGTCGACCGGCGCCGGCGAGCCGGCGACGATCGTCGTCGCGCCGGCGATCGCGAACGCGGTGTTCACCGCCACCGGCGTACGGCTGCGCGAGATCCCCTTCACGCCCGCACGGTATCGCGCCGCGGCGCACGCGGCGCCGCTCGCGGTCGAAGGAGGCGCGCGGTGACGGCCGGGGCGATGCGGCGTGAAGCGGCGCTGCTCGCGCGCGGCGCCGTCTCGGCGCTCGTCGCCGCGGCGGTGCTGAACGTCCCGGCGCAGGCCGGCGTGACGATCCTCGCGCTGTACTTCGCCGCCGACGCGCTGTGCGCGTCGGCGTTTCTCCTCGCCCCGCGGACCGGGCGCGTGACGCGCGCGCTCATCGTGGCGGACGCCGCCGCGGATCTCCTCGTCGGCGGGCTCGTCGTCCAGCATGCGCAGGCCGGGACCGTCCTGCTCGTGGTCGTCGCGCTGTGGGCGCTCGCCACGGGGCTGCTCGAGTTCGGCACGGCGCTCGCGATCCCGCGGATCCCGGCGTGCGCCTGGGCCGTCGCGCTGCTCGGCGCGTCGTCGTGCGCGCTCGGAATCGCGCTCCTCGACTGGACGAACCTCGCCATCCTGGGCTTCTTCTACGTCCTTGCCGCGTACGCGGCAGGCGCCGGGCTCGTCCTCGCCGCGGGGGCCGTCGCGGCGACGCGAGCGGCGCGCGACGCGCGCGCGCACGACGAGGATGAACGTGCGGTTCACGCGTTCTTCTCGGCCGCGCGCGACGATGCTCCCATGCCGACCGACGCAACGCGAGGGAGCTGAGAGATGTCGTGGCCGCACCGCACCGAACCGACGCCCGAGCAGATCGCGCGGCTCGCCGAGGGCGAGGAACG
>Ga0070739_10001711_pt1 | contig 31799 bp, 27 predicted proteins | sample Coa_R1_7_FD_66445 | JGI IMG/M metagenome (GOLD analysis project Ga0070739, IMG submission 66445) | Surface soil microbial communities from Centralia Pennsylvania, which are recovering from an underground coalmine fire - Coalmine... | ecosystem: Environmental > Terrestrial > Soil > Unclassified ...
TACACGGTCCAGTCGGTGCGCCGCTGCTCGATCTTGGGGAACTGCTCGGTCTGCCAGGCCAGCAGCTCGTCGGTGAGGCCCTTGAAGGTCTTGCCGACCATGATCGGCGGACCGCCGTCCGGGTCGCGCGCGCCGAGGTGCAGGTTGGACAGGTACCCGGTGCGGCGGCCGTGGCCCCATTCCGCGGCGAGGACGACCAGGTCGAGGGTGTGCACCGGCTTGACCTTCTGCCAGGAGCGACCGCGGCGGCCGGCCGCGTAGGGCGCGTCGAGCGCCTTGACCATGACGCCTTCGTGTCCCGCGGCGAGCGCCGCCGCGAGCAGATCCTGCGCCTCGTCCTGGCTCGGCCGGTACGCGCCGGGGATGACGTATGGCCCGGCGACGCGCTGCAGGGCGGCCTGGCGTTCGGTCAGCGGCGCGTCGAGCAGGTCCACGCCGTCGAGATGCAGGCAGTCGAAGAAGTACGGATGCAGCAGCAGATCGCGCTCGGAGGTGGCGCCGAAGCGGCTCATCGTCTCCTGGAACGGCCGCGGCCGGCCCTCGTCGGTCAGCGCCAGGGTTTCGCCGTCGAGCACCAGCGTCTCGCAGGGCAGCGCGCGGACCAGTTCGACGAGCTCTGGCACGCTTGTGGTGATCTCTCGCAGCGTTCTGGTGAAGATGTTGACCTGCTGGCCGCGGCGGTGCACCTGTATTCGCGCGCCGTCCAGCTTGTACTCGACGCTCACCTCGCCGAGTTCGGTGAGCGCGTCCGGCAGCGACTCGGCCGGAGAAGCGAGCATCGGGCGTATCGGCCGGCCGATCTGCAGGGCGAAGGCGGCGAGCGCGTCCGGGCCGCCGTGCAGCGCGGCCGCGGCGGTGTCGGGCAGCGAGCCGGAGAGCATGAAGGCCCGGCGGACCTGTTCACCGGGCACGTCCGCAGCCTTGGCGACCGCGTCGAGCATGACGCCTTCGAGCGCGCCCTGCCGCAGCTCACCGGTAAGCAGCCGCAGCAGGAAGTTCTGCTCCTCTGCGGTGGCGGCCCGCAGCAGTGCGCCGAGCAGCTCGCCGCGACGCCCGCGCGAGCCGGTTCCCGAGGTGCCCGCGAGGCTTTCCAGGGCGGTGTCCACCTCGCCGACGGTCAGCGTGGGCTCGGCGGCAGGTGCCGCGTCCAGCTGGACCAAAGTGCGCCATCCGGTCCCGAAGCGCCCCTGCAGCGGCACGCCGACGAGGAACGCCACGACGACGCGAACCGCGGCCGGAGCCTGCTCGCTCGAGGCGGCGGCGCGCAGGATGCCGGCCAGCGCGTCGACCTTGGCCAGGCGCGACCGAGTCGCCGCGACGGCGGCGGAGACTTGGACGACCTCGGCGAAGAGCATGTCCCCATGGTGCCGCGAGGCACTGACAGATCGCTCGCGGAGGAAGAAAGCGGCTGGTCAGCAGGGGAGAGCAAGGTGCTCGCATAGCCTGGGCGGCCGCCGGGACCGGCCGCTGAAACGGACCGCGCCGCCAGGCCTGGGCCCGGTTTGGAGAGTGGCCCAGGCGAGAGGTTCCAAACCGGGCCTAGGACGCGGCCAGGCGGGCGAGGGAGTCGCCGGTGAGGCGGAAGATCGTCCACTCGTCCATCGGCACCGCGCCGAGCGACTTGTAGAAGCCGATCGACGGCTCGTTCCAGTCCAGCACCGCCCACTCGACCCGGCCGCAGCCGCGCTCGACCGCGATCTGCGCGAGCCGGGTGAGCAGCGCACGGCCGTGCCCTTCACCGCGGGCGTGCGGCTTGACGTACAGGTCTTCCAAGTAGACGCCGTGTCGGCCGAGCCAGGTGGAGAAGTTCAGGAACCACATCGCGAAGCCGACCGCTTCACCGGTGTCGTCGTTCTCGGCGATGAGCGCGTACACGGCGGGATTCTCACCGAACAGCGCGGTACGCAGATGCTCCTCGGTTGCTGTCACCTCGTGGGGAGCACGCTCGTATTCGGCGAGCTCGCGGATCATGGTGAGGATTGCCGGTACGTCGTCCGAAGTGGCGGTTCTGATCATCGGTCCAGGGTAACGGTGCCCGGAGCGGCCGGGCGCAGCGCCGGGGCCGCCAGCGCGACCGCCATCACCAGCACGACCGGGATCGCGAGCGCCGCCGGCAGCCCGACGAGTTCCGCGACGCCGCCGATGACGATCGGCCCGACGACGAAACCGATGAAGCCGAGGCTGGCAACGCGCGCGATCGCCTCGCCCGCGCGGGCCGGATCGCGGCTACCCGCCGTGGAGAACACCTGCGGAACGATGCAGGACAGGCCCGCGCCCAGGCACGCGAAGCCGATGACTCCGGCAATCGGCGCGTTGACGAGCAGTCCGGCGGCGAGGCCGACCGAGGCGAGGACACCGCAGCCGCGCACTAGGCGGACGGGCCCGAGTGCCGCGGTGAGCCGGTCCCCCACCAGCCGGCCCGCGGTCATCGCGATCGCGAACGCGGCGTAGGCGGTGGCGGCGAATCCGGCGCTGGTGTGCAGATTGTCGCGCAGATAGACCGCGCTCCAGTCCGCCGCCGCGCCCTCTCCGACCAGGCAGCAGAACGCTAGCGCGCCCAGGAAGAGGATCGCGCCGGACGGAGCGAGGAAAGTCCGCAGGCGGGTGAGCGGAGACGGAGACGAAGAAGGCGCCGGAGACGAGGTGGTGCGGGTGGAAGGTGGCGTCGAGTCAGCAGGCTGCGGTGACTGCGGCTCAGCGGGACCGGCTCCGTTCAGGGCTGTCATCGCCTGTTGCGATAGAGCCCATCGCGATGACCAGCCGACTCCAAGCACGACCAGCCCCGTGACGGTCGCGAAGCTCACCGCCGGGCCAAGCCCGGCGCGCGCGTACACGCCGCCTAGCGCGGAGCCTATGAAGCCGCCGATGCTGTACACCGCGTGAAACGAGGAGATGATCGGCCTTCCCCAGGCGCGTTGCACCTCGACCGCGTTCGCGTTCATCGCGACGTTGAGCGTGCCGTGCACCGCGCCAAAGCCGAACAGCGCCAGCACGAGCAGCGGCAGGTCCGGCGCGAACGCCGGGCCGAGCAGCAGCGCGCCGTCCACGAGCGCGGCCGGAAGCATGACGCGCCTGCTGCCGTATCGGTCCACGAGCCGGCCCACCGCCTGCATGCCGACGATCGCCCCGGCGGCGAAGGCGAGCAGCGCCAGGCTGAGCTGGCCGTCGCTGACGCCGAGCCGCTGCTTGACGGCCGGGATCCGTGCGGTCCAGGAGCCGAGGATGACGCCGTAAAGGAGAAACAGCAGCGCGACCGCGATCCGGCCACGCAGCAGCGGGTGTTCTCTCAGGGCTCTCATGCCGAACGCCACGCGGGGAGCGGCGTCGGTCTTGGTCATCCGGCCACGGTAGCGCGTGGCGTTCGGCATGAGTACGGGATTATTCGGTCAATGGGTTAGGCGAGCGGTGGTTGCGTTACGACGTCGAACAGGCGGCTCCGTTGAGCGTGAAGGCCGTCGGCGTCGCGTCGCTGCTTGTCCAGGTGCCCTGCCAGCCGACCGAGACGGTTCCGCCTGGACTGATCGTCCCGTCGTAGGAGACGTTCGTGGCGGTGACCGCTGTTCCGCTCTGCGTCACCGTCGTGCTCCAGGCATTGGTCACCTTCTGGTCGCCGGGATAGGCGAACTTGAGTGTCCAGCCATTGATGGTTGATGTGCCGGTGTTCTTGATGGTCAGGTTCGCGACGAAGCCGCCGGGCCACTCGCTGGACTTCACGTACGAGACGTTGCACGTCGCGCCGCCGGTGCTCGCGCTCGGCGAGGCGGAGGGCGAAGACGACGGGGAGGAGGAGGGAGAGGCGGACGGGGACGAGGACGGCGAGGACGACGGGCTCGTGCTCGGGCTCGCCGAGGGGCTGCCGGAGCTGCCGCTGCCCGAGATCACGTACGTCACCAGCGAACGCGCCGGAATGCTGGCGCTGAACGATCCGCCGGAGAGCGGGATCGCGGTCTGCGCGGCCGCGTTGTTCGAGCCGTTGGTCAGCACCGGCGTCACGGTTCCGCTGGTGATGCCGGCGTTCTGCAGCGCGTAGCTGACCGTGTCGGCGCTGTTCGCGGTGTTGAGTACGACCACTGCGACGGTGCCGTCGGTGTTCTTGTACGCGCTGAGGTTCAGGCCGCTGTCCGCGGTGGTGGCGGCGATGCGGGTCGCGCCGGGGTGGATGTAGCGGCTGTAGTTGGCGAAGGCCCAGAGCCGGCCGGTCGGGATGACCGAGGAGCCGTTGATCTCCAGCAGGCCCTCGTTGTCGCCGTTCTCGGACGGGGTGGTGCTGCCCCACCAGTACAGGAAGGCGCTCAGGTTCGCGCCGGTCAGGCCCTGGTGGATGTGCTGCGCCCAGGTGAAGCCGGAGGCGTCGCTGCCGTCGTCCCAGGCCGAGTTGAAGCCGTCGAACGTGGACCACTCGGTCTGCCAGGTCGGCTTGCTCCAGCCGGACAGCGGCGAGGTCGGCGCCGCGGTGTAGCCGTGGCTGGTCAGCACCTTGGTATACGAGTTGGCGGTCGAGTCACTCGCGATCGCGGACGCGTACTGGCTCGCGTAGTCCCAACCCTCCGTCGCGCAGCACTCCACCTGCGTGGACAGGCCGGAATTCGCCACGGCGGGGCCGAGCGTGTCGAGCAGCTGCGCGGTCTGCGACGGGCTCAGCTGCATGCTGTCGTAGCTCGTCGAGAGGTTGGCCTCGTTCTCGGGACCGATGTAGGTGAGCGGGACGCCCGCGGCCGCATAGTCCTGGGCGTACTGGACCAGGTAGTTGGAGTACGCCTGCACCCAGTTGCCGCTACCGCACGTGGCACCGGTCAGGCCGCACACCGCTCCGCCGTTGCTGGTGGAGTTGTTGGTCTTCATGAACGCGGGGGCGCTCCAGGCGTCGGCGAAGACGTTGTTGACGCCGTAGAGGCTCTTGATCTGCTGGGCGAACCACAGCTGGCCCTGGTCCTGGTTGATCGAGGCCAGCGACACGTACGACGGGGCGGCGGTGGGGCTGCCCGGCGAGGTCGGCTCGATGGTGCTGCCCGAGTCGGCGCTGATCTCGTTGCGCAGCATGGTCAGTCCGGCTCCGGAGGTCGGGCTGTAGAGCAGGCTGAGCACCTGCTGCTGGACCGCTGCGGAGGCGCTCATGACCGTCGACGCTTCGCCGAAGGCCTCGGAGGCACCGAATCCGGTAATGCTCTGATATGTCGTCGCCCCGTTGATCGTCACGGTTCCGGCGGCGTAGGCCGATTGCGACTGCGACACGGCGATGGTCAAGCCACTGGCGACGAGCAACACGGCGAGCGGCGCGCGTACCGCGTTCCAGCGGCGCGCCGTGATGTGGGCAACCCGTTCGGTCGTGGACACGGCGGCGCGCCCTCCCTTCTCGACGGCCGGCCGGACCTCGTGTCTGACCAGCCAGGGAGAAGGTACGAAGGGCGCCGCGGGGACTCAACGGGAAGCGCTCTGCGGGCGGAGTACGGCCAGCATGACCGTGAATCTTTCACGGATCGGCGCCGCACCCGTCGGAAAAGTCGAGCTCAGGACCCGAACTTCCACAGCACGCCGTGCCCGGCTTCCGAGTGCAGGGTGAGGAACGCGAAGACGGCAAGGTCTGCGACGCCGAGCACGATCGCCAGCACGGCGCGGCCGCGGCGCGGGTTGGCGCCGCGCAGCGCGGCGATGCCGAGGCCGATCGCGAGCGGGCCGAGCACGAGGTTGCCGACCAGCAGCCCGACGAGCCCGCTGATGAACGCGACGACGGACTTGCCGCTGTTGTCGCGGGCCGTGTCGCGGGTCTGGCCGTTCGAGGCGACAGTGCGGTTCAACGAGGCTGTGTGGTTCGACGAGACAGCGCGGTTTGACGAGACAGCGCGGTTCGACGAACCGGCGTGGTTCGAGATGAGGTCAGCCACGACGCACCCCCTTGCGGAAGAGGCTGGTGTTGGACAGGGCGGTGCGGGCCGCGAACAGGAGCAGCCAGCCGCCGATGAGCGCCGTCAGCGCGAGCGCGACGGGCCCAGAGACGAGGGACAGGGCGCCCATGATCAGGGCGAACACGGTGAGTCCCGCCATCAGGAGAATCATGGTTCCGCCTTCCGGGCCGCGGTTGGGTCGCGACCGGTAGCAGTGGCAGCGACAGCTAGGCGTCGTCGCCTAAATCCGTAACAGTTGTTCACTGAAATCCAGGATACCCTGCCACGAGTGGGAGAACAGTCGTTTACCGAGTGAGTTGGGCCACATGAGCCATCCGCACCGCGAAAAGGCAGGTCCGGCGCCCGCCGACATCAGGCTCGGGACGCTTGGCGCCGCGTTTGACGTCGAGGCCGGGGCCGAGGACGAAGCCGAGCTGGAGACCGGGGCCACGGCCGAGGCTGGAACGGCGCACGCCAGCGGAACCGAGGTCGCCGCCGGCGTCCGGCAGGTGCGAAAGCAGCGGACCCGCCAGGCACTGCTCGACTCCGCGCTTCAACTGCTGGAGCAGCAGAGCCTCAGCAGCCTCGGCTTGCGCGAGGTCACCCGTGCTGCGGGCATCGCTCCGGCCGCGTTCTATCGGCACTTTCCCGACATCGCGGCGCTCGGCGTCGCGCTGGTCGAGGAGTCCTTCGGCAGCTTGCGCGCCATGGTGCGGGAGATCCGCGCGCAGGGCGGTGACGTGGACGACGTGATCGGCCGGTCCGTGGACGTGATCGCCGAGCACGTGCACGAGCAGCCCGCGCACTTCCGCTTCCTCGCCCGCGAGCGCCACGGCGGAGTCGCGGCTGTGCGCGCCGCCATCGCCGCCGAACTGGACGGCTTCGTGCGCGACCTGGTCGAGGACCTGTCCGCGCAGCCGGATTCGACGGGCTGGTCGGCGAACGAGATCCGTATCTTGGCAGAGCTCTACGTCAACCACACGATGCTGACCGCGACCGCGATCCTGGAGGCGACGACCGGCGAGCCGCGCCTCGGCGTGGAGCCGACCGAAGTGGGGGGCGGGGTAAGTGCGGCCGGCATTGAAACGCACGCCGGCACCGGGACACGGCAGAACGAGCAGGCCATCGTGGAAGCGGCACGCATGCAGCTGCGACTCATCTCGCTCGGCCGCCGCCACTGGCTCGACGAACGCCCTCACCACCAGCGCCCCGAGACCTGACGGGGCGTAAGTTGCACCACCTAACTCGACATGTGCGGCCCGCAGTCGGCTTCGCCCACCACGAGCGCACACCGCAATCTGACGGAGCGTAAGCAGCAGCCCGCCACTCAACCCTCTCGGCCAGCCCCACTGGCTCGACGAATGTCCTCACCACCGCCCGCTGAAATCTGACGGAGCGTAAGCTGTCGCCACCGCCGCGCGACCCCATGCGGCGCGGCGCTCGCGATGATCGCCCGGCGAGCGCGTTGCGGGATGGTGCGAGTTTCATCTCGAACCGCTGGTCGCACGCCCGTTCGCGAGGCACGTTTGACAGCGGTGGTCCGTACCGGGATCCTGATCCCGTGAGAGCGCTCTCAAGGTCGGCGCTCCGTACACGGCCGCGCTCGCGTCACCGGGCTCGGTCGGCGAATAATACGGTCAGTGGTCGGCCCACGACAGCGCGCTTTCGGTGAGCGCGACGACGCGGGGCTGTCGGGTGCGGCGCGGGGTGTACCCGGCTGCGGTCGGGCCACCGGAAGAGGGGATTCCCCATGACAGTCACCGCGGGAGCCGCCCGAGTCGGAGTTGGGACGCAGGGGGCCGCGGCGACCGCCGCTCCGCCGCGCCGTTTCCCGGCCGGCTTCCACTGGGGGGCGGCCTCGTCCTCCTACCAGATCGAGGGCGCCTGGAACGAGGACGGTCGCGGCCCGTCGATCTGGGACACCTTCTCGCGCACGCCGGGCAAGGTGCGCAACGGCGACACCGGCGACGTGGCCATCGACCACTACCACCGCTACCGCGAGGACGTGCGGATCATGGCCGACCTCGGCCTGACCGCCTACCGCTTCTCCACTGCCTGGCCGCGGGTGCAGCCCACCGGCAGCGGCCCGGTCAACGCGCGCGGCCTGGACTTCTACGAGCGGCTCGTCGACGAGCTGCTCTCCTTCGGCATCACGCCGTTCCTGACGCTCTACCACTGGGATCTGCCGCAGGCGCTCGAGGACCAGGGCGGCTGGACCAACCGGGAGACCGCGCTGCGCTTCGCCGAGTACGCCGAGCACGTCGCGCGCCGGCTCGGCGACCGGGTCGAGTTCTGGACCACGCTGAACGAGCCGTGGTGCTCGGCCTATCTGGGTTACAGCAGCGGGAAGCACGCCCCCGGCCGGATCGACCAGGCCGCGTCGCTGGCCGCGGTGCATCACCTCAACCTCGCGCACGGCCTCGGCGTCCAGGCGGTGCGCGCGACCGTCGGCGCGGCGGCGCAGTTGTCGGTGACGCTGAACCTGTGCGCGGTCCGGGCGGCCAGTGACAGCCCCGAGGACCAGGAGGCCAAGCGCCGCATCGACGGAGTCGCGAACCGGCTGTTCCTCGACCCGATGCTGCGCGGCGAGTACCCGGCGGACGTGCTGGCGGACACCGCGGGCATCACCGACTGGTCGTTCATCCGCGACGGCGACCCGGCGCAGATCAACGCCCGGCTCGACGCCCTAGGCATCAACTACTACACGCCGCTGACCGTGGCGGCCCCCGACGGCAGCGGCCACGTCGAAGAGGTGACCGACCACCCCGGCTGCGGCGACCTCACCTTCCCGCCGGTGGACCTGCCGCGCACGGTGATGGACTGGCCGATCGACGCGGACGGGCTGCACGAGCTGCTGCTGCGGGTGCACCGGGACTACGACGGCATCCCGATGCTCATCACCGAGAACGGCATGGCGAACGACGACTACGTCGGCCCGACCGGCGAGGTGCACGACCCGGAGCGGATCGCGTACGTGTCCGACCACATCGACGCGGCGGCGCGCGCCATCGAGGACGGGGTCGACCTGCGCGGATACTTCCAGTGGTCGCTGCACGACAACTTCGAGTGGGCTTACGGGTACGGCAAGCGCTTCGGCATCGTGTACGTCGACTACCCGACGCAGAAGCGGATCCTGAAGAGCTCCGCGCACTGGTACCGCGACTTGATCGCGCAGGAGCGGGGCCTGGCGCAGTAGCGCGTCCTGCTCGGCTCGGCAAGAACCAATCAGGTCTCTGTCTCCCGTTCAACGGGAGACAGAGACCTGATTGGTTTCGTGGCGATCCGGGCGGTCAGCCCGCCGGGTACGTGTCTCCGGTCGCCCAGTCGGTGCCGATGACGACGGTGACCTCGGTGTAGGTGTTCGACTGGGTGAGGTTCGCGGTCGGCACGGCGAGGGCCTTGGCCACGGCCGCGGCCGAGTCGGCGCGGGTCGACGGGTAGAAGATCTTCGTGGCGGTGGTCTTCGTCATGTTGCCGCCGACCGTGGCGAGCGCGAAGCCGTCCTTCACCAGCGCGGCCTTGATCATCGAGGCGCGCTGGCTGATGCCGCTGGCGTTGAACACGGCGACGTGGACGCGCGCGACGTCGACGGCGGCCGCCCCGGTCGTCCCGGGCGCGGAGGCCGAGGCGGACGGCGAGCCCGACCCGTTGGTCATCGCGCCGTTCGTCGCGCTGGCGGAGGCCATGGCGCCCGCGTCCGGAGTGGTCGTGGTCTGGTTCATCGGGCCCTGAGAGGCGGAGGTCGGGTCCGCGACCGCGCCGCTACCGGAATTCCCGGACGGCCGGGTGACGAAGTAGGCGATCAGCGCGAGCACCACGACGCCGACGGTGCCGCCGATGATCATCAGCTTCCGGTTGCCGCCCGCGGCGCCGTTGTTGCCGCCGTGCTCCCCTCTGCCGCTGCCGGCGCCGTGCGAACTGCGGCCGTGGGCGGAGCGGCCGCGCGGGCTTTCCTCGTCGTCGAGGTCGATGTCGCGGTTCGTGCGGCCCTCAGCGCGGGCGGCGCGGCCGGCCTCAAGCCGCGACTGGCGCGGTATCGATCCGGTGGACGGCTCGTCGGTCGCGGAGGAAGGCAGGCCGCCGGACGGCGACCGTGTGCCGGGCCACGCGTCGGATCCGGGTGCACCCGGTCGCTGCGCGCCGGAGCCCGACGGACGCGAGCCGGAAGGCGGCGGCGGGGATGAGGACGGGCCGGGCGAAGCCGCGAAGGGCGCCGCGGGGATGTCACTGCGCGAGTCGCCGGGGCGGGTGCCTCCGGCAGGGTACTGACCCGGTCGCGGGCCGTCGGGCCGTGGCTGGCCCGGGCGCAGGCCTTCCGGGCGGGGTGGCTCAGAACGCGAAGTCTCGGGACGGAACGCGTCGGGGCGCTGGCCGTCAGGTCCTGCGGCGTCGGGGCGGGGCGGGGCTTCGAACGCGGGGCCGCCGAATTGCGCGGTGCGGTGCTGGCCCGAGTCGAAGTAGTCGCCGCCGCCGCGGGTCGGGAACTGGCCGGAATCGAACCGGTCCGGGTCGAACTGGCTGGTGGGGCTCTGACCGGTTGGGCGCTGACCGCTTGGGCGCTGTCCGGTGGGCTGCTGTCCCGTAGGGCGCTGACCGGTGGGCTGCTGTCCCGTAGGGCGCTGACCGGTGTCCGCGGGATTCGGTGCGAAGGCGTTCGGCTCGAACGGCTTCGGCTCGAACTGTGTGCGGTCGAACTGTGCTGAGGCGAATTGCCCGGAAGCGAACTGGCCGGTACTGGACGCGCCCGCGTCGAACTGGCCGGTCTTGAACTGCCCGCTGTCGCCGCGGCCGCGCCTGGTCGGATCGGAGATGCGGGGCAGATCGGCGCCGGTGGGCAGGTCACCGAAGTCGGGCTGCGGTGGGCGATCCGCCTCGGCGCTGTCGGGAGCTGCGCCGTGCCGCGCCCTCGTCGGCAGCGGCGGTCCGTCTAATCGCGGCTGGGCCTGCGGCGGGATCGGAGTCGGCGGCTGGAACGACGACGTCGGCGAGGACGGTCCGGAGGGCGGCGGCGTGCCGGTCGGCGTCGGCGACGGCACGGGTCCCGGCGGCAACGCGGCGTGCGGACGCGCTTGCCTCGGCAGGTAGCCGTGTCCGGGGGCCGACTGCGGTTGTGGCGGGCGCGGCGGCGTCAGCTGCGGCGACGGCGCTTGACCGTGCGGCGGCACCGGCTGCATCGGGTTCGGCGCGGAGATCGCGCCCGGTCCCGGATGCGGCGGCTGCGGTGGGAAGGACGTGGACGGCAGCGCCGGCTGCACGCGGCTCGGCTGCGGGCGCGGCGGTTCGGGGGTCTCCTCGCGCTGGTAGACCGGCCGGAAGTCGTCCTCGCGCGGCACGCCGACGCCGCTCGGCAGCCCGGAGGCCGCCCCGGCTTCCGGCGAACTGCCGCCGAGCCAGCTCTCAGAGCCCTGCTGCGGCGCCGCGTCCAGCCGCCGGGTACCCGGGCCCGGCCGCTGCGGCGCCGGGTCCCCAGATCGGTGCTGCGCCGCGTCCGGCCGCGGTTCGTCAGGGCTCTGCCGGGACGGTCCGCGCCACGCGTGGGAGCCCTGGGCGTCAGGGCTCTGCCTCGCGTACTCGGTCCTGCGGTCGACGCTCGCCTGGCCGCCGGCACTCGGCCGCAGCCACGAGTCCGCCGACGCCTCCGGTGTGGCCGCCGCCTCGGCGCCCGCACCGGAGCCTGCGGCGGGCTCGGTCCCGGCCTCCTGCTGCCACGGCTGCTGCCGGTCCCAGGGGCGTTGCAGCTGCTGCTGGCGCTGCCACTCCCGGTAAGCCTCCGACAACCCGTCGTCGCCCCCGGCGCCGTGCTCGCCGCCCTGATACCAGCCGCGCTCGTCGCTCATCGGCCCGGATCCCTTCCGCGCCAGCCGACGGCCTCGGCCGGACCGCGTCCGGGCCGACCTCGAAGACCGACTAACCGACTAACCGTTGTCTGCGTGTGCCAGTTGACTGTAGCGGCTGTCCGGTTGTTCAGTCACTGGTCCTTCGGTCAGTCCGATGCGGCGATGCGCCGCGCGCAGCCAGCTCGGGGCGTACCAGATGCGCTCTCCGGCGAGCGCGGTGACCGACGGCACGAGCACCCCGCGTATCAGGGTCGCGTCAAGCAGCACGGCGAGTCCGGCGCCGAGCCCGAGCATCTGCAGGAAGCTGACGCTGCTGGTCCCGAAGGCGAAGAAGGTGACCGCGAGCAGTCCGGCGGCCGTGGACACGATCCGTCCGGTGCGAGCCAGGCCGTGCACGACCGCGGTGGTCGTATCTGCGCCCTGATCGTGCATCTCCTTGATACGGCTGGTAAGGAAGACCTCGTAGTCCATCGACAGGCCGAAGGCGAGGCAGAGTGCGAGCACTGTCATCGAGGTGTCCATCGGCCGCGGCGTGGCGGCCAGCAGGGAGGTGAGATGGCCGTCCTGGAAGACCCAGGTCATCACGCCGAGCGCCGCCGACAGGCTCAGACCATTGACGATCAGGGCCCGGAGGGGCTGGATCACGCTGCCGGTGAACAGGAACAACAGCAGGAAGGTGGCGATCACCACGATCAGCAGCGCCCAGGGCAGGTGCGACCCGATCGAGCTCTTGGCGTCGACCAGCGCCGCGGTGCGCCCGCCGACCAGCGTCCCGACATGATCCGGCCCAGGCAGTGCTCTGATGTCGCCGACGAGCTGCTGCGCGGCCGACGAAGTCGGGTCGGGCGCGATGACGACCGTGTACCGCTGCGCCGCCGCGTTGCCGAGTGCCGCGTTGCCGGGGTCACCCTGCGCGGCCTGACCGGCCGCGAAGGTTCCGGCGCTGCTGTCGACTCGGACGACGCCGGGCAATGTCGAGAGCTGACGCGCGTAGTTGGCGTTCGCGGCGGTGGACGCGACGGGTCCGGAAGTGATCACGTTGACGGTCGTCGCGGTGTTGCCCGAGAAGTCCGCGCTGACGGCTTCGGAGACCTGCCGGCTGGACATCCCGGGCCGCAGCACGGTCTGGTCCGGCGTGCCGAAAGTCACACCGAGCAACGGGGACGCGGCGACCAGAAGCACGGCCAGCACCGGCAGCGCGGCAAGCACCGGCCGACGGGTGACGCCGCGGGCGATCCGGCCCCACAGCGGCGAGGCGTCTCCGCGCCCTGATGCGGCCCAGCGCAGGCGACCCGCGTTGACCCGGTGCCCGAGGAGCGCGAGCAGCGCCGGGATGACGATGACCGTGCTGATCGCGGCGATCAGCGCGACGCCGATACCCGCGAACGCGAAGGACTTGAGGAAGTACTGCGGGAAGATGAGCAGGGCGGTGAGCGCCACGGCGACGGTGGTCGCCGAGAACAGGACCGTGCGACCGGCCGTGGCCGTAGTGTGCACGACCGCCTCGCGCACGTCCTGCCCGGCGGCGAGCTGCTCGCGGAAGCGGCTGACCATCAGCAGCGCGTAGTCGATGCCGAGGCCGAGGCCGAGCTGGGTGGTCAAGCTGATCGCGTAGATGGACACGTTGGTGATCGAGCCGAGGATGAACAGCTCGGCGAAGGTCGCCAGGATCGCGATGCCGCCGATCGCCAGCGGCAGCAGCGCGGAGACCACGCTGCCGAAGGCGAAGATCAGCAGGATGAGGATGAGCGGCACGGCGATTCCCTCGGCCAGCGCAAGGCTCTTGCCTACCTGGGCGTTGACCTGCACGTTGACCGCCGCGTCGCCGCCGGCCAGGGCCGAGATCGCCGGACTGCCGATGCCCGCGCCGGGCGCCGTGTACGTGGCGATCAGGCTCTTGGCGCCGTCGGTGACCTGCTGGTCGTCGCCCTTGATGTGCAGCAGCACCATCGCCTGCGTGCCGTCCTTCGAACGCAGCGCCGGCGCCGGGGTGGTCCAGTAAGACGTGACGCGGTCGATCGTCGCGGTGCGTGCTTCGAGCGCGTTGCTCAGCCGCAGCCCGGCGCTCTGCACGTCCGGGGAATCGACCGTTCCGTGTTGCGCGCGCACGAGCAGGATCAGGTTGTCCTGGCCGCCGAAACGCGCGTCGATCTGGTGGGCGGCCTTCGTCGACGCCGAGTTCGGGTCGTCGAAGCCGCCGCCTTGCAGCTTTCCGAAAGCACCGACGCCGATCACCGCCGCCACTGCTAACAAAATGCCCGTCACCAGCAGCACGAGTCTTGCCCGCCGGTACATCAAATCGCCAAGCCGGTGAAGCATCCGTCCGCCCTCCATCGGTGGATCGCCGTCCCCTGTGTCACTGCCTGCCTGTGGCTGCTTGCTCGCCGCCACCTGCTGATGTCGCCACCGGCCTACCGCCGCGCTGCCGTCCGGCCTTGCCGGCAGTGGCCTTGCCCGTTGTCCGCTCCGCGCAGCGCCGTCATACTTGAGGCACCCAATGTGTACGTCGTTCACTTCGCGGGTAAGGCCACGGTACCGAGCAATGTGAACGACGTCAACATCCCGGAGTCCCGAAGGGCGCAGGTGATAATGGCGGGCATGAACGCGCACGCCGGGGCCGAGGCAGGCCCGAAAGCCGAGGCCGCCACCGGACTCGGCCGCGCGCGTTACCATCACGGCGACCTGGCCAACGCGCTGACCAGCGCGGCTGTCGCCCTGGCTCGCGAGGGCGGCCCCGACGCCGTGGTGCTGCGCGAGGCGGCGCGGCGGGTCGGAGTGTCCCCGGCTGCGGCGTATCGGCATTTCGCGGGGCACGACGACCTGCTGTACGCGGTCAAGTTGCGGGCGCAGCAGGAACTCGCCGACGCCATGGAGGCCCGCGTCAACGCCGCGGAACCGGAGGCGGATCCCGCCTTCGAGGCGCTACGCCGCCTTACCGCGGTCGGCTTCGCGTATCTGCACTTCGCACTTGAGGAGCCCGGCCTGTTTCGTACCGCGTTCTGCCACACTGCGCAGCCCGCGAGCGAGGCAGACGACGAGGTTCAGGCCGAAAGCGGTGATCACGGGCAGCCGGACGGTGCGGATGCGGATGGTGCGGCACCTGGAGTCAGGGATCTGCGTCGTTACCGCGCGTTCAAGATCCTGAGCGAGAGCCTCGACCTGCTCGTGCAGTTGGGTCTGCTGCGCCCGGAGCGCCGCCCCAACGCCGAGATCCCCGCCTGGGCGATGGTGCACGGCCTGGCCACCCTCCTGCTGGACGGCCCGCTCGATCTGGGTGACAAAGCAGCACAGGACGCCATATTGCAGATGGCCCTGGACAACGTCGTCAACGGGCTCGTGAACTGACGGTTCATCGCGCTCGCCGGGTGTGTCCAGCTGATCGGGATCTTACGAGTCGCCAAAGCTTGCACGGTTTCACCTGACCGTTACGCCGGACAGGCGATAATCCCGGGATGGACTCCGCGACGCCCGCACCCTCGATGCCGGGCACCCTCATCGCCGATCGGTACCGCCTCGTCCGGCCGCTCGGCGCGGGCAGCAGCGCGACCGTCTGGGAGGCCGCAGACACCGCGCTGGACCGAACCGTGGCGGTCAAGCTGCTGCACAGCTCCGCCCTCGCCGATCCGACCGAGCGAGAGCGGCTGCGGCGCGAGGCGCTCGCACTGGCCCGGCTGGCCCATCCCCGGGTGACCATCGTCTTCGACTATCTCGAGCAGGTGCAGCCGGACGGCAGTGTCCAGCCGGTGCTGGTGACCGAACTGCTGCACGGCGTCACGCTTTCCGAGCGGTTGCGAGTCGGCCCGCTGCCGATCGCCGACGCGGTCACCGTGTGCGCGCACCTGGCCGACGCGCTGCGGGCGGCACACGAGGCGGGGATCGTGCACCGCGACGTCAAGCCGGCCAATGTGGTGCTCACCCCGGCCGGCGCGAAGCTGCTCGACTTCGGCATCGCGCTGGCCGCAACCGATTCGAGCCTCACCGGCAGCATGGCCATCGGCACCCCCGCGTGCATGGCGCCAGAGCAGCTAACCGGGCGCGGAGCGGTGCCGGCGTCGGACGTGTACGCGCTCGGCTGTGTTCTCTACTGGTGCCTGACCGGGCGTCCGCCTTATGACAGCTCGAACGTCGCACAAGTCGCGGAAGGGCACGTATACGCACCGCCGCCGCCTCTGAACGTACCGGGCATCCCGCAGGGCGTCGTTGATGTGTATCTGCGCTGCATGGCCAAGGATCCGACGCAGCGCCCGAGTGCGGCCGACGTGTTCGCATTCCTTTCCCGGCCGATGACGAACGTACCGTCTACGCCGGAACGCACCATGGTGATGCCGTCATTCGACGTGCCGACGCAGCCAAGCACACTGCCGGGCCGGAGCCGCGCAGGAGCCGGCGCGGTCGGCGGCGGTCGTACCGGCGGCGGTTCAGGTCGGCGCCGTGGATCCGACGCGGGACTCAAACTGCTGATCGGCGCGCTGTTCGTCGCCGCGGCCGCCGCCGGGATCACCGCGCTGGTCCTGGACGGCCAGAATGCGAGCAACCGGGCCGGGAGTCCGCCGCCGTCCGCGAGCCAGAGCGCGGCCGGCTCGAGCGCGCCCGCCGCATCGCCGACCCCGGCTTCGCCCTCCCCCGTCGTCACCACGACTCCTGCCGCGAATGTCAACGCGGGGCTGGGCGACCCGGCCGCCGACCCGATCGGCTATCTCGAGGCCATGAAGGGTCAGATCGACGGCTTCATCGCGCAGGGCCAGGACACCATCGACCCGAACGCGGGCCGGGACCTGCAGAACTCCCTCAGCGACCTGGAGAACGCGATCACGGCCGCGCAGAACAACGGCGGCGGGAACCGGCAGCGGCGGGCCGTCCAGCAGAAGATCGCCGCGGTCCAGCAGAAGATCAACGACGACCTGGACAACGGCCAGATCGCCCAGGACCCGGCGGACCAGCTGAACGGCGAGTTGCAGAACCTCTCGGACGCCGTGGCGAACGGCCTCGGCAACGGTGGCGGCGGCAACGGCAACTGACGGCCCGTGATCCACACCGCCGGCAGCCGGTAGGGTGACCGCAATCGAGCGGGCCGGGCGGCCCGCTCGACGACACCGGACGACGGCAGGGTGACATTCGGCGATGAGTACCGCTGGCGGCAGCAGGGCGATCGTGACCGCGCTGGGCGCGAACCTGGCGATCGCGGCCTCGAAACTGGTCGCCTTCGGGTTCAGCGGCTCCTCCTCGATGCTCGCCGAAGGCATCCACTCGATCGCCGACTCGGGCAACCAGGTGCTGCTGCTGGTCGGCGGCAAGCGGGCGAACCGGGAGGCCACCGAGCAGCACCCTTTCGGCTACGGCCGCGAACGTTACGTCTACGGCTTCCTGGTCTCGATCGTGCTGTTCAGCCTCGGCGGGCTGTTCGCAGTGTATGAAGGCGTTGAGAAGATAAGCCACCCGCATCCGCTGGAGAACTGGGCCTGGCCGATCGGCGTGCTGGTGTTCGCCATGGTCGCGGAGGGCTTCTCGTTCCGGACCGCGATCGCCGAGTCGAACCACGAGCGCGGCTCGCAGAGCTGGTCGCAGTTCGTGCGGCACGCGAAGGCGCCGGAGCTTCCGGTGGTGCTGCTGGAGGACTTCGGCGCGCTGATCGGTCTGATCCTGGCGTTCTTCGGGGTGCTGCTGACGCTGGCCACGCACAGCGGTGTCTGGGACGGCATCGCCACGCTCGCGATCGGCCTGCTGCTCGGCACGGCCGCGGCGGTGCTCGGGATCGAGACCAAGAGCCTGCTGCTCGGCGAGGGCGCGAGCGCGGACGACGTGCGGCGGATCCGCGCGGCGCTGGTGGACGGCGCAGTGGTCAACTCGGTGATCCACATGCGCACGATGCACCTGGGCCCGGACGAGCTGCTGGTGGCGGCGAAGATCGCGGTCGACCACGACGACACCGCGCTCGAGGTGGCGCGGGCGATCGACGCGGCGGAGCGCCGGGTGCGCGAGGCGGTGCCGATCGCCCGGGTGATCTATCTGGAGCCGGACATCCGCCGGGCCACGGCGCCGAAGTCAGCGGGCTGAAACCGCCGCGGGTTCGGCGCGAGGCGCGGGCACGCGGTACGTCGCGAGCACCTCTCGTGCCGTCGCGACGTTACGCCGGATCTCCTCGACCAAGCTCTTCGTCTCGCGCGCTGGCCCGGCGTCGCGGGGTACCGCAGTGTTCTGAACGAGGAGTCGCACCGGTTCGGCACAACGCTGTACCGCATCGATTGCGTCGGCAAGCTGGACGAATCGTCCACGCTGCATGATGCGAACATGCCGCGCTGCCGCGCGATACGCCCGGGGCGGTGTGGCGACCTGCTGGACCTGATCCAGATTTCCGGCGAAGCGCACGGCGAGTGCTTCGAGGGCTGACGGATCTTCGCGCAGCGCGGTAAGCAATTCCCCCAACGTGATCAGGGCATCGGCGACGCGCCGTCGCACGACGTCCGTCGTCCGGACCGGCAGCACGAACCAGGACACGGCGATCGCGATCGCCGCCCCGGCCAGAATCTCCTCCAGCCGGGTGCCAAGCAGACTGAGGCGGACCTCGCCGAAGTACCCCTGCAGCAGCGCGAGCACCGAGGTGACACAGCCGGCCCAGTAGGCGTAGCTGAATGAGCGCAGCCAGTTGGCGATCGCGAGCACCACGAAGATCAGCACGATCGAACGGTTGTCGTGCGGGCCGAAGAGGCTGGCCAACACGGTCGCGACGATCGTGCCCCCAGCGGCGCCGGCAAGGCGCAGCAGGCTCTTGTACGCCACGTCGCCGCGACCGCGGTTCGCGCTACACACGACGAAGGCGGTGATGACCGTCCAGGTCCAATGCGGTGTGAACCCCAAGCGGCCGATGACGAAGGCCGCGCCGAGCACCAGACCCATCTGCGCGGCCATGCGGGTGCTGGGGATGACCCGCTTGCGCTGATCGCGCCGCGTGCTGTCGCGGCCGGCCGCCGACTGCTGCGACGCGGGCTGGGTGCGAGCAGGCTCACGCAGAAAGCCGAGACGGTGCGCGGCGAGCTGGGTGACGGAGACGCAGACGAAGGCGATGAGGGCGATGACCGCTGACCAGCCGGTGGCGCCGTGGCCCGGCGGCATCGGCACTGGAGTGACCAGGATGGCGACGAAAGGCAACGCGAGGATCGTCCCCGCCTTTGCAGCGCGTGAGCCGAATTTGCGCAGCCAGATCGACAGGCTGACGGCAAGCGCGAAGAGCGTGTCGCCGTAGTTGGGGTGATGCAGCATCAGGCTGCCGATCTCGCTTGCCGCGACCGCGACCAGCGGCAGCACGATCAGGCCGGTCAACCGCCCGCGCAGATCGGCGCCGCGCTGTGTCCGCGCCAGGGTCAGCGCGAGCACGACAGCGATCAGCGGCGCGTCCACGTTCAGCTGCGCGGCGTTCTCCAGCAGCAGGCCGAAGCCGAAGCTCAGCAGGACGGCGGCGGTCGCGACGATCGCGGCCCGCAGCTCGGGATCGTGAGCAACTGCGTACGACTTTCCGCTCAACGCGCGCCCCCTCGCTGGAAGAGCAGCTGCAAACTGTCCTGCGATAGTACGTGATAGCTTAGTAATATGGCGAGCGCGAATGCGGACTCCCTGCTTGGCACCGCCTCGGAGGTCCGGCGTGCAGCGAACCGGCTGACCCGGCGGCTGCGCACCGAGCGTTCGGCGGACGCGCTGAGCACCAACAAGCTGGCCGTGCTCAGCCACCTGTACCGCAACGGGCCCACCACGGCGGGCCGGATCGCCGCGGTCGAGCATCAGCGGCCGCAATCGCTCACCCGCGTGTTCGCGGAACTGGAGCGGGCCGGGCTGATCGCGCGCACGAGCAGCCCGCGGGACCGCCGCCAGTCGGTGCTCGAACTGACCGCGACCGGACTGCGCGCGCTGGCGGACGACATGGCCGAGCGGGACGCCTGGCTGGCCGCCGCGCTCGGCGAGCTGAGCGAGACCGAGCGGCAGGTGCTGCGGATCGCGGCCGGCATCATGGACCGGCTCGCGGACGCCGAGGTCAACGTGGTGTCGGACCCGGGTGGCGGGGACGACGGGGACGGACACGGCGGGAAAGACGAGCTGCGGTAAGGGCGAGGATCGGCAAGGCTTGGGCCATGGCGAAGATGACGAGAGAGCAGGCGCTCGACTTTCTGACCACCGGCACCCGCACCGGCAAGCTCGCGACCGCCTCGGCCGTCGGCGCGCCGCATGTCGCGCCGATCTGGTTCGTGCTGGATGGCGACGAACTGGTCTTCACGACCCACGAGGGCACGGTGAAGGGTCGCCATCTGCGGGCCAATCCGCGCGCTGCGCTGACCGTGGACGTCGATGAGTACCCGTACCACTTCGTGGTCGTGCGCGGCGCGGTTTCGATGGATGCGGCCGCGAAGGACTTGGTGGCCTGGACGACGCGGCTGGCGGCGCGTTACGTGCCGGCTGAGCGCGCCGAGGAGTACGGGCGGCGCAATGCCGTTCCGGGCGAGATGCTGTGCCGGCTGAAGATCGAGCGGATCTTCGGCGTCAGCGATGTCGCGCACTAGGCCCAGACGGTCAGCCGCCGTCCGGTCCCGGGCCCTTCTGGCAGGCCGGGCACCAGTAGGTGACACGCGCCTCCCCCGCCAGCCCCTGCTCCGCGAACCGGATGGCGGTACCGCAGCGTAGGCACGGCTGATGGTCGCGGCCGTACACCCAATGTGTGCAACCGCGTCTGGTGTCACCGGTGGTGATGTGCCCGTGGCGCGCCTTATTCGCGTCGAGCAGCCGCTGCGCCAGGTCGACCATGCGTCCGAGGTCCGCGACATCGGCTGTCGGCGTCCAGGGCGTCACGCCGCGCAGGAAACACAGCTCGGACTTGTACACGTTGCCGATCCCGGCGAGGTTGCGCTGGTCGAGCAGCGCCTCGCCGATCGGCCGATCCGGGGCCGCGAGCAGCCTGCGCACGGCCTCCTCGCGATCCCAGTCCGGTCCGAGCAGGTCCGGGCCGAGGTGACCGACCACCGTGTCCTCACGCGCGGTCGGCACCAGGTCGAGCACCGGCAGCCGGTAGCCGACCGCGGTCCGGTCGGGCGCGGCCAACACGGCGCGGATCTGGTGCGTGGGGCCGCCGCGCCAGCGCTCGCCGGTCCGGTAGATCTGCCACGCGCCGTCCATCCGCAGGTGGGAGTGCAGGGTGAGGCCGTTGTCGATGCGGAAAAGCAGATGCTTGCCGCGCGCGACCACCTCGTCGATCCGGTGGCCGCGCAGGTCGGTCGTGGCGAGCCGGGGCACACGCAGGTCGGATTTCACCAGCACCTGGCCGGCCAGCGCCTCGCGCAGCCGGTGTGCGGCAAGCCAGATCGTGTCGCCTTCGGGCACAGCACCATGATGCCGCTCGCCGGGCGCCGTGCACCTGCCGAGCAGTTCGTGCGGTACACGGTCCCTGCGACTACATCAGCGCGGGCGGTCCTTCGGCGAACGCCCAACCGGACCACGTGTGCACCGTGACCTCGATGACCGGGCCGTCCGGCGGGTTCGTGCGGTACCAGGGATAGCGCTCAGTCAATGCGCCGAGCACGCCGAACGGCACATCGTCGGGTTCGATGATGCGCGCCGTGCCGTCGGCGCGGGCCCACCACAGCCGCGTCCAGTCGTCGTCATAGCGTTGCGCCAGCAGGCAGACTTGCGGGTTCTCGGCGATGTTCCGCAGCCTCTTGAGGTTTTGCGTACGCTTCGGCTTGCCGTCCACGGCAATGAACACTTTGTCGCCCGAGACCAGGTAGGTAACCGGGACGAGGTGCGAAGCGCCGTTCGCGCCGGACGTTCCGAGCACTGCGACCGGGCTGCCGGCGAACCGTTCACGCGCATGTTCGGCGGAGAGTCTCATGCTCCGACGCTACGGCCCTAACGCGTTGGCTGCCGAGCGCATCCTTTCCCGTCAGACACGCACCAGTGCTCCGGACCCTGGTGTTACCGCGCGGACGGGTGCACGCTGGACTGGAACCGCAGAAGGCAGGTGAGGCGACGATGCAGACTATCGTCGGCTGGCATAGCGAGGTGACCTTCCGCGAGGCCGGGCCGAAGACTCGGGCGACCGCGCTGCTCAAGCTCCCGGACGGCACCGAGCTGCGCGCGCATGGTCACGCCAGCAAGCACCCGAACGATCCGGTCCAGACGCAGGTGGGCGAGGAGCTGGCGGCCGCCCGTGCGCTCAACGACCTGGCCCGGCAACTGCTGGCCCGGGCGAGTGCGCACATCGAGTCGGCCACGCACGTCCCGGCGCACCCGGCGCTGTGAGGCGGGGCCGTGAAAACCGAGCCGTCCCCGCCCGCGACGCCGTGAGCCGGGCCCCACTGAGCTCGGCCATCGTGAACCCGGCCGCCATGAGCCGGGGCCGTGAACGCCGAGCCGTCCCCGCCCGCGACGCCGTGAGCCGGGCCCCACTGAGCTCGGCCATCGTGAACCCGGCCGCCATGAGCCGCGCCGTCCTGAGACCGGCGCCATGAGCGCGGCGGCGGGTGCTAGCCGCTTCGCCCGGATCGCGGTGGCGTACGACGACTCGGCGGGCGCCCGGGCCGCGCTGTCCCGCGCCGTCGCTCTGGCCGGCGTGCTGCCGAAGGCGCAGCTGACCGTCATCGCGATCGACGAGTTGCCGGAGCACGTGACCGCGTTCGCCCCAGCCGCGTCGGGAGGGCCGCGGCGCATCGACCTGTCGGGCCAATCCGGCGACGACGACACGAACGGCAGCGCTACGGGCTCCGCCTCGACCCGCGCCCGCACCGTGCAGCACGCCGAAGACTGGATCCGCACGGCCACGGACTACGCGCGGCAGCACGGTGTAGAGATCGCGTCCGAGCTGCGCGTCGGGCATCCAGCCGGCCAGATACTCATCGCCGCCCGGGCCGCACACGCCGATCTGCTGGTGATCGGACACAGCCGCCACCCCGAGCTGCACAACCGCGTCCTCGGCTCGACCGCGGAGCATGTGGCGCGGCACGCGTTCTGCTCAGTGCTCATCGCGCACTGACGCGGCTCCGGGACGAGGAGCCGCCGCCGCGCCTCAGCCGCGCGGCACGAAACCCTGCGATACCGCAGGATGGATGAGTGCTCGACTTGCTGCGCTCACTGATCGAAGAGGTGACGTCGGCCGACGCGCGCCGATACGCGGTCACGGACGACGCGGGGCGCGAGATGCACTGCGCGAAGATCATCGAGGACGGCGGCCGCTATCTCGCGGTCTATCACAGCACACTGGCCGACGGCTGCTTTCATGTCGGCCTCGCGACCTCCGCCGACTTGGTCGACTGGCACCACGTACGCGACTTCGGCCCACGCGGCTCGCAGCCGACGATCGCGACCGTGCCCGGCGGCGGCTACCTGCTCGCATGGGAACAGGAACCGAAGAACCACATCGCGCTGCGCTACTTCACCGACCGGGACACGCTTTTCGACGGCAGGGCGCTGCGCGCGTTCGACGCCAAGCGCTCGCTCTCGCGCTGCGCCGAGGGCACGCCCAACATCTACTCGGTACAGCTGAACCCTGATATCGACCACTCCGTCATCACACTCGGCGGCCACTATTGGTGGAAGTGCGACGTAGACCGCCAGCTGAGCGCCACGCTCACCGACTTCAAGCGCTGGAAAGCCACACCAGAACCCGGATTCGACGAGGCGCTACTGCGTTTCCAAGTCGGTGGCAACATCGGCGGGCGCGACCCGGTGACCTTCTTCGAGCGCTCATACGCACTGGTCGAGGCCCAGCACATCAAGGGCGACTTCGGGTCCTGGCGAACGTACATCTACGACTACGAATCCCGTGAAGCGCATCCGACGAGCATCCGTACGGACCGAGGCAGCACCGCGTTCGCCAATCCCCACGTCACGGCTCTTACCGCGCCGGACGGCCGACGCGCGCTGGCGGTGAGCCTGTTCCTTCCCGGTGAGGGCGCGGCTCAAGGCGAGGGCGGGCAGCTGATCTACTACCGCAGCTACTGACCGCCGCCGACCTGCCGGCCGCGTCACGAATCAGCACTCAGCGAACCGGCTGCACCAGCAGCCTCTCGATACCCTCGGGCGAGAGCAGATGCCTCGCGGCCATCCGCGCCGCGCCCTCCACTCCCGCGCGCTCGCCAAGCGACGAGGTCTCGATGGCCAGAGTGCGCGTCGCGAGCGGCAGCGCCCTGCGATAGACGACGCCACGGATGTCGGCGAGCAGATCCTCGTGCAGTTGCGCGATGCTGCCACCGATCACGATCGCGTCCGGGTTGTGGAAGCTGACCAGGGAGGCCAGCACCTCGCCGATCTGCTGACCGGCCAGCCGGACCCGGCGGCGCGCGACCGGATTGCCCTCCGACACCAGCCGGACCACGTCGCGTCCCCCGGTCGCCGGCAGCCCGGCTTCGCGCAGCGCTCGCGCGATCGCGGCGCCGGACGCCACCGCCTCGACGCAGCCGGTGTTGCCGCAGTGGCACAGCACGTCTTCGTGCCCTGGCAACGGGATGTGCCCTATGTCCCCGGCCGCGCCGGCGGCGCCGCGATGCAGCGTGCCGTTGGAGATGATGCCGCAGCCGATCCCGGTGCCCACCTTGATGAAGAGCAGGTGCTTGGTATCGCGGCGCCGGCTGTACTCGCCGAAGGCCATCATGTTCACGTCGTTGTCGACGAGCACTGTGACACCTGGGTCGTAGTGCTCGCCGGAGAGGCTCTGCGCGCCGAAGAAGTCAGGGATCCGGTAACCGTCCCAGCCCTGCATGATCGGCGGCCGGATGACCGTGCCGGTCTCATGCTCGACGGGTCCCGGCACGCCGATGCAGAACGCACGCAGATGCGCCTGCGGCCGGTCGATTTGGGCCAGCAATTCGGTGGTCAGCTCACGGACGCCGGTGAGGATGTGCTGCGGGCCTTCGTTGATGTCGATCTCGCGCACACTCTCCACCAGCGGCAGGCCGCCAAGCGTGCTGAGTGCGAGCCGGCAGTGCGTGGCGCCGAGGTCGACGGCGCAGATCAGCGCGTCGGGAGCGAGCTGGAGGGCGAGCGGCGGGCGGCCGCGTTCGGTGGCGACAGGCTCGGTCTCGACCAGCAGGCCGCGCGCCACCAGCAGGTCGACGCGCTGCGCCACCGCCGCCCTGGAAAGGCCCGTGGCCTGCGCCAGCTGGCTGCGCCGCGTCGCAGTCCCGTCGGCCACCAGGCAGGCCAGTTCGCTGAGCGCGGCGAGATGGCGGCCGCCGAGACTGCTCATGAGGCTCCTGACACCGGGGCGCTGTCACCCTCGTCGATTTATGACAGAACTTAGCGGAAATCACGCCATTGTCAACCTAAAGAGCCGGGTTTAACGTACCGGTGAACCGAATGGAGGTCGCGATGACCGAGGCGCCGCTGCGTGTGGCGATCGCGGGCGCCGGTATGGTCGCCCGGCTGCACCTGGACGCCGCCCGGCGCGCCGGTGCGCACGTCGTGGGCGTATGCGCCTCGACGCCAGAGCGCGGGAAGGCAGCGGCCGAGCGATTCGGCCTCGAGCGGTCCTTCGACTCGGCCGAGGAGCTGGCGGAGACGGACGCGGCGGACGTGGTGCACATCTGCACACCGAACGCCTCGCACTTCCGGCTCGCCGAGCTAGCGCTGCGCGCGGGTAAGCACGTGGTCTGCGAGAAGCCGCTCGCGACGGCGAGCGAGGACGCGGACGCCCTGGTCGCCCTTGCTCATGGCAGCGGCCTCATCGCGGCGGTGCCGTTCGTCTACCGCTATCACCCGATGGCGGCTGAAGCGCGGGCGCGCGTGCACGGCGGATTCGTCGGCGACGTGCGACTGATCCACGGCCACTACCTACAGGACTGGCTGTCCGAGCCGGGCGACAACAACTGGCGGGTCGATCCGCAGCAGGGCGGCGCGTCGCGGGCGTTCGCCGACATCGGCTCGCACTGGTGCGACCTGGTCGAGTGGGTCAGCGGGCACCGGATCAGCGAGCTGATCGCCGAGAAGCAGACCGTGCTTCCGGTGCGCTACGGCTCCGGCCGGGAGACTTTCACCGGGTCCGACGCAGGGGCGGGCCACGGCGAGGCACCCGGCACCGAGGTGACCACCGAGGACGCGGTCCAAGTGCTCTTCCGCACCGATCGCGGCGCCTCGGGCTCGCTGACCGTCTCCCAGGTCTCCCCCGGCCGCAAGAACCGGCTGTGGTTCGAGATCGACGGGGCCGCGGCCAGCCTCGCCTTCGATCAGGAGAACCCTGAGTCGCTGTTCGCCGGGTCGCGCGCGGGCAACGCGCGGCTGCTGCGCGATCCCGCTCTGCTCTCCCCCGAGGCGGCTCGTCTCAGCGTTCTGCCTCCGGGCCATCCGATGGGTTACGCCGACTGCTTCGCGGGCTTCGTGGCCGACGTGTACGCCGCGATCCGCGCCGACGCGGCCGCCGGCCAGGGTTCCGGGCCCTTGTTCCCGACCTTCGGCGACGCCGCCCGAACCGTCCGTCTGACCGAGGCGGTGCTGCGCTCCGCCCGGTCCCGCTCCTGGATCGAGGTGCCCCGATGAAGCTGGGCTTTCTCACCGCCTGCCTGCCGCAGCTGCCGCTCGCGCAGATCGCCGCCTGGGCCGCCGAGCACGGCTACGAGGCGCTTGAGGTCGCCACCTGGCCGTCCACCGGTTCGCGGGACTTCGAGGCGAGCCATATCGACGTCGCGTCCTTCGACAAGGGCGACGCCGAGCGGATCAGGGCCCTGTTCGACGAGCACGGTCTTGAGATCTCCGCGCTCGCCTACTACGAGAACAACCTGCACCCGCACGAGCGCCGCCGCCTGCAGATCGCCGATCACGTGCGCCGCAACGTGGACGCCGCGCAACTGCTCGGCGTGCCGTACGTCGGCACGTTCATCGGCCGCGACCCGGGCCTGTCGGTGAAGGACAACATCGCGCTGGCCGAGCGGGTGCTGCCGCCGCTGGTCGAATACGCCGGCGAGCGCGGAGTCAAGATCATCATCGAGAACTGCGTCATGGAGGGCTGGCACCCGGACGGCTATCCCGGGAACCTCGCCTACGCGCCGGAGCTGTGGGAGTGGATGTTCTCCCTCGGCTTCTACCTCAACTACGACCCCTCTCATCTGCTGTGGCTCGGCATCGATCCGATCGAGGCGCTGCGCCCCTACGTCGATCGCATTCCGCACGCGCAAGCCAAGGACGCGCAGATCGACCAGCGCGCGCGGGTGCGCTACGGCTTCTTCGGCAAGAGCCTGAGCCGGGAGAACCCGTGGGACGTCGGCTGGTGGCGCTACCGGGTGCCCGGCCTCGGCGACGTGGACTGGCGGGCGGTGGTGGACACGCTGTACGAGGGCGGATTCACCGGGACGCTCTCGGTCGAGCACGAGGACCCGGTCTGGGGCGGCGACGAGACCCGAGTGAAGCAGGGGCTTGAGATCGCGCATCGCACACTGCGGCCGCTGATCGTCGGCTGACCGCCAGGCCGGCCGACGAACGCAGGCGACGAGTTCGGAACAGGAGTATGGGAGGGAACATGTCGAAACCCATCAGCGTGCAGCTTTACAGCGTGCGCGAGCACATGGCCGAGGACCGCGACGCCACGCTGCGCCGCATCGCCGGGCTCGGATACCAGGCGGTCGAGCCGTACGCCCCGGCCGATGACCCGAAGGGCTTCAAGGCACTGGCCGACGAGCTGGGCCTGACCGTCTCCGGCACCCACGCGGGCGGATTGGTCCGCGACCCCGAGCCGGGCCCGACCTTCGAGGCGGTGGCGACGCTCGGCACGCAGCTGGCGATCGTGCCCGCCGGCATCCCGGAGGCCGAGTTCACCACCCGCGACGGGATCGCCCGCGCTGCCGACCTGCTCAACGGGCTCGCGCAGCAGGCGGAGGGCTACGGCCTCACCCTCGGCTACCACAACCACTGGTGGGAGTTCGAGCCGAAGATCGACGGCGTGCACGCCCTCGAGGTGCTCGCCGAACAGCTGAGCCCGCAGGTCGTCCTCGAGATCGACACCTACTGGGCGGCGATCGCCGGCGCCCAGGTCCCCGAACTGCTCGGCCGGCTCGGCGACCGGGTCGTCGCGCTGCACGTGAAGGACGGTCCCTTGGTCAAGGGCGAGCCGCACACGGCGGTCGGCGCCGGTGTGATGCCGGTTCCGCAGATCCTGGCCGCGCGACCGGAGGCCTGGCGGGTGGTGGAGCTGGACAGCTGCGCGGGTGACATCTTCGAGGCGCTGGCCGCGAGCCACGCGTACCTGACCGAGCTGGCGGCCCGCGGCGCGGAAGGCGGGGCGGCATGACCGGCGGACCCGTCGGCGTCGCCATCGTCGGCGCCGGAGTGATCAGCGGCGAATATCTCAAGAATCTGACCTCCTTCCCGGACGTACGGGTCCTGGCCATCGGAGACCTCGACGTCGAGCGGGCGGCCGCAGTCGCCGCGCAGTACGGCGTGCCGGCCTCAGGGGACCTGGACGCCGTGCTGGCCATCCCCGAGGTCGAGCTGGTGGTCAACCTGACCACCCCGGCCGCGCACCTGCCGGTCGCGCTCGCCGCGCTGCGGGCCGGGAAGCACGTGTACGGCGAGAAGCCGCTCACGCTCGACCCGGCCAGCGGCGAGAAGCTGCTGGCCGAGGCGCAGGCGGCCGGGCTGCGGGTCGGCAACGCCCCGGACACGTTCCTCGGCGCCGGGCTTCAGTCCTCGCTGCGCGCGCTGCATTCCGGAGTCATCGGGCAGCCGGTCGCGGTGACTACCGTGATCCAGAACTCGGGGCCCGAATCCTGGCACCCGAACCCCGAGTTCCTGTTCCAGACCGGCGCCGGCCCGCTGTACGACATCGGCCCCTACTACCTGACCGCGCTCACCGCGCTGCTCGGCCCGGCCACACGCGTCGCGGCGACGGCCCGGCAGGCGCGGGCGCAGCGGGTGATCGGCTCCGGCCCCCGGGCCGGCACGGTGTTCCGGGTCGAGGTCCCGACCTACGTCACGGCGCTGATCGACCTGGCCGGCGGCGCCGCGGCGGCCTCGACCTTCAGCTTCGACTCACCGCTGCGCCGCCGGATGATCGAGATCACCGGCACCGAGGGCACGCTCTCCGTGCCGGATCCGAACACCTTCGAGGGCCCGCTGCTGGTGCGCGGCCCGAAGGACGAGGACTGGCGCGAGCTGCCGGTCTCCGGTCCGGTCGCGGGGCGCGGCCTCGGCGTGCTGGACATGGCCAGGGCGCTGCGCTCCGGCGAGCCGCACCGCGCCTCCGGCCAGCTGGCGCAGCACGTGCTCGAGACGATGGCCGCGATCGCCGACTCGGCCGAGAGCGGGGAGTTCCGCGACGTGGAGAGCAGCGCGCCGATCCCGCAGGAGCTGCCGGAGGGCTGGGACCCTTACACCGGTACGCTGAGCTGACGATCGACTTCGGGCGATCGGACCTCGACAGCCGCGCGGAACAGGAGCCGGACACGCATGCCGGGTGACAACAGCCTGACGAACTGGGCCGGGAACATCGCCTTCGCCGCGGCCCGGGTGCACCGCCCGGACTCGATCGCCGAGCTGCGCAAGATCGTCTCGGCGAGCCGGAAGGTGCGCGCGCTCGGGACAGGGCACTGCTTCAACCACATCGCGGACACGCCGGACGACCTGATCGCGGTCGGCGGCCTGCCGAACGTCGTCGAGATCGACACGGCCGCCGGGACCGCCTCGGTCTCGGCGGGGCTGCGGTACGCCGAGGTGGCTGAGCAACTGCACCGTGCCGGTTTCGCGCTGCCGAACCTGGCCTCGCTTCCGCACATCTCGATCGCCGGAGCCTGCGCCACCGGCACCCACGGCTCCGGCGACCGCAACGGCGGGCTGGCGACAGCGGTCAGCGCACTGCGGTTCGTCACGGCGGACGGCGATCTCGCGGAACTGAGCCGCAGGGACGATCCGGAGCGCTTCCCCGGCGCGGTGGTCAGCCTTGGCGCGCTCGGCGTCGTAACCAGGATGACTCTGGACCTGGAGCCCGCGTTCGACGTGGCGCAGTACGTCTACCTCGGCCTGGGGCTCGACCGGCTCGCCGCGGACTTCGCCGCCGCGTCAGGGGCCGCATACAGTGTCAGCGTGTTCACGAAGTGGGCCGAGGGCGAGGGCGCGGTCTGGCTGAAGCGGCGGTTGCGGGCCGGGGCGGCCGCCGTCGACGGCCAGGACGGTGACGACGACAACTGGGCCGTCGCGCCGGAATGGCTCGGCGCGCGCCTGGCCACGACGCAGCAGCACCCGATCCCGCAGATGCCGGCCGGGTTCTGCACGCAGCAGGGCGGCGTGCCAGGGCCTTGGCACGAGCGGCTGCCGCACTTCAGGTCCGAGTTCACCCCGAGCGCCGGCGAGGAGTTGCAGTCCGAGTTCCTGCTGCCGCGCGAGCACGCCCCGCAGGCGATCGGCGCGCTGCTCACGCTCGGCGAGCGGATCGCCCCGGTGCTCCAGATCTCCGAGATCCGCACGGTGGCCGGCGATGACCTATGGCTGAGCCCCTCGTATGGCCGTGACAGCGTCGCGTTCCACTTCACCTGGGTCAAGGACGCGGCGGCGGTCACCCCGGTGGTCGGCGCCATCGAGGACCTGCTGCTCCCGCTCGGCGCGCGGCCGCACTGGGGGAAGGTCTTCACCGTGGAGTCCGCGAAGGTCGTGGACAGCTACGAGCGCGCGCCGGACTTCCGGCGGTTGATGGACGAGTTCGATCCGGGCGGCAAGTTCCGCAACGCGTACATCGACGCGCTGTTCCCGACCGCCTGACCGACCGGTTCTGGCCCCGGTGGGAAAGTGGCGCCGGTTAGCGCCGCGGATAGCTCGTCCGGGTCATCTTGCGGCCAGATGGTTGAAACTTTGATAAGTTTGGCGTAGGGTCGGCTCAGACGGAAAGTTGAAAGTTGAACTTACTCGGAGGCGAGCAGCTGTGACCACGCAGATCCCCGGCTACAAGGCAGGCACCTGGACCATCGACCCGGTGCACTCTGACGTGTCTTTCACCGTGCGGCACATGGTGGTCAGCAAGGTACGCGGTTTCTTCCGCAAGTTCGAGGGCACGCTGGTGACCGGCGAGAACCCGGAGCAGAGCTCGGTGACCGCCACCATCTACCTCGACTCGATCGACACCAACCAGGAGCAGCGCGACGCGCACATCCGCTCCGCCGACTTCTTCGAGGTCGAGACCTACCCGACGATGACCTACCAGTCCACCGGCGTGCGCGCCGACGGCAGCGACTGGATCGTCGACGGCGAGCTGACCCTCAAGGGCGTGACCAAGCAGGTCCCGCTCAAGCTCGAGCTCAACGGCTTCGGCCCGGACGCGTACGGCGGCTACCGCGCCGGCTTCTCCGCGAAGGCCGAGATCGACCGCAAGGACTTCAACGTCAACTTCCACGCGACCCTGGAGACCGGCGGCCTGGTGGTCAGCGACAAGGTCACCATCGCGCTGGAGATCGAGGCGGTCCTGGACAAGGCCGAGGGCTGAGCCCCACGGCTTACAGCCTCCCGAAGAGGTGACGCTTCGGGAGGCGTGCAAGCGGCCGATCCGGCTCCGACCCCGCCGGATCGGCCTTTTTCCTGCCTTGCTGCCTATTCGTGCCTGCTTCCGGCTTACCCGCGCCGGCGTCGCGAATCAGGCTCCGTTGATCGTCCACTCGTTGTTCGTGCTGCGGTTCGGGTGCCACAGTATGGTGCTCGAACCCGCCTGCGTGCTGCCGCCGCCGTCGAGCGCGGTGCCGGTGGCGCGGTTGATGATCTGGTAGCGGCCGTTGCCGACGCTGTTGAGGTACCACAGCTGGTCGTCGCTGCCGCTCCACGGCGACTGCGTCGCGGTGGCGCCGTCGGAGCTGTTTCCTCCGCTGTCGACCACCATGCCGTTCGTCCGGTTCACGATGCGGTAGTAGCCACCGCTGACGGCGACGAACTCCCACTGCACGTTCCCGCTCGGGCTGTAATCCCACTGCTTCAGGCGAGACCAGGCCGGAACATTGCCGCCGCTGTCGAGCAGCAGCCCGCTCGTGACGTTGACGACGTCGACCCAGCCGTTCGTGATGCCGCCGCCACCACCACCGCCGCCACCTCCGCCTCCTCCCCCGCCGCCGACCTGGCTCGGCGAGGGGCTCGGCAGCGGCGGACC
>Ga0070739_10001716_pt1 | contig 31719 bp, 27 predicted proteins | sample Coa_R1_7_FD_66445 | JGI IMG/M metagenome (GOLD analysis project Ga0070739, IMG submission 66445) | Surface soil microbial communities from Centralia Pennsylvania, which are recovering from an underground coalmine fire - Coalmine... | ecosystem: Environmental > Terrestrial > Soil > Unclassified ...
GACGGCGCAGGCGTGGGGGTCGTCATGCCGGCGCGGCCGGACAGTGCATCGGACCGGCCCTGCTGGTACGCGCTGATCCCGCCGGCCGCGGTGCGCGCGTCGCGCTCGGCGCTGTCCAGCATCCGCTCCCAGCGCTGCCGCATCGGCATCACCAGGCCGCCGCCGACGCCGACCACCACCACGCCGACGATCGCCGCGAGCACCGCCACCAGGATCGGCCCGGTGATCGCGGTGGCGATCCCCGCCTGCCCGAGCGCCGCGATGATGCCGATGCCCAGGATGAACACGGACGCGAGCGTCGCCAGCACGTTCCCGTAGGAGAGGCTGGAGAGCGCGCTACCGACCAGGTCGCGCACCGCCCGCGCGATGAACGCGGCGACCACCACGATCGCGATCGCGACCAGGCCGCGCGGCAGCCAGGCCACCACGCCGTTGATCATGGTGCTGACCGGGTTCGTGCCGAACACCCCGATCGCCAGCTGCAGCGTGACGAGCAGCAGCGCGTAGTAGACCACCTTGCAGACCAGGGCGGTGGTGTCGTACTTGCTGTTCGCCAGCGCCCTGCTGATCCCGCCGCGCTCGGCCATCCGCTCGAAGCCGACCTTGCGCAGCACCGCGTCCAGCGCCCGCGCGAGCAGCCGGGAGATGAACCAGCCGATCGCCAGGATGACGAGGAAGCCGACGAACTTCGGGATGAACCTGGCCACCGCGCTCCACGCGTCGGTCACGCCCTGGCTGAAGTTGATGGAGGCCATGGGAAGCTGATGCACGTTTCACCGCCTGCTCTCCGAATCGGGCCGCGCCCGACGCGCGGATTGCCTACACAAACCGTCGTAACACGGTGCATATAGGTCTTGCGCGCAGGGTGATCCGAATGGGTGTCAGACAGGCGCCCGATCGAGGGCCGGCGGCCCTGACAGCGCCTCAGCCTTCCGCTGGCGGCTGTGCTCCCCGCTGTTCTGGCTTCTTGCGCATCCGGTAGTGCAGAACCATGAAGGGAAGGCCGAAGACCCAGAAGGCGTGCTCCGCGCGCAACTCACCGTCCTCGACGTACACGTCCAGTTCCTCGGCGAAGCCTTGAACCGCCGCCGTCGTAAGTTCCCGGCTCTCGGCGTCGATGTACGTGAGGTAGTGCCCCGGGTGCTTAAGTTCGCTGCGGCTGCTCAAGATTAGCCCGCCGCCCGGCCGCGGCCTCGGCGCGAGCGTCGCCGTGAAGCTGGCCTGGGGGAGCGGGAAGCCGACGCTGACGTACCCGCGGTCCTCGTGGCGGTACGTCGTGTAGATGCCGATGTAGATCGGCTCGTCGGTGTCCGCGAAGGAACGGATCCAGCCGCGTACCGCGATCACGTCCTCGTCCGGCGCGGAGATGGTGTCGATACGACTGCGGATACCGCGCTGTGTCTCGCGCTGGTTCATCGGCACGCTCGCCTGCCCGAGCGGACGCGCCAGCAGATTGCGGTACAGCAGGTAGCCGGGGCGGACCCACAGCCGCCACTCGGGCACGATGTCGAGCATGAAGCGCGTGGTGTGCTCGTAGAACTCGCGTACCCGTGGATCGACGAGCGCCGGATCGAATTCGGGTCCGGCCAACGCGTCGAGAGACGCGACGATCCCGACGTCCGGGGCGTCGGCGGTATACGTCCCGCCGAGCACGTCAGCCAGCTCCCTGACGTACCCGGTGCCGACATACCGGTTCCGCGACTCCAGCGGCACGACGAACGGCAGGTCCTCAGCGTGTACGCGCTCTGCCAGCATGCTGATCTGGGGATCGCGGAACAGCAGGGCCGAAAGCACTCGGAACGACGCCACGGTCGTCGTCGCGACCACGGCGGGCGCCGCGGGTCGTCGCCGCAGCGCAAACGCGCCGCCTACCGCGGCCCCGAGGACCGGACCCAGCGCCACCTTCTGCGGCCGCAGCCCGAGTGCTCCCGCCGCCGCGCCGCTCACCGTGCCCACGGTCACCGGCCCGGCACCGGTCGCCCGGCCGGCGGCCCAGGCCGCGGGAGCGGTCATCGCGCCGCTGGCCAGGATGCGCGACCACAGCTCGGGGATCTGGCCGGGCCGCTGCCGCGCGCGCGAGACGGCCTCCGCGGCGCCCAGGCCCAACGCCCCCGCGGCGGCGCCCAGCACCCCCGCGCGAAGGCCGCGATGCCCCGCCAGCGCCGCGCCCGCCGCGGCCCCCAGCGCGCCCGCCGTCAGTACCTGTTGTTTCCTACTCGGCCCCGTTCCGCCGCCGCTTCTACCGCCCGCCCCACGCTCAGTCGCCACGCGCGTAACCTACCGCGCCGCGTCAGCCCTCTTCACCACCCGCGCTGCCGCCACTCCTCCAGATGCGGCCTCTCCGCGCTGTCGCGGTCGAGCGATGCGAACCGCTCCGGATCCTTCTGCGTGTTGCCGACCCCGCCGGTCACTCGCTGTAGTGGTAGCGCGCCTTGAGGATCTTCACGTCCTTCTCGTCGGCCCTATAGATCAGTCGGTGTTCGTCGTCGATGCGGCGGGACCAATACCCGGAAAGGTCACCTTTCAGCGGCTCGGGCTTGCCGATGCCGGTGCGTGGGTCGCGCTGAATCTCCTTGATCAGCCGGACGATGCGCACGGCCATCTTCCGGTCAGCGCTGAGCCAGAACTGGAAGTCTTCCCAGGCGTCCGGGTCGAAGTGGACGCTCCTCAACCGTCACCCGCCAGCGCTTCCAATTCGTCCATGGTCTTGGCGACGTCGGGTGCGCCTGCCTTGTCGCGGGTCACGGCTTCCATCAGCCGCCTGGCATTCGCGGGCGACCGCAACAGGTAGATGGTCTCCTGCCAGGAGTCGAAATCGGCGGCGGACATGAGGACCGCATCTCCGGTCTTGTGCTTGATCCGCACGGGCACGTGGTCGTCGTTGACCTGCTGGATCAGAGGGAACAGCTGACTGCGGGCCTCGCTGGCGCTTATGGCCATACGGCTTCGCTCCCTTCATCCTGGTACAGGAATATCGTACCAGCATCGTACAGGAAAGTCGTACGTGACAGACTCCTCGGTGTCGCGGCTGCGCTCACCACCCGCGCTGCCGCCACTCCTCCAGATGCGGCCTCTCCGCGCCCAGCGTCGTGTCCCGTCCGTGCCCCGGGTACACCCAGGTCTCGTCGGGCAGCACGTTGAAGATCTTCTCCACGACATCGCGGTAGAGCGATGCGAACCGCTCCGGATCCTTCTGCGTATTGCCGATACCGCCGGGGAACAGGCAGTCCCCGGTGAACAGGTGCGGATGACCTTTCGGGTCGTCGTAGAGCAGGGCGATGGAACCCGGGGTGTGACCGACCAAGTGGATAACGCGCAGCGGGATGTTGCCAACGTTGATCGTTTCGCCGTCGCGCAGGCGCAGGTCGGTATGGACCGGGATGCCGTCCGCGTCGTATTCGCCTGCTGCGGTACGCGCACCGGTCGCGTCGACGACGGCTTGCAAGGCCTGCCAGTGGTCCCCGTGCTGATGGGTCGTCACCACCGCCGCGAGCGAGCTGCCGATCGTCTGCAGGAGGCGGTCCGGTTCCGCCGCCGCGTCGATGAGCATCTGCTCGTCCGTTTGGCGACAGCGCAGCAGGTACGCGTTGTTGTCGTAGGGGCCGACCGCAACCTTGGTGATCATCAGCGGGGCGAGTTCGCGCACTTCCGCGGGGCCGCCGACCGTCACGTTGCCGTGGTAGCTCATGAGCCGTCCTTTCGCTTCGGGCCGTCAGTTCCAGGCCGGCAGGGTGGGCAAAGCGTCGAAGGGCTCGACGACCAGGCCGTCGCCGTTGCTGCGGCCGATCAACCAGGCCAGCAGCGCCGGCTCGGGGCCGCGCACCAGCAGGTGGTCCTTCTCCCTCGGGTCGCAGCCGACGCCGACGGTGCGCGTCGTGTCCTCGGCGTAGAGCCGGAAGGGCGTCTCGACCTTCGTGGGATAAGCCGGGTTGGTAAACCGCTCCGCCGCCATCTCCAGCGCGGGGCCGGTGAATTCCGCCGGCCAGTGCGCGGGGGAGAAGCCGAGGTCGAGATCGACGTGGTGGACGTAGACCTCCTCGAGGCGCCACCACGGGATGCGCGCGGCCCGCTGGGGCCCTCCGACAGGCCGCTCGACCTCGGCCTCCCACTGCTCGGGCGTGAGGCGGGCGGCCGCCTCGATGAAGCGCTGTCCGGCCTCGCGCAGGTCGGTGGTCAGCTGCGCCGCGGTGCGTCCGGCTCCGGCCTCGATGTCCTTGTTGCGCTGCCCCGGGTTCGGGTACGCCTCGTGCCGCTCACCGGTCGCGGCCCAGGTCAGCAGGTTGCACAGGGCGTCGGCATTGCGGGCCAGGTGGGTCAGCAGGTGGCCGCGGGTCCAGCCTTCCAGCGCGCACGGCTCGCGCGCCGCCTGGTCGTCGAGGCGCTCGGCCGTGCCGAGCAATTGGGCCGTCGCCTCGGTGATCTCGGCCAGCAGGGCGGTCGGGTCGAAGTCCGGGGAGCGCGGATCAATCGTCATGGCTCTACTCTGGCGCAGCCCGGCCCGGCGGCGCCACGGAAGGCGCGCGTCGGGAACATGGGCGAGCCCCGAGCGCTTATCCGGAACGAAACAAGTCTGTCGGTGGGTCCGCCTAGCATGTTTGGGGGAGCGTTGGGCGGGTTCAAGACAGTCGGAAGTATGGGAGCCACCGGTGACGGACAAGCTGGTCGTGCGTGGGGCGCGCGAGCACAATCTGAAGGACGTCTCGCTCGATCTGCCGCGCGACGCCCTCATCGTGTTCACCGGTCTGTCCGGCTCCGGCAAGTCCTCCCTCGCCTTCGACACGATCTTCGCCGAGGGCCAGCGGCGCTACGTCGAGTCGCTGTCCGCGTACGCCCGCCAGTTCCTCGGGCAGATGGACAAGCCCGACGTCGACTTCATCGAGGGCCTGTCTCCCGCGGTGTCCATCGACCAGAAGTCCACCTCGAAGAACCCGCGCTCGACCGTCGGCACCATCACCGAGGTCTACGACTACCTGCGTCTGCTGTATGCGCGCGCCGGGCGGCCGCACTGCCCCGAATGCGGGCGGCCGATCGCCCGGCAGGCCCCGCAGCAGATCGTCGAGCGCGTGCTCGAACTGGAGGAGGGCACCCGCTTCCAGGTCCTCGCGCCGGTCATCCGCGAGCGCAAGGGCGAGTACGGGGAGCTGTTCAAGGACCTGCAGACCAAGGGCTACAGCCGGGCGCGGGTGGACGGCACGGTGATCCAGCTCGCCGAGCCGCCGGTGCTCAAGAAGCAGGAGAAGCACACGATCGAGGTGATCGTGGACCGGCTCGCCGTCAAGGAGTCGGCCAAGCGGCGGCTGACCGACTCGATCGAGACCGCGCTGGGCCTGGCCGGCGGGATGATCACGCTGGACTTCGTGGACCTGCCCGAGGACGACCCGCAGCGCGAGCGGATGTACTCGGAGCATCTTTACTGCCCGTACGACGATCTGTCCTTCGAAGAGCTTGAGCCGCGCTCCTTCTCGTTCAACTCCCCGTTCGGCGCCTGCCCGGAGTGCACCGGCCTCGGCATCCGGATGGAGGTCGACGAGGAGCTGATCATCCCGGACCCTGAGCTGTCGATCGCCGAGGGCGCCATCGCCCCGTGGACCGCGGCCGGGCAGGGCTCCGAGTACTTCGGCCGGCTGCTCGAGGGCCTGGCCGACGAACTCGGTTTCGACCTGGACGCCCCCTGGCGCAAGCTGCCGCCCAAGGTGCGCAAGGCGATCCTGCAAGGCCACAACCACAAGGTGACGGTCAGTTACACCAACCGCTTCGGCCGCACCCGCAGCTACTCCACCGGCTTCGAGGGCGTCATCCCGTGGATCGAGCGCCGGCACGCCGAGGCCGAGTCGGACAGCGCCCGCGAGCGGCACGCCGGATACATGCGCGAGGCGCCGTGCCCGGCGTGTAAGGGCACTCGGCTCAAGCCCCTGGTTCTCGCCGTCACCTTGGGCGAGAAGGCCGACGGCGACGGCGGCGGCAAGTCGATCGCCGAGGTCGCCGCGATGCCGGTCGGCGAGTGCGCGCGCTTCCTCAAGGAGCTCAAGCTCAGCTCCCGCGAGGCCCAGATCGCCGAGCGGGTGCTCAAGGAGGTCAACGAGCGGCTGCAATTCCTGGTTGACGTCGGCCTGGACTACCTGTCCCTGGACCGCGCCTCGGCCACCCTGGCCGGCGGCGAGGCCCAGCGCATCCGGCTGGCCACCCAGATCGGCTCGGGCCTGGTCGGCGTGCTGTACGTGCTCGACGAGCCGTCCATCGGCCTGCACCAGCGCGACAACCACCGGCTGATCGAGACCCTGGTGCGGCTGCGCAACCTCGGTAACACCCTGATCGTGGTAGAACACGACGAGGACACCATCAAGGTCGCCGACTGGGTGGTGGACATCGGCCCGGGCGCGGGCGAGCACGGCGGGCACGTGGTCGTCTCCGGCCCGGTCTCCGACCTGCTCGACTCGGAGGACTCGCTCACCGGCGCGTACCTGTCCGGCCGGATGCGCATCGAGGTGCCCAGCCAGCGCCGCCCGGTGGACCCGAAGCGGGTACTCACCGTGCACGGCGCGCGCGAACACAACCTCAAGGACATTGACGTCAGCTTCCCGCTCGGCTGCTTCGTCGCGGTCACCGGCGTCTCCGGCTCCGGAAAGTCCACGCTGGTCAACGACATCCTCTACACGCACCTCGCCCGCGAGCTGAACGGAGCGCGCGCGGTCCCGGGCCGGCACACCCGTGTCGCAGGGGTCGAGCACCTGGACAAGGTCGTGCACGTCGACCAGTCGCCGATCGGCCGCACCCCGCGCTCGAACCCGGCGACCTACACCGGGGTGTTCGACCACATCCGGCGGCTGTTCGCCGAGACCACCGAGGCGAAGGTGCGCGGCTATCTGCCCGGCCGGTTCTCCTTCAACGTCAAGGGCGGCCGCTGCGAGAACTGCCAGGGCGACGGCACCATCAAGATCGAGATGAACTTCCTGCCGGACGTGTACGTACCCTGCGAGGTCTGCCACGGCAAGCGCTACAACGAGCAGACCCTCCAGGTGCACTACAAGGGCAAGACCATCTCCGAGGTGCTGGAGATGCCGGTCGCCGAGGCCCTGGAGTTCTTCGAGGCCATCCCCGGCATCGCCCGGCACCTCAAGACGCTCAACGACGTCGGCCTCGGCTACGTGCGCCTCGGCCAGAGCGCGACCACGCTGTCCGGTGGCGAGGCGCAGCGGGTGAAGCTGGCCTCGGAGCTGCAGCGCCGCTCCACCGGCCGGACCGTGTACGTGCTCGACGAGCCGACCACCGGCCTGCACTTCGAGGACATCCGCAAGCTGCTCGGGGTGCTCGGGCGGCTGGTGGACTCGGGCAACTCGGTCATCGTGATCGAGCACAACCTCGACGTGATCAAGACCGCGGACTGGATCGTGGACATGGGCCCGGAGGGCGGCAGCGGCGGCGGCACGGTGGTCGCCGAGGGCACCCCCGAGCAGGTCGCCAAGAACAAGAACTCGCACACCGGCCGGTTCCTCAAGGAGATCCTGGCCGGCTGATACGGCCACGCGCGCACCGCGCCGCTCGACGCGGCCCGCCCCGACCCGACCCGACCGGGCCGGGAGCGGGCCGTGTCCGCGGGTAAACGTCCGGGAAACTTTCCCGCCCGATCACGGCCGACAGGTCCATGATCTGAACCACCGCGTGAACTCATCCGTTTTTCAGGACACCGTGACAAAGTCGGGCGGTCAGCGTGGATACGCTGTCGCCCGACATCGCTTTTCTCGTGGAGGAAGTCTCTGATGGCCCTGGAAACCACCGAGCAGCAGACCGCCGAGACGACCGAGGCCTGCTGTGGTTCGAGCCACTGCGGCTCCAGTCGCAGGACCGTGCTGCGCGCGGCCGGGGTCGGTGGAGCGGCCGTGGCCATCGGCCTGACCGCCGCTGCCTGCGGCAGCTCGTCGAGCGGCTCCCCGGCCGCCAGCTCCGGCAACAGCGCCCTCGCCGCGACCTCGGACATCCCGGTGGACGGCGGCAAGATCGTCAACGCCGACGGCGGCATCGTGATCACCCAGCCCGCCTCCGGCACCTACAAGGCGTTCACCGCGATCTGCACCCACTCGGGCTGCACCGTCGGCTCGGTCTCGGACAACCAGATCACCTGCCCCTGCCACGGCTCCGTGTTCAGCGCCAAGGACGGCTCGGTGATCAACGGGCCGGCCCAGGCACCGCTGGCCGCCAAGAACATCAAGATCGACGGCGGCCAGATCTTCCTGGCCTGATCCCACGCCGCCCCACCCGCCCCATTCCGTCCCGCCCCGTTCGCCTGTGGTCCCGGCTCGCGGGGCGGTGTTGTGCCGGGGTGCGGCGGACGGCGTCTCGCTGTCACCTCCGCGCACTAGGGTGGGGTTGTGACCGATCCGGCGACCTACCGGCCGGCCCCCGGCTCGATCCCCACCCAGCCCGGGGTCTACAAATTCCGCGATCCGCGCGGCCGCGTCGTCTACGTCGGCAAGGCCAAGAACCTGCGCTCGCGGCTGTCGAACTACTTCCAGGACCTCGCCGCGCTGCACCCGCGCACCCAGGCGATGGTGACCACCGCGGCTTCCGTCGAGTGGACCGTGGTGACCACCGAGGTCGAGGCGCTCCAGCTGGAGTACGCCTGGATCAAGGAGTTCGACCCGCGGTTCAACGTCAAGTACCGCGACGACAAGTCGTACCCGAGCCTCGCGGTCACCGTTGGCGAGGAGATCCCACGCGTCCAGGTCATGCGCGGACCGAAGCGCAAGGGCGTGCGTTACTTCGGCCCCTACGCTCACGCCTGGGCGATCCGCGAGACCGTGGACGCGCTGCTGCGCGTCTTCCCGATGCGCAGCTGCTCCAACGGCGTCTACCGGCGCGCACAGCTGTCCGACCGCCCCTGCCTGCTCGGCTACATCGGCAAATGCTCCGCGCCCTGCGTCGGCCGGGTCACCCCCGAGGAGCACCGCCGGATCGTCGAAGACTTCTGCGCCTTCCTCGCCGGGCACACCGCTTCGTACACCAAGCGGCTGGAAACCGAGATGAAGCAGGCCGCCGCCGAGCTCGAATTCGAGAAGGCCGCCCGGCTGCGCGACGACCTGGCCGCCCTCGAACGCGTCCTGGAGAAGAACGCCATCGTGCTCGGCGACGGCACCGACGCCGACGTCATCGGCATCAGCGAGGACGAACTCGAGGCCGCGGTGCAGGTCTTCCACGTGCGCGGCGGCCGGGTGCGCGGCCAGCGCGGCTGGGTCGTCGACCGGGTCGAGGAGCTGGACACCGGCGGCCTGGTCGAGCACTTCCTACAGCAGCTCTACGGCGAGCAGTCCGGCGAGGCGGTGCCACGCCAGATCCTCGTGCCGGCCCTGCCCGAGGACAGCGCCGCGATCTCCGCGTGGCTGACCGTGCTGCGCGCGTCCAACGGCGGCTCGTCCCACGCCTCCGGCCAAGTGGACCTGCACGTGCCCCGCCGCGGCGACAAGCGCGCCCTGATGGAAACGGTCGAGCGCAACGCGAAGCAGGCCCTCGCCCTGCACAAAACCAAGCGCGCCTCCGACCTGACCACGCGCAGCCAGGCGCTCCAGGCCATCGCCGATGCCCTCGGCATGGACCAGGCCCCGCTTCGCATCGAGTGCTACGACATCTCCAACCTGCAGGGCACCAACGTGGTCGCCTCGATGGTGGTCTTCGAGGACGGGCTGCCGCGCAAATCCGAGTACCGCAGATTCACCATCAAGAGCTTCGAGGGCCAGGACGACGTGCGCTCGATGCACGAGGTGCTGACCCGCCGCTTCCGCCGCTACCTCGCCGAGACCGCCAAGCGCGGCGAGGCGCTGCTGCCCGAGGCCGCAGAAGGAGAAAGCGAGCCGGAGGAGTCCGAGAAGCTGAGCCGCAGCGCCTACCCGCCGCAGCTGGTCCTGGTCGACGGCGGTCCGCCGCAGGTCGCCGCGGCGGCCCGGGCCCTCGGCGAGCTCGGCATCGACGAGATCGCGGTCGCCGGCCTGGCCAAGCGGATGGAGGAGATCTGGCTGCCCGGCGAAGAGGACCCGGTGATCCTCCCGCGCCAGAGCGAGGCCCTGTACCTGCTGCAGCGGGTGCGCGACGAAGCGCACCGGTTCGCGATCACCTTCCACCGGCAGAAGCGGTCGAAGGCCATGACGGTCAGCGCGCTCGACCGGATCCCCGGCCTCGGCGAAGTGCGGCGCAAGGCGCTGGTGAAACACTTCGGCTCGGTCAAGGCGCTGCGGTCGGCGACCGCGGAACAGCTGGCCGAGGTGCCCGGCATCGGCCCGGCCACCGCGGCCACGATCGCCGCCGCGCTGGCCGAGCAGAAGGCCACGGCGACGGCGCCGCGTCCGTATGCGATCAACACCGCCACAGGTGAGATCATCGAAGAGGGTGACAATTAGGGGCCGTTCGGTCCGCGTTCGGGGGCGGACGGCAGGCCGGTCGTGGCAGGCTCAGCACAGCCGGCTCTGAGACAACTGAACACTTCAGCACCACCGGCAACGCCGAGTCCAAGGGGGACTGAGAGACGATGGTGAGCGCCGCAGCGAGCGCGACGGAAGCGGAACCGCCCGGCGGCGAGCCGCCCGAGCTCGTCGTGATCTCGGGCATGTCCGGGGCCGGCCGGTCCACCGCCGCCAAGGTACTCGAAGACCTCGGCTGGTTCGTCGTGGACAACCTCCCGCCCAGCCTGATCCCCACCATGGTGGACCTGGCCGCGCGCACCCAGGGCAGCGTGCCGCGGATCGCGGTGGTCGTGGACGTACGCGGCCGCTCCTTCTTCGAGCACTTGCACGAGGCGCTGGAGCAGATGGACTCCGGTGGCCTGCGTCACCGCATCGTCTTCCTCGAGTCCGCGGACGACGTGCTGGTGCGCCGGTTCGAGAACGTGCGCAGGCCGCACCCGCTGCAGGGCGAGGGCCGGATCACCGACGGGATCGCCCGCGAGCGCGAGCTGCTGCGCGAGCTGCGCGGCGAGGCGGACCTGGTGCTCGACACCTCCAGCCGCAACGTGCACGAGCTGCGCGCCGTGCTGGAGAGCGTGTTCTCCGGCTCCGCGGAGACCGAGCTGCGCGCCACAGTCATGTCGTTCGGCTTCAAGTACGGCCTGCCGGTCGACGCGGACCTCGTGGTGGACTGCCGGTTCCTGCCCAACCCGCACTGGATTCCGGAGCTGCGGCCCAGGACAGGGCTCGATCGCGAGGTGAGCGAATACGTGCTCGCACAGCCCGGGGCGAAAGACCTGCTCGAGTCCTACAGCGAGGTGTTGCGCACCATCACCGCCGGGTACCGAAGGGAGGGAAAGCGTTATCTGACCCTTGCGGTAGGGTGCACCGGCGGGAAACACCGCAGCGTCGCGATGGCCGAGCAGATCGCGGCGCGGTTGATCGACGACGGCGTGGATACCACCGTGGTCCACCGGGACATGGGACGCGAGTGATCGAACCCGAAGACAGCGCGCGCGACGCTGAGACGGCCCACGTCCCGCCGGATCAGCCAACCGTCGTCGCGTTCGGCGGTGGCCACGGTATGTACGCCTGTCTTTCCGCGCTGCGCCGGGTCACCAACCGGCTCACCGCGGTGGTGACCGTCGCCGACGACGGCGGTTCCAGCGGCCGCATCCGGCGCGAACTGGCCGTGCTGCCACCAGGCGACCTTCGGATGGCGCTCGCCGCGCTCTGCGGCGACGACGAGTGGGGCCGCACCTGGGCCAACGCCTTGCAGCACCGCTTCTCCGGCGACGGGCAGCTGGCCGGCCACGCACTCGGCAATCTGCTCATCGTCGCGCTGTGGGAGCAGCTCGGCGATCCGGTCGGCGCGCTCGACCTGGTCGGCCGGCTGCTCGGCGCACAGGGCCGGGTCCTGCCGATGTCGGCGGTGCCGCTGGAGATCGAGGCGACCGTGCGCGGCGCCGACCCGCGCTATCCCGCCGCGATCACCACCGTGCGCGGGCAGCACGACCTGGCCAAGACCCCCGGCGAGGTGCTCGCGGTGCGGCTGCTGCCGGAGAACCCGCCGGCGGTGCCCGAGGCGGTCACCGCGATCCACGAGGCGGACTGGGCGATTCTGGGCCCCGGCTCCTGGTTCACCAGCGTGCTGCCACACCTGCTCGTGCCCGAGCTGGCCGAGGCGCTGACCACCACCCGCGCGCGTCGCATGCTGGTGCTCAATCTGGTGCCGCAGAAAGGCGAGACCGACGGCTACACCGCCGCCGATCACGTCGAGGTGCTCGCCGCGCATTCGCCGGCGCTGCGGCTGGACGCGATCGTGGTCGACCCCAGCTCGATACGCGGCCACGACGAGGCGCAGCAACTGGCGAAGGCCGCGGCCATGCTCGGCGCGCAGGTGCACACAGTCGAAGTCGCCGCGGAAGGCGGATTGCCTTACCACGACCCGGAACGGCTCGCGAGCGCGCTGCGTCCCCTTCTGGTGTAGTCGTCCGGACGTCGGTCCGGAGTCCTTTCGGTCACGGCGCTGCGGATTGCGCCGTCCGAGTGTCATCCTGACCAGTGACGTGCACGCGGATAGGGAAGGTCCGCGGGGCACGGGCCGTTACGCTACAGCGGTGCCCGGCCGGGCGGATCTTCGTCTCGTCGTTCCAGGGCGCCGCGGCAGTGCACGCCCGGGGAACCGGGGGATCCGAAAACAGGCGAGCGAGGAGGCCGCGAGGCGATGGCGATGACCGCGGCGGTCAAGGACGAGCTGAGCCGGCTCACGGTGGTGAAGCCGTGCTGCCGGAAGGCGGAGGCCGCCTCGCTGCTGCGCTTCGCAGGCTCCATCCACCTCGTGCAGGGCCGTATCGTGATCGAGGCGGAACTCGACACCGCGGCCGCCGCCCGGCGGCTGCGCAAGGACATCGCCGAGGTGTACGGGCACACCTCCGAACTCGGCGTGATGGCTCCCGGCGGCCTGCGGCGTGGCAGCCGGTACATCGTGCGCGTGGTGAAGGACGGCGAGGCGCTGGCCCGGCAGACCGGCCTGGTCGACGGCTGGGGCCGGCCGATCCGCGGGCTTCCGCCGCAGGTCGTCTCCGGTTCCATCTGCGACGCGGAGGCCGCGTGGCGCGGCGCCTTCCTCGCGCACGGCTCGCTGACCGAGCCCGGCCGCTCCTCGGCGCTGGAGATCACCTGCCCGGGGCAGGAGTCGGCGCTCGCCCTGGTCGGCGCGGCCCGGCGGCTCGGCGTGTCCGCGAAGAACCGCGAGGTGCGGGGCGTGGACCGGGTCGTGGTCCGCGACGGGGACGCGATCGGCGCGCTGCTGACCCGGCTCGGCGCGCACGAGTCGGTGCTGGCGTGGGAGGAGCGCCGGATGCGCCGCGAGGTGCGGGCGACCGCGAACCGGCTGGCTAACTTCGACGACGCGAACCTGCGGCGTTCCGCGCGCGCGGCGGTGGCGGCGGGCGCCCGGGTCGGCCGCGCGCTGGAGATCCTCGGCGCGGAGGCCCCGGAGCACCTGGCCGTCGCGGGCAGGCTGCGCCTTGAGCACCGTCAGGCGTCGCTGGAGGAGCTGGGCGCGCTCGCGGAGCCGCCGCTGACCAAGGACGCGGTGGCCGGTCGGATCCGCAGGTTGCTGGCCCTGGCCGACCGGCGTGCCGCGGAGCTGGGCGTGCCCGGCACCGAGGCCAGCCTGACGCCGGAGCTGTTCGCCGAGGCCGGCATCGGCGCGGAGTGACGCATGGGCGGCGCTGAAACCGGCGGGTAAGTTAACAGGCCCGCACCAGGAGGGTTACGCGTCGCCGAGTCGGAGCGGTCGCGTTCCGAGAGGCCGAGCGCAGCTGTGGCGGCACGTCCGGTATGAACGTGTTCTGACATGCGGTCTGCGGGCGTGCGATTTTGTTGTTTCAAACCTTGTTACCAGCAGGTAATACCAACATCCGGGCCGGTTGGCTTAGCCATCCTTTGCCGCGATAAGTTGAGGTCGACTAAACGGATATCACCGGCATGCCGTGTCGGGAGCGTGCGGATCCCCGGCCGGCGTGCATGAGCGAGGAGACCGGTTCGTGACGACCCGCGTTGGTATCAACGGCTTCGGCCGCATCGGCCGCAACTTCTTCCGGGCCGTGGTGGCCTCGGGCGCCGACATCGAGATCGTCGGCATCAACGACCTGGCCAAGCCCGAGATCCTGGCCCACTTCCTCAAGTACGACACCACCCTGCGCCGCTTCCCGGGCACCGTCGAGGCCACCGACGACACCCTGGTCATCAACGGCAAGGCGATCAAGGTGGTCTCCGAGCGCGACCCCGCCGCGCTGCCGTGGAAGGAGCTCGGCGCCGACGTCGTCGTCGAGTCCACCGGCCTGTTCACCAAGGCCGCCGACGCCCGCAAGCACATCGAGGCCGGCGCCCAGAAGGTCATCATCTCCGCCCCGGCCAGTGACGAGGACATCACCATCGTCATGGGCATCAACGAGGGCAAGTACGACGCGGCGAACCACCACGTGATCTCCAACGCGTCCTGCACCACCAACTGCCTGGCCCCGCTGGTCAAGGTCCTGCTCGACGAGTTCGGCATCGAAAAGGGCCTGATGACCACGATCCACGCGTACACCACCGAGCAGCAGCTGCTCGACCAGATCGCGCTGACCCGCAAGGGCACCATCGACCTGCGCCGCGCCCGCTCGGCCGGCCAGTCGATCATCCCGACCTCCACCGGCGCAGCCCGCGCGATCTCGCTGGTCATCCCCGAGGTCAAGGGCAAGCTGGACGGCTTCGCGTTCCGGGTGCCGGTGCCGGTCGGCTCGATCACCGACCTGACCGTCGACCTGTCCCGCGAGACCACCAAGGACGAGGTCAACGAGGCCTTCAAGAAGGCGGCCGCCGAGGGCCCGCTCAAGGGCTTCCTGCGCTACACCACGGACGAGATCGTCTCCGCGGACATCGTCACCGACCCGTCCTCCTGCATCTTCGACTCGAAGCTGACCCTGGTGCAGGGCAACCAGGTCAAGGTGGCCGGCTGGTACGACAACGAGTGGGGCTACTCGAACCGCCTGGTCGACCTGATCAGCCACGTCGGCGCGCAGCTGTAGCCAGGCCCTCGGGCTAGGGCCGCACCGCCCGCAATGGGTGTGCCACCCGGCCGGGTCAGTCATCGGACCCGCACGAGAGAATTGCTCGTGCGGGTCCTGGCATGCACGTCCCCACTCAGGAGTAGCGATGAAGACCATTGACGATCTCGAGGTCTCCGGCAAGCGGGTGCTGGTCCGCGCCGACCTCAACGTGCCGCTGGACGGCACGCGCATCACCGACGACGGCCGGATCCGCGCGTCGGTGCCCACGCTCAAGGCGCTGCTCGACCGCGGCGCGAAGGTCATCGTGACCGCGCACCTCGGCCGCCCGAAGGGCGTGGACCCGGAGGCGGACAAGAAGTACTCCCTCGCCCCGGTCGCGGTCCGGCTCGGCGAGCTGCTCGGCAAGCCGGTCGCCTTCGCCGCCGACACCGTCGGCGAGTCGGCCAAGGCCACCGTCGCCGCGCTGGCGGACGGCGAGATCGCGCTGCTGGAGAACGTCCGCTTCAACCCGGCGGAGACCAGCAAGGACGCCGTCGAGCGTGGCAAGTTCGCCGACCAGCTCGCGCAGTTCGCCGACCTGTTCGTCTCCGACGGCTTCGGCGCGGTGCACCGCCGGCACGCCTCGGTTTACGACATCGCCGAGGACCTGCCCAGCGCCGCCGGCTACCTGATCAACGCGGAGCTGGCCGTGCTCAAGCGGCTCACCGAGGACGTCGAGCGCCCGTACGCGGTCGTGCTCGGCGGCTCGAAGGTCTCCGACAAGCTCGGCGTCATCGACAACCTGCTGGACAAGGCCGACCGGATCCTGATCGGCGGCGGCATGGTCTTCACCTTCCTCAAGGCCCAGGGCCACGAGGTCGGCACGTCGCTGCTCGAAGAGGACCAGCTGGAGACCGTCACCGGGTACCTGGAGCGGGCCAAGGACAACGGCGTGGAGATCGTGCTGCCGGTCGACATCGTCGCCGCCACCGCGTTCGCCGCCGACGCCGAGCACGAGGTCGTCGCGGCCGACGCGATCCCGGCCGACCGGATGGGCCTGGACATCGGCCCGGAGTCCGGCAAGCTGTTCGCCGCCAAGCTGGCCGGCACGAAGACCGTGTTCTGGAACGGCCCGATGGGCGTGTTCGAGATGGAGCCCTACGCCGGCGGCACCCGCGCGGTCGCGCAGGGCCTGATCGATTCGGGCGCGTTCACCGTGGTCGGCGGCGGCGACTCGGCCGCGGCCGTGCGCACCCTCGGCTTCGACGAGGCCGCGTTCGGCCACATCTCGACCGGCGGCGGCGCGTCGCTGGAGTACCTGGAGGGCAAGGCATTGCCCGGAATCACCGTCCTGGAAGGCTGAGCATGGCCGACTCGCGCACCCCGCTGATGGCGGGCAACTGGAAGATGAACCTCAACCACTTCGAGGCCATCGCGCACGTCCAGAAGCTCGCCTTCTCCTTGACCGACAAGGACTACGCCGCGGTCGAGGTCGCGGTGCTCACCCCGTTCACCGACCTGCGCTCGGTGCAGACCCTGGTCGACGGCGACAAGCTGAAGATCAAGTACGGCGCGCAGGACGTCTCGCAGCACGCCTCGGGCGCGTACACCGGAGAGGTCTCCGCGGCCATGCTGGCCAAGCTCGGCTGCGCGTACGTCGTGGTCGGGCACTCGGAGCGGCGCCAGTACCACGGCGAGACCGACGAACTGGTCGCGGCCAAGGCCAAGGCGGCGCTCGGCAGCGGCGTGAGCCCGATCGTGTGCGTCGGCGAGGGGCTGGAGATCCGCAAGGCGGGCGAACACGTCGCGTACACGCTGACCCAGCTCGACGGCTCGCTCGCGGGCCTTTCCGCGAAGCAGGTCGAGCAGTCCGTGATCGCGTACGAGCCGGTCTGGGCGATCGGCACCGGCGAGGTGGCCACCCCGGCCGACGCGCAGGAGGTCATCGGCGCGATCCGCGGCCGGCTCGCGGAAAGTTTCTCCGCGGAGACCGCGCAGAAGGTGCGCATCCTGTACGGCGGCTCGGTCAAGGGCTCGAACGCCGCGGGGATCATGGCCGAGGCGGACATCGACGGCGCGCTGATCGGCGGCGCCTCCCTGGACGCGGAGGACTTCGTGCGGATCGTGCGTTACCGGGATCAGGCCGTCAACTCCTGACCGACGAGTACTGCCAGGGCGAAGCGACTGGTCTGCGAGGACGCAGGACAGGTAAGCTCGACCCCGGCCCCCGTCCCCGAGTCGCCGGTAGTAGAGAGAAGAACCGCACGTGGTCATCGCGCTTGAGGTCATCCTCGCAGTCACCAGCCTGCTGCTGATCGTCTTCGTGCTACTGCACAAGGGCAAGGGCGGCGGCCTCTCCGACATGTTCGGCGGCGGCTTCACCTCGCAGCACGGCGGTTCCTCGGTGGTGGAGAAGAACCTGGACCGGATCACCATCGTGCTCGCGGTGATCTGGATCGCCGCGATCATCGCGCTCGGCATCAACTACAAGCCGTAGCCCCGGGACCGGCCGGAACGCAGCACGTTGACGCGCCGTCATCCTCCTCGAAAGGGATGACGGCGCGTTATATTGTCTGACATATCCAGATCCCCTCCGGCTGGAACCGAGACGACCGCCGTACACGTCTCCGTTTTCGCTCGTACACTGGTGCATCGCGCACCGTACGGGGGCGAGGATCGATCCTGTCAGGGAGAGCAACAGTGGCTAGTGGCAACGCGATTCGCGGCAGTCGGGTCGGCGCCGGACCCATGGGGGAAGCCGAGCGCGGCGAGACGGCCCCCAGGATCTGGATAAGCTTCTACTGCTGCAACGGTCACGAGACCAAGCCGAGCTTCGCGTCCGAGGCACAGATCCCGGACACCTGGGACTGCCCGCGCTGCGGCTTCCCGGCCGGTCCGGACCAGGACAACCCGCCGGCCCCGCCGCGCACCGAGCCGTACAAGACGCACCTCGCGTACGTGCGCGAGCGGCGCTCGGACGAAGACGGCGAGGCGATCCTGGCCGAGGCGCTGGCCAAGCTACGCGGCGAGGCCTGAGCCTGAGCAGCACCGCCGGGCCCGCGCGGCGCGTTGGTTAAGATCGGCCTGTGTCTGAGGCCCTGCGCAACTTCCAGCTGTTCCTGGTCGAAGAGGCGGCCAAATCCTCGCCGCTGTACACCGCGCTGACCATGCTCGTCTCGCGGGACCTTGAGGACGGCGGCCCGATCGGCGACGTGCTGACCGCGGCGCCGGAGCGGCAGCGGATCCCCAACCTGCTCTTCGCGGCCGTACACCGCACGCTGTTCGACGAACCCGACAGCGAACTGGCCGCGTACTACCCGTCGCTGGGCGGCACCCGGCCGCCGGACGGCGCGCTGGCAGAGACCTTCACCCGCTTCGTGCTGGAGCACCGGGAGCGGATCGAGCAGGTGCTGGCGACCGGCGAGACCCAAACCAACGAGGCACTGCGGGCGGCGCAGCTCTTTCCGGCCTTCGGCTGGGCGCAGGCGTGCACCCGGCGGGCGCTCAGCCTGATCGAGGTCGGCGCCAGCGCCGGATTGCTGCTCCACGCCGACCGATACGCATACGTATACGAGTTCGAAGACGGCAGTGAGCTGACGGCGGGGGAGGGGAGCGCGGACGGCGTTCCGGCCCTGCGCACCGCAGTACGCGGCCCCGCGGACGTGGCGGCCAAGGCGCTGGCTCCGTTCGTCACCAAGAATCTGCGCGTCGCCTCGCGGGTCGGCTTGGACATCAACCCGCTGGATCCGGCCGACCCGGACGCCCGCGCCTGGCTGGACGCGTTGATCTGGCCGGAACACGCCGAACGCCGCGAACGCCTGCGCGGGGCGCTCGCCCACGCCGCCCGCCGACCGGTCCGGCTGCGCAAAGGCGACGCACTGCGCACGCTGCCCGACGCGGTGGACGGCGTCGCGGACAACGCGATCCCATGCGTCTTCACGTCGAACTCGCTGGGCCACTGGACCCGCGAGGGCCGCGCCGGTTTCGTCGAGCTGATCCGCCGGCTCGGCGCGCAGCGCGATCTGGTCTGCATCGTGAAGGACCAGTACCACGTGGGACTCGGCCTGTTCACAGGCAAGCCCGACGAGCCCACCGACGGCGCACCCGGCTCCCACTACGAGGTGCTCGGCGCGGCCGTCTTCCTCGGCGGCAGGGAACAGCTCTTCCGGCTCGGCTCCTGCGAACTGCACGGCGTCGGCCTGACCTGGTCGCCGAAGCCGGTCGGCTGACCGCCGGGATTACTGGGTCAGCGCAACCGTGATCCCCTGGAACTGCGCGAGCAGCAGGGGATCGCCGCAGACCGAGGCCTGCGGGCCGTCCTGCGAGCGGTTCCACAGCCAGCGCAGTACCGCCTCGGGCGAGCCGGAGACGGTCAGCGCGAAGTCGGCAGGACCGGCGGCTTCGCCGTCCTCGAAGTCGGCGGCCGTGATCCCAGTCGGGTGCGCGGAGACGGTCCAGGAGGCTCCGTTGTCCGTGTGCACGAGGATCGGCCGCTCGTCCGGGGCGCTGAGCAGCTCGCCGATCTCGTCGGCCCAGGCGATGCTGCCGTAGCCGAGGAACAGCTTCAGATGTTCGTCGATCCCGTCGAGCGCCAGGTCGTCGGGCACCGGCGTGACCGCGGTTCCGGCGCCGAGTTCGGCGTCGATCCGGTGGATGACAGTCTCCTGCGCCATGCGCCGGATCCAGAATCCGACGGTCTGGTCCGGCTCGTGCCAGGTCGCCGCGTGATCCCCGGGGGAGTGCGCGGCGAACTGGTTCTCGAGTTCGGCGAAGTTCTCGTCGAGCGCGGCGACCGGGTCCGTCGGGATCTCCCGCGGCCACTCGTCCGGGAATGCCCCAAGCCTGATGCACTCGGCCTTGTGCATGTACACCTTGGCCACGTGTTCAGCGAGGTCTGCGACGGTCCAGTCGGGGCAGCTGGGCACCCGCGCCTTCGCGTCGCTTCGTTCGACCGCCGCGCGCAGCAGTCGGAAGTCCTCGCGCAGGCACTCGTGCAGCCGTGGAAAGTCCATGGCCCCATCGAAGCAGACGAGGCCGAAAGTGAGCATCGGGATATCGCAGCGAGGCGCCGCTCCCGACCGAGTCGGGTACGCGGCGCCCCGTGCTTAACGCTCGCGCGCTGCGGGTTGTTACGGCGAGGCGAGCCGGTTCAGCCCCGGCGGCAGATCGGCCGCGCAGGCCCGGTCGATCAACCACAGGGTCCTGACATTGCCCCGGGCGCCGGCCGCGGGTACCTGCACCCGGCCGCCGCCGGAAAGCGCCATGTGTGCGGCCGCCGCCTTCTCGCTGCCCGCCGCCACGATCCACGCCTCGCGGGCGCTGCGGATCGTGCGGAAGGTGAACGAGAGCCGGTCCGGCGGGGGCTTCGGCGAGTTGTGCACCGGGATGACCGAGGGCTCCTCCTCGTACACGCCGGGGTGCTCCGGGAACAGCGAGGCGACGTGGCCGTCCGGGCCCATGCCGAACAGCTCGACATCGAACTCGGGCACATCGCTGTCCGGGGCGGCGAACCGGGCCAGTTCCGCCGCGTACCGCTCGGCAGCGGCCTTCGCGTCGTTCCCGTCTGGCCCGTCCGTGGACGGCATCGCGTGCACGAACGCCGGGTCGAGGTCCAGCTTGTCCAGCAGGGCCTCGCGCGCCTGCGTGACGTTACGCTCCGGGTCGCGCTCCGGCAGGAAACGCTCGTCGCTCCACCACAGGTGCACCCGCCTCCAGTCCACCGCGACGCGCGCGGGCAGCTCGGCGACCGCGGCCAGCGAGCCGATGCCGACCGAACCGCCGGTCAGCGCCAGGTGCGCCTCGTCCCTGGCCGCCAGCACGTCCACCAGCTTCGTCACCAGCCGCGCCGCCACGGCCTGCGCCAGAACCTGCGCGTCCCGGTGGACGATGAGCTCGGGCGTCGCTCCGGCGCGGCCGTCTTCGGCAGTCAAGACGACTCCTCCACGGCGTCCACCTGCACCGGCTTGGGCTCGCCGAGCCTGGCCGCCTCCTTCGCCGCCTTCTCCACGGTCGGCCCGGCGACCTTCAGCGGCTCGGTGAACGGCACATCGATGTCCTGGAGCAGCTTCGCGTACACGTCGTCCGGGTCGAGGCGGCGCAGCTCCTCGGCGATCAGCTCGGCGGTCTCCCGGCGCTTGAGCGCGACCGGGCGGTCCGGCTGGCCGGGCACCGAGAGCGTGGCCAGTTCGCCGTCCGGGCGGGTCAGCGCGATCGGGCCGTCCGGGGTCATCAGCTCCACGCCGGTGATGCCGGGGCCCTCGTCCGCGGTCCGGCTCACCGGAACGCCGAGCCGCTGGCGCAGCCACACCGCGAGCACGCGCGCCGAGGGGTTGCCCTCCTCGCCGGAGACCGCCGCCCCGGTGATCTTGCGCGGGAACTGGTCGAGCGCGGCCGCGAGCATCGAGCGCCACGGGGTGATCCGGGTCCAGGCCAGGTCCGTGTCGCCGGGGGCGTAGCCGGCGGCGCGGGCGCGCAGCTTGGCCATCGGCTTGTGGTACTCGGCCGCGTCGGTGATGCGGCGCTGCGCGAAGCGGCCCAGCGGGTCGTTCTTGGGCACGTCCGGGCCCTCGTCCGGCCACCAGGTCACCACCGGCACGTCCGGCAGCAGCAGCGGCATCACGACCGCGTCCGCGTGCGCGGAAAGCTCGCCGTAGAGCCGCAGCACGATGACTTCGCCGGGTCCGGTGTCGTCGCCGACCCGCACTTCCGCGTCGAGCCGCGTGCGGGCCACCTCGGGACGGGCCACGGCGACGATGATCCGCGCCGGGTGCTCGCGCGAGGCGGCGCTGGCCGCCTTCATCGCGTCGTAGTGGTGCCGCTCCTCGGTGGAGATGATGAGCGTCAGCACCGCGCCGGTGGTCGGCGAGCCGGCCCGCCGCCGCGCCTGCACCAGCGTCGCGCCGATCTTGCTCGCGCTGGTGTCCGTAAGGTCGATGATCATCGTTGCGCCCCCGGCACGGGACCGACGTCGGTCAGGTCGATATTGCGCTTACCGAAAATCATGGCCTTCTCCAGGAGCGTCCGTCGCGGGCCAGCATCTCGTCGGCCTCGGCCGGGCCCCAGGTGCCGGCCTCGTACTGGGCCGGCTTGCCGTTCTTCGCCCAGAATTCCTCGATCGGGTCGAGGATCTCCCAGCCGAGCTCGACCTCCTCAAGCCGCGGGAACAGCGGCGGATCGCCGAGCAGCACGTCGAGGATCAGCCGCTCGTAGGCCTCGGGGGAGGACTCGGTAAACGCCTCGCCGTATTGGAAGTCCATCGACACGTCGCGCACCTCCATCGAGGTGCCCGGGACCTTCGAGCCGAACCGCACGGTCACGCCCTCGTCCGGCTGCACCCGGATGACCAGCGCGTTCTGCCCCAATTCCTCCGTCATCGTCGCCGTGAACGGAAGGTGCGGCGCCCGCTGGAAGACCACCGCGATCTCGGTGACCCGGCGGCCGAGCCGCTTGCCGGTGCGCAGGTAGAACGGCACGCCGGCCCAGCGCCTCGTGTCGATCTCCAGCTTGATCGCGGCGTAGGTGTCGGTGATCGAGTCCTTGGCGATGCCGTCCTCGTCGAGGAAGCCGATCACCTTCTCGCCGCCCTGCCAGCCGCGTGAGTACTGCCCCCGCACGGTGTGCAGGCTGAGATCCTCCGGCAGCTGCACGGCGGAGAGCACCTTGACCTTCTCGGCGAAGATCGCGTCCGCGTCGAAGGAGGTGGGCTCCTCCATCGCGGTCAGCGCCATCAGCTGCAGCAGGTGGTTCTGGATCACGTCACGCGCAGCGCCGATGCCGTCGTAGTAGCCCGCGCGCCCGCCGATGCCGATGTCCTCGGCCATGGTGATCTGCACGTGGTCGACGTAGTTGCGGTTCCAGATCGGCTCGAACATCTCGTTGGCGAAGCGCAGCGCCAGGATGTTCTGCACCGTCTCCTTGCCCAGGTAGTGGTCGATGCGGAAGACCGACTTGGGCGGGAAGACGTCGTTGACGACCTTGTTCAGCTCCTTGGCGCTGGCCAGGTCATGCCCGAACGGCTTCTCGATGATGACCCGGCGCCAGGTGTTCTCGCCGCCGTCGGCCAGGCCGGACTCCTTGAGCTGGCGCACCACGCCGGGGAAGAACTTCGGCGGGACCGAGAGGTAGAACGCGTGGTTGCCGTTCGTCCCCCGCAGCCGGTCGAGCTCCTCGATGGTCTCCTTCAGCTTCTCGAAGGCGGCCTGGTCGCCGAACTCGCCGGGCACGAAGCGGAAGCCCTCGGCCAGCTGCTTCCACACCTCGTCGCGAAACGGGGTGCGCGCGTGTTCCTTAACCGCGTCGTAGACCACCTGCGCGAAGTCCTGGTTCTCCCAGTCCCGGCGGGCGAAGCCGACCAGGGCGAAGCCCGGGGGCAGCAGGCCGCGGTTGGCCAGGTCGTAGATGGCCGGCATCAGCTTCTTGCGGGACAGGTCGCCGGTGACGCCGAAGATCACCAGGCCGCAGGGCCCGGCGATGCGCGGCAGCCGCCGGTCCTGGGCGTCGCGCAGCGGATTGGCCCAGTCGGTCCCGGCGTGCTCCTGCGCATTCATCTGCCGGTGCGCGATCGACTCGCCGAACCCGCCCTTGTGGGAGGTGGCGGCGGCGGCCGCCCCGGGGGCGGCCGCGCTGGGAGACTGCGTGCTCACGCGGCCTTCTCTCCCTGGTTCACCGCTGCGGACGCCTCCTTCTCGAGCTCGGCGCGCACGGCGTCGAGCAGCTCCTTCCAGGAGACCTCGAACTTGTCGACGCCCTCGTCCTCGAGCACCTGAACCACGTCGTCATACGAGACGCCCAGGGCTTCGAGGTCGGCGATCACCTTGCGCGCCTCCTCGTAGGTGCCGTGCACCGCGTCGCCGCTCGGCTCGCCGTGGTCGGCCTCTGCGTCGAGGGTGGCTTCCGGCATGGTGTTCACGACGCCGGAGACGATCAGGTCGTCGACGTACATCGTGTCCTTGTAGGCCGGGTCCTTCACGCCGGTGGAGGCCCACAGCGGCCGCTGCGGCTTGGCACCCTTAGCGGCCAGCGCCTTCCAGCGGTCGGAGGAGAAGACCTCCTCGTACGCCTCGTAGGCCAGGCGTGCGTTCGCGACGGCCGCCTTGCCCAGCAGCGCGGTGGCCTCCGGCGAGCCGATCTTCTTCAGCCGCTTGTCCACCTCGGTGTCCACCCGGGACACGAAGAACGAGGCGACCGAGGCGATCTTGGACAGGTCGTGGCCGTTGGCGTAGGCCTGCTCCATGCCGTCGAGGTAGGCCTCCATGACGGCCTTGTACCGCTGCAGCGAGAAGATCAGCGTCACGTTGACGCTGATGCCCTCCGCGAGGGTCGCCGTGATCGCGGGCAGGCCCGCCTTCGTCGCCGGGATCTTGATGAACACGTTGTCCCGGTCCACCAGCCACCACAGCTGCTTGGCCTCGGCGACGGTCGGCGCGGTCTTGTGCGCCAGCCGCGGGTCCACCTCGATCGAGACCCGGCCGTCCTGGCCCTCGGAGGCGTCGTAGGCCGGCCGCAGGATGTCGGCGGCGTTGCGCACGTCCCGGGTGGTGATCATCCGGATCGCTTCCTCGACGGTCACCTCGCGCACCGCCAGCTCGCGGATCTGCGGGTTGTACACCGCCGAACCGCTGATGGCCTTCTGGAAGATCGTGGGGTTCGTGGTGACGCCCACCACGTTCTTCTCGGTGATCAGGGACGCCAGGTTGCCGGACTCGATGCGTTCCCGGCTCAGGTCGTCGAGCCAGATCGCGACTCCGGCGCCGGACAGTTTCTCAAGACGCTCACTCATGAATTCTCATCTCCCCTAGGACTCAAGCACCAACCGCGGCGAGCGATTCCCTGGCGGCCGCCTCGACGGCCTCGGCGGTGAAGCCGAACTCGCGCATCAGCGTCGCGAAGTCGGCCGAGGCGCCGTAGTGCTCCAGCGAGACGATCCGGCCGGCGTCCCCGACGAACCGGTACCAGGGCTGCGCGACGCCGACTTCCACGGCGACGCGTGCCTTGACCGACTTCGGCAGTACCGACTCCTGGTAACCCGCATCCTGCGCGTCGAACCATTCCACGCACGGCATCGAGACCACGCGGGTCGGCACGCCGGACTGCTCCAGCTTCTCCCGCGCCGCCACCGCCAGCTGCACCTCGGAGCCGGTGGCGATCAGGATGAGCTGCGGCGCGCCGCCACTTGCCTCCGCCAACACGTACCCGCCGCGCTTGACGCCCTCGTGAACGGAGAGCGACGCGCCGAGGGCCTCGCGGTCGAACACCGGCAGGTTCTGCCGGCTCAGCGCCAGGCCGACCGGCCCGTCCTGCTCCAGGGTCGCCTTCCAGGCCGCGACCGTCTCGTTCGCGTCCGCGGGGCGCACGAAGTTGAAGCCGGGGATCGCCCGCAGCGCCGCGTAGTGCTCGACCGGCTGGTGCGTCGGGCCGTCCTCGCCGAGGCCGACTGAGTCGTGCGTCCACACGTAGGTCACCGGCAGGTGGATGAGCGAGGCGAGGCGCACGGCCGGGCGCATGTAGTCGGAGAACACCAGGAAGGTGCCGCCGAACACGCGGGTGTTGCCGTGCAGGGCGATGCCGTTGAGGATCGAGCCCATCGCGTGCTCGCGGATGCCGAAGTGCAGGATCCGCCCGTACGGCGAGGAGCCGCCGAACTCGTTGTCCTCCTCGTAGTAGGGGAGGAAGGACAGGCCGCCCTTGATGGTGGTGTTGTTCGACTCGGCCAGGTCCGCCGAACCGCCCCAGAACTCGGGCAGCTGCTCCGCGATCGCCTGGATGGCCGCCTCGGAGGCCTTGCGGGTCGCGATGTCCTTGCCGGCCGGGAACTCCGGCAGCTTGGCGTCCCAGCCCGAGGGCAGTTCCCGCCGGGCGATACGGTCGAACTCGGCCGCGCGCTGCGGGTTCGCCGAGCGCCAGGCCTCGTAACCCTCGCTCCACTTCTCCCGCGCCGCCTTGCCGCGCTCGCCGACCTTGCGCGCGTGCGCCAGGACCTCGTCGGCGACCTCGAAGTGCTGCTGCGGGTCGAGGCCCAGGATCTCCTTCGTCGCGGCGACCTCCGGCTCGCCGAGCGCCGAGCCGTGCGCCTTGCCGGTGTTCTGCAGCTTCGGCGCGGGCCAGGCGATGATCGTGCGCAGCCGGATGATCGAGGGCCGATCCGTCTCCGCCTCCGCCGCCAGGATCGCCTTGTGCAGCGCCTCGACGTCCTCGACGTACCCGTCCGGCGTGGTGAATTCGACCGATTGTGTGTGCCAGCCGTAGGCCTCGTAGCGCTTGAGCACGTCCTCGGTGAACGCGACCTTGGTGTCGCCCTCGATCGAGATGTGGTTGTCGTCGTAGATGACCACCAGGTTGCCGAGCTTCTGCGTGCCCGCGATCGACGACGCCTCGCCGGTCACGCCCTCTTCGAGGTCCCCGTCCGACGCGAACGCGTAAATGCGGTGGTCAAACGGCGACTCCCCCGGAGCGGCATCCGGGTCGAACAGCCCGCGCTCGTAACGCGCGGCCATCGCCATGCCGACCGCGTTGGCCAGGCCCTGGCCGAGCGGACCGGTGGTGGTCTCGACGCCGACGGTGTGCCCGTGCTCCGGGTGGCCCGGGGTCAGGGAGCCCCAGGTGCGGAAAGACTTCAGGTCGTCGAGGGTGAGCCCGTAGCCCGACAGGTACAGCTGGATGTACAGCGTCAGGCTGGAGTGGCCGGGGGAGAGGACGAACCGGTCGCGGCCGATCCACTGGGCGTCGGCCGGGTCGTGGCGCAGGTGCTTCTGGAAGAGCAGGGTGGCCGCCGGAGCCAGCGACATGGCGGTGCCGGGGTGGCCGTTGCCGACTTTCTGCACCGCGTCCATGGCCAGAACCCGGACCGTGTCCACGGTGCGCCGGTCCAGCTCGGTCCACTCGAAGGGGGTGGGCGTGCTCACAGTAACGCGCGCGTCCTTTCCTGGTGAAAGCGTCAGCGCGTCGGGGCGGACGGCGACGCTGCCAACCAGGGCTGTGCGTGGAGTGCGGATACAGCCTGGCCCCGCGCGGCGATGCATTGATTCTGTTGTCTCTATCTCGAGGGTCACCCTACCCCCCTGCGGACCACTGACCCGTTCTGCGAGGCCGACCGGGTCAGCGCGGAGGCGGTAGGCGCAACACTCTTCCAACTCGCCCGGTTCTGTGGTGTCCGCGGCGCGTCTTATTACCGACTTCGCATGGAACACGACACTCCCGGTCGCCTGGTTCGGCGAATCCCGGCGAATCCCGGCGACCCGCTGCCGGACGCCGGACGCCGGGGGTCTAGAGTTTCGTCGAATCCAGTTGTACGAGTCAGCAGCAATTGAGGCCCGCCTGTGACAGCCGTCGAGTCCCACCCGGTGTTGACCGCGGTGCCCGTCGCCGCGCCCGCTCCGGACGCCGACGTCGTCATTGAGCCCGCCGCTGACAGCTCGTCAGCCAAGGCGGCCTGGCGCGAAACGCTCAGCGCCTACGTCGCGCTCACCAAGCCGCGGATCATCGAGCTGCTGATCGTCACCACGATCCCGGTGATGTTCCTGGCCGCGCACGGGGTGCCGTCGCTGTGGCGGGTGCTCGCGGTGACCGTCGGCGGGTACCTGTCGGCGGGTAGCGCCAACGCGCTGAACTGCTGGGTCGACCGCGACATCGACGCCGAGATGCGCCGCACCCGTCGCCGTCCGCTGCCGCGCCACCGGGTGACCGCGCAGCAGACCGTCGTGTTCGGCCTGGCCCTCGGTGTGATCTCGACGCTCTGGTTCGGCTTCCTGGTCAACTGGCTCTCCAGCGGCCTCGCCCTCGCCGCGAACGTCTTCTACGTCGTCGGCTACTCGATGATCCTCAAGCGGCGCACCACGCAGAACATCGTGTGGGGCGGCGCGGCCGGCTGCTTCCCGACGCTGATCGGCTGGACCGCGGTGACCAACCACCTGGCCTGGCCGCCGGTCGTGCTGTTCCTGGTGGTCTTCCTGTGGACGCCGCCGCACTTCTGGGCGCTGGCGATGCGCTACCGGGAGGACTACGCGGCTGCCAACGTGCCGATGCTGCCGGTGGTCGCCACCGAGCGGCACGTCGCCTGGCAGATCGTGCTCTACACGTGGGCCACGGTGGGCTGCTCGCTCGCGCTCTGGCCGATCGCGCACACCGGACTGGTCTACGCGATCGGTGCGATCCTGCTCGGTGCGGTGTTCATCGCCGAAGCGCACCGGCTGCACTGGTCGGCCCGCAAGGGAGTCACGGGCACCGCGCTGCGCCCGATGCGCCTGTTCCACTTCTCGAACACCTACCTCGCGCTGTTGTTCGTCTGCGCCGCGATCGACCCGCTGATCCACCACTAGTCGGGACCGCCATGGACCTGCTGCGCAACACCGTCCAGCCGTACGCGTGGGGCTCGCCGACCGCGATTCCGCAGCTGCTCGGCGTCGACAATCCCGAGGGCACTCCGCAGGCGGAGCTGTGGATGGGCGCGCACCCGACCGCGCCCTCGCGGCTGACCCGCAGTGGCCGCGAAGTGCCGCTCGATCAAGTCATCGCCGCCGCCCCTGAGCTCGAACTCGGCGAGGCCACCGCCGAACGCTTCAACGGACGGCTGCCGTTCCTGCTCAAGGTCCTTGCCGCGCGTAAAGCCCTCTCGATCCAGCTCCACCCTGACCGGCCGCAGGCCGAAGCGGGGTTCGCCGCCGAGGAGGCCCGGGGCGTGCCGCGCAATGCCCGTGAGCGGGTGTACGTGGACGATTGGCCCAAGCCTGAAGTCCTGTGCGCGTTGACTCCGTTCGAGGTCTTGGCTGGCCTGCGTCCGGCCGCCCAGGCCGCTGAGATTCTCGACCTGGTCGACGTCGCCGCGCTCGCCGCCGTCACCGACGACCTGCGGTCCGATCCCAAGCCCGCGACGGTGGCACGTGCCCTCGCTGCGTTGCTGTCCTGGCAGGAGGCAGAGCGCGCGGCCTTGGTGGCCGATGTCGTCAACGCGGCCGGACGCCTTGCTGCCGGGCCCTCCGAATTCCGTGCCGCATACGAAGCGGTCGGCCGGATGGCTCAGGACCACCCTGGTGACATCGGCCTGGTCTGCTCCCTGCTCATGAACCACGCCGTCGTGCAGCCTGGGCAGGCGCTGTTCATGGGCGCCGGCGGCATCCACGCTTACATCCGCGGCACCGGCGTAGAGCTGATGGCGAACTCCGACAACGTGATTCGCGCGGGCCTCACGCCCAAGCACATCGACGTTCCGGAGTTGGTGCGGGTGCTCGACCCGGAGGTCGCGGTGCCGATCCTGACCGCGCGTCAGGTCGGCGCCGGTATTGAGGAGTTCGAGACGCCGGTGCCCGAGTTCCGGCTGCGGCGCCTGACGGTCGACTCGGCCACATCGCCCCTCGCCGTGCCTGGAGACGGACTGCCGCGCATCCTTCTGTGCGTGGAGGGCGCGGCGATGGCCACGAGCGGCGACCAGACGCTCGAACTGCGGCGCGGTCAGTCGTGCTACCTGTCCGCAGCAGACGTGCACGTGACGCTCACCGGCGACGCGACGCTCTTCCTCGCCTCGCCAGGCGAGTAACACCCCGCCGCAGCGAGCCGCAGCCACGCTACGATCGCGCGGTGAGAGCTTCCGCAACCTTCACCGTCGCCAGCTTCGTCCCGACCCCGGTGACGCCCGACCCGGACTTCAAGACCGCGGTCGACGTCGGCGTCGCGACCATGTTGAAGCACTACGAGGGCGAGATCGAGGGCCGCTCCGCCACCGTCTTCGTCTCCGCGTACGACCAGAACGCGGGCATCGGGACGTACGTCGCGATGGAGTCGTTCGAGGGTTCGGTCGCCGGACGCTCCGGGTCGTTCAACTTCGCGCATTCGGCGACCACGCAGGGCGGCGGCCGCGACGCCGAGTACTTCGTGATCGTGCCCTCAAGCGGCACCGGGGAGCTGGAGGGCATCTCCGGCACGGGCGGACTGTCCATCGACGAGGACGGCACGCACCACTTCTGGCTGGATTACGAGCTGGGCTAACCCCGGCGGCTTGCTCTTGCTGCTCTGCTGCGCTCCGCGGACTCGACGCCTGCGGCCGGGCCAGCTCCGCCGGGTAACGCCTGCGGCTGGCGCGCTCCGCGCGGAAGATCACCCGCCCGCCCTGCTCCGCGTCCTCGCTGGCGCTCGGCCGCTACGCGAACCGGGGCGCTGCCGCGCACGCGCTTCGCGCTGAACGCTGTGCTGACCCTCCGGGCCGTTCCGCTCGTTCACCTTGCTGTGGCCTGCTGGTCGACAGCGGACTGAGGCCGTGGGAACAAGAACATCGGCCCGCCCAACGACCGCAGCGGCCAGCACATGCCGGTCCTTTAGAACATCGGCTGACCACAAAGGGCGATACGTGCCATCTTCCGCCAGCGAGAGCAGCGTGTCACACAGATAGGACTTCAGCAGCACGCAGGTATCGAGGAACACCGTCTCCACGGCGCGGCCTACCGCCCTTGGCCGTCGGCAAGAAGGCGCTCCACCGGGGCATCGTCCGGCAGGTCATAGAACCCTGTGTCCTCGGAATCGGCCACCATCTGATCCTAGCCTGCGGCCCGTCGCCGCTGCGCGCGCTGGTGATACGCCAGCACGTCAGCCAGCCGCACTCGCCGATGCTTGCCCGGCTGCTCGAACGGGATCTCCCCCGATTCCAGCAACCGCACCAACGTCGACCTCGACATCCCCAAAATCCCCGCGGCCTCGCTCGTCGACAGCACCGTCTCGTGCGGCGCCACCGTGATCGCCAACCCCCGCGACAGCGCCTCGACCACATCCCGCAGGACTTCGAACACCTCGGCAGGCAACTCTAGGCGCGCCCCGTCCGGGCCCACCAGCGCTGCACGGCCCGGCAACTGGCCACTGAGCGCGGCCAGCACGTCCCCCAGTCGCTCCGGTCGCTCCGGCGGCAGTACCGTTCGCTCACCTGGTTCGCGTAGCGGCCGAGCGCCAGCGAGGGTGCGGAGCAGGGTGGGCGGATGGGTGTGGTTCAGCGCGCAGAGTCGCCGAGCGAAGCGAGGCAGCGGAGCGCGCGTTGCTCTTGCGTATTAGTCGGTGGCCAACGCCGGTTAGTCGGTGCCCAACGCCGGTTGATCCATCACCGATGCCGGCCGGACCCGCATCGAGGTCAGGATGCGCCAGGCGGCAATCCAGGTGAGGCACGCCCCGGCCATGTGCAGCAGGACCAGCCAGGCCGGCAGGCCGGTGAAGTACTGCGTGTAGCCGATCACGGCCTGCGCGGCGAGGACGAGGAACATGTCGCGGGTCGCGCGCAGGGTCGCTGCCGGGGCGTCGGTCGCCTTGAGTGCGAACCAGAGCGCGACGGTGAGGCCGACCACGATGAACACCAGGTCAGCGTGTGCCTGGGTGATCTCGACCGGCTTGAACGGCAGCCTGCGCGCTGCGTCGAGGGCGCCGGCGTGCGGGCCCGATCCGGAGACCAGCGTGCCGACGACGACTACTGCGCCGGCCGCGCCGACGAGGGTGCGGGCGAGCCAGGTCAGTTCCCTACGGACCAGGAGCCGCACCGGATTATCGCTTTCTCGGCTGCGCACCCACAGCAGCCAGGAGACCGCGATCATGCCGATCGAGAAGCAGAAGTGGAACGCGACCCAGCCGGGCGCCAGTTGCGTGCGCACGCTGATGCCGCCGATGATCGCCTGCGCGACCACGCCTCCGAACAACGCCCAGGACAGCTTTGTGAGGACCGGTCGACGCGGGCGCTGGCGCATCGTGGTGACGATCGCCGCGGCGACGGCGGCCGTAACCGCGTAGGT
>Ga0070739_10001719_pt1 | contig 31702 bp, 23 predicted proteins | sample Coa_R1_7_FD_66445 | JGI IMG/M metagenome (GOLD analysis project Ga0070739, IMG submission 66445) | Surface soil microbial communities from Centralia Pennsylvania, which are recovering from an underground coalmine fire - Coalmine... | ecosystem: Environmental > Terrestrial > Soil > Unclassified ...
CGGGGTTCCACGGGCCGGCGGACGCGGCAACAACGCAGACTGTCAGCACGAATTGCCGCATCACCGGAGAAGCGAAGCGGCTGGAGTGATTTCGGTATTTGGAAAGTGGTTACGGCCGGCGAGCGACGTAAGTCCCGCCGGCACGGGGATCAGCACGCTTTGTTGGCGAGCACTGCAGTTCGTGTCTCGCTGGACCGCAACGGCCCGCGCGCGATGGCGACGATGGCGGCCTGCGTCAGCAGCAGCGGCCAGAGCATGCTCTCATGGACGATTTCACCGCGTTCCCGGATCGCCGAACGGACTTCGTCTCTTTTCAGGGGACGCTCGTCGGGGAAGTTCCACAGGCCGACAGCCTCGAGGACAGTGCGCGTAATGCGATACAGGACTGTGGGCGCCGGCCAGGTGATGATTGCAGTTCCTCCGGGTCGAACGGCGTCGAAGTGAGCGAGAATGGCCCGACGGGTATCCCGCGGTTGAAAGTGCTCGATCAACCCCACGCTGAACACTACATCAGCCTGTAGTTTCAGCGACAGGTCCAGAACGCTTTCCCGGTGCGGCCGCACAACCGTATTCGGAGTGGAGCGATCCCTGAGCAGAGACAGCCCGTATTCGTTGGTATCGACGACATCGTAGTCAGCGCACCCGACCACGGCTGAAATGGTCTCCAGCAGGCAACTGTTCGCGCCGCCGAGTTCGACGATGGAGATCCTCTTACCCGCCGAACCGGCAGTGGCGTAACGCCGGATCAGATTCAACAGCACCGAGGTGGTGTATCGCCTGGTGAGCCGGGCGGTGAAAGGCACGCTGGAGTAGTAACGATCCCAATCGGTCGCGGCCCGGGACGTTTCGCGCCGTGTGAACACGAAGTCCCGCTGGATGGCAAAGTTGGCGATAAACAAGAGACCTTCGGCGAGCAGTTTCGCAGGAATGACGGGCAGACCTCGCCAGTCGTGCAGGAATCGAATGAGGCCATAGGAGACGAGGCCGTTGCAGAAAACCAGCAGAACGTACCTGGGCAGTACGACGGCCTGACGCTGGCGCGAGTGAAAGACGATGCCGCGGACGCCGAAGTAGTTGAAGACCATTGCCACCATTCGGGATATGGTCTGCGACGGCGCAATGCCGCCGGTCTGAAAGAACACGAGGCTGAAAATGACATTGTCCAGCGCCGCAGTCAGGACGGATAAAACGCTGAACCGAAAGAGGAGGAAATAAATCCGCATCGAATCGAGCACGGGACGAAAATGAGAGCTGCGATTACCCTCCATATAGATCGTCCTTATGGGTTGCTCGAGGATGGGGAAACCCTGGTGCTTGCAAGCCAGCAGCATGTCGAGTTCAAATTCATAGCCGCCCGACGGCATGCGCAGCAGATGCGGGATCAGAGACGTCGGAATGCCGCGGAGGCCGGTCTGTGTATCTCCAAGTTTCTGACCAGTTACGACACGCATCAGCAGCCGAGTAACATGGTTGCCGAGCCGGCTTCTCAGTGGGGCGCCGTCGCCGAAACTACGCACTCCCAGAACCAGCGAGCGAGCATCTTCGGCCAGCCGTTTCGCCATAAGGAGAATGTCATCGGGGTGGTGCTGCCCGTCTGCGTCGGCGGTGACCACGCCGAGGCAATCGGGGAACCGCACCAGGGCGTCATTCAGGCCGGTTTTCAAGGCCGCGCCCTTTCCAAGGTTGACGGCGTGATGAAGAACGCGGACGCGCTCGGAAGCGGCGGCGACAGCATCAAAGGCCAGCGCGAATTCCGGTCCGCTGCCGTCATCAATGACAATGATGGAGACCGCGCCGGCGGCGAGAAGTCTTTCGACAAGCGGAAGCAGATGTGCGCCCGGTTTGTAAGCGGGGATGACCACCGGAACAGCGAGCCGGGAGCGCAACTGATTCATTGCTCGTCCTTACACGGCAGCCCGGAGAACCGGGCTGAGACTCCAGAGTAAATTCGGATAACGTTGACCAGAGGCCTGGAATGCAAGCGGGAAAACTGAGCTTAGCATAGATGTTAGTCCGAGCAGGTTGGCAGGATCTGCGGCGCGAGGGCAGCGGATGTTGTCGGCCGAGACCCTACCTCGCTCTGGTCATGCGCAGCAGATCACCGAGGTCGTCCACTTTTTCGTCGAGCGAGCTGAGCCGGCGGGCGAGGCCCTGAATTTCGGCTTCGGCGCGCCGATTCACTTCGAAATCGAGCTCGCCCCGCAGCCGGTCCTTGGCGTCCTGGCGGTTCTGACTCATCATGATGACGGGGGCCTGCACGGCCGCCAGCATGGACAGGAACAGGTTCAGGAGAATAAATGGATAGGGATCCCACGCTCTTCTGTCCAGAAGAACGTTAACGGTGGTGTAGACCGTCAGCACGACGGCAAACAGAATAATGAAGGTCCACGATCCGCCAAAGCGGGCGACCGAATCGGCGATGCGCTCACCGAGCGTGGTTTTCTCTTCAATTACCTCATTGGGGTTCCGCATGGCCCGCGAGCGTACGAGTTGCTGGGCGGCGTGGAACTGGCGGCCGAGTGTGGTCAGCAGGTCCATACCGGCGTGCGGTTTTCGCTCCAGCAGGACCACGATGTCGTCGCGGGAAATCTCGATACAGACGCTTTCCTCGAGGGCATGAGCGGTGGTTTGATGGGGCGTTTGCTGGAGCATGGACGCGAAGCCGAAGAAATCGCGCGCGGCGGGCTCGTCGACGATGACCTCCTGATGATCCTCGTCGAGCGTGCTCACGCGAACCCTGCCTGATATGAGCACATAGGCCTGCGGAGCGGGATCGCCCATTTTGTAGATACGCTCACGGGCGGCGAACGTCCTGACATCTACCTGTGCGGCCAGCACAGCGAGTTCGTCATTATCGAGCATCGAGAGCAGCGGAACGTCTCTAAGTATTTCCGGTTTGGATGGCATGGCGTCCTCCTGAGTATCAGGCGATGGTAGCAGATGACGGTTACGAAACCGTAAAAGCTCTAATCGGATGCCGGCGGGCGTATCACGTCGGGGAAGTCCACCGCGAATCCGATCTGTCCTCCGATGCGGGGACTGGCGATGTACCTGCCGCCCAGGACGCCGAAAGAGAAGCTGAGGCCGGGGCGCACGGTGCGCTGGCCGCCAAGCAGAACCTGAAGCTGACTTCTGCCGAGATTGCCGTTAACGTCGTAGCCTCCGTAGACTTCCGCGCCGAGCGTCAGGCGCGGGCTGAGGTCGTGCAGAATCGAGAGGCCACCGGTAAAGACGTGGCCGCGCGTCGCTGTGATGCCCACCACGCCGGTGCTGGTATTGCCGGCAAAGAGATAGCCGAGATTCGCGTTGACGCGGGTCCTGCCGGAGAGCGACTTTTGCGCGATGAGGTTCAGCCAATAGTCCATCAGCCCGGAACCAAGCTGCTTTTTGGCGTCGCCGGTTGGGAACTCGATGTAGAGACTGGCGCCCATTGCAGGAGCGCGGGATGCGGGGGATTCCTTATGGAACTCCCACTTGACGCCCAGGTTGGTGTCGCCTCCTCCGGCGGCCCCGGCGACGCCGACGGCGCGGAAGATGGCGAGATAAGGAGCATCAACGTCAAGTTCGAGGTTATGAGGCAGGCCGTAATTCACCTTGTAGTTAGCGGTGTTCTGTCTCAGATTCGGGTATTGCTGCTGGAGCGCATCGTATTCGTTGAAAAATTCGAAGTGCAGCTTTTTCGGTTCTGTTACGGCAGGATCGTCGGTGTAAAAAGGAAGCTGGGCCAGCAGGGCTATCGCGCTCCAGTTACCGAGAACCAGAAACAGCAAGCCGCGGATTAGAACCGTCATTTGGAATGGGCCGGCTTCACGAACAGCTCGCCGCGCAGGCGGATATCGGCCGAGGAGGCGCCTACCAGGATGTCGAAAGTCCCGGGGTTCACGGTGAATTGCTGCGTTCCGACGTCGTAAAACGCCAGGGCGCTCGACGGCAGCGTGAAGGCGACGCGTTGCCGCTGCCCGGGCATGAGCCTCACGCGCTCAAAGCCGCGTAACTCCTCTGACGGCCTCCTGACTTTTCCCGCTCGCTCGTGCACGTAAAGCTGCGCCACTTCATCGCCCGCTCGTGTCCCGGCGTTTTCTATGTCCACGGTGATTGTCGCCGCAGCCGCATTTGCAATCGTGCCGGGAGAGACTTTGAGGCCGCTGTAACGAAACGTCGTGTAACTCAGCCCGTGTCCGAAAGCGAACTGCGGCGTGCCCGCGAAGTACATGTAAGTGAATCCGCGGGTGACGTCGTACTGGTTCTGTGGGGGAAGCTGATCGAGGGAATCGTACACGGTATATGGCAAACGGCCGGCGGGATCGTAATCACCAAACAGGACGCCGGCGAGGGCCGTGCCTGCTTCCTCTCCCGGATACCAGGCTGCCAGGATCGCGGGGATGTTCCGGCTGGCCCATTGAACCGATACGGGACCGCCGCTCATGATGACCAGGACGGCTCGGGGATTGGCGGCATAAACCGCCTCGAGCAACTGCTCCTGCGAGCCCGGGAGGCTGAGGCTGGTTCGATCGCGTCCTTCGGCCTCGACCTTCTGATTCGTGCCGAGAAACAGAATGGCGACATCGGACCGCGCCGCGAGGGTTCGCGCCTGGTCGATGTCCTGGGGAGAGGCCGGCTCGACGAAATCGCAGCCGCGCGCGTACTCGACCCTCGCGCCCGGTCCCGCACTCGCCCGAATTCCCTCGAGAGGACTGACAATCCTTGGCCTCGCGCCGAAGTAATTGCCGATTTCGAACTGGTCCGCCTGCGGCCCGATTACCGCGACTGATTTAATGGCGCGTCTGTCCAGGGGAAGGAAGCCATTCGCGTTCCGCAGCAGCACGATCGATTCCTGAGCCGTCTTCAGGGCGATTTTGCGGTGGGCATCGGAAGCGATCTGGTCCGCGCCGATGTTGGAAAACGGGTTCAATGCCGGCGGATCGAAGACGCCCAGCCGAAAGGCGACGCGCAGCACACGCCGCAGAGCGCGGTCCACCACGGCTTCAGAGACCAGGCCATCGCGGACCGCGGCAGGCAGAGTCTGCTCGTAGTAGCGATCGTCGAGATCGCACCCTGCCTCGATCGCGCGCGCGGCGGCGACTTCGATGGAATCAGCGATGTGGGCGCCCTTTACCAGGCTGTCCTCGACCCCGCCCAGGTCGGAAACGACGAAACCCTCGAAGCGCCAGCGCCCACGCAAGATGTTTGTAAGAAGATACGGGTTCGCGATGTTCGGGACGCCGTTGAGCTGGTTGTAGGAGGCCATCACCGATTGCGCGTGGCCTTCCTCGATGGCGGCGCGCCAGTGCGGCAGATAATACTCCATCAGGATGCGCTCCGGCACGGTGGCCGACAGGGCGTGGCGGTTCGCTTCCACGTTGTTCACCACGAAATGCTTCAGCGTGGCGGCGACTTTCAGGTATTTGGCGTCACCCTGAAGCCCGCGGACATAGGCCACCGCGATGCGTCCGGCGAGATACGGGTCTTCGCCGAAGCACTCCTGAATGCGGCCCCAGCGTGGATCGCGGCTGATGTTGATCACGGGGTCGCGATAGACCAGGCCGTGTTTACCGTGCGGACCTTCCGCGCCTATGTTGTACAGCGCGCGAGCCTCGTCGGCCATTGAATCGGCGACGGTCCGGATCAGCGCCGGATCCCAGGTCGCGGCCATGCCGATGGCGGTGGGGAACAGAGTGGTGGGCTGCTTCGACCAGACTCCGTGCAGGGTTTGATTCCAGCCGCCCCAGGCAGGAATGTGGAGCCGGTCGTTGCGCGAGGACAGATGGTTCAGCTCGGCGGCCTTTTCCTCGAGCGTCATGCGCGAGATCAGGTCGGTGATGCGGGCTTCGATCGGCTGCGCTGGATCGAGGTAGACTGGCGCGGCGAAGACTACACCGGCGGCGAGCAGGGCGACGAGGGTAAGTCGCATGAGCGCGGTCAACGCTTCGCCGCGGCCAGCGCCACCGGGTCCGAAGCGCGCGCCGCCGGTCGCGCCGGTCCGGTGGATTCGCGGATAACGAACTCGGGCTGGATCACGACCTCGCGCTGGTCGGCGATTGCCGCTTCGGGGTCGCACAGCATGGCGTAAAGTATGTGGCCGATGCGGTCGCGGGGGATATCGACGGTAGTGAGAGGGGGAAAGCAGAAACGGGACAGGGTGATGTTGTCGAATCCGGTTACGGAAATATCCTCGGGTACGCGAATGCGCTGCTCCCGCAACTGCTTCAGGACGCCCACGGCCATCAGGTCGTTGACACAGATGACGGCGGTGGCCGGGAAGCGGCCGGCCAGGAGCTGCCGGGCGGCGTCCGCGCCTCCTTCGAGGCTGTCTTCCGCGGCGAAAAATTCGACTTCCGCCGAAGGACGCTGCCGGCGCAGCGCTTCAAAGAGGGCCGATCGCCGCTCGTCAATAGGGCCCAGCGCGGAATGGTGGCCGACGAAGGCTATTTTCGCGTGGCCCAGCGCGAAAAGATGTTCGACGATGCGCTCGACGCCCTTTCGATAATTCACGCGAATATTCGTGATGTTTTGACGCGTCGGACCGACGTCATAGAAAACGACGGGGATGCGGCTGTCGAGCAACTCTCTGATGAGGTCGTGGTCCATTTCCGAGACAATCGCCGCCAGCCCGGACACCCGGCGTCCAATCATCAGGCGGACGCTGGCCACCAGCTGCTCGGAGCGATAGCCGGTATTGGCGACCACGATCTCGTAGCCGTGCGCGTGGCAGTCGGCTTCAAGGGCGCGATATACGTCGAGAAAAAACGGATTCTCCAGATTGGAGACGATGACCCCCAGCGTTCGGCTGCCCCCGGCGGCGAGGCTGCGGGCATGCAGGTTGGGGTGGTAGTTCAACTCCGAGATCGCTTTCATTACGCGCGTCCGGGTGGAGTTCTTCACCACATCGACGCCGTTCAGAACACGGGATACGGTCGCGGTAGATACGTGCGCTCGTCGGGCGACTTCCTTCAGGCTCATGGACAGCTTTCCGGGCCAGGTATTTGCCAGAAACATATTACCTGACCTTCGCGCCTGAACGGGGGCACCCCGCGGCGCCGCACAGGAAGGGCCAGCCGGCGGCATCCCATCCGATGGAATTGATTCCGAGGGTCGGCCTTCCGCCCTGGGCAGCGTCGTAGTAGTGATAGATGAGGTAATCGCCGCCGGTATCGTGGAAGACTGATTGTCCACCCGGTCCGGCATACCGGCCGTGCGAACTGAGCAGGATGGTTCCGCCGCCAATTTGCATATCGACGCCGCAGCGATCGCGGTAGGGCCCGGTGATGTTTGCCGCACGTCCAACAACGATGTGATACGTGCTGGCGGCGCCGCGGCAGCATCGATCGAAGGAGGCGAACAGATAATACCAGGGTCCATGCGGATAAATGCAGGCGCCTTCGATGGCCGGCGATGCCGGGCGGTGCGCCAGCCGATGTACGGCGCTGTCGCCGGCGAGTTGCTTTCCGGTGGCGGGATCGATGGCGATGAGGTTGATGCCGTTCCAGAAGGAGCCAAACGACAGCCACCACTTCCCTGACCGGTCCACGGCGAGGGCGGGATCGATAGCGTTGTACGGGCTGCCGGGCTGCGAAGCGATGAGAACGCCGCGATCGGACCAACTGCCTGGAGAAGCATCGCGGCTGGTGGCGAGGCCAATGGCCGAGTTCTGCGTACCGAAGCGCGAAGCCGTGTAATAGAGCAGATAGCGGCCATGGTGGCGAGATACGTCGGGCGCCCAAAGGTCGCCGCGCGGGTTATAGGCGGAAACCCAGGCGGGCGGGGCCGTGAATGCCTGGCCGGCGCTGGTGAAGTGAACGCGGTCGGGCGACGAACTGATGAGCACGCCGCGGTGTGTGCCGAACAGGTAGTAGGTTCCGGCAGCGGTCCTGGTCATCGATGGATCGTGAACTCTGATATCGCCGCTCACGGGAGCGGGATCGGGATATGCCGGACCCGTGGCAATCAGGGTCCACCGCTGGCGCGCGCTCGCATCATCGGGGGCGAGTATTACCGCTCCGGCGGCGGCCGCGGACAGAACGAGCCCGCTGTTCACATGCCGGAGCTGGATGCTCCCGTTTTTCGCATCGGCGGCGATCCAGAGGCGGTCCGGCGCTCCGGTATCCGGCGCTGGGATGACGGCGCCGCCGGTTGCCGAGCCATCGGCGATAGCGAGCAGTGCGCCGACAGCGAGATTGACCAGCTTCCAGCGGCCCTCATCGGCGGGCATGAAATGCCACAGCTCGCCTGCGCCGGCATCGTCCGGCTGCTGCACGATCTCCGAGCATGACCGAATCCCGAGCACCAGACCCGTGTCATCGTTCTTCAGCTTCCACGCGAGGCTGGTATCCGGCGCCTGGGCTGCGAGGCGGGTGATCACCGCGAGCGTCAGCGACACACGGAGGGTGGCAAGCGCGCTCACGCCTGCGTGGCGAGGAAACGATCGACCTCGGCGCGGGAGGGCACGGACGCCTGGGCGCCGACCCTGGTCACGGACAACGCGGCCGCGGCGTTGGCGAAGCGGAGGGCCTCGACAATCGGGCGATCCTCGGCGAGCGCCACGGCCAGGGCGCCATTGAAGGTGTCGCCGGCAGCGGTCGCATCCACCGCTGTGACGGGAAAGGCTGGGCTGAAAAACTCGCCTTCGGGTCCGCTGTAGCAGCATCCCTGATCGCCGAGTTTCAGGACCACGGCCGCGGGACCGCGTTCGCGCAGGGCGCGGCCCATGGCCGGCGCGTCACTCATCTCCACGCGTCCGCGCGGCAGACCGAGGAGGATCTGGGCCTCCGTTTCGTTTGGGGTGAGGATATCGACCCCGGCCAGCAGCCCCGGCGGGAGGTAGCATGCGGGCGCGGGATCGAGAATCGTACGGGCGCCTTCTTCACGCGCGAGGGCGAGCGCCGCCTCCACCGTGTCCAGCGGCGATTCCAGCTGGAACAGCACGAAGCGAGAGCCGCGCATGGGCGCGCGCATGGCCCCCACTTCCGCGCGGGCCAGCGCGTGATTGGCCCCGGAGGCGACCACGATGGAGTTCTGGCCGGCGCGGTCCACTTCGATGAGCGCCACGCCGGTGGCGGAAGATTGTGTCGCGTGCACCGCGGACACATCCACGCCGGCTGCCGCCAGGCTGGCCTTCAGATGGTCGCCGAAGACGTCGTAGCCCACGCGGCCGATCATGCGCACCTGGACGGTTCCATCGCCGATGCGGCCCGCCGCGCAGGCCTGGTTGGCGCCCTTACCCCCGGGAAGCATGCGGAAGTCGCGGCCCAGCACCGTCTCGCCGAGGGCCGGCAGATGCTCGGTCAGCACGACGAAATCCATGTTCAGGCTGCCGACCACCACCAGCGCCGGCTTCATCGCGCCAGATCGATGCCCAGCTTCTTCAGTTCTTCGGCGTAATAGCGCTTATGCAGCAGATCCCATTCCTCGGTGCCCTCGACGATCTCCCGCTTCTGGGTGCGGATCTTGGCGCGCGCGGCGCGGTCGACGCGATCCTCGATCTGGAGCACCTCGGTCATGACCTTCATCAGCTCCAGCCGCGCGTCGTTGGTGTCCTTGCGAAGACGGATATCGCGCGCGCGCCGCAGGGCGGTCATGATCTTGTGGGAGATGTCGTTCACCTTGTCGCGCGAGAGCTTCATCTGGTCGCGGCTGTCGCCGGAGGCGCGGATGACTTTTCGCTGGGTGATGAGGGTGTTCTTGACCCGGCGGAACATCTCGTGGTAGGTGACGCCCTCGCGGCGCATCTCCTCGCTGTACTGCTCCAGCAGGTCTCGAACCTCGTCGTTGAGGCGGTCTTCGACGGCCAGTTCGTCTTCGATGACGCCGGCGATCAGGTCGGCGGCGGCCTGCGGGGTGGCCGTCTCGATGATCTGCGGGCTGAGACGCCGGACGATCTGGCGCGAAAGGTAGCCGATGAACTCACGAGCTAGCAGCATGTGCGGTGATCAGGCGCCCCCGGCATGGCAGCCGCCGTTTGGTCGCGAACAGAGGAAGTGGCGCAATTGTCAGTGTAAGAACCCACGGCAACGCGTGTCAAACGGGGAGCTCGGCCGGGCGCCGAGCGACTGAAGGGCGCTTTGAACTTGATTCACGTGATCTCGTCGTGTAAGCTAAGAATTCTTGGTATCGGGTGTAACGCGCAAAAGGAATCGGCGGGCGGAGCGGAGTGACGCACATGCTGATACGACGGCTGAGGTATTGGATGAAGAGCACAAAACGCGGCGAGGCGCTGCGTGAAGAAATGGAGCTCCACCTGGCCGAGAAGGCCGCGGAACTCGAAGCTGACGGCATGACCGCGGAGCACGCACGGGCTGAAGCGCGCCGCCGATTTGGCAACGTCGGATTGAAGCAGGAAGAGTCGCGGGAGATTTGGATAACAAGGTTCGTGTCGGAGCTTGGCCAGGATGCTCGCTATGGTTTGCGCATGCTGGTTAAGAAGCCCACACTCACGATCGTGGCTGTCCTGACGCTGGCTCTGGGCGTGGGAGCTAACACGGCCATTTTCAGCATTGTGGATGCCGTGTTGCTGCGTTCTCTGCCTTACCGCGATCCCGATCGTTTGGTACGAATCTTCTTTAACGAACCCGGCGCAGGATTGCGGGACGTCAGGTTTTCGAAGCCCGAACTGGATGACCTGGAGAAGCGTGCGGGTGTATTTGAAGATGTCAGCCCGATCTACGAGGGTAGCGAGGATTTGACCGGCGCAGGACAGCCCGAACGTCTCGAGGGGGTCAATGGCAGTTTCAGCTACTTTTCTCTGCTGGGTGTGACGCCGCAAATTGGACGGTTGTTTGGCCCGCAGGACTTTGTGCCTGGTTTCGCTGCGGAGGTCGTGATCAGCGATGGCCTCTGGCATCGCGCCTACGGCGCCGATCCGAACATTGTCGGCCGCATCCTCCGGCTGGACAATGATCCTTTGACAATTATCGGGGTTTTACCACCCGGATTTCGCCATCCCGGACCGACGGTTTCCGGCGATGTGGAGGTGTTTGGCGCGGCCGGCTTCATGGCAGACCCTTTTCCCAGGCCAATGCGCAGCACCCGGATTCTGGTAAATGGAATCGGACGACTGAAGCGTGGCCTGACGCTGGCGCAAGCTCAGGCGCGGCTCACTGGCATGGCTGCTCAATTACGCCACGACTTTCCCGGCGATTACCCGCCGCAGGCGCAATGGACAATTGAGATTCAACCATTGCAGGAAACTTTGGTGGGAAACGTTCGGCCCATGCTCCTTGTGTTACTGGGCGCGGTTATTCTGATTGTTTTCATCGTATCGTTGAACATTGCCAATCTCCTCCTGGCGCGCGCCTCGGGGCGACAACAAGAGATGGCGGTGCGTTTATCGCTGGGGGCGAGTCGCGGCCGCATGGTGCGCCAGATGCTGACCGAGTCCATACTGCTTTCGGTCATCGGCGGCGCCGCGGGAATCGCGACCGCTGTGGGTACTTTGGGCTTCATCCTGCGCTTCGTGCCATCGAACGTTCCCCGGCTCAACGAAGTACGAATCGACTGGGTCGTGCTGGCGTTCGCTCTGCTGATTTCCATTCTCACCGGCCTAGTGTTTGGACTTGCCCCGGCGCTTCATTCGGCGAAAGCCGCTCTCTCCTCGGCCATCCGCGAAGGCGGTCGAGGGTCCGGCTACAGCACAAAGACGGGCCGATTGCGGGATATTCTAATCGTCTCTGAACTGGCATTTGCGGTCATACTCATGGTCGGAGCCGGCTTGCTGCTGCGTACGCTGCGGGATGTGTTGCAGGAGAATCCAGGGTTTAATCCAACTCAGGTTGTTACGGCAAACATACAGCTTCCGAATCCAAACGAAAGAGAGACGGACCCGTATGTCGATGTTCGTCGCAGAGCCGCGTTTGATCGCGAGTTGCTGCGGCGGATGAAGGCAATTCCGGGAGTGGAACTTGCCGCAATCACTTCAGCTCTACCGAGCACCAATACCAACCCCAACGCGGTCGGTGGTGTAGCGAATGAAGGCTTTGCTATCGAAGATAGACCGGACCAGGGCTTGCAGGATCTGAGCGCTGAGAGAATTCGGATAAGCCCTGACTATTTTCAGGTGTTACAGGCCTCACTCCTGCGCGGCCGCTCATTCGCCGAGGACGATGAGGACGGCAAACCGCTGGTGGCCATCGTTGATGAAAGCACCGCTCACGAGTATTGGCCAGATGGCGATCCGCTGGGCCGCCGAGTGCGGTTCAGACGAGACCCTGCCAAGCCATGGACGACCATCGTGGGCATTGTTAAGGACATCAAGAGTGACGGTCTCGACATCGATGGCGTTCCCCACATCTACGTTCCGACCTATCAAGACTCCAGCAAGCGACTGAGCGTGGTGTTGCGGACGTCTCTGCCCGCGGCCCTGCTCGAACCCCAGATTCGGCGTGAAATCCAGAGCATTGATCCCGGCTTGCCGGTATTTGGCGTTTCTTCTATGAACGACGTCCTTGATCGGTCGCTGGCTTCACGCCGTTTTTCTGCCGATCTGGTGGGCGGATTCGCTGGAGTGGCGGTGCTTCTGGCCTCCATCGGAATTTACGGCTTGTTGGCTTATATGGTCGGCCAAAGATCGCGCGAAATCGGTATCCGTATGGCGCTGGGCGCGCGGCGGGAGGACATTCTGAGGATGTTCTTACAGAGGGGCGTTGCGCTTGCCGGCGTGGGCGTGATTGCCGGATTGGTCTTTTCTGTATCGTCTGCGTCCGTGATGGCGAGTTTGCTCTACAGGGTGCGCCCCCATGATCCGGCGGTGTTTCTGATCGTACCTCTAATTTTATTTGCCATTGCCATTGTGGCCAGCTACCTTCCAGCGCGCCGCGCGACGAAAGTGGACCCGGTGATCGCCTTGCGCGAGGCGTGAACGGATCGGTTTACGGCAGGTCCATCAAGGGCCAGTTTTGGGTGAGCTTTGCGACCCGAGTACGGCGCCACGGTACCTCTGGAGATTAACTTGTAAGACTGCGGGCCGAAGGCCCGCTCCACATACAGAACTGATCACTCACGCGTTGCGGGCGTGGAGGGTTCGCGGCGACAGCTCTTTTTCGAGCCACGCCACCATGTGCTGCTTGTACGCGGTCAGGTGGTCGGATTCCCACCAGCGGATGCCGTGGCCGCCGCCGCTGACGGGATACAGCTCGCAGCTGCCGCCGGCCTCCCGTGCTTTGTTGCAGAACTCGACCGATTGCTGAAATGGGACGAGCGTATCCGCCGTACCGTGAATCAGGAGGAAGGGCGGCATGTCCGCCGAGACGTGATTGATCGGCGAAAGCTGCGCCAGACCGCCGAGCAGGAGGCTTTCGAACGGGGTCCCCACGACGGATTTCCTGAGCGACTCGGGAATCTGCTTCGACTCCCGCGCCAGCGTGACCAGGTCGGTCGGGCCATACAGCGACACGACGGCCTTCACTTCGCGGCGCTCCGTGCCGAGCGCGGCCATGGCGGCGAGCTGTGCGCCGGCGGACTCGCCAATCAGAGCGATGCGGTCGGGATCGACGTTGTACTCGGCCGCGTGGTCATGGACATAGCGGATGGCCTGCTCCACATCGTGCACCGCATCTCCGAAGACGGCAACATTATTCGCCAGACGATAGCTGATGGAGAACCAGGCGAACCCGGCGCTGGCGAGCGGGCGGAATAGCGGCTGCACACTGTAATGGCGGTCGCCTGAAACCCAGCCTCCTCCGTGCACGATGATTGCGGCGGGAAAAGGACCGGGACCCGGCGGAATCGATGCGTCCAGGCGCAGGCTGACCCCGGCGGCGCGGCCGTACTCGATGTTCTGGCGCAGTTCGGCCCGCGCCATCGTTGCAGTTATCATGAATGAAAGGACAAAAAGCCCACGGACTACACAGGACATCACGGAAGCGTTTAGTCTTTTGATGCCTGGCGGGGCGGCCGGGTTGCCGGAAAGGCGAACAGACGGCGATCCAGCCAGCCTGCCTTTACACGGCGGGAGAGAACCACCGGGCCTTTTCCGGCGGAAGCGACTGTAAAATACGGACCGAAATTACTCTGCCGGTGATATACTCAGCGCAAAACAAAGCCATGAGGAAGATTCTCATTGTGGCGATCCTGTGCTCGCTGTGTCTGCCTGCCGTCGCGCAGCTGACCACGGACCAGAAAGTCGCCGATTTTCAATATCTAGCCGGCGTTTTCGCCAAGCGGTACGCGTTCTATGAGTGGAAAAAAACTGCGGTGAAATTCGACGGCCTCGATCTGGCGCCGTGGCTCGACAAAGTCCGCGGCACCACCGACGACCTGTCTTTCCTACAAATCTGCGCCGAGTATGTAGCGGGGTACCAGGACTCTCATATTGCATTTCTCCTGCCTTCTACCTTCACCGCCACCGACGGAATTACCGCGGATGTGTACTCGGGCAAGGTGGTCCTCGACAGCATCGACCGCACTCTGCTCCCGGAAAAGGACTACGGCTTTCAGGTCGGTGACGAAATTTATTCCGTCAACGCCGTCCCGCTCTCCCGATTACTCAGCACGCTGTCACCAATCGCGGGAGAGGCGAACTCTCTGACGTCATCGCGCGTCGCGGCCGGAATGCTGCTGAACCGCAGCCAGGAGCGCGATCCGTACGCCAACAAGATTGAGAAGTTCGCGAACGTCGAAGTGATCCAGCAGGGCGGGAAACACTATACCGCTACGGTGTGGTGGAACGAAGACGGCATCGCGTATCCGGGCAGCGGGCGGCAGCCGTCTCCACGGACGGTGGAGCCGCGGCATCCGCCGGTCCGGCCTCGGCCGCGCTCAGGACGGGAGGCGGTGTCTGCAAACGGAGGGGTGGCCGGGCCGGATTACATGAAGCACCTGCGCATGCTCCGGAACTTCCGCATTCCCGGGGAGCGGTTCATCAGTGGCGAGGGAGATCTGGCGCCATTCTTCGCCATGCCCGCGAGTTTCAAGCAACGGCTCGGCGATCCCAATGCGGATGAGTTCTTCACCGGAACGTTCGCTGCCGGGGCACATACCATCGGCTTCGTCCGCATCCCCACCTTCGAGTTTTTCGACATCTCGCCGCTCCAGTCGGAGCTCACGTGGATGAACACGAACACGGACGCGCTGGTCGTGGATGTAACGCGCAATCCTGGGGGCTATGGGTGCAACGCCGAAGACGCGGCTGCCGCGCTCATTCCCACGAGGTTCCAGAGCCTGGGACAACAGATCCGGGTCACATGGGAATGGCTGTTCGGATTCGAGCAGGACCTGCAGTACGCGCAGCAGTTCGGCGCTCCTCAGGCTGATATTGACAGTCTGAAGCAGGTGGTCAGCGCAGCGCAGAAGGCCTACGCGGAGAATCGGGGTTTCACCACCACTTTGCCGCTTTGCGGCGATAGCGAGACCATCGAGCCGGCCACCGACAGCAAGACCAACAAGGTAATCGCATACACGAAACCGATTTTGCTGCTTACGGATAACGGTTCGGCTTCGGCAGCGGAACTGTTTGCGGCAATCCTGCAGGACAACAAACGGTCGACGCAGTTTGGCATGCGCACCATGGGCGCGGGTGGGGCAGTGGTGAATGAACTCGCGGGAGTCTACATGGACGCCTCAGTGAATTTGCCGGAGTCGATCCTTATCCGATCGCATAATGTGGAGGCTCCCGGATTACCGGCCGCGCCGTATGTCGAGAATATCGGCGTAATCCCGGACAGCTCGTTCGATTACCAGACGCTGGACAATCTTCAGAAACAAGGCAAGCCGTTTGTGGATGCGTTCACGGCGGCGGTGGTGAATTTGATACCGGCGGCGGCGGGGAAATAAGCGGGGTGCAGGTTACGCGGCCGACCAGGCGGGCTGAGAGCCCGCCGCAGGCTGGGAGCCTGCCCCACACGAAGCAGGCCGCGGTTCGAGAATATCGGCGTAATTTCGGACAGCTCGTTCGATTACACAGGGCAAGCCGTTTGTGGATGCGTTCACGGGGACAGTGGTGGATTTGATACCGGCGCCGGCGGCCAAGTAAGCGCGGGGGCAGGTGAAAACGCCTGCCCCACACAAATCAGGCGGCGGTTTGGGTTTGGAACGACTCCATCTCGTCGGCTGAGGGGCCGTACATGCCCGGGATGGCCACATTATTCAACCGCAGGTAGACGCCGAGCTGGGCGCGATGGTGGATGAGATGGTTCAGCACCGGGCCTCTCATCACCTCTGTTCGCGGGGCGGAGATGATGGTCTGGCCGCCGTACGTGCAGGTCCACGTCTTTCGCCAGTCCTCGTCGCTCGCAGCCTGGATTGCCGAACGCGCTTCCGTTACGCCTTTGTCGAAGGTGTGCAGCAGCTCCTCACGCGTGGCGGCGAGGTGCGGCTTATAATCGCCTGGGATTTCGAGCAACTCGGTGGTCAGCGTCGTCTGTGCCCAGCTGGCGAGCTCGGCTACATGCGTCGCGAGCCGGCCCAGGCTCATCGACTTCGCGTGCGGGGTGTAGTCGAACTTGTCCTCCGGCACGCGCTCGAGCAAAGCGCGCGTCTTTTTCATCTCGTCTTCAAATTCGGGAAGAATCGATTGGCTGATGGTCATAAACTCCTCAATCAGGACGGTAACAGGCATTTAGGACAGTTTCTGTCCTCGGTGCGTGGCACTCTGGAAGAGGATGCTGGGGACTTCGGCGAGGCTGCTCCGTCTGTTGTCGCTGTTCCAGGGGCAACGCTACTGGTCCGGCGCGGAGCTGGCGGAACGGCTCGAAGTGACCGGGCGAACACTGCGCCGGGACGTTGATCGTCTGCGCAGTCTGGGGTATCCGGTGCACTCCACCTCAGGCGCCGAGGGCGGCTATCAGCTGGGCGCCGGGGCGACGCTGCCGCCGCTGCTGCTGGACGACGAGGAAGCGGTGGCCGTGGCTATCGGGCTGCGGACCGCGGCAAGCGGGACCGTTGCAGGCATTGAAGAAGCATCCATGCGCGCCCTCCTGAAACTGGAGCAGGTTCTACCGGAGCGCCTGCGCCGCCGTGTTGCGGCGCTGCACGCTTCAATCGTGCCCATCAGCGGAGGAGCCCCCACGGTGGACCTGAAGACCGTCTCGGTTATCGCGAGCGCCTGCCGGGACAACGAGCGACTGCGCTTCGGGTATCGTGATCGCGGTGGGACGGCAACGGCGCGGATTGTCGAACCGCAGCGGCTGGTGCACACCGGCCGAAGCTGGTACCTGCTGGCGTGGGACACGGCGCGCGAGGACTGGCGCACATTTCGCGTGGATCGTATCGAGGGCCGAGTGTCGCCGGGCGCGCGCTTCTCGCCACGTCCGCTGTCCGATGCGGAAGCCGCGGCGCTGGTGTCGCGGTCGGTGGCCTACGCGCCATACCCGTTCCGCGCAACGGTGAAGCTCTACGCCGATGCGGCTACGGTTGCTCAGAGGATCCGGCCGACGGTCGGGATGGTGGAGGCCATCGACGAACATTCCTGCATGCTGCGGACGGGCGCAGGGTGCCCGCCGGGCCTGGCCATCTACATTGCGTCGTTCGGGATCGATTTCGAAATCCTGGATCCGCCGGAGTTGATGGAGGAGGTGCGGCGCACGGCGGAGCGGCTGGCGCGCGCCGCTCAGCCCTCGACACGAGCGTGTTTGACGCCCCTGGAAAGGTCGAGCATCACCTCGTCCTCGTAGCACCAGCCCCAGTCCTCGCCAGGCTCGATGGATCGGATCACCGGGTGCTTCGTCTGGTGGAAATGCCGTGTGGCGTGGCGGTTCTTCGACGAGTCGCAGCAGCCCACGTGACCGCAGGTCAGGCAGATGCGCAGGTGCACCCAGCGGTCGCCGGTTTTCAGGCACTCCTCGCAGCCATGCTGCGCGGGCTGAAGATCTTTGGCATCTTTCACGTGCTCGCACGTGGTCATTGCTTTCCTCCCTGATGTTCCTTCGGCACGGGCAGAAGCACCTGGAAGCGGGTATCTCCCGGCCGCGACTGGACGGTGATTTCGCCGTGGTGCCGGCGCACGATGCGGTAGACGGTATCGAGCCCAAGGCCCGTGCCCTGGCCGACGCCCTTCGTAGTGAAGAACGGCTCGAAGATATGGTCGCGGATCTCGGGTGGTATGCCGGCGCCATTGTCGCGAAGCTCGACCAGCACGCGATCCCCCTCGCGCGCGGTGCGGATGCGCAGCTCGCCTTTTCCGTTCATAGCGTCGATGGCGTTCTCGATGAGATTGGTCCACACCTGATTCAGCTCGCTGCCGTGAACGCATACGCGCGGAACGTTGTTGCCGTATTCGCGAACGACGCTCACACCTTTCTTGAGGCGGTGTTTGAGCATGATCAGGGTGTTGTCGATGCCCTGGTGGATGTCCACCTCCTGCTCGGGCATCTGGTCCATGTAGGAGTATTCCTTGATGGCGCGAACCAGCTCGGAGATGCGAGCCGTGCTGCTGGAGATCTCGCCGGCGAGGCGGGTGATGGTGAACGACGCCGACAGCCGCGCGACGGCATCGGTGAGCGCGCCGTTCGTGAAGCGGGCGCCGAGTTCATCGAGGGTCTTTGCGTCGCAGCCGGCCTCCACCAGAGGGCCGGCGGCCTTCCATGCCTCGGGTACCCCGTGTGTCTCCAGCCAGCGCGCGATTTCATCCTCACGATCGCTCCGCGCCAAAGCGTCCAGGACAGCCGTGCCGCCCCTGTTCCAGTCGCACTCCAGCTGTGCGAGGAAAGCGCGAGCGGCGGTGGGCAGATCGCGGCTGTCGAGACGGGCATTGGCGGTGCGCAACGCCTGGACCGCCTCGCGCAGGTCGTCGGCGGCGCGACGGGCGGCAGCGGCCGGGTTATTGAGCTCGTGCGCGAGCCCGGCCGAGAGCTTGCCGAGCGCGGCGAGTTTTTCGCGCTCCTGGTCGGCGCGGGTGACCTCGCGGACGCGGTCGGCCATGACGTTCACCAGGCGACCGGCGAGCGCGGGGATACGCTGGATCATCTCCGGGAACAGCGCCGCCGGAAAGACGGCCAGCACAGTGGGTGTGGCGGCGGCGCGTGTCGTGAGCGGGAAGGATTTCAGCCGGGAGTAAGGCAGCATGCCCGTAATCTGGCCGGCGTAGGCGTTGTACACGCGGCCGTCATCCGGCGAGCTTTCATGGCGGCCGCGGATCTCGCCTTCGAGCACGACGATAAGATGCTCCGCCGGCGTGCCTTCGCGCGAAATGATTTCTCCGGCTGAGTACTCGTTCACGTTCATGTTGGACATGAACCAGGAGAGGCCGTCTTCGGGGAGATCCGCAAAGGCCGGGATGTCGCGCAGCCGGGCAGCGAGATCGATTTGCGGCGCGCTCATCTTCAGACCTTGGCCAGATACTGATGCACGAACTGGATGGCGATGGAGCCCTCGCCGACGCTCGAAGCCACGCGTTTCACCGATCCGTGCCGCACGTCGCCGACGGCGAACACGCCGGGCTGGCTGGTTTCGAGCAGGGCCGGGTCGCGATCGAGGGTCCAGGAAGACGGGGGAGTTCCATCGCGAATGAGATCGGGGCCGGTGACGATGAAGCCGCGCTTGTCGCGCTGCACGAAGCCGTCAAGCCACTCGGTGCGAGGCTCAGCGCCGATAAAGACGAACAGCGAGCTGGCCGGAACAGTTTGCACGGAGCCGGTTCTTTTGCAGGAGATGGAGATGGACTCCAAATGGTCTTTGCCATGCACCTCCACTACTTCGGAAGCGGTTTCCACGGTGATGTTCGGCGTTTTCTCGATGTCATCGATCAGGTACTTCGACATGGTAGCCGCCAGCGACTCGCCGCGCACGAGGATAATCACGCGTTTGGCGCAGCGCGAGAAATTCATGGCGGCCTGCCCGGCGGAATTCGCGCCACCGATGATATACACGTCCTCACCGCGGCAGGATTCGGCCTCAGTGGATCCGGCTCCGTAGTAGACGCCCGCGCCGGTCAGCCGGTCCATGCCGGGAACGCCGAGTTTGCGCCACTGCACGCCGGTGGCGATGATCAGAGCGTGGCAGGAGAGCTGTGAATTATCGGAGAGGGTGACGATGCGGTACGGTCCTTCGGCCTGGGCGTGAATGGCCTCTTCGGGAGAGATAATCTCCGCGCCGAAACGCCGGGCCTGAATGACCGCGCGGCGGGCGAGATCGGAGCCGCTCAGGCCGGAAGGAAAGCCGAGGTAATTCTCGATATTGGAGCTGAGGCCGGCCTGGCCGCCCGCAGCCTCCCGCTCCACGATCACCGTTTTCAGTCCCTCGGAGGCGCCATAGACGCCGGCAGCGAGTCCGGCGGGGCCGCCGCCCAGGATGATCACGTCGTAGAACTCCGTCTCGGCGCGCTTGCGCATGCCGACGCGGTCGGCCAGCTCGCCCGTGGAGGGCTCGGGGAGGCGCGTTCCGTCGGGGAAGATGACCACCGGCAACTGCGGGTCATCGCCGAGCGAGTCCACGAGTTGGCGGATTTCCGGGTCGCGATCGGCGGCCTCCACATCGAGCCATTGATAGGGCACGTGATTGCGCGCCAGAAACTCGCGAATCTCATAGGAGCGCGGCGACCAGCGTGTGCCAAGGACGCGAATGCCCTCGAAGGGCGGCTTGTACGACGCCTGCCACTCGTCGAGGAGATCGTCGAGCACCGGATAGAGGTTTTGCTCGGGCGGATCCCAGGGCTTGAGCAGGTAATGATTGAGGTGGATTTCGTTGATGGCGCGGATTGCGGCGTCGGTGTCGGCCCACGCAGTCAGCAGCACGCGGCGGGCATCGGGATGGTCGGCGAGGGCGCGGGAGAGGAACTCGATGCCGTTCATCTGCGGCATGCGGTGATCGACGACGAGGAGCGCAACGGGTTCATTGCGCTCGCGGACACGGCCGAGCAATTGCAGCGCATCGGCCCCGGAACCGGCGGTGAGCACGCGGTAGCGGTCGGCATAGCGGCGGCGGAGGTCGCGTTCGACAGCGCGGAGGACATCGGGATCGTCATCCACGGCCAGAATGACGGGACGAGCCATTATTCTGATGAGATGCCGGGGAGAGGAAAAGGGTTCAGGTGCGGCCCGGATTAAGTCGTACCGCCTGAACGCACGTGCCGGAGCACCGGAACGCGAGACAGAGCCCGGGCATCGCGAGCGTCAATGGTGACCCGCGCTCCCGGTTTTTGAAACTGATAGTGGGCGCCGGAAACGGGGCCCCGAGCGGTCAGGCCGGTATGGCCTACATACTCGAATACGGCGGTGGCGCGCTGTACCTCCCGCTGGAGTAACGCGCCGGCTTCCTGCGCAGCCTTATCCCTCATCTTTCCACAGCAGCTCACGGGAATGTGCCTCCTCAGGTGAATTCAGACCTTCGTGCTCGACCCAGGCTGGCGCGCGCCCGGCAGTTACGCGCTCCAGCAGAATGGCGGCCGCGGACAACGCCGGCCATAACAGAATCCGTTCCCGCCAGGTATTACCGAGCGCCGCCGCGAACGGAGCAGCCACCCACACGCTCAGGCAAAGGAAACAATCGAGAAGTTGTCCGAAAAACCCGGCGCCGGCGAGCCGTCTCAATCGCACGACGGCTTGTGCGGGCCCATCCTCGGACGCCAGGAGAAGGGTGATCCTCCAGACGCCAAGGGATCCGACGATAAACCAGTAGCAGCTTGTCATAAGCGCGATTGCTCTCCGCCGGTGGACTGGGCCGGCGGAGAGCAAATCCCTGGAGATGCTGATCCTGCCCTACTTGGCAATGAGGCAGAATCCCACCCCGATCTGGTTCCAGTGGTTATAGCAGTGGCTGTCCACCAGCGCGCGGTCGGTGGCGGTCAGCAGGATGTTGTAGCCGCACGGCGTCATCCCGGTGGTATCGAGAGTGAACGTGCCGCTCGTGCCGAACGTGTTCGCGCCGTCATAGACCACTTGATTGAGCGCCGCGTTATGGTTCGACAGCACGACAGTGTTCTCGGGTTGCGGCGTGCCGCCGACGGTAATCGGAACGAGAGCGATACTGACAGCGCCAAAGAAGTTATCGGTGACGCTGTAGTTTCCAGTGATCGTGTCGCCGGTCTTCACGTTGCCGCAATCGGCGATGGAGGTCAGTGAAATCGCGACCTGAGGCCGGTAGACAGTAGCGCCGAGTTCGGTGTGCGGATAACCGTTGTACACGTGGATGAGCTGACTCTGAGTGACCATGGGAGCGTAAGCGGCTCCGTTCCAGGCCCAGCCGCGGACCTCGACCAGATAGTCTCCTTCGGCGAGTCCTCCGGCCTCGAACGCCGCAAGCGTACGCGGGTTCACCGCCTGCAGATCCGATTCCATGTACTGGTAGTAGTCGGTTCCAGCGATGCCGCCCAAAACGGGCCCGGGCGCCGGCTGCACATGCTGCGCGTAGATCACTGGCGGGAATAAGGCGTTCGGCGGAAACAGCGCGATGCCGAACGGATTGGTCAGCTGGAATGGCGAACTGGGCACGTCAGTTCGCGTGACCCACACCTGGTAGATGATCGGCTTCGACCCGGGAATCACCATGCCCGTCACGTGGTTGAAGACATCGATCTTCGGCGTGAAATCGCCTTCGACGATGATTTCGCCTCCGAAGGGGCTGTCGTCGCCGACGCAATCGCCTGCCACACCGGTCGGATTTGCGAGGCCGGTGGTATCGCTGATGCCGTTCACCGTGACGCTACCCAGGCGCATCAGCCGGATATGCTCACCGTCCTGACCGATCCCGATCTGCGGCTGAACGGTGGTATTCACCACGTTGCCCCAGAAGGGCACGTAGTCAGGTCCGGTTGGCTGCACCTGCCAGGAGAGAATGGCGCGCAGCGGTACGCCAGCGAGGTTCTGGCACGCCGCTTCGGTCAGATTAGAAATCCGGTACACAGCGTACATGAGCGGATTTCCGGGAGTCACGGCGGCGAGGTCATGGACATTGACCGTGGCGGTCCCGAGCGACTGCCAGGCGCCGCCGAAGAACGCAAAGAAGCTCACGTATTCGGTACTGCCCGCGGTGCACAAGCCTCCGGAGTATCCGGCGTTTTGCCTGATCTGAATTACCGCTTCCAGCTCGCGGGTCTGCGGGTTGTAACCGGCGCACATGAGCTGCTCGAATTCGGTGTTGCCGGATTGCTGCTGCAGGGCGGCGAGGATAGCTCCCAGTTCCTCGCCCGCGGTGAGAGTGGTGAACGCCGCCGATGACAGGGCCGGGGCGAACAGCGGCCTCACGGGATTCGGCTGCGGCGGTATCGGCGGAAGGGCGCTCAGAACGGGTTTGTCAAGGAGCTTATGGGCTTCCACGAAGCCGAAGCGATGTCCGGGAACCTGGGTATTCGCGTACTGCTGTTTCAGCTCGCTGTAAGTCAGCGGCGCCGGTGATTTTCCGGGTAGTTTCGCGGTGACATCGATGGCCGCAAGCGCCTCCGGTTTCACGGTCAGGATGCCTGCGCTGAGCAACTGCGAGACTGGTGTTTCGAGGAACAGCAATGGCGCTACCTGTACCTGGGCGTCGAGCACGTTTCCCCACGGCGGCGTGAAACCGGGATTGCCGGCGGGCGGCTCCAGGTCCCACGACAGGATGGCGCGGACGTGCGCGATGTTCTCGGTAAAGCAGAACTTACGAGCCACGCTGAAATCGACGGACGCGCTGTAGCTCAGGGGCAGCGGGGTGGCGGCCAGGCTGTACACATTGAACGATGTGCTGCCGAGATCGTGCCAAACACCGCCCTGCTCCACGAAGAACCGGACGTACTCCAGAGACCCCGAGCCGCAGGCGTCGCTGCCGTAGCCCGAATGCTGCTTGATCTGAATGACGGCCTCGAGCCGGTCGTGCTGAGGATCGAGACCGAGGCAGGTTAACTCCTCAAAAGCGGTATCGAAGGTCTTCGGGAGTATTACCTTGCCGCCCAGATTTGGGAACGTGCCGAAGTAGTTGGGGTTGCCAAGCAGGAGCGTTTTAAAGTTGCTCCGCTCGTTGCTGATGCTGATGTTGCCGCCGGGCGGCAGCGAGGGTGCAGATGCCATGACTTCCACTTACCGACAGGTAAGCGCCTCCGTGTTGGTTCAAATTGTGGCGCCGGCGTCCGGCGCCGTACACGGAGATACTGATTTTCGGCGTCAATTCGTTTCACGGATGCTTCGAATTGTCGGCGGCCGCGTACACGGTCCCGCTGCAAGGTTTTTCTCGAATTTTCGCCAGGCCGCGCGATAACGACTTGTCTGGTACTTTTCCGCCGGGGTTACCAGTGACCCGGAACGTCAAAGGGTCATGGCTGCGAAAAAGACCGCGGGCTCGGTCTGCGACGCCTGTTTCGCGGACGGGAGCACGCGCAACGCCATTTCAGCCCTGCTCACCCTATCACGACAGCGGTGTTTCAACGTAGAACTCGGGGCGCCGTCACTTAGAACAAAATAAGACGGAAGAATTTGGCGCGAAGTGCCGAAAAGAGAATATCGGCAGTTTTCAGGTTCGAGGTGTCGACGGACGCGGGTCATGATTACGCTGAGACGATATCTTTACGGCGAGAGGCCTGACCCAGGAGACGGGATGCAATCAACGTCCGCGGCGGCTCTGCTACGGCTGTCCGACGCTCTGCTGGGCGGCATTGAAGAGACTGTCCTGAAATGCGATGGACCGGAGTTCAAGAGCGCGCTGGAGGAACTAAGAAGAGATCTCAACACCGATCTGGACCTCGAGAAAGCGGCCTCGATCGAGGAGAGCGCGGCGCGCATTCTTGCGCGGCATATAGCCCTGGCGCAGCAAAAGAGCGCCACCCACGCCGTGGAGATTCAGCACGTGATCGGGATGCTGCACCAGGCTTTGCTTGTGCTGGCGGGCGGCAGCGAGCGGTCGCTCTCGCGGCTGCAGCAAATCCATCAATCGCTGCAGGCCACCTCGCGGATGCAGGATGTCGCGGGGCTGCGCGCATCGCTCGCGGAGACGATGAGGTTCATTTCCGAGGAAACAAAACGGGAGCAGGAGCGAGCCGAGAAGGAACGAGGGGAACTGCAGGAGGACTTCGGCCGCATCCGTGCGCACGCCGGAGTCAGTGAGGCCGCCCTGCCGGGACGGCCCGAAGGGGTGAGGCACATCGACAGCGAGTTCGGGGCCATCGCTCCGGGCAGCGCGCTGTACCTTGTGGCCTTCCGCTTCGAACGCCTGCAGGCAATAATCCAACGCTATGGGCCGGAAGCTGCCGATGCTCTGCTGTTCCGCGTGGTGAGCGATCGCGTTCATCCGCTCGCGGCCACGGGCCTTTCCTTCCGCTGGAATGCCAACAGCCTGGTGGCCGTGTTCCAGCGGGCCCGGGACATGGCCAAAGTGGTGGCGGAGGCGGCCGCGCTGAATCGTGCGCCGCTGGTTCACAGAATGCTGCTGGGGAACCGCACTGCCACGCTGACCGTCAACCCATCGCACCTCGTAGTGGAAGGCGGCGAGAGCGGTCCGGAACCGGTGATCGCAGAGGTCGACCAGTTCACGCTCGCGGCCTGAGATGGGTATGGAACGCCGAACATCGAATCGCGGGTTGATGGCGGCGCCATGTGATCAGTGCCTCGGCCGCGAGGCCGGCATGCAGCAGATCGCTGACATGATTCTGCGGCAATGCTCGACGGAAGAGATCCTCGCCGCGCTCTGTGAACAGGTGGCGCGCGCCGGTGAGGGTGGCGAATGCGCGTTCCTTCTATCGGATGGATCCGGGTGGAAGCGTGTGGCCGCCGCGGACCTGAGTCCGGAGTCGCGGGCAATCCTGAATGGACTTGATGCGGACGCTCTGTCGGCGGCGCTGCTGGTGTGGGAGAGCGGTTCGGGCCAGCAGCATTTCGCGCTGGAAAGAGGTTGGGCGCGGCATTTGTATTCGGGGGTTGGAGAACTTCTGGGAATTATCCTCTTTCCCGGGTACCTGGGCGCTGCTCCGCAGGGCGAGCATGCGGCGCACATCGAATCGGCATGCCGTCTGGCGGTTCTGGCCATCGAGCAAAACAATCTCATTCAGGAGCTGTCGTTCCGCGCCAATCACGACGCCCTGACCGCCTTAACCAACCGCACCTCTTACGAGCGGCAACTCCGCGGGATGCTGCGAGCGGGGCGGCCGATGGTGGGCCTGCTGCATGCCGGACTGGACCGGTTCCGCCTGATCAACGACGTCCTCGGCCAGAGGGTTGGAAACCAGTTACTGGTTGAGGTCGCTCGCAGATTTCAATCGTGTGCGGGTCGGGACGGCGTGCTGGCGCGTACAGGGGGCGATGAATTCGCGTTGCTTCTACCCAGCGTCGAGTGCGAGGACAGTGCTGTCGCTGTGGCGCACGAACTCCTCGACACCCTGCGCGAGCCGTTCCTGGTCGACGGGCACGAAGTCTTCCTCAGTGCGGGAATCGGGCTGGCGTGCTCGGGACCGGAGAGTACTCCCGAGTCGCTTCAGCACGAAGCGTTCATTGCCTTCTACCAGGCCAAGCGGGCGGGGCGAGGAAGGGTGATGCGATTCGAAGCATCGATGGCGCAGACGCCGCCGGAACGCCTGGAGATGGAAAAGCGGTTGCGGTTCGCCCTGCAGCGCGGCGAGTTCGTGCTGTACTACCAGCCGCAGTTTTCTTTGTTGTCGGGGAGCGTGTCCGGCGTGGAGGTGCTGCTGCGATGGCGGCCGGACGGTCTGGGCATGATCTCGCCGGCGGCGTTTATTCCGATTCTGGAAGACACCGGCCAAATTGTGGCCGTAGGGGCATGGGTGCTGCGCGAGGCGTGCCGGCAGGCGGCAATCTGGAACCGGCGGTCGGAGTTCCCGCTTCGCGTAGCAGTGAACATTTCCGCTCTGCAGATCGCGGACAGCAACTTCCCCGCCGTGGTACAGAGCGCGCTTGACGAGAGCGGCATCCCGGCTTCATCGCTGGAGCTCGAGCTCACCGAGAGTGTATTCGTCGGCGATTTCGCGGCCGCGAGCCGGATTCTTCATCAGCTCCGCGGCACGGGGGCAACGCTGGCGCTCGATGATTTCGGCGCCGGCCAGTCCTCGCTGGCGTACCTGAACCAGCTTCCGTTCGACAGGCTGAAGGTCGACCAGTCGTTCATTCGCCCGATCGCCGAGGGCGATTCCTGCCCACCCCTGGTAAACAGTATCGTCACCATGGCCAGAACGCTGGGCATGGCCACCATCGCCGAAGGGATCGAGACGGCGCATCAGGCAACGGTGCTTGGTCAGGCGCGCTGCGATGAGGGGCAGGGATTTTATTTTGCCCGCCCCATGCCCGTCGCGGAACTGGAGCACACATACCTGCCCGAGGCGGGCTCCTCGGCCGAACGGCGCCTGGTACGGACAGACGCCGGCCTACTCGTGCCGGAGCGCGGTAGCGGCATCGATGTGCAGGGCGCGCCAGAACTGCGGCGCGGCGGCTAACAGACCGATGGCGGCGATCAGCAACAGCGCAAACGCCGGCGCGCCAGGGTCAAGCGGACCCACGGCTTCGAACAGTCGCCGCAGCCACGGTATACAGGCAAAATGAGCGGCGATTCCTGCGGCGGCGCCCACAGCGAGCACCGTCAGCATGCTGCCGGACAGCAGCCGTGCGATACGGATCGGGGCGGCGCCCAGGGCAACGCGGACGCCGATTTCGCGGGTTCGCGCTCTGATGGCGAGATCGAGGGCGCCGTAAAGGCCAATGCCAACCAGAAGCGCGGCCATGGAGCTAAAGAGGGACGAGAGCCAGGCGAGGAGGCGCTCCTGCCAGAGCGACATATTCACTTCCTCGCGCAAGGTGCGTGCTTCGATCCACGGCAGGTCCGGCGCGACGCTTCGCAGCGCTTGCCGAACGGGTTCGATGCAGGCGGACGGGTCGCCATGGGTACGCACGTGAAGGACGAAATCGGAATCGAAGCCATCGACGACAGGATGATAGACGGTGGGCGGGATGGGCTCGCGCAGGGAACGGTACTTCGCGTCGCTGACGACGCCAACGATCTCATTCTGCGCCTGGGCGAGGCCATCCGGGCCGGCGAATCCGAAGGTGCGGCCGAGCGGATCGCGGCCGGGGAAGAAGCGCCGCGCGAAGGCGCTGTTCACCACTACTTTCGCGGGCTTCTGCCTGTCGTTATCGGACCAGCTGAAATCGCGGCCATTCACGATTCGCATGCCCATGGTCTTGAAATACTCCGGCGTAACAGAGTTGAGGCTGGCGTTCAGGAAATCGCTCCTGCGGACCGGTGCTCCGGCGACGCCGAACGTTCCTTTCAGGCCGGAGCCGCGCATGAGCGCACGGGAGGCGATGGCCGCGGCGGTCACTCCGGGCAGCGTGCGCACCTTCAGCAGAAGCTGACGGCTCAATGTGCGGGCCTGCTCGGGCGTGTATCCGTTCAGTGCCGGATCGATCGTAAAAGTGACAACATGGTTACGATCGAAGCCTGGGTTCATGGCGCGTATGCGGTCAAAGGTCCTGACCAGCAGCGCGGCGCCGGCCAGCAGGAGCACGCAGACGGCGACCTGCACCGTTAGCAAAATGTTTTGCGAGGACAAGCGGGCGGTGCTCGTGCGGCTGCCGCGAAGGGATTCCGCGACATCGTAGCGGGCGCCGCGGAACGCCGGCCACATGCCGAACAGAACCGCGGTGAGCAGGGTTGCGGCCACACAGAAGCCGAGGACGCGTGTGTCGATGGCGAGACGAATGGCGAGCGGTTGGAGGACGGCCGCGCGGTCGCGAATGGGCGGGATAGCGGCGACAACGAGGGGCCGGCACAGCCACGTCAGAAACAGACCGAGCACGCCGCCGGCAATGGCGAGCAGCAGGCTGTCGGTGAGCAACTGGCGCGCGATGCGCCACGGTCCCGCGCCGAGCGTGAGCCGAATGGCGATCTCCTGACATCGCGCGGCCGAGCGGGCCAGTACAAGGCAGGCCATGTTGGCGCACGCGAGCACCAGAAGCAGGCCGACCGATGCCATAAGGAGGATGAGTCCGCGCGAGAACTGCGCGCGCAGGGACGATATCCCGTTGCCCACGGGTTCGAGGCGCAGGCGAGAATCGAAAACCTGATTTCGCGGCCCATGGGCGAGGCTGGGGTAATCGCGCAACAATGCGGCTTCCCAGGTGCTCTGCAGAAGCGCGCCGGTCTGCGCCTCCGCTCGTTCCAGAGTGACGCCCGGGCGCAGGCGGGCGAAGATGTGGACCGACAGTGGAACTGTTGCATCCACCCGCGAGCCGCGCCACAGCAGGCGGCCGGCGTTCAGTGGGATGCGAATGTCGGGAGCGGTATCGAGAGTGAGGCCGTTCACCCCGGCGGGGAGGATGCCAACCACGGTGAACGGTCGGCCGTTCAATCGCACTGCGCGGCCGAGGACCGCCGGCGAGCCGGCGAAGCGACGCTTCCAGAAATCGTAGCTGAGCACCGCGAGTGGCGCGCCGGCACGATCGTCCTCGGCGGTGAGGAGGCGGCCGAGGCGCGCGTGCAGGCCGAGCGCCGAGAAGAAGTTCCCTGAGATGGCATTGGCGCGGATCCGTTCGACCGCGCCGCTGTCGGTGAGCGCGAGGTCGAGATCGGCCTGGCAGAGGACATCGTTGAGTGTGGACGACCTCGCGGCAAGCTGTTGGAACAGGTCTGCGGGAAGCTCCCAGGTAACGAAGCCGGTCGGGTGGACTTCAACAAGGTGCACGAGCCGCTCGGGATCGCGCACCGGAAGGGGACGCAGCAGCAGAGCGTCCACCATGCTGAAGATCAGCGTGTTGGCGCCGATGGCCACGGCGAGCAGAAGCACCGTGGACAGCGTGAAGACGGGGTTTCGCGCCAGAAGCCGAGCGCTGAAGCGCAGATCCTTCCAGATCATGGGACGCCCGCAAAGACGTATTCCAACACCGGATGTCCTCCGATCAGGTGCTCCTGGACGATGCGCTCCAGCACCTCCGGCGTGCAATGGTGGTACCAGACTCGGTCGGGCCAGACCACTGCGATGGGTCCCTGCTCGCAAACGCGCAGACAGTTGGCTTTCGTGCGATAGATGAAATGCGGCTCGCCGCCGAGGCCCAGCTCGGCGATGCGTTTCTTAAGGTAATTCCACGAAACGAGGCTTTCTTCGCGCGTGGAGCACTTTGGCTCGGTCTGATCGGCGCAGAGAAAGATATGCCGGCGGATGCGGTCGAGGCCCAGCCTTTCCGCAATCTCCTCCAGCCGTAGCAGATCTTCCATCGTCTCCGCTACTGTGCCGGGGGCTGCGCCACCTTGCTCGCGTCAGGGTTAGTTACGTTCGCCTTAAGATCGCCCGCCGATGGCAGAGTGGAGGCGTTCCAGCCGCCGCCGAGCGCGAGAATCAGCTGCACCGCGGAACTCATGCGCCGGCCCAGCAACTGCACCTCAGCGCGCTCGTTCGAGAGCGCGATGTTCTGCGTCTGAATGACATTCAGATAAGAGACGGTGCCTCCGCGGTACATGTCGAGCTCGAGGCGGAGCGATTCCTCGGCACCGCGCGTCGCCGCCGACTGCTGGGCGGCTTCGGTGGAGAGAATGCGCAGAGCGGCGAGATTGTCCTCCACCTCCTGGAAACTGCCGAGAACGGTTTGGCGATAGGCGGCAACGGTGGCGTCGTAGGCGGCGCGGAACTCGGCGACGGTGGAGCGGCGGCGGCCGAAATCGAGAATGGTGTAAGAGGCGCTCGGCCCAATGGAAAAGAAGCGGCTTGGCCAGGTAAACCAGTCAGCGATGCTGGTGCTGCTCAGCCCGGCCGATGCGGAAATCGAAACGTTCGGATAGTAGGCGACGCGCGCCAGGCCGATCTCGGCATTGGCAGCGGCCATGCGCCGTTCGGCGGCGGCGATATCGGGTCGCCGCTCCAGCAGCTGTGAAGGGACTCCCGCGGGAATCGGGGGAGGGCCCGTCGGCAGTTTCGCTCCGGGCAGCGTGAAGTTAGCGGGAGGCGCGCCGATCAGCACTGCGATCGCGTGTTCGAACTGGCTGCGAGCCACGCCGAGGTCCGTGGCCTCGGCGCGAGTGGTGTCCAGCTGCGTCTGCGCCTGCGCCACATCGGCGCGCGATGCGACCCCTCCGTTGTAGCGGTTGATGGTCAACTGCAGGAAGCGCTCGTAGCTCTGGATGGAAGTGTTCAAGACGTCGGCTTCCATGTCCAGTTCGTGCGCCTGGAAGTAGTCGGTGGCCAGCTCGGCCTGCATGCTGAGCCGCACGTTTTCCAGATCGGCGGCGCTGGCCTGGGCGTTGGCGACCGCGTTCTCCATTTCCATGGTCACGCGGCCCCACAGATTCGGCTCCCACGAGACCGAGAACGGAAGGCTGTACGAGTTGAAAAAGCTTGACGTGCTCGTGGTCGGGACCTGGGTCACGCCGCCCGTGCCCGTTCCGCTACCAGTGCCCGTTCCCGTTCCGGTTCCGGTCCCCGTGCCGGTACCCGTTCCGGTTCCCGTTCCAGTGCCGGTGACAACCGTCCGTCCCGCGCGTCCGCCCGGCGAGTAGTTGGCGCCGATGCCCAAACCGACGCCCAGAGTGGGGAAGTAATCGGCTCTGGCGACGCCCACCAGCGCGCGGGCCTGGCGGAACGCCGCTTCGGCCTGCTTCACGTTCTGATTGGAGACGGTAACCTTCGGCTCGAGTTCGTTGAGGGTGGGATCGCCGAACATCTCCCACCAATTCCCTTTCAGCACTCCATCGCTGGGATTTGCCGCCTTCCACTGGTCGTTCGCTTCCTTGAACGCGGGCGGCGCCGGGACCGGCGGACGCGTGTATTTCGGGCCGACGGGATGGCACCCCGATAAGCCGACCAGAACCGCGGTTGCTGCCGCAGTGAGGAGGAAACGTCGCATCAGTCGGTACTCTCCGCAACCGTGGGCAGTGTTTCGATCGG